>Ga0070765_100003395_pt1 | contig 10237 bp, 12 predicted proteins | sample HubBroMetageWFT5_FD_71516 | JGI IMG/M metagenome (GOLD analysis project Ga0070765, IMG submission 71516) | Warmed and freeze-thawed soil microbial communities from the Hubbard Brook experimental Forest, New Hampshire - Hubbard Brook CCASE Soil... | ecosystem: Environmental > Terrestrial > Soil... | reverse complement strand
CCTTGCGCGGTTTGAAGGGTTTCTCGCCGCGGGCGTGGTGAAGCAGACCGACCTTGATCCCTATCTCGACTACTGGATCAAACTAATCGCAGGGCAGGACGTGCATTCGCCCGAAGTGACCGAACAGGTTCTTCCAAGCCTGTGGAAGTTCATCGACTTTTTTGGCTATCGCGACGTTCGACGTTTCATCGGTCGGTACGAAACGGTGAAGTTCCGAGAGCTCAGTCGGTAGCCAAATGGCGCGGCGAAGGAGGCAACAATGACTAAGCGTGGCATGGGAGGAACGAAAGATCGAAAGGATCGCCTCGGACAGAGAAAATCGGGGCAGTGGTCGACAGTTTCATCTGACTTGCTGTATCTCGCGTGCAGGCTCTACAAGCTCTCCGAGACAGAAGCGAATGCTTCGACCGACAAGAAGAGTTCGAAAATGGTTTTCGCAGGAATACCCCTTCTACTTTCGTCGCTGTCCTCTCTGATCATCGAGTGCGAGAACATCGGAACTGTGACGCCGCGTGCGCTAGACATGTCGCAACCTTTGCCCAAGTTGCTGAGTGAGCGGTATGGAATGTCCGGGAAGCTGCTGAAGGAATTCGAGTGTCTTTGCGAAATTCGGAACGAGATCGTTCATCCCGTCCCACTTCCGACCGGAACGAAAGACAATTGGCCCGATTACATCCGGCGTGTCAAGGATAAGAGGGTCGTTATCGAGCACCCAGAGCCGAACACCCACTACACGTTCTTCGCTCAGATGGCTTCTCACGATCTTTTTGCATGGGCGGTTGTGATCACGCGCGAGGCCTACAAGGCCGTCATTCATTCGTATCCCGGTCAGGGAGGCCTCTTTCAGATTTTCCTCACCACTTTCGCAAATTTCGCGCCCGAGCAGCAGCCGTAGTTCGCAGCTACGAATTCCGCCCGTTGAGCTTTTGCCGGACGATTGGAACGCTGAGATCCTGTTCGGCGACACAAAGAACTTTGGCCGAGTTCGGGGCGCGAAAGTAGACGAGCGCCGTCCTCGTGAAGACCTTCATCCCCAAAAATTCTGCGCCAGCACGTTCGACGATTTCCTTCGCAGTCGACTTCTGTGGAATGCAGCTATTTGGTAGGCTTCGCGGAGCCGTCATGGTGAGTACCCTCACTTTGCGGTCAGAGGCTCGTCGGTGCTTCTAACACCTGCGGGCCTCGTTTTTTTTCTGCGCGTAGCTTCGCTCTGCACACCACGCTTCTCAACTTGTAATTGGAACGGTGTCCGGAATTCGTCCGATCGAACAGGACAACGCAGCCACGCGAATGAATGGGACGCGCGCCAGATTGCCCCGCGTTCGCACCAGGAGCCGTCGTGCGAGCTTTTCAGGGGAACCGCGAGCGTGGGTGCGCGCGGGCGAGAGTCGCCTTTTTGCGAACTATGTCTGTTCTATGCCTAAACTCGGTCCGACAGGAACCAAAACGAGCCAACTCGAATTTGCAAATTTGCAGGATTTTCGTGGTTTTTGACGGGAGCAGTTGGTTTGCGTACGTCGCGGAATTGCGCTCATAACCCGAAGGTCGTCCGTTCAAATCTGACCCCCGCAACCATTTCAGGATTCACAGGCCGGGCACAGGCGCCCTGCCTTTTTGTTTTTCGTATTGACCCATGTGATGGCAAGCGGCAGAGTAAGTCAAAACCGGCGCCTTTGAAGAACTCACTAGGTGCGGTACGCCCTAACTTCTTGCATAACGTGCGTAACCTACCGGCTCGACTGAAATCGTTAACACCCCCTTAAATATACCTTGACACGTATATGCTCCGTGGAGTATATCAAGGACATGGAATCTTTCGAAATCATCGCCGAACCGAACCGCCGCGCGATATTGAGTCTGCTGGTCTCCTCACAACAATCGGTGGGAGAGATCGAGCGTCAGCTTGGTATGACACAGCCGACCGTGTCAAAGCACCTGCGGGTGCTGCGCGAGGCCGGTTTCGTGGAGTCCATCGTGGACGCACAACGCCGTCTCTACCAGCTCAAACCTGGACCATTTCAGGAGGTGGATGCCTGGCTTGCTCAGTTCCGCCGGTTCTGGTCCGCTCACGTGGATGCTCTCGAACGGCACCTCGACCGCATGGATCCTGTAACGCCAACGAAGGCAACGCCGGCAAAAGAGAAGGCAAAGAGAAATCGCCGCGGCCAAAACCGCGGAAATAACAAAGGAGAAATGAAATGAAAATCAAAGTGACCACCCTATACGTAGACGACCAGGACAAAGCCTTGCGCTTCTATACGGAGACACTGGGCTTCACCAAGAAAAACGACTTCAGCCAGGGCCCCTATCGCTGGCTGACGGTGGCTTCGGCCGAGGACCCGAACGGCGTTGAGCTGCAGCTGGCACTAAACAACAACCCCGCCGCCAAAGCCTATCAGCAGGCGATCTTTCAGCAGAGCCAACCCGCGATCATGTTCTTCACCGACAACATCAAGGGCGACTACGAGAAAATCAAGGGCCGCGGCGCTGAGTTCACCATGCCACCCACCGACGTGACCGGATCGACCATCGCCATGTTGAAAGACACCTGCGGCAATCTTGTTCAGCTGACGCAACTGGCAAAGTGGTAGGCCGCCCGCTCACCAACATGGTCATTGCGGATTGAACGGCGCGGTACGACGAGGAGAAGAAGATGAGCGAGGGCGCACAGTACATACCGGGTCCAGCCTACGGGGCGCAGATACAAAAGGACGGCGAGAAGTGGACGCTCATTCTTGTGAGAGAACTGCGCCATTCGCCGGAGAAGGTCTGGCAGGCGCTCATCGACCCAGCGCATCTGCGCGAATGGGCGCCCTTCGACGCCGATGGGAACCTCGGCACGGTTGGCGCCACTGCGAAGCTCACCACGGTGGGTGCGCCCGCGCCGCATGTTACGGAAACAACCGTGACGCGAGCCGACGCTCCCGAGGTGCTTGAGTACAAGTGGGGTGGCTTCGATATGCGATGGCAACTTGAGCCTCTTGGTAGCGGCACGCGCCTGACGCTGTGGACCAACATCGGTCACCGCTTCATCGCAATGGGTGCTGCCGGGTGGCACATTTGTTTTGATGTTCTGGATCGCCTTCTCAGCGGAACTCCGATTGGACGCATGGTTGGCCCCGACGCCATTAAGTTCGGTGGTTGGCAGCAGCTGAACGCGGAGTACGCCAGGCAGTTCGGCATTGAATCACACAATTGGCCGCCTCAGACGGCTCAAAAGTCGTGAGTTTCGGCGTCCCCTTCGGGCGCTGCCAATTTTTACGTGCGCGGTAGAGCTGATGTACTGCTTCCACGCGGGAATTACTTCAGTAAGGAGATGAAATCCGATGAATCACTCGAATCAACACGCATCGCTCGCAACGAAAGCCTTCAATCTGCTGCTGTGGACTTTGCAAATACTGTGGGGAGTCTTCTTCAGCTTCACCGGCTTCGGCAAAATCCTCGCTTACGACCCGGCCGTGTGGAACCAGATGCTCCATAATGTGGCCTGGTTTTCTGCGGTGCCGCAAGGTCTGTTCGTCTTCATTGGAGTCTGTGAGTTTTTGGGAGGCATCGGCCTGATCCTGCCAGCGATGACCGGAGTCAAACCGAAGCTAACGCCGTATGCAGCCATAGGCCTGACGCTGGTCATGATCCTCGCAGCTATATTCCACGTCGTGCGCGGCGAGTTCAATTTCTTCGTGCCACTCAATCTGGTGCTGGGAGGAGTCGCCGCATTCATCGCGTATGGGCGGCTGATGGCCATGCCGATCGCGGCGCGGTCGACCAGCACTCTCCGCATCGTTACAGGGGTGGCGATTCTGGCGGCTCTAGCTTTCGCCGGCTATGTTCCAGTCTGGTACCAGATGACGCACGCTCACTAGCGGAATTCTCATCGCCCGCTTCAGGCGGTTCAAAAATCATGAATCGAGGGAATTAGAACACCATGCAAAAAACATCTAAGAGCAATACGAAGCAGTTAACACGAGAACAACGCGAACAATTACTTAGAACATTAAAAGCGCGTTTTGAGAAAAACATGGGCCGCCATCAAGGTCTGGAATGGGCCAAAGTACAAGCCAAGCTGGATGCGAATGCTGAAAAACTGTGGTCACTGAGTGAAATGGAACAAACTGGCGGTGAACCGGACGTTGTTGATCACAACAAAAAGACGGGCGAGTATATTTTTTATGATTGTTCAGCGGAAAGTCCTAAAGACCGCAGAAGTTTTTGCTACGACCGCGAAGCGCTGCAATCCAGGAAAGAAAATAAGCCCAAAGATAACGCGGTTGATGCGGCGGCGGCCATGGGCATTGAGCTCTTAACGGAAGAAGAATATCGGAAGTTGCAGAACCTCGGAGAGTTCGACACGAAAACGTCAAGCTGGGTGAAAACGCCAACTGATGTCAGAAAACTCGGCGGCGCGCTCTTTTGCGATCGCCGCTTCAACACTGTCTTCGTATATCACAACGGTGCGGAATCTTACTATGCGGCTCGGGGGTTCCGAGGCTCGCTAAGCTTCTAGCGAGAGCAATCATGTCTTAAACGTGGGCGGCGGCAGATCCAAGGAGGAAAAATTAGTCATGAAGGAAGCCACCAAACGTTCGATTTTCCGCTGGATTCACATCATCTTTGCCATTCCCATACTCGGATATATTTATAGTCCGTTTGAACTAATTCCAAACTATGCCTTCCCTACTCGCTTTATCTTCGTTCCTGTAATGGTCCTTTCGGGACTGTGGATGTGGAAAGGTCATGTCGTTCGACGACTCATTTCGAAAAGGTCGGCCCAGCAAGATGCTGCGGCTAACCCCTAGCCGTCTGGTTTTCGGCCTCTCGAGGCGCTTCGCGAGCTAGCCGTTTTCGACGCGCGCCTTTATATCCGAGTAGGCCGTGGCGATCAGCTTGCTTAGTGCTCCGGCGTTTGTGGCCGTTCCCGGTCTCAGCTTCACATGGCGCATGAATTTGCCGCTGCCTTGCAACAAATGAGCCGGATCCGGCAGCGCTGCGCCTTGAAAGAACCCGACGTTTACGTGCGAGGTGAAAACATTCACGTAGCCGAAGGGGACGTCTCCTAAACATGCAACAGGACAACCGTCATGCAAGAGCTCCCGGACTTCGTCCCCGCATTTTCGCATTACCTCAAACCACTTACGCGCGATAGCTCCCAAATCGCTTGCATGCTCTTTCATCCAGGCATCGATGGCGGGATCCCGCTCGACAGCACCGTTGAATCGCAGCAATTCCAATCTCATCGCAGCCCCACTCTCTCATTCGAGATCTACGGTTGTGTAGCTTACACGAGAAGATCACAGGCTTGGTGGCTACTCGGAAACCGAACATTACCATCTTCCCGAACTGCCACCGAACCAGAAGAGGCTTCCACCTGCGGAGGTTGCAGGTTGCGACGAGCGCAGCTAAATTAGGTGCGAGAATTGGAGTCGAACATGAAAAAACCCATCCCCGCGGAAACTGCCTCCGCATTAATCGACGACAGGATCAAGAAACTTGGAGACTGGCGCGGGAAGATGCTCGCGAAAGTGCGCGAAATCATTCACGAGGCTGACCCTGAGATCGTCGAAGAGTGGAAGTTCATGGGGACGCCGGTCTTCTCTCACGGCGGCATCGTCTGCACGGGAGAAACGTACAAGAAAGTCGTCAAAATGACATTTGCCAAGGGAGCTTCGTTGAAGGACCCTTCACGTTTGTTTAACTCCAGCCTCGACGCGAATGTCAGGCGCGCCATCGACATCCACGAAGGCGAGAAGGTCGATGAGGCGGCCTTGAAGGAGCTCATCCGCGCTGCAGTAGAGCTCAATCTCAAGAGGCTCAAGGGCAAGAGCAAGCCAAAGGCCCGGCGAGCGAGCAACAAGCGGACCGGCTAGTTTCATCGCGACAAACTGATGTCAGTTGCTACTGTCCGCGATCGATCGTAGAAGTTGTACGAGTTCCGTTAGATTTTCTTTCAGGATATAGCCACTGGCTCCGGCTTCCGTGGCGGCGCCACGAATCCCATCGTCATCGTAATCGGTGACGATTACAATCTTTGCTTTAGGATCGGCGAGGCGTAACGTTCGTGTGGCCGCTAGTCCGTCCATATGCGGCATCCGCACATCCATCAGCACGATCTCTGGCTTGTGTTCAGCATAGGCGCGTTCTACGTCGGCCCCGTCGCTACACTCCCAAATTGAGCTCGCGTCAGCCAGAATGGCTCTCCGCAAGAGTCGCCTGACGCTTGGGTTGTCGTCCACAATCAATACCGTCATAGTTTTCTCTAGATCAAATTTTCCCGGCAGAACCCAAGCCACGAGGTTTGCGGCGCTGCAATCCGTAGCCTGGCCGGCTCGACCGGAGCAGACGCTGGGAATCGCATTGCACCGAAATCATTCAACGCACACTGCAATGGCAAGTACAGCAGCGACAAGCAAATCGAAGATACGTCAGAAGGCTCGACAAGCATATAGAGGCTGCTACACACCATCCATGTGGTACCACACGAGTCGGCTAGGCTAGCAGCAAGTCTTTTCTTTTCAATCATCCACAACGTGTTATCCTGCCGATGAACCTGAAAAGTTGACCGGCCAGCCAAGGGGAAGCAACGCCGATGGGAGTCTTCCATCTAGAGTCGGCAAAGAGCCAATCTCGCGCCGCCGGTATACGACGAGGACATCAACGGCACATCCTCATTATCTTCCTAGTCTCTTCGATCGCAATTCCCCTTCGGGCGCAATATCGGCTTGATGCCTTTACCGCCGACAGTGGTCTGCCTCAGAACGTCGTCCGCAGTATTCATCAAACAAGTGACGGCTACCTCTGGATTGCAACCTTGGATGGGCTCGCTCGGTTTGACGGCGTCCGTTTCACCGTGTTTAACAAAAGCACAGTGCCTGGGCTGACGACGAACCGGTTCGGTTCGATGCTTGGCACTCCCGACGGAGATCTTTGGCTCGCTACGGAAGCCAGCGGTATAACGCGCTATCGACACGATGCCTTCGAAACGTACGGCGCGGCCGAGGGGATCCAAGGCAACATCATCCGGGGCATTACGGGTGATGACGGGGGACACGTCTGGATCTTGACGCAAGGAGGCATCGCAGAGTGGAACGATGCCGCCCGTCGATTTGCAAACCTACAGGACCTATCTGCAGCCAGGTACGAGCCGCTCCTTTGGGATGACGCCGGTTTCTGGACCGCCGATCAATCCACCATGCGCTGCTTCATCAAGGGGAAGTCCGTTAGCTACGCGCTGCCGGCGTGGCTGCCCAGTAAATCGATCTGGGGAGCGGCAAGCGACCAAACTGGAACGATCTGGATTGAAACTGTCGATGGTAAACGCGCCAGCATTACCGCGGACGGAAAGGCGTCCCGCCATTTGAACGCGGACGCCTCCACAAGCTACTCCGATCGTCACGGACACCCTTGGACGATTCGCATAGGACCTCGCCTTACGCGATCGATGGAGTATCTTTCCTCCGGGCAGACCAACTCCGTCGCGTTCACGTCACTCTACGAAGACCGCGAACAAAATCTCTGGCTGGGATCCGAGGGCCAGGGCCTTCTGCGCTTCCAACCACAATCCATTCAGGTGTATTCCAAAGAACAAGGATTGATCGACCGCAACGTTTACCCTATCTATCAGGACCATTCTGGCGCAGTGTGGATCGGCGCATGGCACACCGGCGTCAGCCGCTTCACAGATGGAAAGTTTACGAACTACGTTTTTTCCGAAAATCTTGCCGGAAAACTCGCCACTTCCTTTCTCGAAGATCGGCAAGGCACCCTCTGGGTGGCAACCCATGGCGGCGTGGGCACATTTCGCAACGGAAAACTCGACCGGGCTGCCCAACCAACTTTCCCGCCAGGAACCGTCGTTCAAGCGATGTTCCAGGATCGGCAAGGAACGATCTGGTTTGGCACCTCGACGGGTCTTGTTTCCCTGAAAGACGATTCAACAAAAAATCTCACAACGAAAGACGGTCTCGCGACGGACGACGTGCGCACACTGATCGAGGGGCATTCCGGTGAGCTTTGGGTTGGCGGCTACGGTGGGTTGACGCGAATACAAAACGGACAGTTTACTCGCTGGACCGAAAGCGATGGCCTGCCGAGCAACAATATTCGCGCGCTCTACATCGATGACGATGGCATTGTTTGGATCGGTACCTACGATGGCGGCTTGGGTAGATTACAGGATGGAAAGATCGTCCGTTTCACCATTCACGATGGGATGTTCAACGATGGCGTCTTCCAGATTCTCGAGGACGCGCACGGCAATTTCTGGATGGGCTGCAACCGGGGAATTTACCGCGTCAGCAAACGCGAACTGAACCTATTCGCCGAGGGTAAACAAAGCTCAGTTACTTCCGTGCCGTACGGAAAGATCGATGGAATGCTCAACGTCGAATGCAACGGAGGCTTTTGTCCCGCCGGAATCAGAGCTAAGGACGGAAAGCTCTGGTTTCCCACGCAAGATGGAGTTGCGGTCGTGGATCCGGAAGCGGTATCAATAAATCCGCAGCCGCCGCCAATTGTAGTTGAAGGGTTTACAATCGATCAGTCCGCTGTTCCCCTCGACCAACCAATAAGGGTTAGACCGGGCAAACACAACGTCGAGGTTCACTACACGGCCCTCAGCTTCATCAAATCGGAACAAATCCACTTCAAATACCGTCTGGAAGGGATCGATTCGGAGTGGACCGACGCAGGCGCCCGACGCACTGCTTATTATTCGCACGTTGCGCCGGGCACTTACACCTTCCGAGTGATTGCCGGGAACAGCGACGGGGTATGGAATCAGGAAGGAAAGTCGCTGAGCTTTACAGTGGAATCTCCATTTTATCAGACCTGGTGGTTCCAAACGCTGCTTGTGCTCGCCGCCGCCGCAATCATCTTCGCGGCTTGGCGAGTCCGAATTCTGCAACTCGAACGCGCTCACGCTGCCGAACAGGTTTTTTCCCGACAACTGATCGCCTCACAAGAAAACGAACGCAAACGCATCGCGGCGGAATTGCACGACAGCCTCGGTCAACGACTGGTCGTCATCAAGAATCTCGCGCTGTTCGCCATGAAGCCGAAGAACGGAGCCGCAACGGCCGAGAACGAAACGCAGGCACTTCAAGAAATCAGCGAAGAAGCAGGCTTTGCCATCAGCGAAACGCGCGAAATTTCTTACAATCTGCGGCCGTTTCAGCTCGATCGCCTCGGCCTGACCAAAGCGATCGAATCGATGGCCCGTAAAATTTCGAGTGGGTCGGGGGTTCAGATTGGAACGAAACTCGACGATATAGATGACGCCTTCCCGGAAGATCTGCGCATCAACTTTTATCGGATCGTGCAGGAATCGCTGAACAACATCATGAAACACTCGAAAGCGACCGAGGCCGAAGTCACTGTGAAGCGCAACATGGAGAAAATAATGCTGACGATAAGCGACAACGGACGCGGTATGGCTTCTCCGCTCAAAAGTTCATCCGCAAGCTACGGAGGCTTTGGCCTGACCGGCATGGCCGAGCGCGCCAGCCTTCTCGGAGGCGAATTTAAAGTACGTTCCGAGACAGACCGTGGCACCATGCTTACGGTCGAAATCGTGGTGGAAGGAAAGCACGGTGGGTGACGAAATTCGGGTTCTGATCGCCGACGACCATCCCATCGTCAGAAAAGGACTGCGCTCCAGCATCGAAGAGGATCCCGGACTTACCGTCATTGGCGAGGCTGCAGACGGGGAAACGGCGCTCGCGATGATCAAGAAGCTCAAACCGGACGTGGCGGTTCTCGACATCGATATGCCCAAGATGGACGGTCTTGCGGTCGGCCGCGAACTCGCCAAGCAAAAACTCAAAACAGAAATTATCTTTCTCACGTTTCATTCGGACGAGGATTTATTTCGCGCCGCGATAGAAATTGGTGGCAAAGGCTACATCCTGAAGGACAGCGCATCGCAAGAAATCGTCGCCGGAGTGCGCGCAGTCGCCGCTGGCCGTCCGTATCTTAGTTCCGCGATCACGGCGCAAATGCTACAGAAAAAAGAAGCGCCGCCGAAAAAAGCGGGCGAAGAACTCACAAGCCGCCTCACGCCTACGGAACGGCGAGTCATGCATCTCATCGCGCAGGGCAAATCCAGCAAAGACATCGGCGCGGAGCTTTCCATACATTACCGCACCGTCGAAAATCACCGCACTAACATCTGCCGTAAATTTGAAATTGAGGGCGAAGGCGCGAACGCACTTCTCCGCTTTGCGTTGCAGAACAAAGACGTCTG
>Ga0070765_100003393_pt1 | contig 10237 bp, 8 predicted proteins | sample HubBroMetageWFT5_FD_71516 | JGI IMG/M metagenome (GOLD analysis project Ga0070765, IMG submission 71516) | Warmed and freeze-thawed soil microbial communities from the Hubbard Brook experimental Forest, New Hampshire - Hubbard Brook CCASE Soil... | ecosystem: Environmental > Terrestrial > Soil... | reverse complement strand
GCGGCGCCCTCGTCTGCCGTCCGTGACCACGCGGAACGGTAGCCGGGCGCGTGTCCCGGCTGGGGTGCAGCCGGGAGACAATCCTCTGGTGACCGAGTCCGGCTCTGGTGCGTCCCCGTTCTCGCTGCGCACGGTCTGGGGGCGGAGCCCGGAAACGCCCCTGCGGCAGTTCCTGCGCACGGAGACCGGCAGCTCTGCCGTGCTGCTCGCGGCCACTCTGGTCGCGCTGGCCTGGGCCAATATTGATTCCTCGGGATATGCCTCGGTATGGCAGACCGAGATCTCGATCCGGGTCGGCACCGCCAGCCTGGCCGACAGCCTGCACGGATGGGTGAACTCCGGGCTCATGGCGTTCTTCTTCCTGGTGGCCGGCCTGGAGGCGCGTCGCGAGTTCGACATGGGGGAGTTGCGGGAGCGGCGCCGGCTCGCGCTGCCCGTCGTGGTCGGCCTCGGCGGGATGGTCGTGCCCATCGCTGTGTACCTGGCCATTAACGCTGGCAGCTCGTCGGCGTCCGGCTGGGGCACAGCAATGTCGACCGACACCGCGTTCGCCCTCGGCCTCCTGGCGCTGGTCGGGCGCGGCGTCCCGGACCGAGTGCGCACCTACCTGCTGACGTTCTCGATCGTCGATGACGTGGCCGGAATCATCGTGATCGCGCTGGTATACAGCGGCCGTCTGAACCTCACCGCACTCGGCGTCGGCCTGGCCATCCTCGGCCTGGTCGTCGTGGCCCGCTGGCGCGGAGTCCGCAGCGGCCCCGTCTACTTCGTGCTCGGCCTCGCTGCCTGGATCGCGTTCTTCGACTCAGGTGTCGACCCGGTCGTGGTCGGCCTGGTGGCGGGACTGCTCGCCCTTGCCTACCCGGCCGGCCGGACGGATCTGGAGCAGGCGTCGCAGGTGTTCCGGCTGTTCCGCGAGCAGCCGACGCCCGAGCTAGCGCGCGAGGCGAGGGAGAGCGTGCGGACCGCGATCTCGCCCAACGACCGGCTGCAGCAGCTTTACCATCCGTGGAGCAGCTACCTCATCGTGCCGCTCTTCGCCCTCGCGAACGCCGGGATCACCATCAGCGGAAGCTTCCTGGCCACTGCCTATACCTCGCCGATCACGCTGGGCATCCTTGTCGGCTACGTGGTCGGCAAGCCGGCCGGCACAGTGGGCGCGGCCTGGCTGCTGACCCGGCTCAGCCGGGGCCGGATCCGGCCGCCGGTTGGCTGGGCTGCGGTGGCCGGCGCCGGAGTGGTGGCCGGCATCGGGTTCATCGTGTCCTTGCTGATCGCCTCCCTTGCCTTCCATGGCACGCAGCTCGCGGAGGCCAAGGTTGGTGTCCTGTCCGCGGCGGTCTGCTCATCGGCACTGGCATGGCTGGTCTTCAAGATCATCGCCAGGCTGCCGAAACTGCTGCGGTTGCGTGGCCTGCTGGGCACCACTGACACCATCCTGGACCTGGCGGTGCCCGTCGATCCGGAGCGAGATCACCTCCGGGGCCCGGACAAGGCGCCGGTGACGCTGGTGGAGTACGGCGACTTCGAGTGCCCCTACTGCGGCCAGGCCGAGCCGGTGATCCGGGAGCTTCTGGCCGACTACGGTGACCTTCGCTACGTCTGGCGCCACCTGCCGCTCACCGACGTCCATCCGCACGCGACGCTGGCCGCCGAGGGCTCGGAGGCGGCAGCCCAGCAGGGAAAGTTCTGGGCGATGCACGACCAGCTGCTCGACCATCAGGGTGCCCTGACGGCCAAGGACCTGGTGCGGTACGCGGCTGACAGTGGCCTGAACGCTGACCGGTTCCTTCGCGACCTGCGGGCCGGCACCGGTGACGCTAAGATCGCTGCCGACGTGGACTCAGCTGACCTCAGCGGGGTCTCCGGCACGCCCACCTTCTTCATCAACGGCAGACGCCACTACGGTGCCTACGACATCGATACTCTGTCCAGCCAGGTGCGGGAGGCCAGGGCACGGGCGCTGCTTGAGTCGGGCTATCAGCGTCGCGCATCCCGCTGACGGCGGCGCGGTACCGGCGCCAGCGGTACAGGGGGACAGCCGGGCTAAGACTGGTCTTTTTCGGCCGTAGCATCGCTAACGGCGTTGCGGCTGCGGCGGCGAGCCAGCTGGTCGGTACGGTTCAGGGGGAGCTCAGCGCAGTGGTGGAGGTTTCAGATGGCAACGAAGATCGCGGTCGCGCTAGAAGATGATCTTGACGGCGGCCCGGCGGACGAGACAGTGCGGTTCGGCGTCGCCGGCGCGGAGTACGAGATCGACCTCAGCAAGAAGAACGCCAAGAGGTTCCGAACGGGCGTGGCGCCGTTCGTCGAGCATGCCCGCCGGGCCGGGCGCGGGTCCCGCCGCCGGTCGGCGCGCCCGTCGTCGGCTCGTGAGCGCAGCGGTGATATCCGCGCGTGGGCGAGGTCGGAAGGCATCGCAATCAGTGACCGGGGGCGCATCCCGGCGAGCGTCGTGGAGCAGTACGAGGCCGCTACCCGCTAGGGCCGGGACCTATCGGTGGACCTGACCGGCAAGGCGATCATCGTCACCGGTTCCTCCAGCGGTATCGGCGCGGCGGTCGCCCGCCGCCTGGCAGGCCTTGGCGCCGGCATCGTCGTGAACTCTGCCACGTCGGTCGAGGCAGGCGAGCGGCTCGCTGCCAGGCTCCCCGACGCGGTGTATGTCCAGGGCGACGTCGGTGATCCGGCCACGGCCCCGGCGCTCGTGGCGGCGGCGCAGGAGCGGTGGGGCCGCCTGGACGGGCTGGTCAATAACGCAGGGGTCACCATCGAGGTGCCCATGCCGGATATCGCGGCCGTGACGGCCGAGCACTGGGAGCAGGTGCTCCGCACCAACGTCATCGGCACGTTCCTGGTCAGCCAGGCCGCGCTGCCGCTGCTGCGCGAGGCCGGAGACGGCTGGATCATCAACATCACCTCGCTGGCCGGAGTCCGGCAGTCTGGCAGCTCGCTGCCCTACGCAGTGTCCAAGGCTGCCCTGAACCACCTGACGGCGATCCTGGCCAAATTTGCCCAAGGCGGCGTGCGCGTGAACGCGGTCGCACCCGGCCTGGTGGCTACCCCGTGGACGGAGGGCTGGGACGAGCGCAAGGCCGGCGTAGAGCTCGTCGCGCCATTGCATCGCGTCGCGACCCCGGACGACATCGCCGACGCGTGCCTGGCGGTCATCTCCATTCCGTATGCCACCGGCCAGACGCTCATCGTCGACGGCGGCCTCGGGCTCACGATCTGAAGCCGCCTCGCTGAAGCAGTTTTTGCAGTCAGCGCAAAATAAGGCCCTCTTGCATGTTATAGTCCCTGCATCATGTCTGCCGAGACGGTCACAGCCCCCGGCCCGGAGGACGGCTCCTCCCTGCGGGAGCGCAAGAAGCTGGCTACCCGCGTCGGGATCCGGCGTGCCGCCCTCGACCTCATCGCCGAGCGGGGATATTCGCAGGTCACAGTCGAGGACATTGCCGCGGCCGCGGATATTTCGCCGCGGACCTTCTTCAACTACTTCGCCTCGAAGGAGGCGGTGCTGTTCGGCGCCAGGCCTGGCCGGTCCGAGGAACTGCGGGCGCGGCTGGCGCGTGACCTGCCTGGTCAGCCGGCGCTTGAGGTGCTCCGCACGGTGCTGGCTGACTTCGCGCGCAACGTGGCCGCCGAGCTCGACGCCCTCGGCGGCGACCCGACCCGGTGGGTCAGGCAGATGAAGGCGGCGCATTCCGATCCTCAGCTGCGCGCGGCGCAGGCCGCGCACATGGCGGATGTCGAAGCCGGCATCGCGGCCGGGCTGGCTGAGCGGCTGGGCACGGATCCGAGTCGCGACGTCTATCCGCTGCTGCTGGCCAGCGCGACCACGGCCGTGCTCCGGGCCACCATGTCATTCTGGGCTGCCGCCGGCGGCACGGTGCCGCTCGACCAGCTCGTCGATGCCGCTTATCAGGCGCTTGCGGACGGGCTCCCGGAGGACTGCGCGCTGCGCGGCCTCACCCAGCAGGCGGCGGCCAGGACCGCCAGAGAGGACTCCACGACATGAGCGTGTCCAGCGCTACCGGACCAGCAGCGGGGAACGGCGCGCTGCCAGGCCTGAGCCGCCGCTCGATCCTGCTCATCATCGGCGCGCTCATGCTGGGCATGCTGCTGGCAGCGCTCGACCAGACCATCGTCTCGACCGCCCTGCCCACCATCGTCGGCGACCTGAAGGGCGGCTCGCACATCGCCTGGGTCATCACCGCGTACCTGCTGGCGACCACGGTCTCGACGCCGCTGTGGGGCAAGCTCGGCGACCAGTACGGCCGCAAGGTCTTTTTCCAGGCGGCGATCGTAATCTTCCTGGCGGGCTCGGTGCTGGCCGGCTTCAGTCACTCCATGGCCGAGCTCATCGCGTTCCGGGCGATCCAGGGGCTCGGCAGCGGCGGCCTGATGGTCGGCGCCCAGGCGATTGTCGCGGACATCGTCTCGCCCCGCGAGCGCGGCCGTTACGTGGGCCTGTTCGGCGCGGTCTTCGGCGTGTCCAGCATCGTCGGGCCGCTGCTCGGCGGCGTGTTCGTGGACAACCTGAGCTGGCGGTGGATCTTCTACATCAACGTGCCGATCGGCATTGTCGCGCTCATCGTCGTCGCCAGCCAGGTACCAGGCACGCTCAGCCGGGTGCATCACGTCATCGACTACATCGGCACCGTCATCCTGGCCCTGGCCGCGACCTCGTTCATCCTGCTGACCAGCCTGGGCGGCACGACATATGCGTGGGGGTCGGCGCCGATCTGGATCCTGGGCAGCTGCGGCGTCCTCCTTGTCGGCGTCTTCGTGCTTGTCGAGCGGAAGGCCAGGGAGCCGGTCCTGCCGCTGCACCTGTTCCGGCTCCGCGCGTTCTCGGTGACCAGCATCGTCGGCTTTATCGTCGGGTTCGCGATGTTCGGTGCCATCACCTACCTCCCCGCGTTCTTCCAGGTCGTCCGCGGCGTATCGCCGACGCTGTCGGGAGTCCAGCTGCTGCCGCTGATGGCCGGCCTGCTCCTGGTCTCGATCGGCTCCGGCCAGATCATCAGCAGGACAGGCAAGTACAGGTTCTGGCCCATCGCCGGCGCGGCCGCGATGACGCTGGGCCTCTACCTGCTGTCGCTGATGGGGGTCGGCACCTCTACGGTGCTGGACTCGCTGTACATGCTCGTGCTCGGCATGGGCCTGGGCGGCGTGATGCAAGTGCTCGTCATCATCGTGCAGAATGCCGTGCCCCACTCCGAGGTTGGCGTCGCCACGTCCGGAGCGACGTTCTTCCGCTCGATCGGCGGCTCATTCGGGACGGCGATCTTCGGCGCGATCTTCGCCAACGTGCTGGTCAGCAACCTCGCCAGGCACCTGCGGGGCGTGCATCTGCCGGCCGGATTCTCCAGTGCCAGCGCGACGCCCGCCCTGTTGTCACATCTGCCCCCGGCCATCCACGCTGGCTTTGTGGCCGGCTACGCCGAGTCGATCCAGACTGTCTTCATCGTGGGCGTCCCGATCGCCGCGCTCGCCTTCCTGGCCACCTGGCTCATTCCCCAGGTCGAGCTCAGAAAGTGGCCAGCCGCCGAATCCGCGCCCGCTGCCGAGCCGGTGACAGCCCTCGACTAAGCGCGCCCCGGCCGCTTGAGGCAGCCATGCAGGTCGCTCAGCGCACGCGCGACCGGCAGCGCGGTGTCGACGGCGAGCAGCCGGGGTGCCTCCTCCTCACGAAGCACGGCCTGAATGTGCCGGACTGCCGGGGCGAAGGACGCCTCGTCGGCGGCCTGCTCCGTCCTCGGGTCGCGGCCGGCCGCCAGGACCTGAAACTGATCACGGCCCGACGGATGGAACGGGTTGCTGATCCGGATCTCGCCGGCGTCCCCCAGCAGCCGGGTGAAGGTGTCGTAGCTCCGGCGTAGCCCGCACGACAGCATCAGCCGCCGGTCGCCTGGATACCCAAGCGATCCCCAGCTGTCGATGTCGACCCCGCGGCCGCCCCAGACGGCGTCCGCCCAGGCGCTCTCGTGCTCGACGCCGAACAGGTCGAGCGCCAGCCGGATCGGGTAGCAGCCGACGTCGTTCAGCGCCCCGCCCTCGAGATCGGCGGCGAACCTGATGTTCTCCGGGCGGGTCACCAGGAAATGGAAGCTGGACTGGATCTCGCGCAATTCGCCGATAGAGCCGCTCCCGACAGCTTCCCTGACCGCGGTCATCTGGGCCTGGAACGCGAAGACGAACGCTTCCCAGAGCAGGGTGCCGGTCTCGCGTGCCACGGTAAGGACCCGCTCGGTGTCAGTGAGGTTGCCGCACAGCGGCTTCTCGGACAGGACGGGCTTGCCCGCTCGCAGCGCGGCGATGACAAACTCGGCGTGCATGGAGTTGGGCAGCGGCACGTAGAGCGCGTCAACACCCGGATCATCGATCAGCGTCTGGTAACCAGCGACAGCCCGGCTGATGCCGTGCTCGGCAGCGAACTGCTGTGCCCTGCCGAGCTCACGGCTCGCCACCGCCGCCGCCGTGCCGCCAGCCTGGCGCATGCCCGGCAGGAACGCGGCACGGGCGATGTTGGCGGTGCCGACGATGCCCCACCTGATTGTCGTCCGGGCCGCGGACGTCACCGGCCAGCCCCGGCGCCGTGATCCGGCTCGAGCGGCAGGCTGACCCACCGGCGCTCACGATGCGAGATCTCCACCGCGTTCACAACCTCCTGGACCCACAACCCGTCATCGAAGTTACCCTCGTTCCCGGCCGTCTCCCCGAGCACCTCACTGACGAAGCTAGCGGTGAGGTTGGCGTAGTACAGCGTTCGCCACGACTCGCGCGGGCTGCCGCCTGGCGGGTAATAGCGAGCCGGGACATCGACCTCGCGGAACTCGACGTCATCAGGACGCGCGATCCTGAGCGTCTCACAGATCCCGAACTCCTCGATCAGCCGGGCGATGGCTGCGCCCTCGCTCCCGTAGACGCGAACCTCGATGCCCGGGTAGTTGCCCACGGTGACGAAGCTTGTCTGCACCGAGCAGATCGCACCGCTGGCGAACTCGCCGATGAAGATGTCGCCATCGTCGATATTGACGCGGGCCATCGCCCCGGTCGCCGCGAGGAGGCGCTCGGGCACGAAGTTCCTGAGCACGCCGACGACCGCGGTCAGGTCCGACTCCAGCAGCCAGTGACCGATATCGATCACCGGCGCGCCGTACCCCTCCAGCGAGGCGACCTGGATCGGGCCGTCGACCGGCTGCACGCGGCTGCGCAGCGGCGTCTGCGGGTCGAGCCACTGCGAGTTCTGCTCGTAGGCGTTGTAGATGTACGGCGTGCCGAGGCTGCCGCTGCTGATGAGGTCCTTCATGTAGCGGACCGCCGGGCTGTACCGGAACGTGAGGCCGACCTTGGTCTTGAGACCGGCGGACCTGGCCAGCTCGGCAAGCCTCGCCACCTCGCGGTGATCGTGGGCCACCGGCTTCTCGCTGAGCACGTGCTTGCCCGCCTGCAGGGCGGCCGAGTTGAGCGGGAGGTGCTCGCTGTCGCGGGTCACCACGTCGATGATGTCGATGTCGTCCCGCTTCAGCAGCTCGCGGTAGTCCGTCGTGGCCAGCGTGGCGTCGAAGGTGGCAGCGGCCGCCGCGGCCCGCCCTTCGTCGATGTCGCAGATGCCGATGATCTGGCATCGCGGATCCCTGGCCCAGCCGGGCAGGTGCGCAAGGTTCGCCCACCGGCCCGCGCCGATTACGCCGACGCCGAGTCGCTTGGTTCCCATGTGTCCCGCCCTTCAGCGATCTCCTCATGCCGCCAGCAGCGCGCGCCGTGCTCCCGCTCGCCGGCCGCCAGGAGCTCGGTCTGCCAGCTCAGGCACTCCGGCGTGGCGAGCCGGCAGCGCGGCTCGAACCGGCAGCCCGGCGGCACGTCGATCAGACTCGGCGGCGAGCCCGAGATGCTGCGCAGCTGCCCGCGAGACTCCGCATGGGGGAGCGCCTCCAGCAGGGCGCGAGTATAGGGATGCCGCGGTGCCGTGATGACATCGGCGGCGGCGCCCTCCTCCACCACCTGGCCGGCATACATCACGATGATCCGGTCACACATCTCGCTGATGACCGCGAGGTCGTGGCTCACCAGGATCAGGCTCATGCCGGTGTCTTCCTGCAGCTCCAGCAGCAGGCTGAGGATCTGGTCCTGGATGATGACATCCAGCGAGGTGGTCGGCTCGTCGGCCAGCAGCAGCCGGGGTGAGGACGCCAGCGCGATCGCGATCAGCGCCCGCTGCAGCATGCCGCCGCTGAACTGGAACGGGTAGTCCCGCATCCGGCGGTCCGCGGCCGGGATGCCGACCCGGTCCAGCAGGCCGATGGCACGGGTCCTGGCCTCGGCGGCCGGGCAGCGGTTGTGCGCCCGGACCGCCTCGATGAGCTGGTCGCCGATGCTGAGCACAGGATTCAGCGCGGTCATCGGATCCTGGAAGATCATCGCGAGGTGGCTCCCGCGAATGGACCGCAGCTCGCTCTCGGGCGCGCGGAGCAGGTTCTGCTCGCCGTGCGGGTGGTAAATGACTTCCCCGTCCGTGTGCACCAGCCGGGCCGGCATCAGGCCCATGATCGTGCGGCACGTCACCGTCTTGCCGCAGCCGCTCTCCCCGACGATGCCCAGGACCTCGGCCTCGTGCAACGTGAAGGAAACGCCGTCCACCGCGCGCACCACGCCCTGCCCGGTGGCCAGGTAACTGTGCAGGTCGCGGACGGTGAGCAGCGAGGCTCCGGTGCCGGTCACCGATCACCGGCCCGGAGCAGGTCCGCCAGGCCGTCGCCGATCAGGCTGAAGGCGACGCCGACGAAGACGACCGCGAGGCCCGGGAAGGCGGCCAGCCACCACGAGGACAGGACGTAGCTCTGGCCGTCGGAGATCATCGCGCCCCATTCCGGCGTCGGCGGCTGCGCACCCAGCCCGAGGAATCCCAGCGACGCAGCCAGGATGATGTTCCCGACCGCGTCCACCATCGAAAAGATGATCACCGGGGAGGCGGTGTTGGGCAGGATATGCCGGAACATGACCCGAACCGGGCTGTAGCCGAGCGCCCTGGCCGCCAGCACGTACTGCTGCTTCTTGGCCACCACCGTCTGCGCCCGCATGATGCGCGCGTAGCTCACCCAGCTCGTGATCCAGATCGCGACGAACATATTGAACGTACTGGGACCGAGCATGGCGATGATCGCGATGATGAGCACCAGGAACGGGAAGGCGAAGAAGAGGTCGACCAGGCGCATCAGAAAGCTGTCGACCCTGCCGCCCAGGTAGCCGGCCAGCAGCCCGATGATCGTGCCGCCTACCAGGGTGACGCTGGTGGCGCCGAAGGCGATGGCCAGGTCGATCCGCCCCGCATACAGGATGCGCGACAGCAGGTCGCGGCCGTACTGGTCAGTGCCGAGCCAGTGCCCGGCGGTGAACGGCGCCGACAGCGGATGCAGGACGTCGATCGCGGTGGGCGAGCTGCTGGCAAGCAGCGGCGCGAAGACCGCGGCCACGATGGCGATGACCAGCATGCCGATCCCGATGATCAGCACCAGCCGCCGCCTGACCGTGCTCCGCTGCCGGCCCGCGGCCTTCGTCGCGACCTTCATTAGCAGCTCAGACGGGCTTGCCGCCCACAAGGCGCTCATGTGCCGATCTCCTGGCCGACTCGGGGATCTAGCGCTGCCTGCGCTATGTCAGTGCCCAGGTTGATGAGGACGATGATCACGGCGAACAGCAGCGTCACGCCCTGAACCAACGGGTAGTCGCGGTCGGCGACGGAGCTGACCAGCAGCGTGCCAAGGCCGGGCAGCGAGAACACGTTCTCAACCAGGACGGTCCCGCCGATCAGGTAGGCGAGGTTCACGCCGTAGACGGCGACCACGGCCAGCACCGAGTTCCGGAAGACGTGCCGCCACAGCACCCGCGACCAGCGGATGCCCTTCATCCGCGCGGTATCGACGAACTCCGCCTGCAGCGTCGCGATCGTCGCGGCGCGCATGCTGCGGACCAGCACGGTGGAGAAGCCGAGCGAGATCGTCAGCGCCGGCAGGAACAGGTAGTACAGATGGCCGCCGAAACCGCTGCCGAAGCCGCTGATCGGGAACGCGTGCAGCCGGACGCTGAAGATGATGATCAGGATGATGCCGAGCCAGAACGCCGGCATGGCGAAGCTCAGGGTGAAGAACACCCGGCCCGCCTGGTCCAGTATGCCGCCGCGGCGGATCCCGGAAATGAAGCCAATCGGCAGCGAGATGAGGGCGGCCAG
>Ga0070765_100003391_pt1 | contig 10239 bp, 5 predicted proteins | sample HubBroMetageWFT5_FD_71516 | JGI IMG/M metagenome (GOLD analysis project Ga0070765, IMG submission 71516) | Warmed and freeze-thawed soil microbial communities from the Hubbard Brook experimental Forest, New Hampshire - Hubbard Brook CCASE Soil... | ecosystem: Environmental > Terrestrial > Soil... | reverse complement strand
TATGCGCGGGAGAGGCTTTCCAGGCATCTCCGCAGGAATTGATCGAGGCCCCGCCCTCAGTGGACGCGAATAGCGGCTCCGAACGGAACCTTTTGCCGCGTTACGCGTGCTCTTTCGCGAGTTTTGAATTGTCTTCGGATCGCTGGAAATGACCGTCAGCCGTACCCGATGGAGCATGATAGGCGCGGTCTGGGCAGCTCTGATCCTCGCTCCTGCATTGTGCAGTGCCCAACCACCGGGCGCGACCGGCCCGAAGCGCGGCTCAAATCTCACGCGACAGATGCAGAACGAGATCGACATTGCGCTGCCGAGTCTCGCGCCGCTTGTCGAACGCGTCACGCCAGCGGTCGTCAACATTTCAGTCGAATTGAAGGAACAGGCGGCGACCCAGAGCGAAGGAGATACAGGTAACGAGAGTGCCTCGCCACTCGGGCCGGGCGGCACGCCGTTCGATCAGTTCCTCAAGCGTTTTTTCGAACAACCGTTCCAATTCCGCAATCCCGCGGAAAAAGTCATGGCGCTGGGCTCCGCGTTCATCATCGACCCCGCCGGCTACATTGTAACCAACAACCATGTCCTCGCCAACGCCGACAAGGTGACGGTACTTTTTCAGGATAACAGCCGGCACACTGCCAAAGTGATCGGCCGCGACGAGAAGACTGACATTGCCCTTCTCAAGATCGATATACCAGCCAAAAGCTTCCCTACGTGACATGGGGGAACAGCGATGACGCCAAGGTCGGAGATTGGGTAGTCGCGGTGGGCAATCCGTTCGGGCTCGGCGGCTCGGTGACCGCCGGGATCATCTCCGCACTCGGGCGTGACATCAACGAGGGCCCTTACGACGATTTCCTGCAAATCGACGCCCCGATCAACCGCGGCAACTCCGGCGGACCGACCTTCAATCTTCACGGGCAGGTGATCGGCATCAATACCGCGATTTACTCGCCTTCGGGCGGATCGGTCGGGATCGGCTTTGCCGTCCCTTCGAACATTGCCAAGCAAGTGGTCGTCCAGCTCAAGCAGCACGGCCACGTGACCTGGGGCTGGCTCGGCGTAGCCGTTCAGAACGTCACGCCCGCGATCGCCAAGAGCCTTGGACTCGACCCCGACAACCCGACCGGTGCGCTGGTCACGTCGGTGACCGCGGACAGCCCGGCCGCCAAGGCCGGCATCGAGCAGGGCGACGTGATCACCGCGGCAGGCGGCCACGAAATAAAAACCGTGCACGACCTCCCGCGCCGCGTCGCGGCGACACCGGTCGGCAGCAAGCTCCCGTTGACGATCATGCGCGACGGAAAACAAAGGACTCTCGAAGCCTCCATAGGCGAGATGCCGCAGAACGTAGCTTCTGAAGAACGCGAGGCCGCGCAGCCTGGCAGCAGCAAAACCGCCAACGCGCTCGGCATGCAACTACTGCCGCTCGATCAGCAACTGCGGAGGGAATTGAAAGTGCCAAAGGACGTGAACGGGGTGGTGGTCGGCCAGGTCGCGAGCGGCGGCCCGGCGGGCGATCTGGGAATTCAGCCGGGCGACGTGATCGTGTCGGTTGATCAAAAACCGGTGGCCTCACCCGAAAATGCCGCCACTCAGCTAAAGCAGGCGGCGGCCCAAGGGAACGTGCTGTTGCTGCTCAACCGTCACGGGATGAGCCGGTTCGTAGGTTTGTCGATCGAGAACAACGGAACGGCAGGCAGCAGCCGCTGAGTAGCGCGAATCTCGCCGTCCGTGGCGGAGATCGCGCGGAGGCGGTTTCCGGACAGGCGTTGCGCCTGGGCGAGGCAAAACGCCGGCCCGGCCTGTTCAAGGAACTCGTCACGAACGATCTCTAGGATGCGACCCCATCACCACTCGCGACCTTCCGTCGCCTTTAATTTACATTAAAAGGCCGAATTGCCTCCCGAGCAACGCCAGAATAGCACATATTGTGCCACTCGCTGATAGTGCCTCCACTTCTATGGTTAAAAATTCGGAGACCTAAATCTTTTTCTCTTTGCGCAGGCAAGCACTTCAGAGTTGCAAGAGAACTGCGCGAGTCTACTAGACGGCTTCGCTCGCCCCTGCTATTATTAGTGAAATGACGCTAGGCACGCGCGGGGCGGTTAGTGGGGCCGAGCGTTAACACCTTCCAGTTCGAAATGCAGCTCAGACTTTTCCGACATTTCGTTCCGGTTTCGGTCGTACTCCTCGCATCATCGGATGCCTTGTTGATTACCGGTGCCTTTTATCAGCTCTTGTCCAGCTCAGAGGTTGGCACACCCATCGTTCTCGGAGCTTCGAGCTTCAGCGCTCAATTCTCCGCCGGATTATCCTTTGCCACTGTGACCACGATGATTTCCGTCGGGTTGTACGGGCAGCAGAGTTTTATGGATTTCCGACTCCTGTTGAGCAAGATAGTTGTCGCCTCGGTACTTGTATTGGTGCTCGTATCACTTTCGGCCACATATTGGCGGGAAGGCCTTGATCAGTTGACCGACTTCAGCAATTTTCCGCTGAAGGCGACGTTGATTTGGCTGGTCTGCGTGTCGGTGACGCGCGGAACATTCTCTGTGACCCTTGGGCGCGGTCTGCTGAAACGGCGCGTGCTCGTGCTGGGCAATGGTACCCAAGCGGCTCGGATCGCCAAGCTCGTCGAAACCGGGCACAATGAGCATTTTATCCCGGTATCGTTCGTCGATACGCCGGACCGAACCACTCAATATCGCACGGAAACCCTCGATTGGTCGGCTGCCGAGACCGACGGCATTTTGGAATTGGGTTATCGGCTCGGCGCGAGCGAAATCGTAGTGGCGGCCGACGATCGACGCGGTCTGCCGGTGCGCGAACTGCTGCACTGCAAACTTGCTGGCATCAAGGTCACCGATTTTCTCGATTTTTGGGAGCGCGAGACCAGGACCGTCGACCTCGAAGCGCTGAAGCCGAGCTGGTTCTTTTACTCGGACGGTTTCCGATGCGGTCCGGTCGACGAGTTTTTGAAACGGACCTTCGACATCGTGGTGAGCTCGAGTTTACTGGCGGTGACGCTGCCTCTGCTGGCTTTGACGGCGTGTTTGATCAAGTTCGAGAGCCCTGGCCCGGTCCTCTACCGTCAAGAAAGGGTAGGATTGCGCGGTCGCGTTTTCACGATCCTGAAATTTCGCAGCATGCGGGTGGATGCAGAGACCGACGGCCGGCCTCGTTGGGCGGCGAAGTGTGATCCCCGTGTCACACAAGTGGGAGCGATTATCCGTAAACTTCGCATCGACGAACTCGCTCAGATACTGAATGTCTTGCGCGGAGACATGAGTTTTGTCGGGCCCCGCCCGGAGCGCCCCTTTTTTGTAGCCGATCTCGCCAAATCAATTCCCTATTATGCCGAGCGCCACTGGGCCAGGCCGGGGATTACCGGTTGGGCGCAAATCAACTTCCCCTATGGCGCCTCGACGGAAGATGCCCGTCGCAAGCTGACCTATGATCTTTATTACATAAAAAACCGAAGTTTCTTCCTGGACGTTCTGATATTATTACAGACCGTCCGAGTTATCTTCTGGAACCAGGGAGCGAGATAAGAACTTGCATCTCGACCTCTTCGTCAAGGAGACAGTATACTCGGGATGCGCATTGGCCTTCCTCGCGTTGATCGCGCTGATGGTCTTGCAGGGTCGCACCAGCAGAGCCGGCGTAGCGATCTTAGGTTGCTGTATCGCCTCGCTGATCTGGGCGAGCGCGACCGCCGCCGCCGCACCGGTCGCCGCATTGAGCGCCTTGGACAGCTTGAGGCTTTCCGCTTGGCTATTGTTCGCGGTAGCACTCGTCACGATACGGGCCAGTGACGGTTCCGGTCTCGGGCGTGCCTACCTCCTCGGGGCAGTCGGCTTCTGCCTCGCAGCGATTGTCGATGATGTATGGACGCTCGTCGTCCGTCCGGATGCCACGGCCCTCTACACCTCGCAGCAGCTGATCCGTATCGGGTTTGGAGTCGCTGGACTGCTAACGATCGAGAATTTCTGGCGCAATGCAGAACCTGAACGGCGCTGGCACGTCTGGCCCCTGTGCGTCGCGATCGGCGGGTTGTTCGCGTACGAGCTGTTCCTGTTTTCCGATGCCTTCATCACCCGCGGCCGCGTCGATGCCGGGCTTGCCCTTGGCCGGCCGATCGTCGCGGCGTTCATGGCCCCTCTGCTGGCCTTGGCCATGGCCCGCAATCGTGAATGGCGGGTGGATATCCACGTGTCCCGACAAGTGGTGCTGCACACGGCGACGTTGGTTGCGAGCGGCTGCTTCCTGGTTGCCGTGGCCGTCGTCGCCGTTCTGCTGCGCGGGTTTGGCGGCGATTGGGGGCTGGTGCTTCAACTCGCGATGCTATTCGGCAGCATTGTTGTCCTCGCCACCGTTCTCTCGTCGGGGAGCGTCCGCCGTCGGCTCAAATTTCTGATCTCGCGCAATTTTTACACTCATCATTATGATTACCGTGTCGAGTGGCTGAAGTTCATCGAGTTGGTCTCCGAGCCCAAGATCGGAGAGGAACTCTCGGTCAGGATCATCCGCGCCTTGGCCGAATTCGTCGACAGCCCGGCCGGGGTGCTGTGGTCGTTGAGTCACGGCATTGGCTATTATCCGACAGCGGCGTGGAAGCAGCCCATCCCCGATGACTGCAAGGTGCCGATCGATGACCCGTTCGTTTTTGGGTTCCGGAACGGCAGCTGGATTCAAGCTCGCAGCTCGGACGCCGGGGAGAATACGTGGCCGATTGCTTCCGACCCGATCGCTTCCGACAGGGCGTGGTTGGCCGTACCTTTATCGCATCGCACGGAGGTTATCGGCTTCGTCGTGCTCGATCGCGCAACCCACATGATAAACCCTGATTGGGAGGCGTTCGATCTGTTGCGGGCGGCCGGTAGGCAAGCAGCCAGCTATCTCGCCGAGGAGCGCTCGACAAAGGTTTTGCGCGATTCCGAGCTGCTGACCGAATACAGCAAGCGCTTCGCTTTCGTCGTCCATGATATCAAGAATTTGGCGAGTCAGCTCAATTTGATCGTGTCGAACGCGGCAAGGCATATCGGCGACCCGGAGTTTCAGCGAGATATGCTGAAAACCGTCGAGGATTCAGTCGCACGAATGAACAACCTGCTCAGCCAACTCAAGGCCGATGCAGCGCCGCACCCGCCTCGCCTGCTCAACCCGAACCTCGTCGTGAGCGCGGTCGCCGCTGAGTTCGCCGATGCTCCGGTGGCGGTCGAGGCCCGCGATGAAATCGGGGCGTGCGCTGTAATAATCGACCCGGAGCGCCTCAGATCTGCTCTTACCCACCTCGTCCAAAACGCAGTGGATGTCTCATGTCCGGGCGATCGGGTGATCATTTCCTCACACCGTTTTGGAACCCGGCTCTTGATCGAAGTCACTGACAATGGCCCCGGAATGGACGATGCGTTCGTGCGTGACGAGCTGTTCCTGCCATTCCGCTCGACAAAGTCGGGCGGCTATGGGATCGGAGCTTTTCAGACCCGCGAGCTCATCCGCATGGCGGGCGGTGATCTCGAGGTAATCTCTGAAAAAGGGTTTGGCACTAGGATGCGGATTATCTTACCCCTGGTCTCAGAAAGAGAGCCGGCGAGATCCTCCGCCGTGACTTGAACGAAATGCCGCCCAATCCAAAACCATTGCTGCTCGTCGACGATGACACGGGGCTGCTGCGCCAACTGCGCTGGGCCTTTTCGGATCACAAGGTGTTCCCGGCTGCAACGCGCCAGGAAGCGATCGATTTCGTCAAAAGGGAACCGATTCCGGTAGCCATCGTCGATCTTGGACTGCCTCCCGATCCGGACGGAGCCTCCGAGGGGCTGGCGACGTTGACCGAGATTCTCGCGATTGCGCCTGCGACAAAAGTCGTCATCGCGACCGGCAACGAAACTCGCGAACACGCATTGCGCGCGATCGCTCTCGGCGCCTATGACTTCTATCAGAAGCCGATCGACATCGACGTGCTTCAGCTGATCGTCAGCCGAGCGGAACGAATGTTCGAGCTGGAAGACGAGAACCGTCGCCTTGCCGAAGTCGCTCAAACTTCCCCGGTCGACGGCATCATCGCGAGCAGCCCGGAAATGCTGCGAGTCCTGCGCAATCTGGAAAAGATAGCGCCGACCGATGTTACGGTATTGCTGCTGGGCGAAAGCGGTACCGGCAAGGAATTGCTAGCCCAGGCGGTGCACAAGATGAGCCGCCGGTCCGGCGGGCCATTCGTACCGATCAACTGCGCGGCGATCCCCGAGACCCTGCTCGAAAGTGAGCTCTTCGGTTTCGAAAAAGGCGCCTTCACCGGTGCCCTAAGGCAGAACATCGGCAGAATCGAAAGTGCCGATCGCGGCACTCTGTTTCTCGACGAGATCGGCGATGTCCCATTGCCGATGCAAGTAAAATTGCTGCGGTTCTTGCAGGACCAGATCGTTGAGCGGGTTGGCGGTCGAAAGCCGATACAGGTGGACGTTCGGATCGTTTGCGCAACAAATCAGGACCTCGATCGCATGATGGCCGAGGGCCGTTTTCGCGAGGACCTCTATTACCGCTTGAATGAGGTCACGGTGCGGGTGTCCCCGCTCCGCGAGCGGCTTGGGGATAGGGTGGTTTTGGCCAGTTTCTTTCTCCGGCGGTTCGCCTCTGAATACGGCCGCCCGGTTCGCGGCTTCGCCTCTGCGGCACTTGCAGCGATCAACGACTACCATTGGCCGGGCAATGTCCGTGAGCTCGAAAATCGAGTGAAGCGGGCAGTCGTAATGGCTGACGCCGCGCTGCTCTCGCCCTCCGATCTCGGTCTTTCGGCGCAAGGAGAAGAGCCGCAATCGCTCGGCATCCGGGCCGCCCGAGCCCGCGCCGAGCGGGAGGTGCTCCAACTCGCTCTTGCCCAGGCCGGCTCCAATCTGTCGAAAGCGGCAAAGCTGCTCGGGATCAGCCGTCCCACCCTCTACGATTTGATGCAGCAACACCAGATCGGCCTCGATGCGTGACGCTGGTTTGCAAGAAAGGGAACGCAATGCCCCAGGATCGTAGCCGCTGTCTATGGCGCTCGGTAATTTTCGCCTTCGCCGTCGCCATGGTTGCGTGTCCCGCCAGCTACGCCAAAGATTCCACGACCTCGGTCAAGGACGCCGAACAATATGTCGCGAAGGGGAACCTCAAGGCCGCCGAAATCGAGCTGCGCAACGCCATCCGCGAAACACCGCAAGACCCGGTTCTCCGTGCCAGACTGGCCGACGTGTATTTGCAACTCGCCGACCCCGCAGCGGCGGAGCGCGAAGCACGAGCCGCCCTCGAACGCAAGGGCGACGAGGCAGACTACATCCCAGTGCTGGCGGACGCCCTGTTGCGTCAGGAGAAATTTGCCGATCTCCTGGACCTGGTGAAGCCGGGCGATCGGGCTCCGGCGCTCGAGAGCAAGGTCAGGACGGCGCTGGGTACGGCGGAAGCCGGGCTGCGCGATCGGGACAACGCTGAAGATCTGCTTCGCGAAGCAGTCAAGCTCGATCCCGCCGCCGTCCGTCCCAAAATTCAGCTTGCACGCCTGTTGACGGGAACAAAACCCGAGGAGGCGGGCAAGATTATCGATGAGGCGATCACCGCCAATCCACGGTCGGCCGACGCTCTTCAAGTGAAGGGAGAGATGCTGCGCAGCCGAGGCGACCAAGACGGGGCCGTTCGCCTGTTCGACGAGGCGCTGAAAATTGATCCGAAAAACCTGCTGGCGCATTTGAGCCGTGCCAACGTCAACATCACGCTCGGCCAATACAAGCTGGCGGACGAGGATCTCGATCCCATCCTCAAATCCTCCCCCAACAATTTCATGGCAAATTACCTACGGGGATTGGAGCTCGCCAAAAAGCAGGACTACGCCGCGGCAGATCGCATATTCGATCGCATCAGCCCTGCCTTCTCGGTGTTCTGGGCAGGTTATTATCTTCAGGGCGCGACGAAACTGGCCCTCGGGCAATCCGCCCAGGCGGAAACATTATTGGCCAAATATCTCACCCGCGTTCCCGATGATCTGAGGGCGTCCCGGCTGATCGCCACCGCCGCTCTGCAACAGCGATCTCCGTCCCGGGCAATCGAGTATCTGAAACCAATCGTCGACAAGGTTCCGGCGGACGCCGCGATTCTGACCCTTCTCGGCAATGCCTATATGTCCGATGGCAAGCCCGATCTTGCTTTACAGCAATTCGAAAAGGCTGCCGCTCTCGATCCCGACAATCCTGCCATCAAGACACGGGTCGGCATTTCCGAAATTGATATCGGGCAGGGACAGCAGGGGTTGAGCACCCTCGAGCAAGTGTTTGCTACTGAAGCCGGCGCGCCCGTTGCCGGTCCGACGCTCGTATTGACCGAGTTGCGTGCCAAACGGCTGGACAAGGCGGCCGAGGTGGCCAACTCCTTGATCAAAAGAGACGCCAAGAACCCGCTATACTTTACCTTGCTCGGAATCGTCCGCGTCACTCAGCGGGACTATCCGGCCGCCGAGGATGCGTTCCGGGCCGCGCTCGCCATCAACCCTCAGTTTCCCGCGGCCACTCGCGATCTCGCGCAGCTATACGTTGCGACCGGCCGCAGCGACGATGCGAAGAAAGTATATACCGACCTTCTCGCGAAGAAGGCTGATGATGTCACCGCCCTTCTCGGGCTTGCGGACATCTACATTTCCGAGAAAAAATGGCCGGAAGCTACCGAGGCGATCAACCGGGCGCGTTCGGCGGCAAAAAACGATCCGTCACCCGGGCTCAAGCTGATCGGCGTATACGAATCTCGTCAGGACTGGAAAAGTGCCAAAAGCGTCGCGACGGAGCTCGCGGCGCAATTTCCGGGGGATGTCAACGTCCTCGAAGCCCAAGGGAGAGCCCAGTACGGCGCCGGCGATATGGACGGCGCAGTGTCGAGCTACAAGCGGGCCCACGACCTGGCGCCGAATTCGATCCAGACTCTGTCTAGATACCTCTCCTTGCTCAACGAGAATAAATATTTCGTCGAGGCCCGCGGTGTATTGCAAGACGCGATTGCCCGTGACCCTAACAACGCCTCGTTGAAAGCCGACCTGATTCGGGTCGAAGGCGAAATAAACGGAGTAGACTCCGGAGTAGCTAAGGCCCAAGCCTTGGCGAATGATGACCCCAAGAGCAACGTCTACTATTTAGTAGCGGTCGAGCTCTATGAAAAGGCGGGACGGACGCCGGATGCGATAGCGATGCTCGGTAAGGCCGTTGCGGCGAGGCCGTCGGACGATGCCTTGATAAGCGCGCTGGCGCAACTCTTCCGCCGCACGGGAGATCCGGGCAAGGCAGAAGAAGTTTTGGCCAGACGCCTGAAGGCTGATCCGAAGGATACCGCGATAAGGGCGGCGCTGGCGTCGCTGTACCTGACCACCGGGCGAATCGCAGAAGCCAGGAAGATCTACGTCGAGCTCAATTCGCAGCGGCCGAACGATGCCGCACCTCTACTGGGCCTCGCCGAAGCCGCAGCTAAGGAGAAGAACTGGCCGGAGGCGTTGGATTACGTCAACCGCGCACGCGCCGCAGCACCAAATGATTCGGCTCCCGCGATTGCGCTCGTCAACTTGTACGGGTCGCAGCAGAACTGGAAGGACGCAGCGGCCGCGGCAAACGATGTCGCCGAGCGATTTCCAGCCGATCCTGAAGCTCTCGACGCCAAAGGACGGGTCCAAATAGCAACCGGGGACAAAGAAGGCGCGACTGCCACCTACAAACGTATCTACGAACTCGTGCCCAATTCCGTGCCGGTCCTGTCGCGTTATGTTGCCTTGCTCAATTCGGAAAAAGACTTTTCTCAGGCACGAACCGTCCTGCAGGCTGCGCTCGCCCGCGATCCCAAAAACAGCCAGCTGACGGGCGACTCGATCCGTGTCGAAGCAGAAATCGACGGGTTGGAGGCGGGTCTCGCAAAAGCGCGCGCTCTTGCCCAGGCGGATCCGGGGAACTCCGTTTACGACATGGTTTCGGCGGAACTATTGGAGAAGGCTGGACGCAGCGCCGACGCTGTCACGTTGCTCGAGAGAGCGGTCGCGGCGCGGCCGTCGGATGACAATCTCGTCGCGGCGTTGTCCCGTCTCTATGCTCGGACCGGCGAACTCGGCAAGGCTGAGGTCGTCTTGAATTCCCGCTTGAAGATGGAACCGAAGGATCTGGCAATTCGCTCGACTTTGGCCTCAATCTACTTGGAGGCAAAGAAATACGATAATGCAATTGACGAATACACGCGCATCAC
>Ga0070765_100003389_pt1 | contig 10239 bp, 7 predicted proteins | sample HubBroMetageWFT5_FD_71516 | JGI IMG/M metagenome (GOLD analysis project Ga0070765, IMG submission 71516) | Warmed and freeze-thawed soil microbial communities from the Hubbard Brook experimental Forest, New Hampshire - Hubbard Brook CCASE Soil... | ecosystem: Environmental > Terrestrial > Soil... | reverse complement strand
CACCCACAGGTTCCCCGCCTCATCCACAGCAGCAGGCTCGCCCCCGTCATCCAAAATCCGCGCCTCGTATCCCGGAACTTCCCGGCCGCAACTGGCCGCGCGCGCCTCCCCCGGCCGTGAAGAAAGAAAAATATGCAGCATCTCGCTCGACCCAATCCCATCCAGAATCTCGATCCCAAACCTCTGCCGAAATTGCTCGAATATTTCCGCCGGCAAGGATTCCCCCGCCGAGACCGCCAGCCGCACCGAAGAAAAATCCAGCTCCAGTCCTTTTTCAGCCTCCCGCAACAGCGACGCGTAAAAAGTAGGCACCGAAAAAAACACCGTCGGCCGGTGCTCCGCAATCACCGCCGCAATTTCATCCGCGCGCGGCCGCTCCGGATACAAAATCGTCGCGGCACCAAAATGCAGCGGAAAATACATCCCATTCCCTAAACCGTAAGCAAAAAACAATTTCGACACCGAAAACAATCGGTCGTCCGCCCGCAATCCCAGCACGCCCTGCGCATAATTGCGCGCTGCCACGCTCATATCCTGATGGCGGTGCACAACCGCTTTCGGCGCCCCACCGCTCCCTGATGTGTACAAAAAAAATGCCGGATCGGTCGCGACAGTCGGATGCGTCGCCACCGATCCCACACGCGACGGCACCCAGTCGTCCCATTCCAAAATCTTCCGTGCCACATGCTCCGGCTTCACCGTTCCCGCCGTGCCTTCATAAATCACCAGAAGATCCAGCGCCGCATCATCAGCCACGCCGTCGCCGAACTCCCCTAAAATCGGCGCGTGCACAATCGCAATCCGCGCCCCGCAATTTTCTGCCCAGTGCCGGTAATCCGCCGACCGCGCCATAGGATTCACCGGTACAGCAATCGCCCCAATTTTCGCCGCCCCAAAAAAAGCCCCAAAAAACTCCGCCGAATCCGGCAAAGCGATCAGCACCCGCTCCCCGGGCTTGCAATCCGCCGATAGCAATGCCTCCGCCACGCGCCCAACGAGCGCCTCCAGCTCCGCATAAGTCAGAGCCTGCCCAGTTCCTAGAATTGCCAGTTTCTCCGGATGCAACCGCGCCAACCGCGAAACAAATTCATCTGCAATGTTGTAGAAAGCCTGCGGCGCAGGCGAAGTGGAAGGAGACGACACAGAAGCACGCAAAGAACATGAGTCCGCCATGCCAAGATTCTACTCTAGATAGAACACTCAGCGAGCGGTTACAACCAAGCAAGCCTCAATTCAGAAAAATCGCCCATAAAATAGAAAAGGGCGCCGAATCAGCGCCCCACCAAACGCTTAACTTAGACTCACGCCCCGACTCAAGCCATGATTCACGGTTCACGAGTCACAAATCACGGCCCCTACTGCGTCGCCGACTTCTCGCCCAACCTCCGCATCCGCTCCTGCAATTTCTTCCGCAAATTCACCGGCGCGTTCGGATTGAAAGCCACCAGATACCACAAAGGCTGCGTGCGATCCTTACTCAACCGCGACAAAGTAGCCGCATCGCTGTTCGGATGCCGCGCGATATTCTCGCGTATCGCCGAATACGGATGATGCGACAACCTCCCCAGCGTCTTCGCCGAAACCTTGGGATGTTCGCTGATCAATCGCAGCAAATAAAAATCTTCCTTGGGAGCCTGCCGTGAAAGCGAGTCCAGAGTTTCCGGCTTCACTTCGGCGCTCAAGACGACTCCCACCTTTTCATCCCACCCGACATTAATGCGGTTCAGTTCCTGCGTCCGCGCGTGAATCAGTTGCTCGATCACCCGCCGTTCCTGCTCCAGGCGCGGCGCCGGCAACGCGCTGCGCTCCACCGAATCCAGCACGCGCAGCAAATGCTGCCGCTCGCCAAAAACGATTTGCGAAGTCCGCACCGCCTTGCTCTTTCCCGGATTGCGTACCAAGTCTGAACGTCTCATCGTTTGTTCACCCCGCGGATCCCGGGAGCCGCATCATTACCCCGCAGCAGTCCGGGCACGATTTCAAGTTTTGCTGTCGTCGTTGGCAACAGACCTATAGGCGTTCCAGGAAACGGACTTCTACAGCGCGAATCATCACCCTCGTTCCCCGTAGTATAGCTTCGCTTGCAACCGCAATAAAAGCTGTGCCCTTTTGAACCTTACCCTTAGCGCCCCAATCGCTAAGTGCTACAAACGCACTCCCCGAGCTGTCATCCGCAGTTGGAATTGTTCGCACGCACTTGCACGCGCGTTTGAATAAACCTGGCGGTCCCGCTGCATCTGCTGCAAAGTCAAAGCAACGGCCCAGATTATCTAATCTCACTCAAGCGGAGTAAAGCGATCTACCCAAACGTGTTCCGTAGCCCGCAACACATGGTTCTAGAACCATCCAAGCCATCGTGGCGCAGTCACTGTTGGCCTTGCTCTTGCCGTTGCAGTTGACTCTGTAGCGGCCACCCCGCCTTTGCGGGGTGGCCGCCTTTGACTTCGACTTTGACATCGCGGCGGCCGCCTGCTTTCTTAGGCGGGCAGCCTTCTGCCGCGATCATCCCGCATGTCGCGTCCCTGTGACCTGGCCTCGCAACATTGCGCATTCCCCGCCAACACGCTAACTTCAGACTTCACCAACCCCCGCGAGGAGCCCGACCAATGCCCGTCTTCGACGAACACAAAGACGAACTAGATCACTACGAAACCATGATGGGCCCCCACCGCGGCCGCCTCGCCGTCTCCCTCGATCTCCTCACCAACGCCCTAATCCTAGTCGGCCAACACGGCGTCTACTGCCACACCAATCGCGACCCGAACGTCCCCGTAATGGACATCCGCATCATCCAAGCAGAAATCAACAAAGCCAAAGAGCTGATCCAAAGCGTAATGGAAGCCATCCGCGCCGAACGCGACAAGAAATCCTGACCGTAACCTTTCCTCCGCTCCACAGTTCTATACTATGGCAGCACGAACTCCGGAGCTCTCGTTGAAGGCCGTACAAGAACTCAGCGAACGGCGGCTGATCGAAGCGGCGCAGCAGGACCCCAGCCGCTTCGCCGCGCTCTATGAAATTCACTTCGAGCGCGTGTACGCCTACGTCTCGCGGCGCTTGGCGAACCGCGAGGCCGCCGAAGACGTCACGTCCGAGGTCTTTCACCACGCCCTCGCGAATCTGCCGCGTTTCGAATGGCGTGGCGCTCCCTTCGGCGCGTGGCTGATGCGCATCGCCGCAAACGCGATCGCCGACCGCTGGCGGCGCGGTTCGCGCGAACGAACCGACGCGCTCGCGAACGATCCCGCCAGCGCCGAACCCAGCCCGGAAGAAGTCGAAATCCGCGCGCAGCTATTCCGCCTGGTACAGGAATTGCCCCTCGAACAGCGGAAGGTCGTGCAAATGCGCTTCGCCGAAGAAAAAAGCATCCGGGAAATCGCGCAAGCCCTAGGACGCACCGAAGGCGCCGTAAAACAGCTCCAGTTCCGCGGCATCCAAACCCTGCGTGAAGAAGCCGCAAAAGTTTCCGGCGGAAAAGCAGCTGGCAAAGCAGCAGGTAAAGCATCGCAGAAAAAGAATCGGTCGGGTGCAGCCAATGCCTAAACCAAACCTGAGCGAACAACTCGATCGCGCCATCCAGGCCGTCCTCGCGCCGAACGCGACAGCCCGCCGCCGCGATGGCGCAGCACCCAAAGCGCCAATCGCCGCACTCGCCCGCGTCACCAGCGAACTCCGCGGCCTGCCGCGCGCAGATTTCAAAGCAGCACTACGAGCACAACTCGAAGGGAGAACACCCATGTCCAGCAAGGCCGTAAGCGCGCCCCAAGCAACACAGACCGCCACCGCGTACCTGATTTTGAACGACGCCGCGCGCGCGATTGAATTCTACAAACAAGCCTTCGGCGCGGCGGAAATCATGCGCCTGAATGGCCCCGGTGACAGAATCGGCCACGCCGAAATCCGTATTGGCAATTCCACCATCATGCTCGCCGACGAATTCCCGGACCACGGCGCCATCAGCGCGCAAACTCTCGGCGGCTCGCCCGTGAAAATGCAACTCCAGGTGGATGACGTGGACGCAGTCGCCGCTCGCGCCATCTCCGCCGGCGCCAAGACCCTCCAGCCCGTGCAGGATCAGTTCTACGGCGAACGTTCCGGCCAATTCGCCGATCCCTTCGGCTACACTTGGATCATCTCCACGCACAAGGAAACTCTGACGCCTGAAGAAATCGAGCGTCGCTTTGCCGCTTTGCAGCAGCCTTCGCCCACGCCATCCGCCGCACAACCAAACGAAGAACCGAAGTGGACTCTGCCCGTGCCCTACATCCGCAAAGGATTCCGCACGCTCACGCCCTATCTGCTCGTTCCGGGCGCTGCGAGTCTCATCAACTTCTACAAAGAAGCCTTCGGCGCCGAGGAGATTTTCCGCGTCGCGCGCCCCGGCTCAGATCTCATCATGCACGCCGAAGTTCGCATCGCCGGCTCCATGGTCGAACTCGCCGACGCGACCGCCGAATTCAAGCCCCGCGCCTCCTCAAGTATGTTGTACGTGCCAGACACGGATGCCGTCTTCCACCGCGCCGTGGCCGCGGGCGCCACGTCGCTCGCTGCGCCCGCTGATCGGCCGTGGGGTGATCGCGACGGCGCCGTGAAAGATCCCGGCGGCAATACCTGGTACATCACCACGCAAGGCACCGGCGCTCACGTCACCGCTGATACGCCCACGATCGTTCCGGTGTTTCTCGTCGAAAACGCGGAGAAATATGTCGAGTTCCTGCAGCAAGCCTTCCACGCACGGGAACTTTTTATGTCCAAAGATCCGCAAGGCAAAATCCGGCACGTCAGCCTACGCGTGGGCAATTCCGTCCTCTCCGGCGGTGAAGTCCATGGAAAGTTTCAAGCCGCTCCGTTCCTGCTGCACATGTACGTCCCCAACACCGACGAAGTGTACGCAAACGCCCTGCGCCACGGCGCCACCACCATTCGCGGCCTCGAGGACGCGCCCTACGGCGACCGCACCGCCACAGTGCAAGACCCGGCCGGCAACCTATGGTCGCTAGCCACCCACATCAAAGACGTGAATTTTTAGTTGAGCGTGTAGTTAACGCAGGTAGGGGTTTTCAGCGCGCTCCGCGCCGATCGTGGTGTTCTCGCCATGGCCGGGGATCACCAGCGTTTCGTCGGGCAGCGCCAACAGCTTCTCGCGGATCGAATTCAAAATATCTTTCATCGAGCCGCCCCACAAATCCGTGCGGCCAATGCTGCCTTGAAATAATGTATCGCCCGATACCAGCCGCCCTGGCGCAAACTGGCCTCTGCGCACCGAAGCCGGCGCGGCGTCGAGTGCATGGCCATGCAAATGCGCCTCCGCCGAAGCCTTCGCCGATTGCGGCCTCGCGCGATCCAAATACCCTTGCTCGAACGATTGCAGCCCCTTCTCCACCAATAAACTAATGCTCCCTGGCGTGTGCCCCGGCGTATGAATCACCCGCGCCGCATACCCGCCCCAACGCACGCTGTCTCCTTCCTTCACGAAATCTTCAATCCGCATGGTCTCCGGCGTGCGCATACCCAAAAATTGCGCCTGCATATCGAGGTGCCAATACAACTCCAGATCCGCCTCGTGGATCAGCACCGGCGCTTTCGTCGCCGCATGCAGTAGCGCCAGGCCTCCCACGTGGTCAATGTGCGTATGGGTGCTCACAATCGCGCGCACACGCAACTGGTGCTCGCGCAAAATCTCCAGGATGCGCTCGACTTCATCGCCCGGATCGACCACAATCGCTTCGCGCGTTTCCGGATCGCCCAGAATCGAGCAGTTGCACTGCAGCATCCCCACCGGAATAATTTCGTGTATCAGTTTTTCGCTCACCCTGAAAGTATAGCAACTCTCTCGGCAGCGGGTCAGTCTCCGATTAGCGCGCCAATCGGGACTTAGCAATCCGAGGCGCAGGAGCGCGCGGTATAGTGGTATAAGTGTTTATGAACTCATGGACCGACCGCTGGCGAAACGTGCGTGGGCGGTTCACGTGGCAGATTTGTTCGATGTTTGGGTGGTGGGCGCTTTTTGCGTTCGATGTATGCGCTTGGATCGCGATTAACAGACCACAGAAGGCCGGGCTTCCATTTTTATTTGGGGCGGCCGCTTCAGTTTTTGGTCTTCTGAGTCTTGGTTGTTTTGTCGTCGCGGCCACAGGCTTCTTACAATGGGTATGGGTCGGAGTCCGGCGTCTTACAAAGATGGCTTCGAGAAATTAACTGCAGGTTCCTGCCTGATATTCCGTCCAAGCGTCGCGGAATGGAAACTAACCCGCTATCACGCTCTCGGCCGCGTTGACTTGTCTCACCTGCGAATCTAATATGTGCACGGAATGACAGACACCCAGCCCCTCGTCGGGCAAATTATTTCCCAATATCGCGTTTTAGAACGGCTTGGTGGCGGCGGTATGGGCGTGGTGTACAAAGCCGAAGACACCAAGCTCGGCCGCATGGTCGCGCTAAAATTTCTGCCGGACGATGTCTCGCAGGACAAGCTGGCGCTCGATCGCTTCCTCCGCGAAGCCCGCGCCGCTGCTGCGCTTAGCCATCCCAATATCTGCACCATTTTCGAAATTGGCGAATACCAGGGCCGCAGTTACATCGCCATGGAACTGCTGAAAGGCGCCACGCTGAAACATCGCATCACCGGCGGGCCTTTGGCGTTTGACACGCTCCTGGAATCTGGCATTCAATCCGCCGACGCGCTCGACGCCGCACATTCCGAAAGCATCATTCATCGCGATATCAAGCCCGCGAATATTTTCCTCACCGATCGCGGCCAAACAAAAATTCTCGACTTCGGCCTCGCCAAAATGATGGCCGTTCCCGGCAGCGATGGCCGCACCGCTTCCGGCAACGTCACGCTCGACGATGGCAATCTCACCAGTCCCGGCATCGCGGTGGGTACCGTGGCGTACATGTCGCCCGAACAAACTCTGGGCAAGGACCTGGATTCCCGCACCGATATTTTTTCGCTCGGCGTGGTGCTGTACGAAATGGCCACCGGCCGCCAGGCTTTTTCCGGCTCCACTTCCGCAGCCGTCTTCGACGCCATCCTGAACCGCGCGCCCGTCGCCCCAGTGCGCATCAATCCAGACGTGCCCCAAGAACTCGAACGGATCATTAACAAGTCGCTGGAAAAAGACCGCACCATGCGCTACCAGACGGCCGCCGACCTGCGCACCGATCTGAAACGCCTGCAGCGCGATTCCGGCTCGAGCAAAACGCAGGTCAGCGCTGCCGAAAATTTCAGCTCAACAAATATCGCCACGGCAACAGCCGCCCCCGGTTCGTCCGGCGCAAATTCCGCCGCCACTGCGCCGCCCGCGCCGCCATCTGGCTCGGGCTCGTCCGCCAAAATTTCCTCGAGCGGTTCCGGCAGCGCTGCCATAGTCCTCGGCGAGGCAAAAAAACATAAAGGTAAATTGATTGCCGCAGTCGCCATCGTCGCGCTCCTCGCTGCAGCCATCGCTTTCTTCGTCTTCAGACCGCGCGCCCACCAAAACACTTTCAACGCGCAAAACATGAGCATCCTGAAACTCACGGAAACCGGCAAAGCGTCGGGCGTGGCCATCTCTCCCAACGGCCAGTACGTCGTGTACGTTCTGCGCGATGGCGAAATGCAAAGCCTGATGGTCCGGCAGGTGGCCACCGGCAGCGACGTGCAAATTCTCCCGCCCGCCGTGAGCACCTTCTACGGCCTCACCTTTTCTCCGGACGGCAACTACATTTATTTCACCGAAGCCTCCAAGGAAAATCAGCTCTTCAGCTCGCTCTACAAAATGCCCGTGCTCGGCGGCAATCCGCAGCAGATCGTGCGCGATATAGACACTTCCATCAGCTTCTCTCCCGATGGCAAACAATTCGCTTTCATTCGCGGAATCCCAGACCAAGGAACCTTCAAACTGTTGGCCGCCAATGCGGACGGCTCCGGAGAAAGACTCCTGACTTCGATGAAAGCGAACATAAACGCGGCCGGGCTTCTGACTCCCGCTTGGTCGTCGGACGGCAAGACGATCATCTTCGCGTCGTTGCTGCCGTCCGTTAGCAGCCAGCTGAACGAATTCACCGTCGCCACCGGAGCGGTGCGCACGCTCTTCGCCACCCACGGCAATCTGGGACGCCCACATTGGCTGCCAGATGGAGACGCGCTCCTGGTTCCCATGCGCGAGGAGAGCGGCGGCGCGCAAGGCCAGCTTTGGAAAATCTCGTATCCTCCGGGAGAAGCGCAGCGACTGACCAACGACCTGACGGACTACAGCTTGCCTTGGTTGGACTTGACGGCGGACGGCTCGACCGTAGTCACCGTGGAAACCACGGTTTCGTCGGACCTCTGGAACGCGCCCGGTGGAGATTCGGCGCGCGCCACGCAAATCACCTCAGGCGGCCCGGCAATTTTCGGGGTTTCGACGTTGGGCACAGACCGCATTCTGGTGGCCAATCGCAACCGCGAACTCTTCACTGCGAACTACGACGGCAGCGCTCGGACCCAAGTGGCAGGCAGCGATCGCAACATCCTGTTCGCGTGGGGTTGCGGTGACGGAAAGCACATTGTGTATGCTGTGCCGCGCGGCAATGCATCGGATATCTGGCGCATGGACGCGGACGGTACGAACCCATTGCAGTTGACACACGACAAGTCCGCGCTGATCCCGGTATGCTCCCCAGATGGTTCCACGGTCACTTTCGACTACGAGGATCAACTGAGTACCTGGCGCATGGGAATTGATGGCTCCAATCCCACGTCGTTGGGCCTGCACAATCAAACCGCCCCGGTCGTCTTTTTATCCAAGGACAATAAGCTCGTGCTGTATCGCGTGGGGCATCCCGATGCGCCGCAACTGCGCGATCAAATGGTCGCCATCCCGGTGGGAGGCGGACCGCCCGTGTTTTCTTTTGAGGTTCCTCTCGGCACTGCCCAAAATTTCCCGCATTGGTCGCCGGACGATCACGGCGTTGACATGGTCTTGGTTCGTGGAGGCGCCGCAAATATTTGGCGGCAGCCCGTTCCCAGCGGCGCGATGAAGCAGATCACAAATTTCCCGGGCGGCCTCATCCGCGGCTTCAACTGGTCGCCTGACGGCAAGACCCTGTTCCTCGCGCGCGGCACACAATCCAGCGACATCATCCTGCTGAAGAGCGCCAAGAACTGATCAGTACGCCTCATGGCATGAAATTTCTCCGGTACCTGCGCTAGAAGCTCGTAAGATGAAGGCTGTGCGCCCTCGACCGCTGGTGTCGATTCTGATCGTGGTCGCTTTTTTGTGTACCGCAATCGCCGACGTGCACTCTCAGGTCCAGAACTCTGCTTCGGTCCCTTCTTCCGATTCCCACGCCACCCTCTCGCAGCTCGTCAACGTGATCCGCGCGAAAGCCAAGACCCTCGAAACCAGCCCCGCTACGCAGCAGGATTTTCGTTCCTTCGTCTCCGCACACAATCTGCCGCCGGACAGCGTCAGTTACCACGACTACGTCGTCGTGCACTTGGTGTTTGAAGCCACCAGGGATGCAGGCTTCTGGAACATGCATTGGTCCATCACGGACCAGCCGCCTAACTCCGATAGAATCTGGCGGCAATGGCGAAGCATCACTCACACTTCCGCAGTGAAGCCGACCGCGACAGCGGAATGTGACGAGCTTTCCGCGCTGTACGCATTTCTGGTTGAACGCAGCGGCGTCAAGCCTGTCGGGCTCCTCTGGCCGTACGCCAATCACACTGTCGCGGTCTGGACTGTGCGTCCCGCGGCAGGAATCGTTGTCCGCGTGGTCGTCCCTACTTCGCAGATTTTCCTCGACCAAACGGACACCTTTGACACCAGAAAGTTCGATCCCTGGCAGCAGAAGACCATTTACGAGTACACCCGTCGCGACGTTCCGGATTCGTTCGAATTTCCAAAACCGCTTTTCGATTTCTTCCTCAGCCAGCTGGATAAGTTCGGAGGCGCATCCCAAGCCACGCTGCAGCAGCTGAGGTATCTGCGCGAAGGTGTCTTTTTGAAAGCTTGGACCCCGGAGGACGCGGCGCGCACCGCGCTCACAAAGCGCAACAACTTGAGATCAGGCCCAGCCGAGGATTTAGCGGCCTTCCAGAATTTCGCGGAAGATATGCGCTCCGCATCCGTTCGTTGAGTGCTGAAATAATCGCGTGCGGAATTGCGGCGGCTCCGTTCGCATCGGCCTTCGCATCACCCTCGCCCGCCCAGCGGCAGAGCGGCGCGCACCGTGCACCCCTCACCCGGGACGCTCTCGATGCTGAACTTC
>Ga0070765_100003384_pt1 | contig 10244 bp, 8 predicted proteins | sample HubBroMetageWFT5_FD_71516 | JGI IMG/M metagenome (GOLD analysis project Ga0070765, IMG submission 71516) | Warmed and freeze-thawed soil microbial communities from the Hubbard Brook experimental Forest, New Hampshire - Hubbard Brook CCASE Soil... | ecosystem: Environmental > Terrestrial > Soil... | reverse complement strand
GGTCGATCTTCAGTTTGCTGACGGGAAATTGTCGGAGGTAACTGAGACTGGAGTAACCGGTTCCAAAGTCGTCGATGTCGAGGCGAACGCCCATGGCTCTGAGATCGCGCAGCACGGAGAGCATCACGTCGGCGTTGGTGAGAAGGACGCTTTCGGTGAGTTCGAGTTCGAGATAGTGAGGCGCGAGGCCGGTTTCGCGGAGGACGCGCTCGACAACATCGCGGAACCCTTCCTGTCGAAATTGAACCGCCGAAACATTTACTGCCACAGGAACGGCGGTGGTGCCGTCGTCCTGCCACCTCTTTGCCTGCAAGCACGCAGTGCGAAGCACCCATTCGCCGATGGGAATGATCAAGCCACTGTTTTCGGCGACCCGGATAAAGCGGTCGGGGGCAACCATGCCCATCTCCGGGTGACGCCACCTCAGCAGCGCCTCGAGGCCGATTAGATTGCCGGTCGAGAGCTCCATCTGAGGCTGGTAAACGAGAAAGAGTTCGTTGCCTTCGAGCGCCTGGCGAAGATTGCTTTCCAGTTCCAGCCTTTCCACGACTTCGGCGGTCATTTTCGGGGTAAAAAACTGGAAGTTGTTGCGGCCTTTCTCCTTGGCCCGGTACATGGCGGCGTCGGCATGCTTGACCAGGGTCTCGACATCCTCGCCATGCTCGGGGGAAACGCTGACGCCGAGGCTGCAGCTGATGTTGAAGGAATGACCTTGCACAACGAATTCGCAGTGGAAGGCTTTCAGGATGCGCTCCGCCACAACCGCGATGTCGCCAATGTCGGTGATGGCATTGAGCACCACGAGAAACTCGTCTCCGCCCAGGCGCGCCACGGTGTCCTGCTCGCGGGCCAGGCTGCGAAGGCGCGTGGCCACTTCCTGCAGCAGGCAGTCGCCGACGGAGTGGCCGAGCGAGTCGTTGATATTTTTGAAACGATCGAGATCGATGAACAGCAGGGCGACCTTTTCGCCGCGCCGGCGTGCATTGGCCAGAGCGTTTATCAGGCGATCGTGCAGGAGAGCGCGATTGGGTAATCCCGTCAGGCTGTCGTAGTAGGCGAGGAACTGCACGCGTCCCTCGGCCACTTTGCGTTCGGTAATGTCTTCCACGGTCCCTTCATGCAGAATCACCGCGCCTTCGGCATTGCGCACCGCGCGCAGGTTCACAAGCAACCATTTTTTCGTGCCATCCCGATGAAAGACCTCGACTTCGACGTTGTGGACCATGCCGCTTTTTTCCAGTTCGCGGCCGAGATCCTCCATTCGGCCGGGGTCGACGAACAAGTCGCGAACAACATTGGAAACCTCGCCCAGCAGGGCTTCCGGAGAATCGTAGCCGTGGATCTGGGCCATGGCCCGATTGATGCTGAGGGGGCGGCCATCGGGCGTGGTCTGGAAGATGCCGATAACGGCGTCCTCGAAAATGGCGCGGTATTTTTCTTCGGCGCGGCGTAGAGCATCCTCAGAGCGTTTGCGCTCGCTGATGTCCTGTTTGACGGCAACGAAGTGAGTGATCTGCCCTTCGCTGGAAATGGGCGTAATGGTCATTTCCTCGTGGTAGAGAGTTCCATTTTTGTGGCGGTTTACGAGTTCGCCATGCCATACCTTGCCGGCGGTAACAGTTCGCCACATGTCGGCGTAGTAGAGATCATCCTGTTTGCCGGACTTCAGAATGCGAGGATTTTGTCCGAGGACTTCTTCGGCGCTATAGCCAGTCATAGTGGAGAAAGCGCGGTTGGTCCAGACGATGGCGCCGCCGTGATCGGTAATGACGATAGAGTTAGCGGCGGCTTCGAGACTGGCGGCCTGCAGGCGCAGGCGCATATTCATCGCGGAGAGTTCGGCGGTGCGCGCGGTGACTTGTTGCTCGAGGTGCTCGCGGTGGTCACGCAGGCTCTGATCACGGAGGGCGATCTGCTCGAGCATGCCGTTGAAGGCGCGCACGAGTTGCCCGACTTCGTCGTGGTTCAGGGTCGCGGCGCGGATGCTGTAGTCAGCGGCGCTGGAAATCGAGTTGACGGTGTCGACCAGGGCGAGCAAGGGACGGGAGATGAGTTGCTGGAAGCGGGCAGCGACAACCAGGGCAAGGGTGAGGACCAAGGCCAAGGTCAGGGCAAAGGCGATCTTGTACTCGCGAAAGCGTTCGTCGAGTCGGCTCAAGTCCGATTCCACGTAGATGGTGCCCAGCGCCTCGCCGGCGAGGGTGACCTGGCGGAACTGCACCAAACGGTTGCCTTTGAAATTCGAACCCTGGCGCTCGATGGGCGGCGGCGAAAACGTGAGCAGGTTGCTATCCCGGACGTAGACGGCAAATGGCGCGCCGTCTTGGGTGTAAATGCAGGCTGCCGTGATGCTGGGTTCGGCGCGCAGCGCCTTGAGGATATCGTTGGCAGCCTCGGGATCGCGAAAGGCCAGGGCAGCGGTGCTGTTGCGGGCGAGTACTTCGGCCAGGGTTTCCAGATCGCGGACCATGGTTCGTTTCTGGCCCTGGTAGTCGAAGCTGCTCATGGGGAGCGACACGGCGAGCGCGGCGAGGAAAGCCATCGCCAGGAACAAGCCGGTGAGCTTGTGGCGGATCGACCAGTCACGAAATGGCTTCATCGGCGCCAAAGAGAACTCCCACCTACTCGATGACAAATTTGGCCAGGCTCAACAGCCGGGCGCTGATTACCAGGCCTTCCTGCGTCGCGGCCTTGTGATTGATTTCAAACTGCACCTTGCCCTCGCGCATCACAAGGTTGATCATTCCGCCCTGTTCGGCGAAGCCTTCGACATCACTGACCGTCAGAGCGCCGGTGCCGCGCAGGCTCTCGAGAATCTGGGTTCGCTGCTTCTTGCCGGTCGCGGACACAAAAAGCATGTGGCAACCTCTTGCGAGGTGCGGGTCTTGAACTTCGCGGACCAGCAACTTGTGGCCGCCCACGGTCCGGTCCCGCGTGATTGTGCCCAATTCCTCCCGCAAAGCGTCTGAGCCGAGAATGCAGATTTGAAACTGGGTCGTGGCTTCCGGCAAAGCCTTGGTCGGCCACTCGACAAATTTAGCGAAGTTGAAAAGCAACGCTGCCTTCAACTGCGCTTCACTGACTGGCGCGGCTTGCGCCCTGCCACCGATGGAGCCAATCGCCGCGAAACACAGCAGCGTCGCAACCCGGAGCCAGAGCCGCGGGAGGATGCGCATCGGCGGGCCGCTCGTCCCCGAGGTTCGCATCGCGCATGGTGTCAGTGCAGGCAAGCGGCTCCTTAGAAGGTCCAGGTCAGTCTCAAATAGGCGCTCCGCCTGACGGTTGTAGAGTCCACGCTTCCCGTCTGATCGAGGAACTCCAGGTGACGGTCGCGCAGCAAGTTCTGACCGACAAGCGCAAGGGAAAAATTTTTTTGCATTGCCAGGCGAGCTGCGAATCCAGCCGGGTATAAGAAGAAACCGCGGGACTGGACAGGCGGTCGACGAAGTAGGCCGCGGCGTCCCAGGTAAGTCCTTTTCGCACTCGGAGGCTGGAACGGAGCTGCGCCGCGTGCACGGGACTGCTGCCCTCGTTTTCCCGGGGAGTTGCGGTGTCATGACTGCCGGGCTTGCCATGCATATGAATGCGCTCGAAGGCATAGCCGGGGCTTAGGGTCCAGCGGTCCGCGATCTTCCAGTTGGAGCTGATCTCAACGCCATGGGACTCTCCGTACCCGAGATTCCGATAGGTGATCGGAATTACGAGATGGGGAGGCTGGGGCGAAGGCTCGAAAAAAGCCGGGGCGGGTTCGGTCGACTGCTGTGACGTGTAGTGATTGTAGTAAGTCGCCAGATCGACGGACCAGTGAGGGAGAAGGTCGGCGCGATATCCCAATTCGTAAGCCGTGAGGGCCTCGGCATCAAAATGGGGATTGCCGAGCAGCGCGGAAAGAGCCGGAGAGCCATCGGGCAGAGAAAAGCCGGCGAAATTGCTGCGGCTCGCTACATCGACCTCGCTGGGGGTGCGCACCGCGTGGGAGACGGCCGCCCACAAGGTGCGGTCCGGTGTCGGATTCCAGGCAGCGCGGACGCTGGGCATCAGGTTCCATCCGCCATAGGTGTCATGTTCGAGCTTGGTGCCGAATGTGACTGAGAGACGATCGGGTTCTAGGGACACCTCGTCCTGAAAGAACAGGCTTGCCAGGTTGCTCTGGGAATCGGGTGGATCGAGCGAGAACTGCAGGTTGCCGTGCGTCGCCGATTCGGAGAAACGGTAGGTCGCGCCCCAGACAAGATCCTGGCGTCCGCCCCAGGCCAGATGATGCTGGAACCCGAGGTTCACGGTATTGCGGTCCTCGGCGAGGATGTCGAGGCGCTTGTAGCGGGTAAAGGACAACTGCGCCTGCAGGTCGGAACGGTCCGAATGCCTGTGGTTCCACGTGGCTTGCAGGAAGCCTCCAGATAATGGAACCCGCAGATTCATATCGACGGGAGCGGCCGCGGTCACAGACTGCAGGACGGGGGCGGGGCCGCCTTCGTTTCCGCCGTAGAGGTCGCCTTCGAGAGTGAGCTTGTCGCGGGCGGCGAAGTCCCGGTCCATGCGAAAGCCGCTGGTCAGCAGGTGCCAGTCGTCCGCGCCGGTCGCAGAGTCGAGTCCTGGCAAGCGGAACTGGTTACGGTATTTCGCATGGACGCGGTACGTCAGGTTCTTGCCGATCCGGCTGCCGTATTGGACCGTTCCCACGGATTGTTCAGAAGTTCCCGCCAGCGCGCTGACGATGCCGCCCTGGGTTTCGGATGATTTCCGGGTGAGGATGCTGATCACGCCATTGACCGCGTTCGCGCCCCACGCCGACGCGCCCGGCCCGCGAATCACTTCGATGCGATCGATGTCCTCGAGGGGAAGATCCAGCACGTCCCAGAAGACTCCGCCGAAAGTTGCCGTATAAATGGGGCGGCCGTCGACCATGACGAGGAGTTCGTTGGCAAAACGCCCATTGAAGCCGCGTGCGCTGATCGCCCAGGTGTTGGCGTTGATGCGGGCAACATCGAGACCCGGAACGATGCGCAGGATTTCCGCGATGTTGGTCGCGCCGGACCGACGGATATCCTCGGCGGTAATGACGAAAACAGAGGAGGCGGTCTGCGATAGCGTACGCTCGGTGCGAGTTACCGAACTGACCCGAATATCCAACAGGTCCTCGAGGCTGGCGTCCGACAGATCGCGCTTCGTCTGGGCCAAAGCTTCGATGGTGAAAAACATCAACAGCAGGGCCGCCAGTAATCCCCAAAGCATGCGGGCAATGATTGACATCGATTTCATCCTGCGCATCCTTATTTCGAAAACGTCATGGCCGTCACCAGAAACAGAAGGTTCTTCCGGTATCTCGTCTAGCCAATCTGCACACAAATCTGTAGTGACCATCGGCACCAGCCGAGATTGACTTCAGTGATCAGTGGAGGGACGGGCGTCTCGCCCGTCGGGCGGGCGGGGACGCCCGCCGCTCCATAGACGACCGCGCACTACCCTTTGGTGGTAGGGGAACTGTCGAGTAATTAGTGAGTTCGAAGGGACAGGGACAATCGGGTAGGGCTTCCGTCACTACTTGGGGGCCGCCAATATTTGGTTAGCGGCGGAGCTAGCTCGCTTTCAATCCATCCGGGACCAGGGGCAAGGAGCGCAAGCGGACGCCGGAAGCGTCAAAGATGGCGTTGGCAATGGCGGGCGCAAGTCCAACCATCGGGCATTCGCCGGCGCCGGCCGACGGAAGATCCTTGCGATCGACCAGAACCGTTTCGATCGCGGGAAGGTCGCTGAACCGCGGCACACGATACTCCGACATTCGGCCGTTCAGAATTTTGCCATCCTGAAACTGGATTGCCTCGAACAAAGCGCCGCCGAGGCCCTGAACGTTGGAGCCTTCGATCTGGTTGCGGAGATTGTCGGGATTGACGATGGCGCCGCACTCGAAAGCGGAAACTACCCGGACCACGGTGACCTGCCGCGATTTGGAGTCGACTTCAACCTCGGCAAAAGTGGCCACATTGCCGAGCTTCTCGTAGCCCCCGCCCATGCCATACCCGTGGTTGGGAACGGCCGGTCGCTTCGCCCATCCGAATTTGTCGGCTGCCGCCGTGAACACTGCGCGCAACCTTTCGTTCTTGAGATTCTTGAGGCGGAATTGCAACGGATCCATCTTCAAGGCGTGGGCGAGTTCATCCATGTGCGACTCGCGCGCAAAGTGATTGGCCGTCGCAGCCAGAGCGCGATAAGACCCCTGACGCAGGGGAGAGCGCGTGGGATGGAACACAATGCGCTGGTTGGGTACCTCGTAATACGTGCGGATGCCGGCTGAGCCGGAGTTGTAGTTGTGGAACTCCCACGTGGTGAGCGTTCCGTCGGAGCCGACGCCGCTGCTTACGTCGATGACACCCGCGGGACGGAAGTAGGCCCAGGTGAATTCCTCTTCGCGCGACCAGTTTACTTTCACTGGCCGCTTCGCGGCGCGAGCCAGGCGCGCCGCTTCAATCGCGGTTTCACCGGTGTGCTTGCCGCCATAGGCGGAACCCGTGTCCGGCATGAGGACGCGGACGTGGTCTTCGGGAAGGTGGAAAGCGTCGGCAAGTTCACTGCGAACGCCGAAGGGGCGCTGCGTTCCGGTCCACACAGTCAGGTGGTCGCCTTCCCACTTCGCCAGTGCAGCGCGCGGCTCCAGCGGAACGTGCGCGATATAGGAAACGGTATAGGACGATTGCAGTCGATGCGCGGCTATCGCCTTATCGACATCCCCAGTGTCGTAGCGGTCGCCATCACCGGTGGGATCGCGTCCTTCGACTGGATTCTTCCTGAGGTAGTCGAACAGTTCCTTGTTGGAAGGCTGCGGTTCCGATTTCCAGTCGGCCTGAATCGATGCGATGGCGGCCGATGCCTGGGCCGAGGTGGGCGCGGCAACACCGACGAAGTTTCCGTCCCGGACCGCGATGGCGCCCGTCGCTTCGACTTTTTCAAGGTTCACCGAAACCAACGTGGCTCCAAAGGATGGTGGTCGCAGAACCTTGCCGTACCACATGTCAGGCAGTTTCTGATCGAAGGGATAGCGATGCTGGCCGGTCACAAAATCGCGCCCGTCGACTTTCGGTGTCGACTGACCCAGCGTGGTCCAGCTTGTCGCAGGCGCCAGGGGATCCTGGGCGGGCAAGCTTTGCGTTAACTGCTGTCCTTTTACCAACTCGGCGTAATCAAGAGACCGGTTGCTCTTCGGATCGGTCACCTTGCCGTTGGCGGCGACGAGGTGCTGACGATCGGCGCGCCATTGCGCTGCGGCCATGTCGAGCAGCAGATCGCGGGCACCAGCCGCCACTTTGCGCAGTTGCAGGTTCATGGTCGGCGTTGTGCGGCTGCCGAATGTGCCCATATCGAAAGGCGTCAGCTGGGTATCGCCCATGATCAGGTCGATCCTCTCGAGTGGGCAATGCAGTTCCTCAGCGACCGCCTGGGTCAACGAAGTGCGGATGTTCTGGCCGACTTCGACCTTGCCGGTGTAGACCGTGATCCTGTCGTTCTCCCCGATGTGCAGCCAGGCGTCGATCTGTTGTGGAAGGGATTCTCCGCGTCTTGGCCTGGCAGAACCAGATTCCTGCGTCCAAGCGGTCGGTTTGATCACCGAGAGGAGCAGCACTCCGCCACCGAAGACTTTGAAGAAATCGCGGCGATCGAGATCGAACACGTAGGTTGGTATGGCCGCAAGCTCGTAACGTTCGGGCTCGATCTGGATTTCGAACTTCGAAGTCTCGCTCATCGCGCCCTCTTTTCTTCCGCGGGTGCAGACGAAGCTTTTGCGGCTTTTTGAATCGCCGCGATAATTCTCGAATAGGTTCCACAGCGGCAGACATTTCCATCCATGAAGTTGACGATTTCGCCGGGCGTGGGACGGGAATTCCGACTGAGCAATGCCACTGCCGACATGATCATTCCCGACGTGCAGTAGCCGCACTGCATCGCGCCTTCTTCGAGGAAAGCGGTTTACACCGGGTGCAGATGCTCGCCACTGGCGAGACCTTCAATCGTGGTGATCTGTCTCTCGCCGACCGCGGCCGCCTTGGTGATGCAGGAACGTTGCGACCGGCCATCGATAAGCACGGTGCAGGCGCCGCATTGCCCCTCGCCGCATCCGTACTTGGTTCCGGTCAGATCGAGATGCTCGCGCAATACGGTGAGAAGGCTGGTCTGGGGATCGGCCTCGACCGTCATCGGGCGCCCGTTAATCACAAGGTGAATGGTAGCCACTGGAAACTCCCGAGGCAGGCAATCAGGCGAAGTCGCTAAGGGAATGATATATCCACGGGGAGCCCGCTAAAAAGTCCAGGAAAGCTAAGCCCGCGGTTCGGACCGTGCCATACAGAACTTGTTTGAGACGGCTACCCCTCGAGCCGGATGCCCTTTTGTTTTTGTCCGATGTATTCGTGGAAGCAGTTTGCTTGGAAGCGGCCGGCTTGGCAGAAGGCGTTGCTGGCCGCCCGCAGATAGCGACGAGAGAAGGGAGGCTTGATGAATCACCCAGCACTGGTAATTGGCATCGTGGTGGCGGCGCTGATTCTGATCGCAGTTGCCGCCTACGCGTACAGCCGGCAGCGTCGGACACAAACGCTGCGGTCGCGCTTTGGACCGGAATACGACCGCGTGGTTGGCGAAGAAAAAAGCGTACGCCGCGCGGAGGGTGTTTTAGAGTTTCGCGAGAAGAAACGCAAGACGCTTCCGATTCGGGAGCTGTCGCGTGCGGATCAGGTTGCGTTTGACGAGCGCTGGAACGGAGTGCAGAGCCAGTTCGTGGACGATCCGTCGGGAGCGGTCCTGCTCGCGGATGCGCTGGTCAGCGAAGTCATGGTGGCGCGCGGGTACCCGGTCGCGGATTTCGAGCAGCGGGCTGAGATCGTTTCGGTCGATCACCCGGTGGTCGTCCAAAACTACCGCACAGCCCACGAAATTGCGTTGCGCCAGAAGCAAGGCCGGGCGACTACAGAAGACCTGCGCAAGGCCATGGTGCATTACCGTACTTTATTCGACGAACTTTTACGAAGTGCAACACTCGAAAGAAAGGAGGCACGTGGATGACACTGCCACTGCGAAAAGAGAAACCGGAAGGCTCACCCACGACGACCATGGATCCGAGTTCCAGAGAAATGCAGGAACCCGATACCAGAGAAGTGCAGGGAACCGATACCAGAGAAGTGCAGGGAACCGTTATTGGAGCGGAGCGGGAACGGCCCAGACTACTGCGGCCTGATCCGGAGACCGAGACACTGGGAACGGAGCGCGAGCCCGACGTCGAGGTTCCCGCCGCCCAAAGGACGAAGGAAATGGCGGCACGAGCAGCGACGGAATCTGCGGGGGAGAATACGCCCTTGTTTCCCAGCAATGAATTGCAGGATTTCCAGGGCCGCTGGGATCGGATTCAAACTGCATTCGTAGATCAGCCGCGGCAAGCGGTTCGTGATGCGGATTCTTTGGTGTCTGATGCGGTGGAGCGACTGGCGGACACATTTGCCGAAGAGCGGTCGAAGCTGGAAAAGCAGTGGGATGGCGGCGACAACGTCTCGACCGAAGACCTGCGAGTGGCGTTGCGGCGTTACCGTTCGTTCTTTCAGCGGATGCTTTCAGTCTGAGAATTGCAGAAGCGATGAAGGTGGTGGGGCGATTCAATGAGTCGCCCCTCGTTTTTTGGGCGCAGATCTGATGATCGATGAGCCGGTTTTTCTTGCTCTCCGGGCTCGGAGCACGCCTCTCAAGCACCTGGTCCAAAAGCGTGAGACAGTCCGCGTGGGTTGCGATTAGTCCCCTTGCGTTCCGGTGGACATCTCCGTGGCGGACGCACGGCCGCGGGTGGCGCGGGCGGCGAGCCCCTCGACGCTGCTTTTGGCCTCCATGGCCTTGTCGCGTAAATTGGCGCGGGTCTCTTCGCCCGACGCGGGTGCGAACAACATGGCCACGGCGATTCCGACGCCAACGCCGGCGAGGAGACTTGTGGTCCGAGCCAACCAGTCGCTCTTGCGCTGCAACCCGCTGCGGGCGGCGGCAAGTTGATCAGCTGTTTCCTCGTATTTCTGCTTGACGGCGTCGCCGATGTCGTTGGCGCGCTCCTTGATGTCGTCCTGTACAGTCGCCCAGGTCCTGGCGTCACTGACAATCAGGCCCAGTTTCATGGCGAGGCGCGCCCAGTCTTTTGGTGTGTTTCGTCTCCCGAACCGCATAGTCGATCCCTCCCATAACGGGTTTACACTCTGCTGGCTAGCGACAGCAATCAGTGA
>Ga0070765_100003380_pt1 | contig 10248 bp, 6 predicted proteins | sample HubBroMetageWFT5_FD_71516 | JGI IMG/M metagenome (GOLD analysis project Ga0070765, IMG submission 71516) | Warmed and freeze-thawed soil microbial communities from the Hubbard Brook experimental Forest, New Hampshire - Hubbard Brook CCASE Soil... | ecosystem: Environmental > Terrestrial > Soil... | reverse complement strand
AACGCGGGTGACTTTGCGCCTGCTCCACCGCCACGGGCCGCACCTGTTCCGCCACCAGACCCGCCAGTCCCTCATGGATTGCCATGTGCAGGTTGCCGATGCACTCCCGCCGAAGGCCAACCGTCGCCGCCAGCACCAGATTGGCTCGATCCGGTTCGAGCAGATACGCCGAACAAACGTCTGTCTCAAATCGCTTGGCAATCAGAGCGACAACCTTCATCAAGGTCTCGGCCGGTTGGCCCTCCGCCGCCAGATTTGCGATTTCCTCCAGGGGAAGGACGTGGTCGACGTCCCGCGCGTGGTCGCTCAGATGCACGTTTTGAACCTCGCTTTGATTCTCGTCCAATCCTGGGCTCTCTACTACCATATATTTTATCCGCTATATCTTGGTTAGAGCATTTACCTCGTCATTACCTGCCAGGATGTAACCGCCCGTGGTGTTTTGGGCCGCTGCGGCTTGCGCCTCCAATGCGCGCGGATCCGCAAAGCACACGCCCGCGATCGAATCGAATGGTTTTGCCGCGCACTAGTCCCCGAAGCAACTTTACGTACGCACGTACACCGAGTCCAATTGAAATTATTGATCGTAGACATAAGCCTGGCGTACGTGATTCACCGCGAAGGAGTGCAGATAGCAAGACCCAGGCGAAACGCTGCCGGACCTTAAGACCTCGACATTTTTGTAGAAGCTTTCTGCCGCTTCACTACATCAGATCAATCATGTTGGGGAAGCGGGCGGTCGTGTCTTTGGCACACGCTGGCATCGAAGAACGGGGTTGTAATCAACGAGCGGCAAACGGCAAAAGTCTATGAGCGCTCTATCCGTAACTATATCCGAGGAATACACGCAGCGCTATGAAGCGCTGCTCCGCGCGACTAACGCTATTGGCACGTGCAGTGATTGTGACGCGGCCGCGGACGTGCTTCTGAAAGCACTGCTTGATGTTGTTCCCTTCGACTACCTGCAGCTCATCGCGTTTGAGAGTGACAGCAGGACAGTGGGATGGCACTTGCTCTACTCGAACGGCACGCGACAGAATTCATCTTCGGCAGACGTAGTCGGTACGCCATTTGAATGGGTGCACGAATCTCAGCAGGCCCTTATCACTGCGGACTGGAACGAGGAGACGCGGTTTGCGAAGCATCGTGAATTCCTGAACCAAGTGGGTATCGCCTCCACCTGCGCTCTTCCGCTGGCAAGAGGCGAGCGGCGGCTCGGTGTGCTGAGCATCGGCAGCAAACGTTCCCATGCCTACCCGGAGGACGAAGTCCGCTTCCTCGCTCTCGTCGCCGACCAGATTGCTCTGGCGATTGATGCCGCGCTGAACTTCTACTTGTCACGCCAGGCCCAGGACCGGTTGAAACTCATCCTTGATCTCACCAACCAGGTTGTCTCGAAATTAAATTTTCAGGAACTACTGCAGGCAATCTCAGCCAGTGTCCGCCGGGTCATGGGCTGCGACGCCGCGGCGATTATGCTGCCCGAACCGGACGGCATGCATTTGCGCAAGCATGCCATCGACTTCCCTGATAGTAGGGGATTGTTCACGGAAGATGGTTTAATTCCCATCGAGGGCTCAGCCATCGGCGAAACCTTTCGAAGTGGAAAACCGTGGGTTATGAATCGGCTTGATGAAGGTGAAGTGTCGCCTGAAATGTACGCCAAGGCGAAGGGCGAGGGTATGAACTCGTTCTGCGACGTCGCTCTCGCCAGCCGCGATCGCTTTCTTGGCATACTCGCCGTGGCCAGCCGGGAGGAGAACGCTTTCGGTCCACAGGATGTGTCCTTTCTTTCGCAGGTGGCACAGCAGGTCACCATCGGTGTGGAGAACGCGCTAGCGTACGGTGAAATCGCCGATCTCAAAGACAAGCTGGCCCAGGAAAAGCTGTACTTGGAAGACGAAATCCGTGGTCAGATGGACTTCGAAGGAATTGTGGGGCAGAGTTCCGCTCTGCGTCACGTTTTGAACCTCGTCGAAACCGTCGCTCCCAGCGATTCGACGGTATTGCTTCTCGGTGAAACCGGCACGGGCAAGGAATTGATTGCGCGTGCCATTCATGAACGCAGCCGACGTAAAGAGCGGACCTTCGTAAAGCTCAACTGTGCCGCGATTCCGACGGGACTGCTTGAGAGTGAGCTCTTTGGACATGAACGTGGCGCCTTCACCGGCGCCATCGCTCAGAAGATCGGCCGCCTCGAACTCGCCGACCAGGGCTCGCTGTTCCTAGATGAGGTGGGGGACATTCCCGTCGAAATCCAGCCAAAATTGCTGCGGGCTTTGCAGGAACGTGAGTTTGAAAGGCTGGGCAGTAATCGAACTCAGAAGGTCAATGTGCGTCTGGTAGCCGCGACCCATCGCGATCTCGAAAAAATGATAGAGAATCGCGAGTTTCGCAGCGATTTGTACTATCGATTAAACGTATTTCCGATTCGTATTCCACCTTTGCGCGAACGTCCCGAAGACATTCCGCTGCTGGTTCGCTACTTCACCCAGAAGTATGGACGCCTCATGAACAAGGAGATCGAATCCATCCCCGCAGCCGCGATGAGGAAGCTCTCGAGTTGGCATTGGCCCGGAAACATTCGTGAGCTGGAGAATTTCATCGAGCGGTCCGTAATTCTTACCCACGGCGCGGCGTTGCAGTCGCCGATCGCCGAACTGGGCAACAACGGCAGGACCACTCTAGTGTCTGGGACGCGCGAAGCCAATGAACGCGATGAGATTGTCCGCGTCCTGAAAATCACCAACGGTCGCGTGGCGGGCCCCGACGGGGCTGCGACGCGAATGGGCCTGAAACGCACGACCCTGATTGCCCGCATGAAAAAGCTAGGCATCGACCCGCGCCGATTGCCGTGAAGTTCGACAATTGTCGAAAGTTCAGGCGCAGCACTCAAGTGCGGCAAGAAGCAGACTTGTAACGTCTCATTAATTTCTGTCAGTTGCCCTTCCTTCGATTTTGGCCCTTGCCTTGCTCTGTCTCAAGCGTGATCGGATCATTTGCATTCGCGAGCTTTTGCGGTGCGGCAGTTTTCTTCATGGTGATATTTCTTCGCGCTCTTCTAAGAGAGGCAATAAGGCCTAGTATTCGATCCGCCGCCCGACGCGAGCCAATCAGCGCCACTCTAGTTTCCATCCAGCATAATTCCAAGCGGTTGGATCGGGTTGCGTAGTCCCGCATCGGAAACAGGCTCGGTCCTTTTCGGCAATCCGGATTACTGAAAGCCCATGTGTTTGTCATTCCGGCCTCGACAAGTGTCAATTTTGACTTTGACATTCATTGACACAATCCTCTCCCGATTTTTCTCCCGGTAATCATTTCAGCGCTTTACCCGTTCGCGGCTTTGGCATGCGCATTGCATCTGTCGGACTCGTAGTGAGATCCGAGATATGTTCAAGATTTCTATCGTCGATACGCCATCGCAACGAAAGCTGGTTGTGGAAGGAAAGTTAAGCGAACCGTGGGTCAATGAGCTTCGCACCACATGGGGAGATGCGCGCCGCGACTTGGACAAGCGCAAACTTGTCATCGACTTGAGCAGTCTGACCGTCATCAGCCGCGAGGGGGAAGACGCGATTTTTGATCTTATGAAGCAAGGCGCAAAGTTTTGCTGCGCCGGTGTTCTTACTCGACATGTGCTGAAGGGAATTGCCCGAAGATGTCGATGCGGCCCGTAACCATACGCAAGAAAAGCCGCTGAGAACCTCAGAAAAGACGTTTTGGTTGTCGATTTCCACCAGGCTCAAACGATTAATACGTGAAAGACGGAGGTAAACATGCCGGAGGCGAAACAAGTGACGAGGTTCACGCTGTACACGAGTAGCAGCGATTTTTGTCGAGTCTTTGAGGAAGACATGAACGGACTGTATTTGTTGTCGTTCCTGTTGACCGCTGATAGTGAGAAGGCTGAGCAGTGCTTTGTTTCGGGCCTTGAAGACTCGGTAGAAGGCAGCCCCGTTTTCAAGGACTGGGCGCGCTCGTGGTCGCGGCGCGCAATCATCCAGAATGCGATCCGGGTAATCAATCCCCAGTCGAAGATAACGGATGCTCCGAAGCCCGTTCCACTCGCCGAAACCGTGCCAGCGGCGCAGCACGGCGGGATTGCTGGAGTTCTTGCGCTCGAACCGTTTGAGCGATTTGTGTACGTCATGACGGTTCTTGAGCGCTACTCCGATCACGAGTGTTCAATTCTCCTGGGCTGCGCACAGCGTGAGGTGCCTGGCGCGCGAATTCGCGCCGTGTTGCAACTTGGCGGCTCAATGGCCGCGCATTCCACGCAGCGTGGGCCTTCGAGCTCTCAGAATTCGACATCGCAGGAGCGCCACAGCTCTCTGTTCGATCTGCTGTTCGGTCAACGGCTGGCGAGTCCTGCTTAAGCTAACACCTTCAAAAAAAGGATGGCCATGAAGACGACGGTGAACAACAATTCTAATTTCAAGTTTGGACGGGTAGGACTTGTCGCATTGCTATTGGGACTGCTTGCAACGGCGGCTTGCAGCCGAAGCAATGTTCAAGCCGCGCCGGCCATGCCGGCGCCGCTGGTAACGGTAGTGAAGGCCACCTCGCAGGACGTGCCCAGATACCTTGACGAGATCGGCAGAAACGCAGCTTTTGAGTCGGTCACGGTGACGCCGCAGGTAAGTGGCACAATCGTCGAGCGGCACTTTCAAGACGGCGACAACCTTCATCGTGGACAACTTTTGTTTGTCATCGATCCTCGCCCCTACAAGGCGCAGGTCGACTCCGCGCAAGCAGCCCTGGCACAGGCAAAAGCTGCGCTCGATCTCGCAAAGATCCAGTTTGCTCGGGACGAGGAAGTTATCGAGGCTAGGGCCATATCGAAGCAGGATTACGACACGAAAAAGAACACCGTTGATGTTGATCAAGCTCAGGTCGAAGCTGCCGAAGCGGCTCTCGAGACTGCCAACATCAACCTCGCATACTGCTACATTCACTCTCCCATCGATGGCCGAGCGGGCGCCCGTCTAGTTGATGTAGGAAACGTAGTGCAGCCCAATACAACGTCGCTGCTCTCGATCCAGCGCCTCGATCCCATTTACGCGATTTTCACTGTTACCGAGGGTGATCTGCCACAGGTTCAGAAGCAGATGTCGAGTGGCACGTTGAAAGCAGCCGTTCGGCTGCCTTCGGATGCCGAAAACGCTGCCAGAAGCGGGCGCGTCGAATTTCTCGATAACTCCGTGCAGAACGGCACTGGCACGGTGAATCTGCGCGCCACGATGAGTAACTCCGACCATCATTTCTGGCCCGGCCAATTTGTCGACGTCAAACTCGTTCTGACTACAGAGAAGGCGGCTGTGCTGATTCCCAATCAAGCCGCCCAGATCAGTCAGCAAGGACCCTTTGTCTACGTGGTAAAGTCCGATGACACCGCCGAACTGCGCCCAGTCAAGTTAGGGCAGAGGCAAGGCGACCAAGTGGTGGTCACGCAAGGAGTCGCCGCGAATGAGCGTGTCGTGCTGGCGGGGCAAATGCTGATTCGCCCGGGCGGCAAAGTCCGCATTGAGGGCGGTTCCTCCACCGCGGCGCCCGCGAACGCCACCGATAAACATGCGGCAGGAGGCCAGTCGTGAACCTCTCCGAAGTTTTCATTCGTCGTCCAGTCATGACGGTTGCCTTAACCGTCTCAGTCATTCTGTTCGGACTGTTCGCGTACTTCCGGCTGCCGGTAAGCGATCTGCCAGCCATCGACTATCCCGTCATTCAGGTGCAGGTGAATTATCCGGGTGCAACGCCGGACACGATGGCGAACAACGTGGCCACACCGCTGGAGCGCCAGTTCATGCAAATTCCGGGTCTGGAGCTTGTAACCTCGAACAACAGCCAGGGCCATTCCAGCTTCGTGCTGCAGTTCGATCTGAACAAAAGTCTCGACGGCGCTGCCACCGACGTGCAAGCGGCGATCACCCGCGCGTCAGGTCAACTTCCGATTGACCTGCCCAGTCCTCCCACCTTTACCAAGACGAATCCAAACGATCAGCCGATTATGTACATCGCCATCGTGAGCGACACGGTCACGGAAGGGCAGCTTTACGACTATGCCAACACGCAAATCGGCGAACGGATCAGCATTCTGCCGGGAGTGAGCCAGGTTGGTATTTACGGAACGCAATCGGCGGTGCGTATCAAAGCCAATCCCTCGATGTTGGCGACCCGCAGTATCACCCTCGAAGATCTGACCAACGCGGTTAAGAACGGCACCGCCTATACCGGAGCCGGGCAATTCGATGGTCCGCATCGCAGTTTCTTGTTGCAACCGCAAGGCCAGTTGATGAGCGCCGATCAGTACAACCAGCTGATTGTTGGCCAAAACAACGGTGCGCCGGTTTATCTGAAGGACGTGGCGACCGCCAACCAGGGAGTGCAAGACGAACGCATCAACATGCGTGTCTGGGTCCGTGGCTACCCTGAACCGGGGGCGAACGTCTTCATCGGCGTGTTTCGCCGGGCGGGGGTAAATGCGGTAGAGGTGGCCAAGTCGGTGCGCGACTTGTTGCCGTCGATTCAATCGCAGCTTCCAGGTTCGGTCCTGCTGTTCACGGCCTACGATCGCTCCCTCACTATCGTCAACAGCATTAAAGACGTGCAGACCACGCTCTACATCGCCTTTGTCCTGGTCGTCATGGTGATCTTCCTGTTTCTTGGACGAGTCACGGACACATTGATTCCGGCGGTTGCATTACCCCTGTCGCTGTTACTTACGTTCGTGGCCATGAAGATTCTCGGCTACAGCCTGGACAATTTGTCACTGATGGCGTTGACGCTAGCCATCGGGTTTCTGGTCGATGACGCCATCGTATTCCTGGAAAACACGGTGCGCTTGATGGAGGGCGGACTGAACGCATTCGAGGCGTCACTCGAATCGGCCAAAGAAATCAGTTTCACGATTCTTGCCATGACGCTGTCGCTCGCGGCCGTCTTTATTCCGCTGGTGTTCATGAGCGGACTCATGGGGCGCATCTTCCGCGAGTTCTCCATCACCATCGTGATCTCGATTCTGGCGAGCGGCCTCGTTTCCCTCACCCTGACGCCGCTGATGACCTCACGGATGCTGAGCAATCGCGGTGAAGGCGCGAAGAAGACGTGGATGGAGCGCGTGTTCGGAACGCTGGAACGGAAGGTTCTCGACATCTATGGCCGCCAGCTTTGGTTCTTTCTGCGAAACCGCTGGATTTCGGCAGTGGTGTGGGTAGTCTGCTTGGTGGCTACGGGGTTCCTCTTCTATAAAGTTCCGAAGGCGTTCCTGCCCGTAGGGGACAGTTCGTTCATCCGCGGCGTGCTGGTGGCACAGGAAGGAGCCTCGCCTGATCAAATGCACGCCTATCAGACCGAGGCCGAGAAGATCATGAAGGCGAATCCGGCAGTGCGCAGCACCTTCACCATGAGTGGGAATGCGAGTTTTCTTGGTTCGAACCAGGCATTCCTGATCGCATTTCTCAAAGATCCCAAAGAGCGTGCCCCGATTGATCAGGTGGCCGGTCAGTTGATGGGTGGAATCGCTGGCACAATTCCGGGCGTGGTCGCGTTCCTGCAACCCAATCCGGCCCTGGAAATCAGCACCGGAGCAACGGCCAACGCGCAAGGCCAATTTGCGTATGCTATGTCCGGTATCGATCCCAACGAAGTGTACGCTACAGCCGGCAAGATGATGGCGAAGATGCATGAATATCCCGGATTCCTGTTTGTCAATTCCGATCTCTACAATCACACTCCGAACCTGCAAGTCGACATTCTGCGAGAGCAGGCGAAGCTGTATGGCGTATCCGAGGCCCGAATCCTCACGCTTCTTCACGACGCCTATTCGCAGAATTACAGCTATCTGATCAAGAAGCCAACCGATCAGTATCAGGTGATTTTGGAAGTCGCGGATGACAAGCGTTCTGCACCCGAAGACCTGGGTAAGCTCTACATCAAGAGCGACGATGGTCAGCGCATGGTTCCTCTCAACGCGGTTACGAGCTGGCATCCGGTCATCGGCCCGCAAGCCGTCAACCACATCAATCAATTCACAAGTGTGACGATGTTCTTCAACCTGAAACCCGGTTATGCAATTGGACCGGCAACTCAGTTTGTGGATAAAACCGCGAAAGAGATTCTTCCGCCCGGTGTTCAAGGATCACTGCAAGGTGAAGCTCTGGTTTTTCAGAACACGGTTTCCGATCTGGCGATCCTCATGCTCGTTGCGGTGTTCGTCATGTACGTGATTCTAGCCATTCTTTATGAGAGCTATCTGCACCCCGTCACTGTGCTTTCGTCTTTGCCGGTGGCGTTGCTCGGCGGGTTGCTGACCCTTTGGTTGTTCGGTGCAGAAGCCTCGCTTTATGCCTACATCGGAATGTTCATGCTGATGGGCATCGTGAAGAAGAACGGGATCATGATTGTTGACTTCGCTGACCAACGTGTCCGGCAAGGAATTGCCGACGATCAGGCGATTCACGACGCCAGCTTGGAGCGCTTCCGGCCGATCATGATGACGACGGCTGCGGCGTTGCTCGGGGCGCTTCCGATCGCGCTCGGTTACGGCGCTGACGGAGCGTCGCGCCGGCCATTGGGTCTTGTGGTGGTCGGCGGCCTGATTGTTTCGCAGTTCATCACTTTATTCGTGACTCCCGCCATCTATCTCTACCTCGAGGAATTCCAGGAGAAAGTGCTGGATCGGGTGCCCTTCCTGCGCTCGAGCCGCAAGCCGGCGCCGGTAGCAGATCCGGCTTTCGCCCTGCAGGAAGGAGATTAATCCGATGCATCAAACTCTGAAACTTTCTTATTTCGGTATGGGCCTTGTGTTCGCTCTCGCCGCGCTGACTGGTTGCGCTGTGGGCCCCAACTACAAGCGGCCCTCAGTAGACGTGCCCGGCACATATCGGGGATCGACGGCCGATGCTCCCGCGGATGCTGGCGCAAACTCGCAACAGAAACAGCCGCAGCCGGCGAGGGCAGAAAAAGCATCGGAGTCCCTGGGAGACGCGAAGTGGTGGGAGGTCTTCCAGGATCCTCAACTCCAAAGCCTGATTCGCACTGCGCTGAAGAATAACTATGATGTTCGCATCGCGGCGAGCCGAGTCTTACAAGCCCAGGCACAACTCGGCATCACTCGCGCCGATCAGCTTCCGTCTCTAGGCGTTGGTGGGAACATCGCCAGCCAGCAGAGTCCCAAAATCGGTCCGATTCCGGCTTACGAGATCACCCAGGGACAACTAACTGCTTCCGCCGCATGGAATCTCGATTTTTGGGGAAAGTATCGCCGTGCAACCGAAGCTGCCAGAGCAAATCTTCTGGCCAATGAGTGGGCTCAAAAAGAAGTGACAGCCAGTCTCGTGGCGAACCTGGCGACTGCTTATTTTCAGCTCCGCGAGATGGATCTCGAATTGGAAATCTCGAAGCGGACGTTCAACTCGCGCAATGACTCCCTGCAACTGACGCAAACCCTGGAGCAACACGGAATCAGCTCGTTACTGGACGTGCGCCAGTCGGAGCAATTGGTGTATACCGCGGCCACGGAGATTCCGGATTTTGAAAGGCAAATCGCGCAGCAGGAAAACGCCATCAGCATCCTTCTGGGAAATAATCCCGGCGACGTTCCGCGCGGACTGAAGCTGACCGAGGAGCCGCACGCTCCCGAAGTTCCCGCGGGAATCCCTTCATCTCTGCTGGAGCGACGCCCGGACGTTCGGGAAGCCGAACAGAACCTCGTCGCCGCCAATGCGCAGATCGGCGTGGCACGGGCAGCGTACTTTCCTCAAATTTCTCTCACCGGAAGTGCCGGTTACGAGAGTCCGGCGCTTACCAACTTGTTCACTGGGCCAGCTGGCATCTGGAACCTGGCTGCGTCCGTAACTCAGCCCATATTCGAGGGAGGAAGGCTCAAGTCGAACGTTCGTCTGGCTGAAGCACAACACGAGCAGATACTTTTGACCTATGAGCAAACGATTCAAGGTGCATTTCGAGACGTGTCGAATGGGCTCGTTGCTTATCGCAAATATCGGGAGTTCAGAATTCAGCAGGAACACCTGCTCGCATCGGCCCAGGATGCCTCTCGGCTATCGGAGGTGCGTTTCAAGGCCGGGACCACGGACTACCTGGAAGTGCTGACCAATGAGACGAACTCCTTCACCGCCGAACTGGGACTGGCGCAGGCCCAGGCGAACGAACTGGTTGCTCTGGTTCAGCTCTACCAAGCTCTGGGTGGTGGTTGGCAACAATGAGCGGTTTGCATCTAACAGACGGAGG
>Ga0070765_100003379_pt1 | contig 10248 bp, 7 predicted proteins | sample HubBroMetageWFT5_FD_71516 | JGI IMG/M metagenome (GOLD analysis project Ga0070765, IMG submission 71516) | Warmed and freeze-thawed soil microbial communities from the Hubbard Brook experimental Forest, New Hampshire - Hubbard Brook CCASE Soil... | ecosystem: Environmental > Terrestrial > Soil... | reverse complement strand
GTCCGCGACCACGAGCTGTCCGTCGGGAACCGGAATCTCGCCCCCCGGACCGCCGCCGAGCACGTCTCCCGCCGCGGCAACCCGGATCCCGAGACTTGTTACATCGGCCACACCGGCATCGAGCGCCCAGACCGGCACCCCGGTCTCGATGAGCGCCAGCAGCAGCGCGTCCGCGAGTGCGTCGCGCGAGCGAAAGCCTCCCTGGAGCAGGCGCCGGACGGCCGCCTCCTCGCTCGGGATCCGCGCCGCGTCGGGATCGAGTCCAACCTGGCGAAAGAACGTCCGGTAGGCGTGAGGGATCGGCTGGGTGCGCATCGCCACCACGCCGCCGCCGCGGAACCGATCGGACAGCTCCCGGAGGCGCCGCTTCACGGCCGCGGTGCTGCGGCGCACGCGCGCCTCGACGTCCGTCCAGACCAGCCGAAGCCCCGGAAACTCCTCGGCCAGCTCGGGCTCCACCCGACCGCTCCCCGAGCTCATCGCCCCGGATCACCCCCGACGCAGCAGCGCCTGCACCTGCGCGGTCAGGGCCGCCCGTCCGATCCAGTGCTCGCCGATCAGCCTGCTCGCCACGGTTCCGCCACGATACGAGAGCTCGACCAGCGGACAGGCGGTGACGCTGTAGAGGCCTCCGACGCCCCCGTCAGCGTCATAGGCGACTGGGATCGTCCAGCCATGCGCGCGGACCGCCTTCTCGGCGGCCGAGCGGCCGGTGCTGACGGCGACCGCCGCATACTCTGCGCCGCTCGTGCCGGGCGCGGCCGCAAGCGCCTGCATCGTGCTCACCTCGCGCTCGCACGCCGACGAGCCCGTCACGAAGAAGGCGAGCACGAGCGGGCCGCGCTTGGCCAGCAGGCACACGTTGAGCGCGCGCGGATCGTGGTGCGCGAGCGTGCACGGCGGGCTCAGGTTCGCGTCGCCGTTCAAATCGGACGCCGCCAGCGGCGCCGAGAAGTAGCGCAGTGGATGACCGGGCGCGACCCCGGGGGTTCCGGCGCCCGACTGATGACTGGTCAACGCGTAGACGAGGAACCCGGCCACCAGCACCGCCGCCAGGACGCCGACCGCCCACGCGTAGCGGCGATTGTCGATGAGGGCTTGGAACGGAGTGGGGGGCTCGCGCTCCGGCGGGACCTTGCCCGCTCCGGGGCGGCTGTTCACGCCACGCGGGCCCGCCGCCGCCGGGGAAGCCCACCGGCAACGCGCCCCGGAAGCTCGCGAACGCGCTGCCAGACGTCTCCCCGCTCCGACAGCGCGAGCACCGAGGGCAGCACGAGCAGCACGCCTCCGAGCGACACCGACAGGTCAATCAGCGTGACCAGCCCGAAGTCGCGCAGCATCGTGATGCTCGATAGCGCGAGCACGCCGAATCCGGCAATCGCGGTGATTCCGGAGGCGAGCACCGCCGACCCGGTGAACCGGTAGGTCCGCGACAACGCATCCGCCGGCGACAGCCCCGCTCGCCGCTCCGCCCGGAACCGCTCGGACAGGAGCACGCTGAACTCGGTCGAGATCGCGATCACCAACGCGCCCAGCGCGGCCGACATCGGGTTGAGCGGAATCCGGGTCGCGAACAGGATCAGCGACGACCACCCCGTGGCCAGCGCGATCGGCACCAATGGCACCAGCGCCCGCTGCACCGTCCGCAGTACCAGCAGCAGCACGAGCCCGACCGCAGCCAGGCCGGCCAGGAGCATCAGCATCCGGCGCCCCGAGGACGACAGCGACGCGTCCGCCTCGGCCGCGAGCACCGGCAGCCCGGCAAGCTCCGCGCTCACGCCCGGCGGCGGATGCATGTGCGAGCGCATGTAGTCGATCAGGCGTTGCTGCCGCGACAGCGGCATCAGGCGGATGCCGAAGGCGAGAGTCGCTTCCCGGTGGTCGGGCGTGATCACGGCCTGGGAGAAGTACGGCGGGACGGCCTTCAGCAGGCTCGAGATCAGGCCGGCGTTCAACGAGTTCGTGCACGAGCCCACGCTCGTCTGGCTGCCCGAGCAGAACAGGTCAGGTAGAGAGAGCGCCGGGCACAGGCTGGCCTTCGCGCAACCCTTCGCCTCGACGTAGCCGAAGTGGGCTAGCAGCGTGTTCTCGTAGGAGACCATCCAGCTGATCGTCTTCGGCGTCGCCACGTCGTTTGACTTGACGAGCACGTCGATCTCGCCCGACACGCCGGTGACGCGCTCGAGCGTCCGCAGGTCCTTGAGCGCGGGCATGTTGGAGGGCACGAGCTTGGTCACGTCGGACTGGACCGGCATCTGCGTGTCCGCGACCCAGCCGGCCGCGGCCAGCACGAGGCCCACCAGGAGCACTCGTCCGGGACGCCGTACCGCCCCCGCCACCGCCGCCCGCGAGATCCTTCCGACCCGTGACGAGACCGCAGCCCGGCCATCGCCGAGGATCTCGCCCGCTTCGCGCGCCGACGCGCCCACGACGCCGAGCGACGGCGGGCTGAACCGCGGAACGCGACCCGGAGCTGGAACCGAAGTGGGACTCGATCGCCGGCGCCGGCTCAGCACCATCGCCGCCGAACCAGCGGTCAACGCGCACGCCAGCGCGATCGCGATGCCGACGATCAACAGCTCCCCGAACCCCTGGACCATCGGCACCGGCGACAGCAGCAGCGCCAGGAACCCTGCCGCCGTGGCCAGCGCCGCGGTCGCGATCGTGGGCGCCGCGGCGGCCGCCGCCCGACCTACGTCCCCGCCAGTCTCCTCGGCTCGCGACTGGAACTGGATCGCGTAGTCGACCGCCAGGCCGATCAGGATCGGCAGCACCGCGATCGAGGCCATCGTTAGCGACCCGCCGAACAGTGACACCACTCCGAACGTGATCCCGGCCGCGGCCAGCGCGATTCCCAGCGGCAACAACCGCGGACGCGACCGGAACACGAGCAGCAGCACCACGCCCATCACCGCGAGCGCCGCGGCGAGCAGCCCGGCGATGCCACCGGTGATCGTCGAGGCGAGATCGTTGGTGACGACCGGGACCCCGGAGACCGTGTACGTGCCGTGATAGGCAGAGCGGAACATCGGCATCTGCACCGCCTGCTTGATCCACTTGATCGCCTGGGCCTGCTGCGCCGGCGTCAGCGACGCCTTCAGCCGGACCTGGATCAGCGCGGAACTCGCCGTCGGGAACAGGTACGCGAACCGCGCCTTGGGCTGGTTCACGCCCCGCGTCTGATCGAACACGATCTCCGGGATGAACTGCGGGTCGTCGATCTTCGGCTGACCCGAGATCCCCGAGTTCAGGTACATCTGGAGCAGATTCGTGGTCTCTTGCTCCTGGGCGATCTGCCCCGCCGCGTTCTCGAGCGCCGTCGCCTTGCTCTTCGACAGGTGCTTGGCGAGCGCGAGCTGGTACGCGCTCGTCTTGGCGGTCTGGATCGTCTGCTGCGCCGAGCTCGCGATCTGCGCGATCTCCGTGTTGACCGCGGCGACGGCGCGGTTCAGGAACGTCCCCGGCCCGTACACGACCTGCGCCGGCCGGGCCTTTGTCAGCTTGCCGCACGGGCTGTTCCACCCTCCGTAGGGCTTCGCGGATCCCGCCGGCGCCGGCGTGAACGCCTCGAGCTGCTGGTTTGCCACCAGCGTCTGGCCGGCGAGACAGGCCTCGAGCTCAGAAATCGTCGCGAGGTCCTTGGTCTCGACCAGATCGGTCAGCGGCTCGCGGATCAGGATCACGACGGGATCGCCGCCGAAGTGCTGGTTGTCGTCGAGGCTCGCCTGGTACGTCGCCGACGACCGGCTCACGAACGTGTCGCTCGACGTATTCGGCTGCAGGCGCAGCGCGAGTGCGCCGCCGCCCACGGCAAGAGCGAGCACAATGCCCAGCGTCACCGCCGGCTTGCTCGCAGCGGCCCGCGCCAACCGCTCCAACATCCGCCCGATCATCGCGCTCAGTCCATCGCGCTCAGTCCATCGCGAGCGGGCCCTGCGACTCCCCTGACAGGAACTGTCGGATGAATGGGTTATCGGAGTTGAGCATGTCTTCGGCAGGCCCGGCCTCGACGATTCGCCCCTTCCACAGGACGTTGATGTAGTCGGCGACCCGGCGGGCGCTCATGATGTCGTGCGTGATCACGCAGAACGTCGGGAGGTGCTCCTTACCCTTCGACTTCGCCTCTTCCATCATGTCGCGGTGGATCTCGAGGATCAGTTCGCCGAGCAGCGCCGTCCGCACCGGATCGAGTCCGGAGTCGGGCTCGTCGAACAAGAGGATGTCGGGCTCGAGCACGAGCGCGCGCGCGAACCCGGCGCGCTTGCGCATCCCGCCCGAGAGCTCGTTCGGCATCTTCGTGCGCGCCTCACCGAGCCCGACCTCCTGGAGCCGGCGCATGACGATGTCCTCGACCTCGTCCTCGCCCTTCTCGGTGTGCTGGCGGAGCGGGAACGCCACGTTGTCGTACAGATTCATCGACCCGAACAGCGCGCCGTCCTGGAACAGCAGGCCGAACTTCTTGCGCATCTCGAACAGCTGGTCGTCGGGCATGTTCGGGACCGACTCACCGTGGACGAGGATGTCGCCCTCGTCGGGATACAGCAGCCCGACCATGTGCTTGATGCAGACGGACTTGCCGGTGCCCGACGGCCCGAGGATCATCGAAACCATCCCCTCGGGCAGCCCCATATTCAGACCCCGGAGGATCGGGGTCCGTCCGAACGCCTTGTAGGTGTCGATGAACTCGACCGCGTCGGGACGGCCCGACGGATACACCTTGTAGGTGTGCCACTTGTACTCGTCCTCGGACGAGCCTGCCGGCGGACCAGGGCGCGGCGCCTGCTCGTCAACGACCGATACGCGCGAGCCGGTTGCCACGGGATGGTCGTCCTCGTGCTCACCGTCGATCGGCGCCGGCTCGTCGCCGTCCTCAGCGTCCCAATCTTCTATGTCAAACGCCATGTTCAGCCTCCGATTGGTGCCCGGGGGTTGGCGCCCCAGAAGAGCTGTGTGCCGAGCATTCCGATGAGATGTACTCCGACCAGGTTCAACACCATCGACTTCGCGGTCGCGGTACCGACACCTACAGGCCCACCGCTTGCGTTGTACCCGTAATAGCAGCCGACCAGCACGATGAGCGTAGCCATCGCCATCGCCTTTATCAGGCTGAATAAGAGGTCAGGCGGGTTCTGGAACTCCCAGAAGATCAGGAAGTAGCCCCCTGAGGACACGTCTCCGATCTGCTGCACGACCGCGATGTAGCTCGCAAGGAAGCCGGCGCCGATCGAGATCACGTACACGAACGGGAGCACCATCCACGCCGCGAGCAGCCGCGTCGCGCACAGGAACGTCATGCCGCTGATGCCCATGACCTCGAGCGCGTCGATCTCGTCGGAGATCCGCATCGAGCCGAGCTCGGCGACGATCCCGGTGCCGACCTTGGCGGCCATCATGTAGCCGAACGCCAGCGGCGCGAGCTCACGCAGGTCGCACCACGCCGAGAACACGCCCGAGAACGCCGGCGCGCCCTGCGAGCGCAGCAGATACGCGCCCTCGATCCCGCACGACAGGCCGACGATGAACACCAGCGTGCAGATCACGAACGCCGAGCCGACGATCAGGATGCCCGCTTGACGCAGCGCCTCGCCGAAGAACTTGAACACGCGCAGGCGGAACACCTCGGCGACCACCTGCGTCGTGAACTTCGCGATCTCGCCGAAGCTCTCGATCCAGCCCTTGGGGGTGACGATCAGGTCGTTCATCTATCTCGGGATCGTGGTGATTTCCGGATGCGTCGCGAGCAGCGTCTGGGTGAACGCGTAGTTGAACGCGAAGATCCCAAGGAACGCGATGACCACCGCCTGGTTGACGGCGCGCCCCACCCCCTCGGCGCCGCCCGAGGCGGTCATCCCCTTGTAACAGCAGACGACCGCGATGATCGCGCCGAACAGCGTCGTCTTCACCACCGATCCCCACAGGTCGGTCGTCTCGGCGTTGTTGAAGAAGGTCGAGAAGAACGGGCCGAGCGGCGCGTGGTTGACGACCGTCGCCAGGATCCCGCCGAAGATGCCGAAGATCAGCGCGTAGATGTCGAACAAGCCGGTGACCAGCATCAACGCCAGGAAGCGGGGCACGACGAGGTTCTTGATCGGATCGACGCCCAGTACCTGGAGCGCGTCGAGCTCCTCGCGGATCTTGCGGGCGCCGAGGTCGGCCGTGATCGCCGTGCCCGCGACGCCGGCGAGCACGATTGCGTCGACGAACGGCGCGAACTCGCGGATAGAGGCCAACACGAAGAATCCGCCGAGGCGGTCGAGCGCCCCGAACAGCACGAGGAAGTTCGCGGCCTGGAGTCCCGGCGCCTCGTACCCGAACGCGATCGTCGAGATCAGCAGTGGGAACCAGCACAGCCGGAGCGCGAACATGAACTGTCCGACGAACTCCGGCCCGTATGGATACGGCGGGCGAACCGCCGACACCAGCGTCTTGCCGGTGAGGATCATCATGTTGCCGACCTCTTCGAGTAGCCCCTTGATGGGCGAGTACCCTCGATCGGCGACGGCTCTGATCAAAGCTTGCTCCAGCCTCCCTGTTCTGCAGTGCCGCCATGCGGCTGACGGGCTAAGCGTACGGGCAGCTACCCCGAAGTAGCAAATGGGAACCGTCGCCGCATTTGAGCCCGGTTGGTATGTTCGGGCCGCGGTGAGATCCTGGAGAAGCGGTGCGATCTGCGGAGTGCTGGCGACGGTCGTCCTTGCCGGCTGCGGCGGTGGCGCGCGCCAGGACGCGAGCGAGCCGAGCGGGAATTTCCCGGTCGCGGTGGCCGCTGCGACCTTCCCGGCCTCGCAGCGCCTCTCCGAGCACACCCATCTCGTGCTGGCCGTGCGCAACGCAGGCTCGAAGACGATCCCGAACATCGCGGTAACGATCTGCAACGTCACGTGCGCGTATCCCGCGCCCGCCGGCGAGGGCACGGATGCGGCGGCGTTCGCGCAGGACCTCGACCAGACCGGACTGGCCAACCCGTCGCGCCCGGTCTGGGTCGTCGACCAGCCGCCGGGCGCGTGCAACGCCGGCTGTCAGCCCGGCTCGAGCGACGGCAGCGGCAGCTCTGGCGGCGCCGTCACCGCGTACTCGAACACGTGGACGCTCGGTTCGCTGGCCCCGGGCCACACCGCCAAGTTCGACTGGGCCGTGACCGCGGTGGCGCCGGGACGCCACATCGTCGCCTGGGAGGTCGCCGCGGGCCTCAACGGCAAGGCCAAGGCGGTGCTCCAGGGCGGCGGCCTCCCGCGCGGGAAGTTCACGGTCCTGGTCCACCAGGCGCCGTCCGAGTCCTACGTCAACAACAACGGCCAGATCGTCACCACGACGTCGAGCGCGCCGTAGGTGTGTGATGGGCCGCCTTCGGCGGCGTCCGTGGGGCCGGGCAGGCCCGTCCGGACCCTCTCGACTACTCGCTACTTGACGTCGCCCAGAGGTTGATCCCGCCGTCGACCGCGAGCCCGTCGATCTCCTCCAGCTCCGACGGGTCGAAGTCGAGGCGGTCGAGCGCCGACACGTTCTGCTCGAGCTGGCGGACGCTGCTCGCGCCGAGCAGCGCACTCGTGACCCGCGGATCGCGGAGCACCCAGGCGATCGCCATCTCGGCGAGCGTCTGTCCACGCCGCTGCGCGATCTCATTGAGCGCGCGCACGCGCGCGAGGTTCTCGCTCGAGAGCATCCCCTCGTCGAAGTAGTTCCCTATGCGCGCGCGCGAGTCCTCGGGGACGCCGTCGAGGTAGCGGTCGGTCAAGAGACCCTGGGCGAGCGGCGAGAACACGATGCACCCGACGCCCTCGCGCTCGAGCACTTCGAGCAGCTCCTCCTCGATCCACCGGTTGAGCAGCGAGTAGGACGGCTGGTGAATCAGCAGCGGCGTGCCCAGCTCGCCGAGGATCAGCGCCGCCTCCTCGGTCCGCCGGGGGCCGTAAGAGGAGATCCCGACGTAGCGCGCCTTGCCCTGCCTGACCGCGGTGTCGAGCGCGCCCATCGTCTCCTCTAGCGGCGTGTCGGGGTCGAAACGGTGGGAGTAGAAGATGTCGACGTAGTCGAGGCGCATGCGCTTCAGCGACTGCTCGAGGCTCCCGAGCAGGTATTTGCGCGAGCCCCATTCGCCGTACGGCCCCGGCCACATGTCGTACCCGGCCTTGGTCGAGATCACGATCTGGTCGCGGTAGGGCTTCAGGTCCTCCTCGAAGATCCGCCCGAAGTTGATCTCGGCGCTTCCGTAGGGCGGCCCGTAGTTGTTGGCCAGATCGAAATGCGTGATGCCGAGGTCGAACGCGCGCCGGATCATCGCCCGGCTGTTCGCGAGCGGTCGGTCGTCGCCGAAGTTCTGCCACAGTCCCAGCGTGATCGCCGGGAGCTGGAGGCCGCTCCGGCCGCAGCGGCGGTACGGGATCCGGTCGTAGCGGCCCTCGTCGGGGACGTAGGCCTGCCAGCCGAGCTCCGGGTTGAACGGCACGCCCAGGAGTATTTCATGCCGGCCTTTGTCCACGTGCTACGACCATTTTGGACATTCGGATAATGACGCCCCAGGGAGGCCCGCGTTACGCTCGGGGCCCTTCGAAAAAGGAACCGATAGCCCATGCCTCGCATCCGACAGCAGAATGTTCTAGCCGCCCAATGGGCCCCGAACGGTGGCGCGCTTGGAGCGCCCGACCTCACCGTTCCCGACAACCAGGTGTTCGGCGCGAACGTGTTCAGCCGCGCCGTCCAGCGCCAGCGCCTCCCCACCGACGTGTTCAACCGGCTCGAGGTCACGCTCGCCCGCGGCGAAGCGCTGGACACGTCGCTCGCCGACGCGGTCGCGCTCGCCATGAAGGAGTGGGCGCTCGAGCGGGGCGCAACCCACTACACCCACTGGTTCCAGCCGCTGACGGGCTCGACCGCGGAAAAGCACGACAGCTTCTACGCCCCGACGACCGAGGGCACGGCGATCGCGGAGTTCTCGGGCAAGGAGCTGATCCAGGGCGAGCCCGACGCGTCTTCGTTCCCCACGGGCGGGATCCGGGCCACGTTCGAGGCGCGCGGATACACCGCCTGGGACCCGACCTCGCCGGCGTTCATCCTCGAGAACCCCAACGGCACGCTGCTGTGCATCCCGACCGCGTTCGCGTCGTGGACGGGCGAGGCGCTCGATCACAAGATCCCGCTGCTGCGCTCGATGGACGCCCTGTCGAAGTCGGCGACCCGCGCGCTCAAGCTTTTCGGCGACACCGACGCGAACCGCGTGTTCACGACGATCGGCCCCGAGCAGGAGTACTTCCTGATCGACGAGCAGTACTACTTCGAGCGGCCCGACCTGATCACGACCGGCCGCACGCTGTTCGGCGCGAAGCCGCCCAAGGGCCACGAGCTCGACGATCACTACTTCGGGTCGATCCCCGAGCGGATCCTGGCCTGCATGCTCGAGACCGAGCGCGAGCTCGCCAAGCTCGGAGTGCCGGTCAAGACGCGACACAACGAGGTGGCGCCCAACCAGTACGAGATCGCCCCGATCTTCGAGAACTCGAATGTCGGCTCCGACCACCAGCAGCTGACCATGCAACTGATGCAGAACGTCGCGCGCCGCTACGGGCTCGTCTGCCTCCTGCACGAGAAGCCGTTCGCCGGCGTCAACGGCTCGGGCAAGCACAACAACTGGTCGATGGGGACCAACACCGGCAAGAACCTGCTCGAGCCCGGCGACACCCCGCACCGGAACCTCGAGTTCCTGTTCTTCTGCGCCGCGGTGATCAAGGCCGTCAACGAATACCAGGGGCTGCTGCGGGCATCGATCGCCTCGCCGGGTCAGGATCATCGCCTCGGTGCGAACGAGGCGCCGCCGGCGATCATCTCGATCTTCCTCGGCGCCGAGCTCGAGCATGTGTTCGGCGCGATCGAGCGGGGCGAGACCTCCGAGACGCGAGCGCAGTCGTTTCTCGGGCTCGGCACGCCGGTGCTGCCGCAGCTGCCCAAGCACGGTGGCGACCGCAACCGCACCAGCCCGTTCGCGTTCACGGGCAACAAGTTCGAGTTCCGGGCGCTCGGGTCGAGCCAGTCGCCCGCGCTCCCGAACACCGTGCTCAACACGATCGTCGCGGAAGCGATCGACGAGCTCGCCGACGAGCTCGAGGCGGCCGTCAAGGACGGCCCGCCCGCCGGCGACCCGCTGCGTGACGCGGTGCTCGAGGACGCGCTGCGGCCGATCCTCCAGCGCACCTACGCGGACAACAAGCGGATCATCTTCGGCGGCGACAACTACGACGAGGAGTGGCACGCCGA
>Ga0070765_100003376_pt1 | contig 10254 bp, 8 predicted proteins | sample HubBroMetageWFT5_FD_71516 | JGI IMG/M metagenome (GOLD analysis project Ga0070765, IMG submission 71516) | Warmed and freeze-thawed soil microbial communities from the Hubbard Brook experimental Forest, New Hampshire - Hubbard Brook CCASE Soil... | ecosystem: Environmental > Terrestrial > Soil... | reverse complement strand
GGATCTTCAAATAAGAAATAACCGTGCGTGAGAAGCAGATCCATATCCGTTGTGAACCCTTGTCGAAATGATGCCGCACCAAACCTCTTACGAGCTGCACTCAGACTGCAATTGCAATTGCACCAAGGCACCAGCATGAGAACCGTCGAGTCTGGTGGGATTTGGCGTATGGCTCGTCTGTTCAAGTTGAACCACTTTGTCCCAGAGTTCTCGCCGGTCATTCTTGTTCTTGTTCTTGGTCCCGCCAGCCCCATTCCCACTAGCCCTTCCATTCCAGGAATCTACTTCCGCATGCAGCGCGTCGTGCAGGGCGCGATAGAACTCACCGGTATAGGTTCCCTGAAACATCATCGAGAGGTCCTCACTGTCGGACCAATTGGTTTTCGTCCCCAGCTGCGCCTGCACTTGCTGGAAGAACTTGGTCCCTGGGAGTGGATACGCGACGGAAACACCGATATCGTCCGGGCGCGTATCCCGCACCAAGTCGACCGTGCTTCTGATGTCTTCCCAAGTCTCGCCGGGATAACCAAATTGCAGAAAGTAGCAGGCGCGAATTTCCTCTTTGCGGAGGTTCTCGCGCGCTTTGGCGACTTGCTCCACGCGAATGCCTTTTTCCATCGCATTCAATATCTTCTGCGATCCGGATTCGACTCCCATCCACACTTCCGCACAGCCTGAGCGGCGCAATGCCGCTGTCGTTGCCGGCGTCATCAGGTCGACACGGGATTGCATCTTGAAAGGGACGGCAGCATCCAAAGCCTCCACCGCGTCGGCAAATTCCAGCACCCATTTCGCTTGCAGCCCGAAAATATCGTCGGCGAACCACAGATGCTCGGCTTTGTATTCGTGCTTGAGCTGGCGCATCTCCTCGGCGACGCTGCGAGGCGAGCGCGCGGAGAATGTGTCGCCATAGATGGGCTTGGCGCACCAGTTGCACCTATACGGACAACCACGACTCGCAACGAGGTTGAGAGAGAAATATCCATGTGCAGATTTCCAGGCATCGCGGTACTGGCGTATGTGAATCAGATCGCGCGCTGGGAATGGCAAAGTGTCCAGATAGCGCAGCTGGCTACGCCTCGCGGTGTGAACAACTGCTCCCGTAGTCGGCGATAGATAGGCGAGACCGGCGATCCCACCCAGCGCCGCTTTTTTATTTCTCAGCAATTGCTGTACAGTTTCCAACAATGTGAACTCGGCCTCGCCCACCAGGACACAACGAAAACCATTTCGTAGATAGTCCTCAATATGATCTGAGGCATCGGACCCGTTGACCAGAACGGTGGCGCCAGCTTCTTGGGAGGCAGCAAGAATCTGGAATGCGACTTCCCGCATTCGGGTAAGACACATCTTGGTAAGAAAATTAAAGTTGTCCTCGTAAACCACCACCAGCGCTGGACGATGTCGGGCAAGCGCCTCTTCAAAGTCCTTTTCGGGATCGTTCAGCATGGTGTCAAACACCTCGACCGAGATGCCCAGGCTGCGCAGGGTCGCGGCGGCATAGAGGGTGCCAAGGGGGGGATAGGGCTGCATCTTGCGAGTTTGCTTTCGGTCGTAAAACAGATGGTACGAGTGAGTCAGTAGAACGTCCGCCACGTCGGCCCCCATATGCACCAAAAACGGCGCACTAAGAAATGACGCACATTACAAATCAGCAGAAATCAGCAAACTTCCTGCATTCGCTCCGCCAGCTTTTGCCCGGTTAATAGAGATCGTCGTGTTACGACGCGCTGTGCGACGCGCGAAACCCAAAGCTCCCAGGGAAACGAATAGCGGTTTTTCCCGATACGCCACCGGATGGGCGCTCCCAGTGCCTGACGAAATCTCTCGCGCAGCCACGCTTTGTTTTGCGTGGCTTTCCGGATTTGATTGTTGAGCAAAAAATATTCCAGACTGCGGCGCAGGCGACGCAATTCCTCGCCTTGCAACCAGGGAAGGACATTGCGTCCGAGTGCCAGGGTTTGCCACTCCTCCAGAGATTGTGGCTCGCGCAAACCCATTTCTTTCAATTGCGGCCAAATCGGAATTCCCGGGTAAGGAGTGAAAATATTCGGCGAAAAACTAACGTTGGAGTATTCCCGTGCAATATCGCTCATGATGCAAAAGGTTTGTTGGCGATCGGCCTCGGTTTCGCCGGGGTATCCGAGAATGACATTGAAAGTGACACGAATGTCGGCGAGATGAGCCTTGCGAGCGGTCTGCACCATTTGTTCGACGTTCTGATGGTGCTTGTTCATCAGCTTCAGGACCGACTTAGAGGCGGACTCCGTGCCGAACCCCATATGCGAAACACCGCTCTGCCCCAATAAGCGAACGTCATCGTCGCTCATTCTCCACAGGAAATCGGTTGACGCCTGGAAATCCCAGCGAAACTTGACGCCGCTATCGACGATGCCACGCGCAATCGCGAGGGCTCGCTTGATATCAACCAGAAAATTGGAATCGAAGAGCGCCACTTCCTGGATGACATAGCGAGATACCAGCTCGGCAAGCTCGTTCACCACGCGATCGGCTCGATAGGCGTTGAAGCGGCGGTTGTAAAACACCATGTCGGTGCAGTAATTGCAGGCATAGGGGCAACCTACGCTGGTGGTGTAGGACAATTGCCGGAAGCCAACCGCAGCAGCATAAGCGTCAAAGTTCGCGAGATGAAACGCGGGCGCGGGGAGATCGTTGATGTTCGCGACGCGCCTCTCAGGCTCGTGGTGAATGCTCGCGTTATCTTTAAACGACAGGCCCTGCACGCCGTGTAATTCCTGTCCGTCCGCCAATCTTTGCGCAACTTCGAGGAGGGTTAACTCTCCCGGACCTCGCACCACCGCATCGACGAAATCCGGCTGAAGCGTCTGCTCGGTAGCAAGTGTGGGATGCCATCCACCGAAGATTATCGGCAAAGATGGCCGGGCCTTCTTCACCGCCTTGGCGACGCGAATCGCCGACCCAATTGTTGGGCCGGTGAGAACGGAAATTCCGAGACAGAGTGCATCGCCGGTTTCTCTAAGGATTTCAGTCTCGAAGTCGGGTGAGGTTATGTCGTCGATCAACTTGACTTCAAATCCGGCCTGCAACAGCGGCGACGCTAGCGCGAGCAAACACAAAGGCGCGCTCAACGGCGGTCCGTCGTAAGGCGGATAAAAAAGCACGACCTTGCGTTTTGCTGGCAACTGAACCTCACCGCAACGCGGTATCAATGGCCTGAATGGTAATCGCAGAGTGAAAGTCGATTGTCAGGAGTTTGTCAACTTCTCGTCACTTCTAGAACGGCGCCGGGCGCGACAATCCATTCGCGCGCATTCCATTTTGTTGGTCGGGACAGAGCCTGCGCGCAGCGAAACTCGCTCCAGAGCACAGCGGATCCTCGCAGTTCTTCCAAGTCCGACAAGGTATCCGCATAGGCGATTTTGCAATACGTTGACAAATTCTTGACATTCGCGCTCTATGTGCCTGTTAGCTTCCATTGAAGGCAGGAGAAGGTGCAGAACGCCACGCACACTGCCGTCTAGGAAGCGCGATGAACGCTCAGTCAATTAACTCCGCTCAGGCGTACTGGGATGTCGCGGCCGAAACGTACGACTTAGACTTTGCCAACACACTGATTGGGCGGGCGCAACGAGAATCCATCTGGAAAGAGATCGAGCAAGTCTTTACTTCAGGACAGCGCATTCTTGAGCTGAATTGCGGCACGGGCGTAGACGCTGTCTTTTTGGCCAATCGCGGAGTGAGAGTATTGGCTTGCGATATTGCTCCACGAATGATCCAACTCGCCCAAAGACGCGCCAATTCGACACAAACGAGCGCAATGATTGACTTCCGTGCGCTCGCGACAGAGAACATCGAGGTGCTTGAGCACGAAGGTTTATTCGATGGCGCCTTTTCCAACTTTTCTGGATTGAATTGCGTGGACGATCTCCCAACCGTCGCGCAAACACTGGCGAGACTTCTCAGGCCCGGAGCCCGGCTTGTTTTGTGCATGATTGGCCGTTTCGTTCCATGGGAGATCGCATGGTACATGGCCCACGGAAATCCACGCAGAGCTTTTCTACGATTTAACAAAGTTACGGTGGGCCGCATGGGCGAAGGTGCGCTGGTTAGTGTGCGTTATCCCTCCGTGCGCAAATTGGCCAGCATCTTTGCGCCCGGCTTCGGGCTGAAAAAGCGGCAAGCGATCGGCGTTACTTTGCCGCCATCTTATTTGGAACATTTGGCACGGAAGTTTCCTGTGGCCCTCAATCGCTTGGCGAGCTTCGATCGCCGCATTGGGCGTCTGCCTCTGGTGAGGTCAATGGGCGATTGTGTCCTGCTGCAATTCGAACGCACGAAAAGATAAGTATTAGGGACAAAGATTGAGGACAAGGATAAGAAAAACGAGTGTCGGCGCATCCTCACACTTTTAGCGTTACAAAGCGGCGCCGAGGCCGCGAAATAATCAAGCGGCTCGTCTTAGGTCCGTCTGCTTTTCCTCATCAGTGCGCGGTTGGGCTGAGTGCTCCGCAGTCTGAAATCAGTGTCTGGCTGCACGGCATCGGCGCCCCACGCGATGTAACCTCTACGAACTTTATTGCCGGTCTGACACCGTTCGTGATTGGAATTGGCGCAGAAAGCGGTGGGAGCTGGCCTGTCGCTACCCATCACCACCCAATGCTGATATTTCAAGAGCAAAATGCGGAGAAACGAATCCTTGGTGAAATCAGCCTCAAGTGGATGGACACGCTCTCGCTGGGGACCGCGCAACTACATTTATTCCGAGCTCTGCATTCCGCGAATTACTGTTTGCCAAAACCTAGACAGTGGGCACGCCACTTGTACCACGAGTACCAGAAGTGGCGTGCCGGAAGCCGATCGACCGCATCGGACATTCGGGTTTCGCAGCGCGAACTGCATTGCCTGTTCACCTTCTACATCTGCCCACGCCCCGTAGTTCTGGTAAGTGTGATGGACAAAGGTGCAGGAAACATTTTCCCAATGGATCTTATTGGCAGTTTTGCGGATGGCTATTTTTCTCTCGCGCTCCACGCCACCAGCAAGCCAGCGGCACTTGTGGAGAACTCGCGCAGGATCGCGTTGAGCGACATACCCGTAGAACACACTCAATTGGCTTATGAACTGGGCAAGAATCACAATAGAAGTTCCGTCGATTGGAGCCAGCTTGCGGCTGCGACGACAGATTCGCCATCATTCCGTTTGCCAGTGCCTCAATTTTCACTGCGAGTGCGAGAAATGCAAATTGAGACAGTTCGGGATATGGGCAGTCACAAGTTGTTCCTCGCCTCCACTCGTGCCGAGCAGCGGCGGTCCGATGGATTGCAACTGCATTTCATCCATGGGTTCTACCAGTCGTGGAGAGAGCGAGCGCGAATCGCCTGTATTGACCTGAACTTGAGATGAGCGTGGAGCCTATACCGGAACTGTCATGACAGCTAGCTTGGCGACGACACAAACTCCCCTTCCCTCCAGCTTGCGCCGCTGGCTGAAACCCGCGCTGTGGGCCGCCATGGCTGGAATGACTCTCTCAGTCCTGTTTTACAGCGAGATCCCTATGCTGCGCAAAGCGGACGAGCGGGCGTATCTGTCGACCATTCCGTTTCTGATCGTCCCACACGTTCTGGCGGGAATTGTTGCGCTGCTCAGCGGCCCGCTTCAGTTTTCCAGCCGAGTCCGCCGTCGATCACCTGCGTTTCACAGAGTGCTTGGCCGCGTCTATGTTGTCTCAGTCTTCATCGCGGCCCCACTCGCCATTCTCATGTCCAACACGCACCGTGAATACCATGATCTCTATTTTGTTGGAGCTATCGTCGTCCAGGCCGGCACATGGATGGTGGCGACAGCCGCTGCCTTCCTCATGGCGCGCAATCGACACTTCCAGCAGCACCGCGAGTGGATGATCCGCTCCTACGCCGTGACCTTTACTTTTGTAGGCACCCGCGTGCTGCAGCCGATTCCGGCCTGGAATCGCTTTAGTGCTCCTGGCTTCGCTATGGCCATCATCGTGATCACGTTGCTGGCCATTCTGATTCCCACCATCGCCCTCCATTGGCGCGAGCTAACCACGCGTCGAGCCTAACCGAGCTGCGAGAAGGAAACGCCGAATCTTGGGTAGTGGCGCAGTTTGAATTCAAAGTGCATCGCGACCGCATTTTGCATTATGTTGACAAATTCATGACATTCGCGATTTATGTGCCTGCTAGCGTATTAGCGTCCACCAAGGCTTGAGAGGTGCAGGCGTGAAGTCGTCGAACAAGATCGTATTCTTCGTTGCATCGTTCTCCAGTATTGAGGCCACGGCCCCGCTCGGAATTTTGGCGATTTCCACTCCGTTATTGGAAGCCGGCTACGAAATCCGAATCATCGATTCCACGATCACACCTGATTACCTGCGGCGCGTGTTGGAAGAAGTGAAAGATGCTCTTTGCCTCGGAATCTCGGTGGTCACTGGACCAATGATCCGGGAGACGGTCGCGGTGGCCAAAGCAGTGAAAGCATGGGATCCCGATTTCCCCGTGATCCTAGGCGGCTGGCATCCTTCACTCTTGCCCAAGCAGACCATCGAAGCTGACTACGTCGACATCATCGTGCGCGCCCAGGGCGAAGACAGCATGTTGGAAGTCGCGCAGCGTTTGCAAAACGACGAACCCCTTGACGACGTTCTGGGGATTGGCTTCAAGCGCGACAACCAGGTTGTTCTTACGCCCGAGCGTCCGCTGAAACAACTGACCCAGATGCCGCAGAAGGCATATCAACTGGCGGACTTCGACGGCTACGAGCGCGTCTGCGGACGCCGCTGGGCAATGTACGTTTCCAGTCTCGCGTGCCCGTTCAACTGTTCGTATTGCACCAACGCTGCCGTGTATGGCCGTAAATGGAATGCGCTGCCGGTCGATCAGGTGGTCGAGGAAACGATGGAACTCACGCGTCGTTACCGGCTGGAATTGCTGTGGATGGCGGACGACAACTTTCTGGTCGATCTCGAGCGCGCTCTCAAGATCGCCGAAGGGCTGGTACAAGCGGGGGCAAAATTTAAATGGAGCGTGCAGGCGACTACTAACTTGACGGCTCGCCTTAGCGTTGAAGAACTCTCGCTGCTGCGCCGCTCCGGCATGCACCAGGTCTGCCAGGGCATTGAAACGGCGTCGCCGACCGTGATGAAACACATGAACAAGGATTTCCAGGTGCTCGCCGACATCTACGAGTCTACCGAGCGCTGTCTTCGCGCCAACGTCATTCCGTCGTTCAATATTATTTTCGGCCATCCCGGAGAAGGGCCAAAAGAACGGCGCGAGACCGTCAACTTTATGATGGACGTGTGCCGCCGCTTTCCCGGAGCGGAATTCTGGACCAATATTTTCACGCCCTACCCCGGCTCACCAGTGTTTTCACAGGCTGCGAAACTGGGCATTGAGGTTCCTACTTCTCTTGAAGGATGGATCGACTATTTCCCGCGCTACACGACACTGCCTTGGCTCAAGGGCAAAGATCATCAACGCGTGCAAACCATGCGCGATTATCTCCGCATTGCATTCGATCGCGCGCCGATCGCCGCTAAGGGGCCGGGACGAATCGCAAAAGCGATTCAGCATCTGACCGCTTATCCAGCGCGCTGGCGCTTAGATCATGACTTTTACAGCCTCCCGGTGGAACTCTGGCTCAATCGAACGTTGAAGAATATTGTGAAGCTGCCCAAGCCAAGTGTGGACGCGAAAGTAATGGAACCGGCACCCGTGCCGAGTTGCTAGTCGGGGCGCCGGTGCGGACTGACGGGTACAAGAGTTGAAGGCCGTCGTGAGTGGATCGTCGCGAAATGATCATTCTCTACAATCCGAAGGCGGCGCGGTATCGCAACCGGCGTTTGCCGCTTTCGGTTTTGTCGATTGCCGCCGTGCTGGAGGGTCGGGAAGAATACGAGATCGTGGATGGCAACCTCGATCTGCATCCGACCGAAACCATTGCGGCACTGATTCAGCAACACGCGGTCGAGATGCTGGCCGTGTCGGTGATGCCTGGACCGCAAACGGTTGGCGCAGTCTCCACTTGCCGGGAAATTCGAGCGCGCTTCCCGCATGTGACGATCGTCTGGGGAGGCTATTTCGCGACCAACTATACCGCGGCAGTGCTCAACGCGGACTATGTTGATTTTGCTGTGCGAGGTCAGGGCGAACTCACCTTTCTAGAACTGCTGAGTGCTCTTCGCGAGAAGGGAGAGATGCAGAACATCGCCGGCCTTTCCTATAAAGACAAAGGCTCCGACCGGCGAGTGCGTCACAATCCAGAGCGGCCCATGAAAGCGCCGGACGTGTTTCCCTGGCTGCCGTACCATCGACTCCCCGTGGAGAAATATCTGCTCCCGACATTTCTCGGCCGACGCACTGCGGTGCATCAGGCCAGCATCGGTTGTCCGTTCCGCTGCAACTTCTGTGGCGTCGTAAATTTTTCCGGAAGCCGGGAAAAGATGGAGGCGCCGGAGCGCACGGAAGGTGTCCTCCGCCATCTGGCGCAAAGCTACGGCGTCGATGCTGTCCAGTTCTATGACAACAACTTTTTTCTCCGCGAGGACCACACGCGGGAACTCGTCGACCGCATGGCACCACTGAACATGCAGTGGTGGTGCGAAGGCCGCTCCGACATCATGATGTCCTACTCGGATGCGACCTTCGAAGCGATCCGGCGAGCAGGCTGCAAGATGATCTTTTTCGGGGCAGAGTCGGGGAACAACCAGACCCTGAAAGAAATGAAGAAGGACCTTCGCGCTGAAGATACGCTGGAGCTGGCTTCCCGCATTCGCCGTTTCGACATAATTCCCGAGTTCTCGATTATCTTCGGAAATCCTAAAGACCCGGAAGGTGACACCAAGGAGTGCATTACCTTTATTCGTCACCTCAAGCGTCTGAATCCGGACTGCGAAATTGTTGTGGAACATTACACGCCGGTTCCGCAACGAACGCAGATGTATGGCAATGTGGAAGACCAAGTCAGGCTTCCCGACACTCCCGATGAATGGGCTACCGAGCGCTGGCAGCGTTTCGCCACACAGAAGGACCCCAAAACACCCTGGCTGCGGCCCAGCACTAAACAACTGATCGACAATTTCGAACTGGTCGTCTCTTCGCGCTGGCCCACCGTGCAAGATATCCGTCTTCCGAAGTGGGGAAGAATGACGTTGCAGGCATTGAGCGCCTGGCGCTACAAGCTCGGGGTTTACTCTGCGCCCTTCGAACTGAAGTGGACCCAGCGCATGATCGATCTTCGCAGGCCAAAGGCGGAGAGCTTGTGAGCCGCAGTTCCCCGGCCGCGACAACAATTGCATCGACCATCAAGCCCCCTATCGATCAGCAGATCTTTGGACCAGGTGTTATCCGGCGCCGGGTTTCGGTCGAAGAAGGTTACGCGCGCTGGGCAGCCACTTACGATCAGACTCCGAACCCACTCCTCGCCCTGGAACAGCGCTGCCTTCTGCCGCTGCTTCCGGACGTCGCCGGGAAGTGCGTGCTCGATCTGGCATGCGGGACCGGACGCTGGTTGGAGAAGCTGTTGGCCGCAAAACCAGCATCATGCTTCGGGATTGACTTGTCGGCGGCCATGCTGGCGGTGGCCCAAGAGAAAGCCGCCATGACTGGACGATTGGCCAGAGCCGACTGCCTGCAGCTTCCGTTCCCGATCGATGTGTTTGACTTGGCTGTCTGTTCCTTCGCAGCGGAGCATATTAGGAACTTAAGCGAAGTCGCGGAAGAGTGGTCGCGCGTGCTGAAGCAGTCTGCGGATCTCTTCGTCACAGGCCTTCACCCCGCAGCCTACGCCACCGGCTGGCGTGTAGGGTTTCGGGATGGCCGAGATGCGATGCAGATTGATGCCGTGCCCCATTCCGCAAAGGAAATGGTCGCGGTGTTTCGCGACGCCGGATTCGAACTGCGGCACACGCTGGAATGCTTCGTCGGCGAGCCGGAGCGCCCGCTCTTCGCATACGCGGGTAAGGAACAATTCTTCGATGCCGCGCGTGAGGTACCCGCGATCATGATTTCGCATTTCCGGCGTTGTTCCTGCTCAATTGAAATCCCTGGTTTTCTCCGGGGGGATAAGTGATGCCCGTTTTTGGGTCGACCCGAAGTTCCAGTCGTTCGTTCCATTCGAGGATATCTCCATTAGGGAGAACACATCCTGGAATTTCTCTCCGGCGCTCCTCAGACGGATTCCAATCGTGTCCGCACTTGAGAACCGTTTTCGGGCCTCGTTTGCGTTTGCTCTTCGCCATTGGAAGCGGCCTCC
>Ga0070765_100003375_pt1 | contig 10254 bp, 8 predicted proteins | sample HubBroMetageWFT5_FD_71516 | JGI IMG/M metagenome (GOLD analysis project Ga0070765, IMG submission 71516) | Warmed and freeze-thawed soil microbial communities from the Hubbard Brook experimental Forest, New Hampshire - Hubbard Brook CCASE Soil... | ecosystem: Environmental > Terrestrial > Soil... | reverse complement strand
CCGCGATCAAGGAAACGTTTCTCCACATCTCGCAGAATTACGCGATATCCCGCTCGCGCGAACACATGCGCAATACCATTGCCCATCGTGCCCGCACCCAGTACACCCACAGTTTTTATATTATCCGCTGGCATAAGAGTTCGATAATAACGGAAGCCAAGCAGCTAAGGAAAGCGAACCCTCCGCGATTCGCTCTGTCCCGGGTGCGATATTCAAACGCCGCATCCCAACGCCGTGAATGCATACCCGCAGGCCCGTGATGCCAAACAGCCCGCGAATTATTCGGATATTTTGCTCGCGAGCGCTTCCCGAATTGCTTTTTCCGCCCGCGCAATATCATCGCGTCGCACAAAAATTCCATAACGCGGTTGAAAAGCGGTGAGATACGGAAGGTTATCGTGTTCAGTGATTTGATAGCTCTGGATTTCGTTAACTTTCAAAGCGGCTAACGCGCGGCTGAAATCAACGGGATCATTGCCTCGCCACGCGATCGCTGGGCCGTCCTGAGAAGACGGCTTAGCCACCGGATCGAGCGTTCCTATAAGAGGCGCGTTGCAATCCGGACAACATGTGATCCCGTCGCGGTATTCCGCTCTGCAATGTGGACAAAACATTCGTAATTATTAGTAACGCTCAACGGCCAGCGCCACGGCGTTTCCGCCGCCTAGGCACAACGCCGCGATGCCGCGCTTCAGATTGCGTCGCTGCAACTCATAAAGCAGCGTGATCAGAACCCGCGCGCCTGATGCGCCAATCGGATGCCCCAGTGCCACCGCCCCGCCATTCACATTTACTTTTTCAGGATTAAGTTTCAGCACGCGGGTCACAGCGATCGCAGCCACGGCGAACGCTTCGTTCAATTCATAGAGGTCCACATCCTTATCCCGATCCCATCCGGTTTTCTTCAGCAGCTTTTCCACCGCATCCACCGGGGCCATCATCACCCACTTTGGCTCCACGCCGCTTACCGCTTGCGCCACAATTCGCGCCATCGGCGTTTTCCCCAAACGGGCGGCGCTTTTTTCGCTCGTAACAATCACTGCCGCCGCGCCATCGTTCGTCCCCGGCGCATTGCCTGCGGTCACTGTGCCATCCTTCTTAAACGCCGGCTTGAGCTTTCCGAGGGCTTCCAGCGAAGTATCCTCGCGCGGTGATTCATCCGTTTTGATAATGACGGGTTCACCCTTCTTCTGCGGAATCTCTACCGGCACAATCTGCTCGCCAAAAAAGCACGACTTGATCGCGCGTATCGCCTTACGATGGCTGTCAAACGCAAATTGGTCTTGTTCCTGCCGCCTAATGCCGTATTTTTCGGCGACCAGTTCGCCTGTCACGCCCATGTGGAAATTTTCGTAAACGTCCCACAGGCCATCGGTAATCATCGAGTCGAAAATCTCCTGATTTCCGAGCCGGAATCCGCTGCGCGCACCCTTCAATAAGTATGGACAATTCGACATCGACTCCATTCCGCCCGCCACCACCACCTCGGATTCGCCGAGTTGAACCGCCTGCGAAGCCAACGCAACCGATTTCAGCCCCGAGCCGCAGACTTTATTAATCGTCATCGCGGCAACCCGCGAATCAAGCCCGCCACGCAAGGCCGCCTGTCGCGCCGGATTTTGTCCAAGCCCAGCCTGAACTACATTGCCCATGATGGCTTCGTCCACCTGGTTCGGCTCGATACCGGCCCTCCGCACCGCTTCAGCCACAACTTTCGCGCCTAGTTCCGGAGCAGAAAGCGGCGATAGCCCTCCCATAAATTTCCCAATTGGCGTTCGGACGGCGCTCAAAATAACGGGTTGTTCCATCGCATTCACTCCTAAGTATGCAATTCAGCGAGAAATTCCAGTATATGCGCCCGGGAATTCACGGTCAAACCAGCCCCGGACTCCGGCCGGCACGCCGCTCTGCTTATAAAATATTCACTGCACGGGCAGCCAGCAGCGCAATGATGGTCAACGAAATCAAGGACTGCAGCATCATCCCCGCTTTGGCCCAGCGCGAGAGCACCGCCGTATCCGTTGGCGAAAAAGCGGTGCTGGTATTAAATGCCAGAAACAGATAGTCCATGAAATGTGGTGACCACGACGGATCGCCGCCGTCCTCGCCTAACATTTGCGGAAAAAGAAATGAGCTTTCCAGGCGTCCGCGCCTGCCTTCGCGTACCAGAGGACCTCCTCCGTCTAGCTTCCAGTACCATAGCGCGAACACCAAAACATTTGTGAACCACAGCGCGACGGCACCGCGCAGCAGCGCTTGAGGCGTATTGCGATGGTGCGGGATACCTTGAATTAGAAACGCCAGTGAAGCGACCATGGCGAACGTGATCAGGCCATTCACAGTGAATGTCAGAATTCGGGCAATGCTGAACTGACCACGATGATTCGATATGACCAGAGGTATTGCCAGAACCAAAATTACCACCAACAGGAACCAGCCGGGACCCACGGAGAGCGGCTCCGGCAGTGACCAGTACAGGCAGCCGGCCGCCAACATCGCGATTACAGCGGGCCATCGAGGTTCACGGATAATTTGTGTGCTCATAATTTCCCGGTTAATTCTCGTCGGAGTTTAATACAGTTCTCGCGGCTGTGCCAAAACGATGCGCCGTGGTCCTGAGTGTTGCTCACCTAACACCGCGGGGCTATAATTCCCGGCGTGAGGCGTGATCACATGACATGCAATAGAGTATTGGCCGTTGCAACGCTCGTTTGTGGAATCGCTTGCGCTCTTTCGATGTCAGCGAAAACAGTGATTCACCTAATCGACGGCCAGGGAAAAAGCGTAGGCACCGTCATCCTCTGGGAACAAAAGGGAGGCGGCGTGGGATTGCAGGTCGACGTCGAAAATCTTCCGCCAGGTGAGCACGGCATACATTTTCATCAGAACGCCAAATGCGATCCGCCCGACTTCAAATCGGCAGGCCCGCATTTCAATCCCGACGGAAAGAAGCACGGCTTAGACAATCCTGAAGGTCACCACGCCGGAGATATGTCGAACCTCATGGTAGGTGCCGATGGCAAGTCGAAAATGAATCTGGCCGACAAAGATGTAAATCTCGGCGAAGGATCTCACTCCCTCTACAGCAATGGCGGAACAGCCATCATAATCCACGCCAAAGCTGATGACATGAAGACCGACCCATCCGGCAACTCTGGCGACAGAATCGCCTGCGGTGTCATCCAGAAGTAACCGTCCTTATTTTTTGTGACGATGATTCCGTGGAAGTTCTTCTTATCGTCGCACGAAAACGTACGCATACCGGCGCTGTAGAAAGGGAGTGGTCCTGCACCATCTGTAGCCGGCGGATCGCCAGGTATGCTTTTTCTGCGCCGGATATATGCTCGAACACCATTTTCGAGAATATTAAATCGAAATCAAAAGGTAGGCGAAGAAAAAGCGTAACCCCGGGCATCAATTTTACGTTATGATAGTTATCGGATGCCTTCTGCAACCTCACGTGAAAACTCCCTAGGGCTCAACCCCCAGCAACGCCGCGCCGTAGAACATGGCGACGGTCCCCTACTGGTCGTCGCCGGCGCCGGAACCGGCAAAACTCGCGTGATTACCGAGCGCGTCCGTCATCTGCTCGAATCAAACCCCGCGCTTGCCGGCGAAAATATCCTAGGGCTGACATTCACGGACAAAGCTGCGGGCCAAATGAAGTCCCGCGTCGTCAAAGCCGTTGGCGAGCGCGCCGAGGGCATATGGCTCTGCACTTTTCATAGTTTCTGCCTGGAAAAAATCCTTCGCATGGCTAATCCGGACCTGAAAATCCTGGAAGACATCGATCACTGGATATTGCTCCGCCGCCACATGGCCGAGCTTGATTTGAAACATTTCCGGCGCCTCGCGGAGCCCGGCGAATTCCTGAACGATTTCCTAAAGTTCTTTTCGCGCTGCCAGGATGAGCTCGTCACCCCCAACGATTTCCAGAATTACGTGGATAAATCGCGACAAGCCTATCTCGTCCGGCGCCCCTCCCTCGATCCCGATGTTCGCAAGCTCGAGGAGGAAGAACTGGACCGCCAGGACGAGCTCGCGCGCGTCTATCGCGTCAGCGAACGACTTTTGCGCGAACGAAATCTGCTCACCTTTGGCGCGCAACTAATGCAAGCCGTGCAATTATTACGAACGGATGACGCGCTCTTGCAAAGCTTGCGCGATCAGTTTCATTACATTTTGGTGGACGAATTTCAGGACACCAACATCGTCCAGCTCGAACTGCTCTGGCTGCTCGCCGGTGAGCGCCGTAATATCGTCGCCGTAGGAGACGACGATCAGGCCATCTATCGTTTTCGCGGCGCTTCCTTCGGCAGCTTCACAATTTTCCTGAAACGCTTCTGTGGCCTAACCGAAAACAATCTCACCGAAGGCGTGCGCCAGTTTATCGCGCCGCTAACCCGGAATTACCGTTCCACCACTAGAATCCTGCGGGTGGCCGGCGAGGTGATTTCCCACAACGAAAAATCGCCGCTCTTGCCTCCCAAAACTCTGGTCACCGAAAATTCTGACGGCGAGAAAATTCGCGTCGCTGAATTCGTTCGTGCAGAAGAGGAAGCGCATTGGATCGCATCGGAAATCGAGCGCTTGCACCTGCCTGGAAATCCCTGGCGCAATTTCGCTGTCCTCTACCGTAAACACACGCATGTGAAAAAACTCATCGCCGCGCTCCAGCGGCGCAAAATACCATTTGTCATAAAGAAATTTTCGATCCTAACCAGCACGGTCGTTCGAGACTTGTTGGCCTACCTGCGTCTGATCGCCGTGCCGTCCGACAACGTTGCTTGCGCGAGAGTGCTAGCCGCACCTTACTGGAAACTAGAGCCGCGCGATTTGGTGCGTCTAGCCGAGCGCGCGGAAAAACATCGCCGCCGTGCACTCAGTGATGAAATCGACGCGGCCCAAAGTGAACTGCCCTTTTCATCGGAAGCCTCACGCTTGCCGGAGCTGGTCAGTTTCCTGGCGCGCTTTCGCCAATTGGCTCGCAAAATCCCCGCGAGCGCCTTGCTGGATCAATTGATCTCCGCCCTGGAACTCGCGCCCCTTCCCTTTGAAGCCGACCGCCGTTATCTCGAACGCTTCGTGCAGTTCGTGAAGGACTGGGAACAGAAAAGCGACGAAAAAGGGTTGCGCGATTTTGTCGAATATCTGGAGTACTTCTCCGAAGCAGGTGGCGACATTTGTCTCGACGAAGAATCCGCGGACGATGCCGTCCAATTAATGACCGTACATTCCGCCAAAGGCCTCGAGTTCCCTCACGTCTTTATCATGCAGCTGAACAAGAATGATTTCCCTTCGAACGCGCGGCCTGTGAAGTTCGAATTCCCTCCGGAGCTGATGAAAGAAGAAAGACCGGCCGGCGATTTTCAGATTCAGGAGGAACGGCGCCTATTTTACGTCGCATTAACTCGCGCGCGGCAGCACCTCACGCTTTCGCACGTGAACAACAAATGGAAACGTCCTTCGCCCTTCCTTGAAGATTTCTTGCGGAATGCAAAAATTCAAAAGCACGATACCGCGCAGTCTGCCCCCCAGGTCACCGTGCCGCCATCCGAAGAGGCTGCCGGAGCAGCCCCTGAGCCTTCCGATCCGGCGCAACTGTTTTTTCCATCCGCTGGGCGCGACGAAAACGCCCGCGCTTATTCTCGTGTGGCAGTTTGGGCCAAAGCCTACCATCCGCCGACGGCTGAGCCTTTGCAGCTCAGCGCTTCCGCCATCGAGTGCTACTGCAAATGCCCCATGCAATACCTGTTTCAAAATATGTGGAGCATTCGTGGCGGTCCGCGCGCCACTATGACTTTCGGAAGCGTGATGCACACCACCATCAAGGAATTCGCTGGCGGAATGGCAAAAAATGGAAAATTCTCTTTTGAAGATGTCCTGTCAGTTTACGACCGTGAATGGTATTCGTTGGGATTTCCCGACGACTATCAGGAGGAGGAATATCGCAAAGCAGGCCGCGAGCAGCTCCAGAATTTTCACGCCAGCTATATGACTGCTCCGCCGGATCTGTTACACCAGGAAAAATCGTTCGAACTGCACCTCGATCATGACGTAATCGTCAAGGGCCGCATGGACCAGGTGAACCGCCTCGGCTCCAAAGAAGTGGAAATCGTGGATTATAAAACCGGCAAGCCCAAGGATGCCAAGAAAGCAAAGGACAGCTTGCAATTGAGCGTTTATGCGCTAGCCGCAGAAGAAGTGCTCGAACTGAAGCCAGAGCGCCTGGTGTTTTACAATCTCACGACAAATGAAGCCCTGGCCACCGGGCGCGATGCAAAAGCCCTGGCAAAAACCAAACAAACGATTTACGAAGTGGCCGGCCAAATCCGCGCCAGCGAATTCCCCGCCAAGCCTAGCTTCCTCTGTGTATATTGTGATTACCGGCCTCTGTGTCCCGCACACGAGCAATTGATTTCCATTCAGCCAGCCGCGGAGCAATCGAAGCAGTAGTTTCCGAATTTTCGCGGAATGTTAACGCGCGCCGGTCAGCTGACTCTGAAAATAACCTTGGCGCGCGCTCACATCCAGATTGGGGCGGCGAACGCGCACTTCGATGGTGTGGTAATCCTTCGTGCGGTCGGCTTCTCGCGGCGCAAACGTGATGGTGTACTCATTCCGCGCTTGCTCGGTAACTTCCGGGTAAAGCCGTTCCAAATCATTCTGTTTCGCAGCGTAGAACGTGTCCCCACCTGTTGCGGCGGCATACTTGTCAATCTCAGCCGCCCCGTGCTGGATTATAGAGCGGCCAATCGGCGTCTGGTGCGTAACGGAAATAGCGTATACGGAAATGTCGCCGAGAAGCAGCGAGTGCAGCGTTTCGTCAAACGAATGCTGGTTGTTGTGCGTATTGCTGCCGTCCGTAATCAGGAAAATTATCTTTCGCCGGTCGCGCCCTCGTCCCTTTAACATCTGCCCCGCCGCATACACCGCATCATCTAATGAATTATGGATCGCCGCTTTTCCGAAACCGCGGACCTGCACTCCGCCCTGTCCCGTAGTTCCGGTGCCATCAGGCTGTGTCTGCCCATTGATAATCGGCCCCGCCGTCGTGGGATCGTTGATAATCGTCGTGCTGTGTGAACTTAGATCCAAGCGTTTCAGGGCGGTAAATAATTTGTCATTGCTGAAAGAAAAGTCTTCCACCGTCTCCGGAAATTGGGCATACGTCACCAGAGCTACCTCATCGGCCGGTCCAAAACCCGCCGCGATTGCATTCAAACTCTTCTTCACTTGCTCGGCTTCTTTCTCCGCTAGATCGTTGTCAACCAGGACGACCGCCGACAGGGGATAAGGCTGCGAATCGAACAGCACGATCTGCTGTTCCACTCCATCGGAAAACACGCGGAACTCGTCGCGTTGAAGATCGCCAACCAGCTGGCCATCCCGGTTCTTCACGGTGACCGGCACGATCACGAGCTCAGTTCTCGTTGTTATGCGGTTACGAGTTTCGCCTTGTTGCTGCGCAGCCGACTGTTGTGGTTTTTGCGCCGGAGGATTCTGAGGTATCTGAGTTGGTGGCGCAGGCTGAGCCGGTTGCGCAGGTGTCGCATGAGTCGGTGTCTGCGAGTCCTGCTGGATGGTGCCGGGCTGAACAGGTTGCTGCGCGTACACGGAAGCGCTAAGTAGTAATACAATAGCTGCCGTTAGAATCGTTCGCATCATCGGCGTATCTCGATTTGCGCCTCTGATCCGGCGCCTGAAATACTAGCTGATCTTTGGCCAAGTTCTCGCGAGCAGTGTATCGGACGAACATCCGTCCGCGCCCAAAGTGCATCGTACGTAGCGCGAATTACCTGGAGAGATTATACAATGCGGCTCACCCGCCTCGTGGCAGGCATTTTCATAACAGCCTTGGCAACATCCTTCGGACTAACCAATACCACGCCTGCGCAATCGCAGCAAGAGCAGCAACAAGTCCCGCAGACGCAAAAGCCCTTAACGGTTCAGACCACGCTCGTAAATGTCTTCACTACCGTGCGCGATAAGCGCCATGAAATTGTCTCCGACCTGTCTCAAAACGATTTCAAAGTTTTCGAAGACGGACAGGAGCAGAAGATTGCTTTCTTTTCCAAAGAAGTGAATCTGCCCATCACTCTTGGCCTCCTGATAGATACAAGCGGAAGCATGGAGCGCGTAATCGGAGCGGAACAAGACACCGCCTCGCGTTTTTTGCGTGAAGTAATGCGCAAGAAAGACGAAGCCATGGTCATTAGCTTCGACTTTGACGTCGATTTGCTTGCTGACTTTACCGAAGACACCAACGTCCTAGAGCGCGCCATCCGCCGGACCTCCGTTAACTCCGTGGGAGGCGGAGGCCCAGTCACCCCCGGCACGATTCCAGGTGGCAACAACGCGGGAGGCACCGACCTATACGATGCAATTTATCTCGCCTGCCACGACGAGCTCGCAACCGAAGCCGGCCGCAAAGCCGTGATCGTGATGAGCGATATGGAGGATACCGGCAGCAAACTAAGATTGCAGGATGCTTCTGAAGCTTGTCAGCGAGCGGATGGCGTAATCCACGTCCTTCTGATCTCAGATCCGGGCGCCACGTTCGGCGTGGGGCCCAGTGTCGCCAGAAAAATGGCTGATGATACCGGCGGCCGTGTGATCAACGTGCACAACGAGAAAACTCTCGAAAAAGCATTCGATGAAATTTCAGAAGAACTGCGCTCTCAGTATGTAATCGGCTACTATCCCACCAACGAGAAACGCGACGGAACCTTCCGGAAAATCCGTGTAGATGTAGGCCGGCCTGATGTAAAAGTTCTGGCGCGAAAAGGATATTACGCGCCGTTCAAATAATCTTCCATTGGTAGCGGCATTGAACGCCGGAGTTACCTCCAGCACCCGTCAGCATTGTTTAATTGCCTGCGGATGCCGGAGAGGCCACCGAGTAGTAGCCTTTGCGCGTACGTACTGCCAGGCCTTTCCGCTCGGTCTGTACCTCAATCTTCCGGTACTTCCCGTCGGCTGCAGGATTTTTCGGCGAGTACGCGATGAAATACTGGCTGCGCAACTCAGCTCCAATATCCACGAACGATTGCGCTAGATCCTCCACCTTATAGGGATAAAACACTCGTCCCCCGCTTTGATCGGCGAATTCCTGAAGCACCTTGTCGCCACCTTCCACGTGCGTCTTGTGCGGTTTGTCGCCGCTGATCGCTAGCCAATCGGTATTCGTGCTGACCGCGTAGATCACTGCCTCAGCGCGAATCGCCGCCTCCACCGCGTCGCTCAACGCGTGGTCGCTGAGCGTGTCATCGCCATCGCTGATCACTACGAGTACGCGGCGAATTTCCGGATTCGGCCCTTTCGGCAACGGAGGACTCATCAGTTTTTCAGAGGCTCTATAAATCGCGTCATTCAACGCCGTGCCGCCCCCCGCGCGCTGCCTGCGAATCGCCGCCGTAAGCAATGCAAGATCCCCGGTGTAATCTTGTATGACTTCGGGTTCGTTATCGAACGTCATCAGAAAAGCCATATCCTTATTCCGCCGAATCACGCTATCCAGAAAATCGATGGCGGCATCTTGTTCGAAGGGCAAACGTGGCCGGATGCTATTCGAGGTATCCAGCAATATCGCGATGCGCAGAGGCAAATCGGTTTCGCGTCCGAAGAAGCGAATATCCTGCGGCGTATTGTCTTCCAGAATCTTGAAATCGCTCTGCTCCAGATCGGTCACAAAATTGTGGCGGCGATCTGTGACCGTGGCGACCAGATGAACCAAGCCGGTCGTGGACACGATAGCCGGCGTTTTGTTTTGCCCCGCTTGCGCGCCGTCTTCTGGGTTCTGTCCCGCCGCAGTTGGCTTTTGCGCTTCCGGAGCCTGTGACGCAGGAGCGCTCCAATCGGGCCGCGGCTGAGCCGTTGGAGGCGTAGGCTGTTGCGCACGCGCGCAGGTGACCGAAACACAGAAAAGCATTGCCCACCGCAGGAAAGCGCCAGATGTTCTTTCGATCATTTTCTTTACCGTGATTATAGAAACCCCCGCAGCGCAGCGTCAATCGCTCCAGGCTCCGCACTCGTCGCCCGACCTAGTCCTTCTATATAAGACACCAACTCCGGCGGCAAAGGTGCCCCGCATTCAATTCTTTTCCCTGACCTCGGATGCATGAACGCAATCCGCACCGCATGGAGGAAATTTCGTTCCAGCGGCGGTCGCGTCTCGCTTCCAACTTTTTCCTGGCGTGGGGCTCCGTAAACCGTATCGCCGACCACCGGGCAGCCCAGCGCGGAAAAATGCAC
>Ga0070765_100003372_pt1 | contig 10263 bp, 10 predicted proteins | sample HubBroMetageWFT5_FD_71516 | JGI IMG/M metagenome (GOLD analysis project Ga0070765, IMG submission 71516) | Warmed and freeze-thawed soil microbial communities from the Hubbard Brook experimental Forest, New Hampshire - Hubbard Brook CCASE Soil... | ecosystem: Environmental > Terrestrial > Soil... | reverse complement strand
AAGCCGAGCTTCTCGAAGTTCTTGTATTGGCCTTTCTGCAGAATTCTAAAATCAAGGTGCGGTCCCGTGGACAGGCCCGTGCGGCCGACGAGGCCGATCGTCTTTCCGATTTCGACGTGCTCGCCGGCGCGAACGTACATGCGGGACAAATGCAAGTACATCGTTTCGTAGCCGTTCGAATGGGCGATGTGCACCATATTCCCTTCGCCGCCTTTTAGCGCCGCGAACAAAACTCGGCCGCTTCCAATGGCCTGCACCGGCGTTCCGACGGGCGCGCCATAATCCGTTCCCATATGCGGGCGAACGGTTTTCAGAATTGGGTGGAAACGTGCTTTGCTGAAGTGCGACGTCACTGGAGCGGAAAACTTGAGCGGCGAGCGGAGCAATGCTTTCTGCAGCGATTTGCCATCGGCGTCGTAATAGGCGGCATGGCCGAATTCGTCATGAAAAAGGAGCGCCTGGTATTTTTTGCCGCCATTGTCGTACTCGGCGGCAAAGATCTTTCCGTAGCCCGCCGTCTTTCCGTTGGCGTACTTCTTTTTCTCGAGCAACACGCGGAATGTGTCGCCTCTGCGCGGGTCCGTGTAGAAATCCAGGTCGTAACCAAAGATTTGCGCCAGGCGCATCGCGATTTCCGGCGATTCGCCGGCTTGCTCAATGGCATTGAATAGGGAATCATCGAGCTGTCCGGAAACTGCTGCGACTTCTATCTTCGAAGGAATTTCCTTTACTTCGGCGGTAAAACCGGTTTCCGCGGGAACGATCTTCAACATCCGGTCGGGATCGATTTTATAGTCGATCTCGCGCAAGTCTCCGTCGACGGACCTTCCGACGGTGATCGTATTTCCAGCACGAACCTGCTTGAGGTTAAACGCGTGTTGCGCCGCCGACGACGCATTGGCGGCATCCTGATGGCTCAGCCCGAATTTTTCGAGCGCTGCGGTGAAATTGTCGCGTGCCAGAACGCGCTTTTCCGTAGGCACAATGACTTGGGCGCGAATCGAGGCCGCCTCTTCTTGGCTGAGTTTCACCTGATGTTCAAACTCAGCGGAGGCCGCGAGGCGCATTCGAAAGACATAGGCAAGCACGCCGGCGCCAAAGCAAACCGCGACAACCAACACAATCGCAAAACGACGACTCACTCTCTCCTCCGCACTCGAGATAACTGTCGACTCGCTATCCTCGCAAAAGCAACCTGCAAAAAGCTGATCCGCGCGCGACGCGTCGCGGATCACCAGCAACACTTTCGTCTCAAATCACACTTGCAGTCAAACGCGATTCCCATCCTATGCGTCCAATCGCCTAACCACGCAGATTGCTTAACCTCTTGATGAAATTCGGCTCAATCTCAAGTACGATGCAGCGATGATTCCAAACGCCTTATCCCGGCGCTCTTTTCTGGCTATGTCGGCGATGCTGCCGTGGGCCCTTCGTGCCGCCGGAGCGACACCGATTCCCGTCGGCCTGGAACTCTATTCCGTTCGAAACGCTCTGAAACAAGACCTCAACGGAACCGTACGCGCCGTCGCCGCAATGGGCTATCAATGCGTCGAATTCTACGCTCCCTATTTCGATTGGACCGAGAGCCAAGCCAAGGACATGAGAAAACTCTTGGATGACCTCGGCATTCGTTGCTACTCCACGCACAATGATAGTTCCTACCTCGGCCCGGACAAAATTTCGCGGGCGCGCGACCTGAACCTGATTCTGGGTTGCAAATACGTGGTCATGGCCAGTTCGCACGAGAAGGCCGGTCCGGACGGCTGGAAGACTGTCGCGAACTCACTGAACGCTGCCGCCGAGCATCTCGAGCCGTCAGGCCTGAAGGCCGGGTATCATAATCACCAAGTTGAGTTCACCCCGGAAGGCGGCATCCGCCCGATCGAAATTCTCGCGAAAAACACGAAGCCCTCGGTCATGTTGCAGCTCGACGTGGGCACGTGCGTCGAAGCGGGCGCCGACCCCGTGGCGTGGATTCGCGCGAATCCCGGCCGTATTCGGTCGCTTCACCTCAAAGAATGGTCACCTGAATCCGGTAAAGGCTATTCCGTTTTATTTGGTGAGGGCGTCGCGCCTTGGAAAGCTATTTTCGAAGCAGCGGAAAGCGTTGGCGGCGTCGAATATTACCTCATCGAACAGGAAGGCAGCAGGTTCCCCGAGCTGGAGACCGCGAAGAAGTGCCTCGATGCGTACCATTCCACGCATCCAGCTTGATTTTTTTCTGATGTTTTTCGTTTACTTGCCAGAGACGAGCGCGCCGACCGCCGCGATTCCCGCGGTGGATTCGGCGAAATAGTTCCGTTCGCGCAGTTTCCGATAAATCCGCCCGGCAACTTCAGCAGCCATGGGGCCCTTAACGCTGCGCGTGTTCCCGCGGAGCAGAACCGCCAGCGCGATTTTCGGATGGGCTTCGTCGGCGTACGTCAAGAACCAGCCGATGTGCGATGGCGTGGTGTGATCGTCGCACGTACCCGTCTTCCCGAGGGGCGTCTCGTCGCCGCCGTGATCGAAGCTGGACTTGCCCGTGCCGTAGAGAACCGCGGCCAGCATGCCTTCGCGCACTTCAGGGAGAATCGAGCCGATATTCAAATCGCGTTTCACGCGCGGAGAGAAATTCGCGACGTCTTCTTGCGTGCGCGGATATTGCAAGTAATAGAGCGTGCCGCCATTTGCGAACGCCGCCGCAAGCGCGGCAAGCTGCAATGGGGTGATCTGGATCCCTTCGCCGAAACTGGACATGCGCGCGATTCCGCCGAGGGCCGGAGGCGCGCTGGGAAATGCGCCGGGGTGCTCTTCGGGCAGGTTGTAACCAGCAAGCTCGCCGAGACCCAACAGACGCGCATACTTCGAAACCGTGTCAAACCCCATGCGCCGTCCAAGCTCTTCAAAAAACACGTTGTTCGAGTGCGCCAGCGCATCCGTCAAATTCATGTACTTGCGATAGCTCACCTTGAGCATCGTGTCGCGCGTGATGACACTTTCTTCCAGCGCAGCGATGGCGATGGTCGGCTTGATCGTCGAGCACGGGATGTAGCCATCACCAAAAGCAATCTTTTGATTTACGACCGTCAGGATACGGCCCGTGTTCGGGTCGACAGCGACTACGGATCCGTTGTACCGCCCCAGCCCTTCGACGGCCGCCGCGCGAACAACGGGGTCATCAAATGTGGAGATGTCCAAGCTCGAAGAATCCGCAAACGTGGGCACGCCGCCGCGATAACGCGTTGCGTACTTACGGTTGCGCGCAGCGGTCCTTGCTCCGCCTGGCGCTGCGGGGACTGGCACGGCAAAGAGCGCCGTCATCAAAACTGCGAGAACCGATTTTGCTGCTTTCTTCACTAAACCGCCTTTGGTCCCGCGACTTCCCCTGAATTCTTCCCAGGGGCGAATACTTATCTCATCCTGTACTTGCGGTCAATAATCTTTCGCCGGCCGTTTTCTAGGTCGTCAAGCTGAGCAGCACCGAACTGCGCAGGCACTCACGTAGCAGCACCCAAATCGCCAAATACAAGGCATCCTAATAGGATGCGACTTAGGGCCGCAACGCAAAGCCCACTCTGTTCCGTCGAGAAACCGCATCTCTCAGGTTGAGACCTATTCTAGTCATGTGGGGGGATAGTACGCAATAGCCGAAGCGCACCAGTACGTCGCTATGTGCTTTGTTATCAACGTTGACCGTCGGGACAGGCCCCCGAATTTAACTGACCTTACGCCCGGCGAGAATCGCCGTTCGGGCATGAAAGAAAAGCCGCCCTGTCGCATCTTGAAACGGGCGTGTCCCGCTCAAGTCATAAACTCGGTCCTCCTCGAGGAGTCGGCGTATTTCTGACGCACGCTCTGGTGGCGTCTTCGTGGTTGCCAGCCACCGCTCGACTTCGGGGGTCAGATCGTCCGCCGTAGCGACGGAATCCGTCTCCAGCCCAACGTCGCGAAACAGCTGAAGCAGTTCGCTGAGAGCAAGTGTCCTCACGTGCGAAGGATCGCGCAACATTTCCCAACGATCTTGATACGCGGCGCGCTCCGGATGCTCGCTGGCGTAGATGTCCTCTACCACGACCGTGCCGCCAGTGCGGCAAACACGCGCCATTTCTCGCAAGACTTGCAGTGGCTGCAGGAGATGATGCAGCGCGAGCCTGCAGACAACTACGTCGAACGCCCCATTTTCAAAAGGAAGGCTTTCCGCATCGCCGGCGCGGAAAGAAACATTCGAAACGCCCCGCTCTGTCGTGCGTTGTTTTCCGATCGCCAGCATGGCATCCGTGAGGTCCACACCGACAACTTCGCGGGCAACTCCAGCAAAGGCTTCCGCGATATACCCTGGGCCCGTCGCGATATCCAGCACGCGCTCACTCCCCGTGATATGAGCGGCGGCGACCAGGCGCCGAATGCGCTCTTCGTCGGTAACCCACGGATTAGCCGCAAAAGCTTGGGCCTGCGTCGTGAACGATTCGCGAATGACGTCGTTGTGTTGCATCACGGAAAAAGCTTAGCACAGAGCCCGCAGGGGAAGCCTATCGCACGCCCAAAGTCGAAGCTGACAGATCGAGCTTTCCCTCATCTATACTACCGGTGATGAAAACCTCCTCCACGAACGCTCGCATTGTCACCTACGCCGTTTTGCTCGTGGTGCTGGCCGTCGGCGCAATCGCGGCCGTGGACTCGCCGAATGCTTCGAGCGCAAAGCGTCTGGACGGCAGCACGATCTCCGCGGCCGAGATCGATGCGACAGTGACGCGCCTGATGCGCGCCGCGAAAGTCACTGGCGTCGGCATCGCCATTCTCAACGACCAGAAGATCGTCTATCTGAAAGCCTACGGATTTCGCGACAAAGAAAAGGCTCTGCCGCTGACGCCGGACTCCATCATGTCTGGCGCGTCGCTCACCAAAGTCGCGTTCGCCGACATGGTGATGCAATTGGTGCAAGAGCACATCCTCGAATTGGACAAGCCCGTCTATCAATATCTCCCCAAGCCGCTCCCTCAATACGCGGAATACAAGGATTTGGCGGGCGACGAACGCTACAAGAAGATCACCGCGCGGATGCTCCTGAGTCACACCAGCGGTTTTCCGAATTGGCGATGGTTCACCGACGACAAGAAATTGCGAATCTATTTCGAACCCGGAGCGCGCTTTGCCTATTCGGGGGAGGGTCTTGCTCTGTTGCAACTGGTTGTTGAGACCGTCACGAGCAAACCGCTCGGCGATCTGATGCACGAGCGTGTTTTTCAGCCAATGGGAATGGATCGCTCCAGCATGGTCTGGGAGCAAGCGTTCGAAGACAATTACGCCAACGGGTACGACGAAGAAGAGCGGTCGCTTGGTCCTCAGAAGCGAAAACGCGCCGGTGCCGCGGGCTCGATGTTGACCACGCCGCGTGATTTTGCGCGCTTTATGCAAGGCGTGATGAAAAGCACAGGCTTACGCCCGGAAACAAGAGAGACTATGCTCAGTCCTCAAATTCAGATTCTCTCCAAGCACGAGTTCCCTCCCCTTTCGACAGAAACGACCGATGAGCACAAATCCATACGCCTAAGCTACGGACTCGGGTGGGGACTATATTGGACGCCGCGCGGCAAGGCGTTCTTCAAAGAGGGCCACGACGACGGCTGGCGAAACTACACTGTCTGCTTCGACGATGCCAAGGTCGGCATCCTAATCATGACCAACAGTTCCAACGGCGAAGGCATCTACAAAGAACTACTAGAAACCCTGCTTAAGAACACCTATACGCCGATCGAGTGGGAAGGCTTCACTCCGTACAATCAGCAGCAATAAAAACTGTAGGGGCACGACATATCGTGCCCCTCGAGGTCGAGCATCCCCGCACAAGCTGCCGCATGTTTACTAGCTAGCGCGTCGGACGGGTTTTGCTGGCGTCGCCTGCGCCTGACGTGGCCGCTGCCGCTGCTGCCTTCATCGGCGATTTGTCGCCGTGCGCAGGCGCAGCGTGGCCGTTGGGACCTGGCGCAGCCGCGTTCGAACCGCCCGGAATCGCGATCTCCAGTTTCTTACGCAACGCGTTTTCCAGTTTGTCGCGGATGTCCTTATGTTCCTTCAAGAAGGTGCGCGCGTTTTCACGTCCCTGGCCCATGCGCTCACCGCCAAAGCTGAGCCACGTGCCGCTCTTCTCGACCAATCCCTTGTCCACGCCCAGATCGATCAAGTCGCCTTCGCGCGAAATGCCTTCGCCGTACACAATGTCAAACTCCGCTTCACGGAACGGCGCTGCCACTTTATTCTTCACCACCTTGGCGCGCGTGCGCGACCCCACCACGACGTCGCCTTCCTTGATCGCCTGGATGCGCCGAATATCGATGCGCATCGACGCATAGAATTTCAGCGCCCGTCCGCCGGTAGTCGTTTCCGGGTTGCCAAACATCACACCAATCTTTTCGCGAATCTGGTTGATAAAAATCAGGCAGGTGCGCGACTTCGAGACAATCGCGGTGAGCTTCCGCAGCGCTTGCGACATCAGTCGCGCCTGCAAACCCATCTGCGGATCGCCCATGTCGCCTTCGAGTTCCGCCTTCGGCACCAAAGCCGCCACGGAATCCACCACCACAATGTCCACGCCGCCCGAACGAATCAACGTCTCCGCGATCTCCAAAGCCTGCTCGCCGTTATCCGGCTGCGAGACCAAAAGGTTATCCACGTCCACGCCCAATTTACGCGCGTACACCGGATCGAGCGCGTGTTCCGCGTCGATGAACGCCGCCTGCCCGCCCAACTTCTGCGCCTCCGCAATGACGTGCAACGTCATCGTCGTCTTACCGCCCGACTCCGGCCCGTAAATCTCAATCACGCGCCCACGCGGAAAGCCGCCCACACCCAAAGCCGCATCAATCGACAAGCAGCCGCTGGGAATTACGCTAACAGGCACCAGTACATCCCGGCTGCCCAAACGCATAATCGCGCCCTTACCATGGTCCTTTTCAATCTGCGATATCGCTGCTGCCAGCAATTTCTCTTTCTCTTCTGTCATTTCACACCTCGGTGGAGGAAATTAGGGAATTTCACTCGTAGGGGCACGGCATGCCGTGCCCGTCCTAGCTCAACATGCAACCTTGGCCCAGACATAGATGAAGCTGTATAGTAACACTTCAATTATCTTTTCGCCATGCCTTCTTCAACTCAGGGCCATTCGCCAATGAATCAGCCCTGGCGTTCGCAACCGTGCTCCGCGACATGCTCCTTCAAACGGGCGATGGCCATCGCTACTCGCACCGCCAGTTGCCGCTCTTCGGCGGGCGACAAGTTCCGGAGCCGCACGAGCCCCCGCATCCGATCGCGCGCCTCGATGAACTCGCTTTCGAGCCTAGCATGTTCCGGACAACTTATCGCCAGGGTCGATAGCAAACCCACAGTGCACCTGTTGAAAACCGCGAAAGGCAAATTACCATCACGGCGAACAAAAAGCAAACACAATTTTCGCCTTATATTCGCCTTCCCGACGAGCGCCTAGCGCTGAAAAAAATTGTCTTTGAGCCTCAACAGAAGCACGGCCTCAAAAGTCGAGGGTGCCACGTGCCATTGCGTGTGCACAATGCTTCGACCGTCGCTCGAAAAGACAGTAATTGTTTTCACCGCCCTCGAGGACACCGCGCTTCGAACGTCTTTCCATGCGATGTTGCCCTTTCTAATACCATACCAGCGCCGAAAAAAAACACCCTCGTCAGAAACCGAAATCGTCCCCTGCTCCGTATAGAAAGACATAACGGCGAATCCGATCATGATGGCGGCTAGGTAGCAGTCGAATTGTGTTTGTGCTGCTTTGGCGATTTGGTACGAGCCGTAGAAAAATATCACTGGGCCAACAATAGACAACACCCTTAACGAAAGAATGGTCGGGAATATCGTCAAGCCTGGTTTTAATTTTGCACGCTCCAATAAGGCTTCGCGCGCCACTAAATAAGCAGCGGCAATTGGCAAAACGATGGTGATAAATCGTTGAACGTACATCGCTAGGTGTAAGTGTAAAATCCTCGTCCCGTCTTCCTACCCAACCACCCCGCCGCCACATACTTCTTCAACAAAGGACACGCCCGATACTTCGGATCCCCCAGCCCCTCATGCAACACATGCATAATATCCACGCACACATCCAACCCAATAAAATCCGCCAACTCCAACGGCCCCATCGGATGATTCATTCCCAGCTTCATCACCGAATCCACTGCCTCAGGAGTCGCCACACCTTCCATCACGCAATAAACCGCCTCATTAATCAGCGGCATCAGCACGCGGTTGGACACAAACCCCGGCGCATCATTCACCGCCACCGGCGTCTTTCCCAACTTCTTCGCCAATTCCATCGTCGCCAGAAACGTCGCATCGCTAGTCTGCAAAGCCCGAATCACCTCCACCAACACCATCACCGGCACCGGATTCATGAAGTGCATCCCCACAAACCGGTCCGCCCGCTTCGTCAAAGCCGCCAACGTAGTCATCGCAATCGAAGACGTATTGCTGGCCAAAATCACTTCCGGCCGCAAAATCCCATCCGCCTCCGTCAACACCGCCCTCTTAATCTCCAACTTCTCCGGCACCGCCTCCACCACAAAATCCGCCGCCCCAATCGCCCCCATCTCCGTCACGCACTGCACCCGCCCCAAAACAGTTCCCTTCTCCGCCTCAACCAACTTCCCCTTCTTAATCTCCCGGTCCAAATTCTTCCCAATCGTCTCAATCCCACGCTCCAAAAACCGCTGCTCCACATCCCGCAAAATCACCCGATACCCCGCCCGCGCAAACACATGCGCAATCCCATTCCCCATCGTCCCCGCGCCCAACACCGCCACCGTCTTGATCGCCTCAATCGACAAGGTCAGTCCTCCGAAATTCGCACGAATTAGTGAAGTAATCGCGTAAAGGAAGTTAAGGAAGTAAAGGATGCTCTCGTCGCTCGGTCGCCGTCAAGCCAACTGTCCTCGCGCCGCCACTAACAATCTTCCGTCTCGTCAAAGGTCCGGCGAATCGTTAGCTGAGCTCGCTCGGCATCGCTACCCAGTACCCGAACCTCGAACTCGGTGTCGTTGGGATCGTTCCTGCGGCCAACCGCAAGGCCGAGAAGACTTGATCTAATCGCAAACCCAACATTCGACCGCTCTTGAAATATGGAGGGAATCTCCACCTCTTGCAATGCGGAAAGGACCGACTCGAGTTCCGATTTGCCGCCCCTCCACACGCGCGTTACAGATTGGCGCTCTGCCTCTTCCTTGGTAGCGACGAGACGCAGGTGGCAATCGCTACACTGCAAAAAACCATCCCGAAATTCGGCTTTGCAAAGCGGGCAGTACATTGGCTCACGCTGGCGGCGCGCCTTCCACAATCTCCCGGATAATCTCCCGCGCCAGCATCTCCTCTTCCGGCGGAACGTAAATCGCTGTTTCCTGCCCGTGCTTCTCGACGCGCACCGGAATTTCGTTCTCTTTCAGTGCTTGGCTCACAAAATTGACGCGCTCTTGATCGTCGCCCGACCAGACGGCGATTGTAGCGTTGCTCAAATGCGCGGGCTCCGGGGCCACCGCAGCAGACGCAGCCTCGTCTTCCGCCGAAAGCTCCATATCCACCGGCTCTTCATCCAAAAGCCTCTCGAGAATCTTCTCCGCTTTCGCCAAATTCGACGCGTGAACGGCTACGTTGAATCCGAACATTGGATCCTGCCCGACAAAAAATGGGTCGGTCGTGGAAGTATCTCTGTCGTTGCCAATGGATCTGTCAACAAAATCAATTCCCGCCGACTGCAGCTCTTCGAGGAGGGTGGCGTGGAACGCCGGATCCTCCCCCGCCCATAACACAATCAGCGACTCTTGCGGTCCCGTACCAGTAGCCATTTGTTCCTCCCCGCAGCCAGCGAGTAGCATACATCGTCAATCCGGCGCCAAGCATACATCCATTCCCGCCCCGAAAAACAACTCCGCTATCAATTGCTTATTCCGGCGGCACGCCCTCGACAACTTCCCGCACAATCTCCCGCGCCCGCCCTTCATCTCCAGGCAAAACGAACAACCGATGCGCCCCTGGCGCTTCCCCCACCCGCGAATGAATATGGTTCTCGCCGAGCGACGCCGCCAGTAGTTCCCCCATCTCCGCCTGGTCGCCTGCCCAAATCTCCACCGTGGCATCTTCCGGATACCATCGCTGCGGGTCCCAGCCCGCTCGCGATCCGCTTGGCTCGACGAACTCCGGAAGTTCCGCCGGAGCCGCGCCCTCTTCGGAAACTGGCTCGTCTTCGCCGCCATACGCTTCTTTGACTGCCGCTTC
>Ga0070765_100003371_pt1 | contig 10264 bp, 7 predicted proteins | sample HubBroMetageWFT5_FD_71516 | JGI IMG/M metagenome (GOLD analysis project Ga0070765, IMG submission 71516) | Warmed and freeze-thawed soil microbial communities from the Hubbard Brook experimental Forest, New Hampshire - Hubbard Brook CCASE Soil... | ecosystem: Environmental > Terrestrial > Soil... | reverse complement strand
ATAACCGTTCCCTGCTCATTTTCGCCCCATGGTCGCTGCTGTACATTCTGTTTTTCCTCGTCGCGATCTGGATCATTTTTCAACCCATGGATATGCGCGGAACGATGATGTCATAAAAGCTCATGCGCACGGTGCTCATTTTCTGCGTAGTTTTGTTCCTTGCTCGCACCGGTAGGGCCGACGGCGGAGCAATCCAGTTCCAAGGCGATGCCGGTACCTTTCACGTCACCGTATTCACTTTGCCGCCGATCTTGAGCGCTGGTCCGGTTGACGTGACCGTTCTGGTTCAAGACCGTTCCAAGCTTAATCCGCTACTGGATGCCACCGTAACGATGGATCTCACAGCGCGGCGCGACCGCGCCGTGGGGAACGCCTGGTTGCCACCATCCTGCGCTCTTAACAGATCCGCGATTCTTACCGGGATTCCGGCAAAACTGAATCATGGAGAAAACCGGCTCCTTTATGGCGCGATTGTGCGAATCCCCAACAGCGGCTCGTGGCAGCTCAGGATCAACATCCAGCGCGATAACGAAACAGAGAGCATCGGTACTCTGCTCGAGGTGAACCCGCCCGCCTCACCGCCGTTGGCTTATTGGCACCTTTTCATCTTGCCGCCACTCGGTGTTCTAGGCTTCCTCTTGAACCAGAAGGCGCGGCTGCGCCCACAAAAGAAAGCGAAGAGAGTTTGAACAGAAGGACACCAAGACCGATCAGGAATAATTGCCCGCCAAACACGCGAATAAACGCGAAAGGAAGAAGGGAAAGCAATGTCTGGTACTTGGGTTGCGCGCAACGTTGGACTGGGTCTCGAATGTCGCGGATAGCCAAACGGCGCCGGTAGGGATGCGCTCCCGCGCGTCCGGCGTTTGCGCGTCTGGAAATTTCCCTTTGCTGATTACGCCGCCGTAACCCTTTATCCTACGTTCACTCCTTTTGCTTGTTCATGTTCTGTGAACGCGCAACGCCGGTCGCGCGGGAGCGCAACCCTACCGCGCCACGCGTGCCAAAACGCCGGGCCAAGCCAGAGGGACAGGTCAAATATCGATTCCCATGGTTTTAAAACGTGCAACGCCGGATCACGCGGGAGCGCGTCTCTGCCCAAATCTTTGCTTCCTTTGCTAACTTCTGTTCAAATTCTCTTGCTTCCTTCTGTAAGAGTAGACGGTCGGCACGCCCGTATCACAACTCCGCTTGAATTCCGTTCCGCAAACCTCATCTTGTTTCGCTTGAAAAGCTTTCGACTCTTGATCCTTGTTGCAGCGTTGCTCATGCTGGCCCTCTTTTCCGGTTGGATTGGGTTCCATTCCTTTATCCAAAGTGATTCATTCCGCGAATGGCTCAGCAAAAGGGTCAGCCGATCAATCCACGCCGACGGTCAATTTGAACCGCTCATCTGGGAGGGTTCGTCGTTTCGATCTGCAGGTTTTTCGGCAAAAGGAGTTGGAAAAAGCAAATTGCGATCACTGCAGATCACCAATCTCTCGGCCCACATTGACTGGTGGCAATTGCCGAAGGGAATATGGATGATTGACCAGATCAACGCAGACAAAGTCGAAGCCGTTATTGGAAAAGGGCCGGCGAAGACCGCCTCTCCAGTCTCCGACTCGCCAAACCAGTCGTTCGGTTTAAACTTCACAAAATTTCTGCCAACAGAATTGCGGGTCGAGCGCCTGTATTTCGCTTCGACCAACCTCCATTGGGAAACGAATCACGGCGACACAGGCCAATTCATTGGCGCTAAAGTAAGCGTTACTCAGAGCGGCCCTGATCGATGGGATGTCGATGCCATCGGGGGGAATGTTCATCAGGCAGCCTATCCTGAGTTGCACGTCGAACAAGTGCACGGCTCGGTCGGTCAGGATTCTATTGCGATCAGTGAAGCAAAAGCGCAAACCGCCGGCGGCGGCGAAATCCAGGTTAGCGGGAAAATTGCCAACCGACGCGAATTGCACGCTCAGTTAACCTCCGATTTTTCTGATTTGGCAGCGAACGAGATAATGCCTGCAGAGTGGCATGTCGGAGGCAAAGTTTCCGGGCACCTCGTTTACACCGGCGATCTCGATCGGTTTGAACACGGGGAAGTTGCCGGGTCGATCAAAATTTCCGGCGCTGCTTTTGATATGGCGAACTTTTTTGTGACCCTTCATCAACTCGCGAAGTTTGGAGGCCTCAATGATGTGCGGATCGATTCGATCGAGACCCATATCCGATACCAGGAGCACGAATTGCAACTCTCAGATATTCGAGCAAGCTATGAGGATCAAATTCGCGTTGAGGGAACGGGAACAATCGCTCCGGACCATCTCAGCGGTGACTTGCTCCTGGGGCTTTCTCCCAAAATACTCGGGTGGATTCCCGGTGCCGAAGAAAAGGTGTTCACGGAACAAAGAGACGGTTTGCACTGGACAACCGTGAAGATCAGCGGGACTCCGAATCAACCAAAAGAGGATCTAACGAAGCGATTGATCAGCGCCTTCCGGGACCGGATGAACAAGGAATTCAAAGGAGAAAAAAAAGACGCTGTTAAATCGTTGCTGGACATGTTTCACCAGTGATTATGTCATCTCTTCGCTATCGCCCGAATGTGGCTGCAATTATCAAGAGGCCCGATGGAAAAATTTTCATTGGAGAACGCTGCGACGTTCCCGGTGCCTGGCAATTTCCTCAGGGCGGGATAAAAAAACTTGAGACAGCTCTGGAAGCGCTTTCTCGAGAACTACAAGAAGAAGTTTCTCTTGAGCCTGAACATTACAGGGTAATCGAATCCAATGGCCCATACCGCTACGTTTTCCTGCCCGGTCGAACCAAAGAGGGTTTTGACGGACAGGAACAGACCTTTTTTCTCGTTGAATTGACGGCGCCCGATTCAAGTATCGAAGTAGGGACAGAAGAACCTGAGTTCAGTCAGTTCCGTTGGATTGAACCAGGCGAGTTTCAAACCGACTGGGTGCCTGGATTTAAACAAGAAGTTTACCGCCAAGTCTTCGCTGATTTTTTCGGAATCCATTTCTAGCCCGCAAAAATCCGGATTTTTTGCTACAGCGGCACTTTCCTTTTGACTCTCACTTGGGATTCCGGCATCACCAGATGCTTATGTTGACCTTGGGAATGTTTTTGCTTCTCGGTTCCGCGTTGCTAGGATGTGTATGGTGGGTATGCATAAAGGACGATGCGAATCGCTCACGATAGTGTCTTCTCTTCAATCTGGCCCGTGCTTCGGAAGCAAGGCAACTCAGGACAACCGCTGATGACCTAAACAATCTCCCTGTAAGCGAAGGCTCCAGCCTTTGCACTCCCTGTGTAAGCGAAGGCTCCAGCCTTTGCCCTCCAGCCCGCGCTCTCGCTGTGCGCGAAGTTCCAGCCTTTGGCCGCGTCGAGCGCTGTAAGTCCAGGTTCCAGCCTTTGGATGTGTTGAACCCCACTGAGGCAAAAGCTAGAGCTTACGCGTGTGACGCGACCTACTAAAATTTGCTCACGAGCAAGCTTGCTTCACAAGCGATTTTCCTACAACGTACGGAGACCATGAAATTGGTCGGTTGGTTGCGCTTCACATGGGAGAGCAGACTCCTCCCAAGTACTAGTTATATCATCACTGAGCAATATTCAATCAGGAGAGCCGCCAAACAGGAGAAAACACAGGCTTGGCAGGTCATCAGCAGCTGTTTCCTGCTCGACACTTGCTGGAACGATGTGGTCAACGATTTGTTGCGGCGGATTCATCATGACTTTGATGAAAAATTTAGTCACCGTGAGATCGATTGTCTGGTGATCACTCACGGAAACAGAATCATCGGAGCGTCAGTCGTCCAGCCTTTGCCAGAAGTCGCCAACCATCTTCTTTCCGGCCCATGCGTGTCGAATGAGTATCGCAACCGCGGATTCGGAGCGCTGCTCCTCAAAGAGTCGCTCCTGATCGTCGCAAAACATGGCCTGCCGAAGGTGTTTGGCATCACCCGTTCCACAAGCCCGGCTGCAAAGTTCGTGTATCCGAAATTCGGCGGCAAGTCTGAGAATTATGAACTACCGATGGGCGACGTGGCTTTGGCTCGCTAGCTCCTTGGGCTCTTGAGGAGTCGTCCTCGTCGTCGTCCTCGTCCTCGAGAATCCCGATCGTTTCGCAATCAGACTAACAGAACAAATTAGTTCCATCGGTCTTTTTGCGGTCACGGAATCCCAATGCACCGAGGACGAGCACGACGACGAGGACGATTCCAAATTTCGGACGGTCGCCGGAACTTTTTCGTGTTGAAATAGAAACGGCATCAGATAGTGTTCATGAGAACACTATGTCTCTTTCGCCTAAAATCATCGAATTACGCAAGATTTTAGCCGAACGTTACCCGCAGCAAACGACTCATTCCCTGTGTACCCCGACTGGCTGGTCTCCGCTCGATTCTCTTTTAGGAGGCGGTTTGCCAAAAGGGGCTATCACTCAATTGCTCATTCCAAACATTAGTTCAGGAGGAGCAATTGTATTACATGAAATTATCGAGGCGATGCATGATGCCTCGCAGTATGTCGCGTTGATCGACGGCAAAGATTGCTTTGAGCCAGTCGCCGATCATCCACTTTTGCTCTGGATTCGTTGCAACAACACCGTTCAGGCATTGAAAGCGACGGACTTGATTCTGCGGGATGGCAACCTGCCGTTGACGATTTTGGATTTTAAACAGAACTCGGACAGAGAACTCAGGAAAATTCCCGGGCCAACCTGGTATCGCTTTCAGCGGATTACCGAGGAGAACAAAACCAGTCTTCTAACTATTACACGTCATCCCATCGTGAGCAGTGCACATCTCACAATATCGATGACGCATCAGCTTTATATTGATGACTTATCATCTCAAAGACGAGAAATAATCAAATTTGTTTCTCTGGAAATCGTTCGTCTGCGGACCCAACTGGAATATCGATATGCTTAAGATTGAAACTCACTGTTTTGCAGTAATTTATATTCCTTTTTACTCGTTACAATGTGCGCAACAAAAATGCGCTTTGCAGAGCTGTAGCCCGAATTCGATGTCATCGAATCAACTCTCGCTGGATGTAATCGAAACGGCTGTTTATGGAACGGCACACCAAAATATTATTGATGACACCTCGTTCGATATTCCTGCTGCTCTTTTGGCTTCCGATGGCCTACATGTCATCGAATTAAACCCTGCCGCCGAACGCGCTGGGATTCACCCCGGGGTCTCAACAAGTCAGGCAATCGCACGGGCGTCCGATCTCGTTCTATACCCGCGCACCCTCTCGAACGAACAACATCTCCAAAACACGCTGCTCCAACTTGTCTACCGCTATTCTCCCTTTATCGAAAACAGTGCTCCCGGGATTTGTACACTCGATTTGAAAGGAAAAAGAACCCGTAAGCATCAGCTATGGTTACGAGAGTTATTGGCACAGCTTCGATCGGTCGGTCTCAAAGCTCAGGCTGGTATAGGTCCCAATCCAGAGATTGCTCTTCAAGCTGCTAAGATCGCTGACCCGATTCTGGAGATTTTACAAGATAGCCATCTGCTTCAATCATTGCCGTTGGAGTCTCTGGCTCCCTCCCTTTTTCTCCTCGATATTATGAAAAGCTGGGGAGTTCGTAACCTTGGAGCATTAACTCGTTTGCCTCGGGAAGAAATTGGGCAACGCCTTGGGCTGGAAGGTCTGTCACTCTGGGATCGCGCGGCCGGACGATCCACCAACGTGCTTCAACTTGTCCAACCACCAGAGACATTCGAAGAATCGATCGACTTTGAACAGCGCCTGGAGACCCTTGAGCCTCTCCTATTTATTCTCAGACGTTTTCTGGAGACCCTATCGCTGCGCATCGAGTCAGTTTATCTTTTGATTGCCGAGCTTCATCTGACGCTCATCCTGGAAAATGGAGAGAAGATCGTTCGCATCCTGCAAATTCCGGCTCCGACCCGGGATGTGGATACGTTGTTTGGCATTGCTGCCCAATATCTGGAAACTCTCCAGACACCGGCGCCGGTAACCAGTTTCCACCTGGAGGTCATACCGAGCAGGCCAAGCGGTCATCAGTTTGATCTTTTTCAAGGCGGTCTGAAAGATCCCAACCGTTTCTTTCAAACACTAGCGCGTCTGGCTGCCTTGGTGGGCAATGAAAGAGTCGGCATACCTCAAAAAATCGATACGCACCGACCGGATAGTCTGCGGATGCTGATGCCGGAATTTGACTGGTCTCGAAGCAGGATCAAAAAAAAGAGGCACCCAAAAACTGGCCCTGGTCTACGCCGTTATCGACCGGGGGTTGTCGCCGACGTGCAACTGAACGCCGAAGGCAAACCCACCTTGATACAAAGCAGCGTAATTTCAGGCAAAATCCTGGAAGCGCGTGGTCCATGGAAATTGTCCGGCAACTGGTGGGATCTAACTCGTTGGGAAGCCAAAGAATGGGATATCGCCCTCGACGATCGAGGTCTCTACCGCATCGCCCAGAGAACAACGAGCGCCAACGAACGACGGCGGACGTCAGCGAACGAGGGCGCCGATAACGATCGCAGCCACTCATTAACATTTCAGGACCAATGGGAAGTAGTGGGGGTATATGATTAAGAATTCAAGAATTCAAGAAGCCAAGAATTCAAGAAGCCGGCAATGGCCGATGCTTCTCACCTCTCACCTTCTTGACTCCTTGACTCCTTGACTCCTTGACTCCTTGACTTCTTGAATTCTTGAATTCTGTGAACTACGCCGAACTTCACGCCCGCAGCGCCTTCAGTTTTCTGCGGGCAAGCTCTTCGCCGGAGCATCTGGCCTTTACAGCGGCGGATCTTCATTTGCCGACATTGGCACTCTGCGATCGTGACGGAGTATCTGGTGCACCACGATTTTACACGGCGGCACAAGAATGCGGCATACGGCCGATCGTCGGCAGCGAGTTAACGATGGAAGAGGGTTCGGTTTTACCGGTGCTCGTACAATCGAGAACTGGGTACCAAAACCTGTGCCGTTTACTTTCACGAGCTAAACTCCGTTCACCTAAGAACGAGAGTTCGATTCGCTGGTCTGAGCTGTCGGAGTTTCAAGAGGGATTGATCTGTTTGACGGGTGACGAAGAAGGTCCGCTCAATCAGGCTTTAGCAACCGGGGATTTTTCCCGAGCCGATCAATGCCTGACTTTGCTCAAAGAGATTTTTGGGATGAACCACCTGTTTGTGGAAATTCAACGGCACGCACTTCGTACCGAGCAATGGTTGAATCAGCAACTTTGCGAGCTTGCTGAACGCCATCGATTAAAACTCCTTGCCACTAACGGCGTCTTGTACGGCACATCCGACCGCCGCACCGCGCTTGATGTATTTACCTGCGCACGGCATCACACCCATCTCGATGCGGCAGGCCAATTACTGGAGCCTAACACAGAACGTCATCTCAAACCGGCAATAGCGATGACGGAGATATTTTCAGATTTACCGCACGCTGTTGCTAATACCGTTGCTGTGGCCAACGATATAGAGTTCACGCTGGAGAATCTTGGTTACGAATTTCCCAAATTCCCGGTGCCGCAAGGTGAAACCATGGACAGTTTCCTTGAAAAAGTTGTCTGGGCCGGGGCTCGCTATCGTTACGGCAAGATCAGTGGACGTGTTCGATCACAAATCGAACACGAACTGGCTCTGATCCGAAAACTCGGGTTCGCCGGCTATTTCCTGATCGTTTGGGATCTTATCCGGTACTGCCGGGAATCGAACATTATGGTTCAAGGTCGTGGTAGCGCGGCCAACAGTGCGGTTTGTTACAGTCTGGATATTACCGCAGTCGATCCGATTGGGGGTAAACTGTTGTTTGAACGCTTTCTAAGTGAGGGCCGAAAGGGTTGGCCAGACATCGATTTGGATCTACCGAGCGGCGATCGCCGTGAGCAAGTCATCCAGGAAGTCTACCGACGTTACGGAAGGCTCGGTGCGGCTATGACGGCCAATGTCATTACCTTTCGCGGCCGAAGCGCAATGCGTGAAACAAGCAAGGCACTGAACTTGCCGGAAGATGTAATGGATCGCTTCTCGCGTTTGTACGCCAACGGCGATTTTCCACACACACTTGAAACGTCTGATCAATTACGTCAAGCCGGTCTACCCGCAAATCATCCTCGAGTAAACGCGTTTCTCCAGGTATACCACGCCATCCAGGGTTTACCTCGTCATCTGGGTCAACATTCTGGCGGAATGGTTATTTGCGAAGGGCAACTGGATGCGATTGTTCCATTGGAAAATGCCACCATGCCCGGACGCACGGTCATCCAATGGGACAAAGACGATTGCGAAGATCTGGGGATCGTCAAAGTGGATCTGCTCGGTCTGGGAATGATGGCAGCGCTGCAGGACGCTATCGAGATCTGCGACCGGCGGGGCCATCCCGTCGATCTGGCTAAGCTCCCAAAGGATGATCCGGCAACCTATGAGATGCTTTGCCAAGCCGACACGATCGGTGTGTTCCAAGTCGAGAGTCGCGCCCAGATGGCCACCTTGCCTCGGATGAAACCGAGAGAATTTTACGATCTGGTGATCGAAGTCGCCATCATTCGACCTGGACCGATTCAAGGCCATCTCATGCATCCTTATCTAGCTCGGCGCGAGGGGCTCGAGGCAATTACCTACCTTGATGCTCGACTCATTCCGGTCCTGGAGCGCACGCTTGGTGTACCGCTTTTTCAGGAGCAAATGCTGAAAATCGCGATGGTCATGGCCGACTTTTCTGGGGATGAAGCCGAGGAATTGCGACGAGCACTCAGTTATCATCGTTCGCAGGAACGAATGCAACGCGTCGAACAAAAGTTGCGTAATGCACTCCGAGCAAATGATGTAAACGACGAAGTAGCAGAAAAAATCCTCGCCGCCATTACCTCATTTGCCTTGTACGGATTTCCAGAATCGCACGCGATCAGTTTTGCGCTGATCAGTTACGCTAGTTCCTGGTTGAAAGTGCATCGACCCGCTGAGTTTTATGTAGGTTTGCTCAACAACCAGCCGATGGGCTTTTATACCCCGGCAACCTTGATCAAGGATGCGCAACGCCACCGTGTCAAAGTGCATCCAGCTTCCGTGATGGATTCCAAATGGTTGTGCACAGTTGAATCTGACAAATCGATCAAACTTGGATTTTGTCTGATGCACGGAATAAACCATACTCACCTGGAACAGATGGTAAGCGCACGACAGCAGAGACCTTTCGAGAGCATGCACGATTTTCGTGAGCGGACCTCGTTCGAACAGGATGAATTACGGATACTGGCGAAAGCCGGCGCATTAAATCCCTTGATCGGGCACCGGCGCGATGCGCTCTGGTCGGTCGAAAGCGAATTTTATCAGGGAGAATTATTTTCTGACACTCCTGTGGAAGTGGCTTCTCCTCTGGCTCCGATGCAACCGATCGAACGCCTTGCGGCAGATTTTTGCACGATGCGCCTCACGACCGGCCCTCATCCAATGGGTTACATCCGCAAATCTTTACCAAACGATATTTGGCGCAGCGCCGATCTGCCGTTTGGGCAAAACGGTACACGAATCCGCATTGCCGGCTTGGCGATCTGTCGTCAACGACCAGGCACAGCGAAAGGGTTTGTCTTTATCAGCTTGGAAGACGAAACAGGGATATCTAACGCCATTGTTAGTCCGCAGATTTTTGAAAAGAACCGTCTCGTAATTACCCAGGAAACATTTTTGTTAATCGAGGGCGTCTTACAGCTACAATCCGGCGTTATTCACATTCGGGCTGAACAAATTGAACGGCTACCTGCCGTGGAACTCGAGACAGCGGATTCACACGATTTCCATTAGCCTGCATCGCTCACAAATCCTTAGGATTTTGTGAGCGATGCAGTCGTACATTCAAAGTTTCAGGACAGAATCAAGAATGTCTTTTGATCTCCAGCCCATTTTAAAAGGCGAGCTCCTCCGACTCAGGCCGCTTCGACTAGAGGATTTTCATGACCTTTACGCCGTAGCCTCAGATCCGCTTATTTGGGAACAACACCCGGTCAGAGACCGTTACAAGGAAGAGGTTTTCAAGAGATTTTTCCGCGACGCCTTGGAATCCGGGGGAGCATTGATCGCCATTGATTCCAAAGACGGCCAGGTCATCGGTTCGTCGCGATTCCACGGCTACAACAAAGAAAAAAGCGAGATCGAAATCGGCTGGACGTTTTTGGCGAGGTCGCGCTGGGGCGGCATCTACAACAGGGAAATGAAACAGCTCATGCTATGGCACGCTTTCAAATTCGTGAACAGCGTTATCTTTCTTGTTGGTC
>Ga0070765_100003370_pt1 | contig 10264 bp, 12 predicted proteins | sample HubBroMetageWFT5_FD_71516 | JGI IMG/M metagenome (GOLD analysis project Ga0070765, IMG submission 71516) | Warmed and freeze-thawed soil microbial communities from the Hubbard Brook experimental Forest, New Hampshire - Hubbard Brook CCASE Soil... | ecosystem: Environmental > Terrestrial > Soil... | reverse complement strand
TGGAGAAGACATCGATGCCTCCGGCGTCGAAGGAGCGCAAGCTCTCCTCGCCGCGCACAGTGTGCAATGATGCGCGGCGCTTGGAGCCGGCCTCGGTCAGAACCAGGGAGCCGTTGGGAAAGTCGAACGCCGCCAGAGTCTGGCGTCCTGCCAGCTTTGACTCTGGCGCGCGCCAGTGGAGTCGGCCGGCGATCATCAAGTGAAGGACCAGCCAAAGATCGTTATCGGGGCCAATCCCCCCTACGCCAATTGCGATGCGCTTGCCGATGCGGCGCAGTTCGCGGACGATGTGACCTTCCACATCTGCGAGGGGCGGTTGCGCGGTTCGCAGGAGGAAGGCGCTTTGCAGACGTACTCGCTCGAGTGGCTGACCGATGATGCGAGGTTCGAGTGCCGTGATGTAGGCAGCGATGTCGGGCAATTCTGGCATTCTGGCGGCCTATTTTACGGGATCGCCTCTAGTTCGAATCTGCGGCGCCGATCTGGTTGAGGTGATGGAGGAGGTGAGTGAGGTAATCCTTCGCAAGGAAAGCGAGGGTGACAGGTTCTCCGGGACCGATGCGGCAGACGGTTTCCAACTTGGCGGCGGGAATGCGGGCGATTATGTGGGCGAGGTAACGATTGTAAGCCGACCACAACGAGACCAGCAGTTTCCAATCGGCCTCGTGAGGGGCCTGGAGGCGTATGTTTCCGTTCTGGTCGTATGGCGGGAAGTCCAAAGAAGATTGCAGGGCGGCGCGGACGAATCGTTGGTGATTGTTGGACGCGGAGTCGATCAGATGCCCGAGAAGCTGCTTGCGCGACCAGCCGCCCGGGAGTGCGGGCTTGGCGGCTTCGAGATCACTGATCCGGGCAAGCTTTGGCTCCGCTCCTGCGACCACGCACAGGAGTTGTTCACTCAGGGCGTTCAACTGCATCTGCTTCTCATCCGTGTTCTCGGTTGGCATAAGTCAGCCTACGCGCTGATCTGGTCCAGAATCGCCCGGGCGGCCGCTGCGGGGTCGGCTGCTTCTGTTATGGGGCGGCCTACGACGATGTGGCTGGCTCCGGCGGCGATGGCTTCTGCGGGAGTTGCTACGCGGGCTTGATCTGCGTGGCTTGCGCCCGCGGGGCGGACGCCGGGGGTTACGATGGCAAAATTGTGGCCTAATTCGGAGCGCACGGCGGCGGCTTCGCGAGCGGAGGTGACTATGCCCTTACATCCGTTGTCGAGGGCCAGGGCAGAAAGGCGCAGGACTTCCTCGCGCGCCGTTCCGTGGAATCCGATCTTTTCCAGGTCGTCCTGGTCGAGGCTGGTGAGCACTGTGACTGCGAGCACGAGTAGACCGGGCCGAGTGGAACGAGCGGCGCTGACCGCAGCGTGGAGCATCTTGCTGCCGCCCGTGGCGTGCACGGTCACCATGCTTACGCCCAAATGCGCGGCTTCACGCACGGCCGTCGCGACGGTGTTCGGAATGTCGTGATACTTCAGGTCGAGAAAGACCTGGCGGCCGGACGCGACGAGATCGCGCACGACTTGGGGGCCTTCGGCGGTGTAGAGCTGCATGCCGACTTTATAGGTCAGGGCGGAGTCGCCGACGGCCGCCACGATCTTCTGTGCGGCCGCCGCCGTGGAAACGTCCAATGCGACGATTAGTTTCCCGCGCGCGTCGTTTTCATGAACACCGACGGCGAAGGGGATGCCGTTGGGCAAGACTGCCTGCATCCCCCGAAGTATAGAAGGTTTACTGGAGTTCCGCCATAGGATGGTTGTAGGCTACGGTCTGGTAGACCTGCCGGTGTTCGGTGCGGGGCTTGACCAGATCCAGGCGAACCTTCTGCAGGCCACGTTGTTCGAACTGCAGCACCTGGGCAGCACCGTAAGACAGGTCGATAATGCGGCCGGGTACGACCGGACCTCGGTCGTTCACTTTGACGACCACGGCCCGTCCGTTGCGCAGGTTGGTGACCCGCACATAGCTTCCCAGGGGAAGCGTAGGGTGGGCGGCCGTCATGTCGTACATGTCAAAGTCTTCGCCGCTTGCAGTTGGCCTGCCGACGAAATATTCGCCGTACCAGGAAGCTGTCCCAACTTGATACGGTTGGTTTTTAGTGTTGTGGGTGCGGATTTCGGGTTTGGCTGGAACTGCCCTAGTTTGGGCTGAACTGGCCTCCGAGTTGTTTGGACCCTGAGCCGCTCCCAGTCCGACGACCAATAAAGCGATCATCAGTCCTTGAGCTATACGTCCACGCATTCAGTTCTCCTCGCATCTCAAAAGTCGTCCTAGCTAGGTTTTTGGTTAAGGTTCTGTTAATGGTAGGAGGGCAAGGGGGGCTTGTCAACCCGAAAGTGCATGACCTATGATGACGTGGCAGTAATCGATATCTCACGTAACTTGTTGTTAATCATGAGTAATCGGTAACAAGTCATTCAAAACAATTAGGTTAACTGTTTATCACATGGTAAATACTCAGAGGGCTGTAGGCCGGGAAGTATTTACATCATCAACGGATTCAATGACTTACGGAGAATTCTTTCTAAGTTGTTTAGGGAGAGCATTTTAGGTACAAAAGTGCATACAGCAGCGCGCATTTTTCTTTGAGGATCATGGCCGAAAAACCACCTGTAGTACTGACCATCGCCGGTTTTGACCCCTCGTCCGGGGCGGGAGTGACGGCCGATATTAAGACGATTGCAGCTCACGGCTGCTACGGAGTGGCCTGCATTACCGCCCTGACCGTGCAATCCACCGCCGGGGTTCGCCGGGTGGAGCCCCTGGATCCAGCCCTGGTGACCGAGACTCTGGAAGAGCTCGCCTCCGACATTCCCATCGCAGCTGTCCACATCGGAATGCTGGGCGCAGGGAAAGTGGTGAAGGCGGTGGCGGAGTTCCTCGGCCGGCGGCCGGGGAAGGCTAAACTGCCGAACGTAGTACTCGATCCTATTCTTAAGTCTTCTTCGGGTGCGGACCTGCTGGATGCGGCTGGAACCCGCCTGTTGATCGAAAAGCTTATCCCGCTCGCCGATGTGATCACGCCGAACATGGAGGAAGCTGCTGTTTTGACCGGCTTGAAGGTGACCGATCTCGACGAGATGAGGGCGGCGGTTGCGAAGCTGCATCAGATGGGATCGGCTGCCGTGGTTATCACAGGTGGACATCTGGAGAAGGCGACTGATCTGTTGAGCTTTACGACTAAGCGCGGAGTCGAGGAGGAAGTCTTCAAGGCGGAGCGGCAACGCTCGAATTCGACTCACGGCACGGGCTGCGCGTTTGCGACGGCGATGTCGTGCCACCTGGCGCTTGATCGCGGATTGGCCGAAGCTGCCCTGCTGGCCAAGACCTTCGTGACGGCAGCGATTGCCGCTGGGCATCCGCTGGGGCACGGAACCGGACCTGTGCATCATCTTTATCGAATGAATCAGCAGCGGCGAGCGGCGGGCACGGGGAGCGAATCGTAGAAAGTAGTGTCGCCGTGCCGACGGCAAATTCCTAAATCGAATGAGAGCTTCTGGTTTTCGACGATGCCAGCAAGACGCCGGCGCTACTCGGGGTCTTTATTGGAATCCGAGGGCTTCTTCAGCAGAATCCCGGCAACAAACGAAGCGGTTGCGGCCAGCAGCCATTCGATCCGCCACATCTGGATGGCCTGGAACTCCGCCAGATTCGATGCACGATAGAAGAGGCTCACGCCGATCGCTCCGGCGACGCAGCCCAGGCCGATCATGAAGGCTATGAACGGTGCGGTCGGCAGACCGACCCAGCCCTTGATTTCATGGAAATGCAGATAATGAAGCCACTCAGGAAAGGAAATCTCCTGCCAGGCGGAGACGATCAAGCGGGAAGACGACCGGACGCCTGTCCCAACCCGTGCCAGGCGCCGAGCCCACAGGCCAGTCATTAGGGCGGCATCCGCGCTGGTATCAGCCACCGGACGGCGCCTTCCGCAGGTATGGCAGAACCGGGCCCCGATCATAAACTCCGTGAGGCAATCGGTACAGGCTTCGGCCATTGACGGGGCCGCAGCGGGGGAAACTGCGGCCGCCACTGGTTCTAGCACGATGGGGGATCGCCAGAAATCCTGCGGTGCCTCTTGAATCACTTCTGCCATATGGTTGGAACGTCTAATTGCAGAAAGGCAAGCCGACAACCAAAGCACACCATCGACTAAGGTGTTTTCAAGTCAAATAGTTGCAATTTGTCGACATCCGGTCGCAAGCAGGGTCCCGCGCAATTATTACCCGCAAACCCGTAAAGATGCCCCAGTACCTTAGTTTCTTTCAGGCCTGGCTGGGCAAATTATAGGGTTCAACCCGTGCTTGTTTGACGAAATTGTTGAGTGTTGCCAGATGACGCCTTTGGTTCGTGCCGTGCTTCGGCAAAGTCGGTTAAACTGAAGGTCAAAGGCCGGAATGCAGTCGAGTCTGATAGTGGTGAGGCGGTTGTTCGACGGGAAAATACCGTTCTGCCTGGCTATCGTTGTCGTTTGCCTGTTACCCCTTCCGGCCATCGCTCAAACTGCGGCGCAAGGGGTTCTTCCAGCCTCGACGGCTTCCGTTGTACACGATCCGCAGGTCGACGCCGCTTTCGACCATTTTTATAACCTCGAATACGACCGGTCGATCCAGGAGTTCGAGAAACTGGTGGATCGGCATCCGACCGACCCCTCGGCCGTAAACCACCTGCTGACCACGGTTCTGATGCGCGAGCTTTACCGCATGGGCGCGATGAATAGCGGAGAGTATGCCAACGACAGCTTCATCGGCGATGCACATCGAGCGGCCGATCCTAAAGTGAAGGAGCGGATCAAGCAGTTAGTGGAGCGAGCCGAAGGCCTGGAAGAGCAGGAACTCAAGGCAAATCCCGACAACGTGGACGCGCTCTACGCCCGCGGCGTCACCCGAGCGCAGTTTGCGCTTTATACCGCGCTGGTCGAACGCGCATGGTTCTCCGCCTTGCGTAATGCCGTAGGCGCTCGCCACGATCACGAACGGGTTCTGGAACTCGACCCTCACTATGTGGATGCAAAGCTAGTGGTGGGCACGCACAACTACGTCATGGGCAGCCTACCCTGGAGCGTGAAAGCCGCCGTGGCGCTGGTGGGGCTGACCGGAACAAAAGAAAAGGGACTCGAATACCTGCGCGAAGTGGCCGACAGCAGCGGAGAAAACAGCATAGATGCCAAGGTGGTGTTGAGCGTGTTTCTGCGGCGCGAGCATCGCTTCGATGAGGCGCGCGTCCTGATGCACGATTTGGCGGGGCGGTATCCCAGAAATTATCTGTTCCCGCTGGAGGAAGCCAATCTGCTGCGGGCCAGCGGCCGTGCGCCCGAGGCTGCGGCGGGCTATCGCCAGGTGTGGCAGAACGGGCGGGAAGGGAAGTACGGCAACCTGCATTACGAACAGGCAGCGTGGGGTTTGGGTGAGCTACTGCGCAGCCAGAAAGACTATGCTGGGGCTGCCGCCGCGTATGAACTCGTGGGAGAAGCTCCGGCGCCCGATCCCGAGACCCTGCAGAAGGCCAACCTGGCTGCGGGGGAAATGTACGATCTGCTGCAGAAGCGCGATCTGGCGATGAAGAAGTATGAGACGGTGGTGGCTGAAAACAGCGCCACTCCTCCTGCGGAAAAGGCTCGGGCGCATATCAGGGAAGCTTATCGGGAGTGAGCGGGGCTCAAGCGCTCAGGATGCATGGACAACCTGCAGACCGAGCCCAGCCTCAAACGGATCGAAATCGTGGTCGCGGTGCAAAAGCTCGTGCTTGGCCTGCAAACAGAAAGTGGCAATCAGGCAATCGATAGTCTTGCGGACCGTATAGCCGCGCGCACGCAGGTCCCGATAATTCTGGGCGGCGACGACGGCCAAGCCACTGCCTCCGGTTTGAAAAACCTGGAACTTCAAGAGGTCGGCTTGGGCTCGCGAAAACGCGCTTTGGTCCCGAATGCCTTGGAGTACTTCGCAAAGGATGAGGTCCGTCAGTCCGAGCCGCTGCCGTTGCAGTTCGCGGTCGAGCCAATGCGTTTCGGGATTCTCGGTGCCGCGCAGATAGTCGATCCACACGGTGGTGTCGACGATGACCATTACCCGGCTTAGTTCCTATCCCGCGCCGAGCGTGACTGGCTAAGGTCGCCGTCCCAGTCGATTTTTCCCCGGAGGCGGCGAATCGAGCCTTGGGCGAGCGTGTCGGCCAACAACCGGAGCCCGGCTTCCACGGCGGCCCTCTTCGTGGGTGCACCGCTGAGCCGCATTGCCTGTTTCATCAAGCGGTCGTCGATCTCAATGTTGGTGCGCATGCAGAATCTCCGATGTGTAAGTATTGCATATTTATGTGTATTGGACAAGCGGCCGTGACGAGCCATTTTCATCCCGTCGCCTCGTGCTGGAACTTTCCGCCTAGAATTGCGTATTCTTAATAGAGAGCTTCTGGGAGGCAGAGGTATGTACTGCAACTATTGCGGCAAAGTGATTCAGGACGACGCGGCGGTTTGTGCTTATTGCGGTACTCGCGTGGGAGCATCGATAGCCCGCAAGCGGCTGGTGCGACCCCGCCAGGGACGAAAGATTGCGGGCGTATGCATCGGGTTCGCCGAATACTTCGACATCGATGTCACCGTAGTCCGGCTGGTGTGGCTGCTGGCGTCATGCCTGACCGGCGTTGGGCTGCTTGCTTATCCCATCGCATGGATCGTGATGCCGGAAGAGCCTCTGATGCTGACCGCACCGGTTGGTGCGCAGCGCGCGGCGAATCCGTGAGCGATCTGTAAACCCTGGCAGGGGACGCGATACGCTGCGCTGTGGTTAAATCCCCTGATGCAGAGTATTGCCTTTCGGCAGATCAGGAGCGGTAACGCTGAAATCGTCTACCGCACGCTCGGCGAGGGGCTGCCCGTCGTTCTGCTGCATCCTTTTCCTGTAAATCATGAATTCTGGCTGCCCGTGGCTCAAGCGCTGGCCGGGCGCTATTGTGTCATTTTGCCGGATCTGCGCGGGCACGGAGATTCCGGAGTCGGCGAAGGCCCTGCCACCATGGACAAGCATGCCAGCGACATCGGCCGCGTGATGGACGATGCCGATATCGGACGGGCTCCGATGGTTGGGGTTTCCATTGGTGGATATGCTTTGTTCGAATTCTGGCGACGGCATCGTGGACGCGTGGCTGCGCTCGGTCTTTGCAATACCAAGGCACCCACCGATTCTGCCGAAGGCCGTGCCGGACGCCTGCAGGCAGCAAAGGACGTCCTCGAGCGCGGCACAGAGCCGTTTTTCGATAGCATGATTCCCCGTCTGCTGGGCAAGACTACGCGCGAGACGCGGCCCGATCTGGTCGCCGGCGCGTTGCGCATGATGCGGAAGATGTCGCCCGATGACGTGGCGCAAGTGCAGCGCGGCATGGCCGAGCGTCCGGACTCCGTGGATACATTGAAGACCATCAATGTGCCAACGCTGCTGGTAACCGGAGACGAAGATATCCTGACCGGCGTGAACGAGGCTGAACTGATGCGGCAGCACATTTCCGGCAGCCAGCTTTGCGTCATTCCGAAGGCCGGCCACTACTCGCCGTGGGAGCAGCCGGAGGAAATTGGCAAGCTGCTGAGACAATTTCTGGAGCGGCTTTAGGAAACAAGTGTTTTCCAAGTTCAGCCTGGGCTAGAATCGGGGGCGTTATGAAGAGATCTGTTGCAGTGATTGTTCTCGGCATGTCGGCGATTTGCGCCCACTCGCAAACCCCCGCTGGCGGCCGTCCTCGCATACTCGGCATCGATCACGTCTCGTTCTACACCACAGCTCCGGATGGCGTGAAGGCACTCTGCGGCGGCACGCTCGGACTTGCTTCGGCACCCCCGGTGGAGTCTGGCGGGCTCGTGCGGTACATGGTGGGCGCGCAGTGGATCGGCTACAGCGCCGCGCCCGATCCCAAAGCCACCGACCGCATGGATCATGTTGCCTTCACCACGGACAACATCGCGGCGCTGCGCAAGTATCTGATCACGAAGGGCGTCAACGTGCCGGCGGTCGAGGGACGCGCCGACCACAGCCTGAGCTTCACTATGTCTGACCCGGAAGGCCATCGCATTGAGTTTGTCGAGCGGAGCGCCTCTGAGCCCGCCGCTCCAGCGGCCGATTCCGCGGTTTCGCGCCATATGATTCACACTGGGTTTGTGGTTTACCACCGCGATGCCGAGGACAAGTTCTACCGCGACATTCTCGGTTTCCGGCTTTACTGGCATGGCCACGATAAGCCTGGCACCACAGACGACTGGGTCGCGATGCAGGTTCCGGATGGCACGGATTGGCTGGAATACATGTTGAACCAGCCCGAACATATGGACCTGCGGCTCACGGGTGTGATGAATCACATCTCACTAGGCGTCGCCGACATGAAGAAGGCACAGGCGATCATGGAGTCGGATGGCTGGAAGCCGCATGGCGATGAAGAAGCGGAGATCGGCAAAGATGGCAAGTGGCAGCTCGACGTGTTTGACCCTGATTTGTCGCGGGTGGAGTTGATGGAGTTCAAACCCACGAAGAAACCGTGCTGCAACGATTTTACCGGGCCGCATCCGACTGAGTGACCGCGGTCTTACGTCTTGAGGAAGATCCGCTTTCTCCAGAGGAACCACAAGAGGATCCAGCAGAATAGAACCGCGCCCAGCGAGTAGATGAGCGACGCGTTGGGCGGGCTCGGACCTAGAGATACCAGCTTCGCCTGTGCAGCGTCATGCCACGCCACCGCGCCATTGGGGCCGTTCACGGTGAACGAGTAGCCAGGACCGTAGACGAGTGAGTCTGCGACAAAGCCGGTGATCGCGTTCATTCCGAAAACCAGAATCGGCATGGTCCAGGCGCCGCGCCACCTTCTGATCTCGAGCATCCAGTAGAGCAGAGCCAAGAAGACCAGCGCGAAGCCTCCGCTGAAGAGCACGAACGAGCTGGTCCAGAGATTCTTGTTGATCGGGAACCAGAGATTCCAAACCTCACCTGCGACCAGGCCGAGAATTCCGACGTACAGCATCCGGAGAGCCTTAGCGCCGGGACTTCTCTGCGATTGCAGCCAGTAGCCGGTGAGCACTCCGATTAGCGTGGTCGCAATCGACGGGATGGTGCCGAGGAGTCCTTCGGGATCACGGGTTTTGTCGAACAGATGTCCCATGAACAGCTTGCGGTCGAGCCATGCGGCGAGGTTGCGATCGGGGTCCATAAATGGAATGTCGCGGCCGGGCATTCCAAAGCTGGGAACCGGGGCGAAACGCAATAGTGCCCAATAGCCGAGCAGACACACGCACATCGCAATGAAAGCTCCGCGGCGGTTTGACCACAAAACCAGAATCGCGGCCGCGAAATAGCAGAGAGCGATGCGCTGGGTGACGCCTTCGAAGCGCCAGCTGTGCACGTCGAGACCGATGATGGGAGAGGCATTCACAAAAAGGCCGATCGCGATCAGAATGAGGCTGCGCTTGAAGGCGTGCCACAAAATTTGTTCTCGCGATTCGCCTCGTTGGAGCCGGGCGGCAAACGAGTAGACCATCGAGATGCCAACCAAAAACAGGAAAGATGGGAAGATGAAGTCGGCGCAGGTCCAGCCATTCCAATCGGCGTGCTTGATCGGCCCGTAGGCCAGGTCGTCGCTACCGGGGTTGTCGACCAGGATCATGCCGGCGACCGCGAGCCCGCGGTAAATATCGAGGGAAAGCAGGCGTTCGGAAGGCGCTTTGGCGGAGTTGGATTCCGCGGTACTGGCAGGCGTCGGCGCAGCTGACATGTTGCGAACAATATAGGCGGGTAGGGAACGGCTGTCACTGTGGACTGAGACGCGATTTTGCCTGTTGAAAATGTGCGATGGGGCGAACGGATTTCAAGATCAATGGTTTTAAACCAATGGTTTTGAGACGATGAGCGGTTCGGAACGGGGAAGCAGCCACGGCACGGGCACCGCGCGATTTGCTACAATCGTCGCGCCATGATTGACACGGAGTTGGTTGCAGCGAAGACCGTAGTGAATGCCAAGGGTGATGGGCCCACCGTGGATGTGAGCGGCGCGGCAGGGCGGGTGTTCCTGCTGACCCTCGAAATTACGCAGATCATCGAGCAGGAATCGCTCGACGTCAGCGTCTACGGTTCAGCGGACGGCGCGGCGTGGGGAGCGAAGCCGGTGGCCGCATTTCCGCAGAAGTTTTATCGTGGCGAGTCGCCGTTGCTGCTCGATCTGACGGCGCATCCCGATGTAAAGTTCGTGCGCGCGCACTGGGACGTGGCGCGCTGGGGACGCGGCGTCGAAACCCCGATGTT
>Ga0070765_100003369_pt1 | contig 10266 bp, 8 predicted proteins | sample HubBroMetageWFT5_FD_71516 | JGI IMG/M metagenome (GOLD analysis project Ga0070765, IMG submission 71516) | Warmed and freeze-thawed soil microbial communities from the Hubbard Brook experimental Forest, New Hampshire - Hubbard Brook CCASE Soil... | ecosystem: Environmental > Terrestrial > Soil... | reverse complement strand
ACGAGGTGGATTCATCCATGCCGCGCGGAAGGTGACATTATGCCGTCCGCCTGGGCACAGTACGAATTGGATAACGGTCTACAATAAACTGAGTTCCCAGCGAGGAACCCCATGACCGAACAACTAGCCGACAAAAAATGCGTCCCCTGCCGCGGCGGCGTGCCTCCGCTCAAGGGCAAGGAACTCGAAGCGCTCCACAAGATCGTCCCCAAGTGGAGTGTGGTAAACGAGCACCACATCACTCGTGCCTTCACCTTTCCCGATTTCAAGCAGGCGCTCGATTTCGTGAATCGCGTGGGAGCGCTGGCCGAGGAGCAAGGTCATCATCCCGATATTCTGCTCGCCTGGGGCAAAGCCGAAATCACGCTTTGGACGCACAAGATCGACGGCCTCACCGAGAGCGACTTCATCATGGCCGCGAAGATCGACCGGCTGTTCGGGTAAGACCTCAGAGGGCTGATGCCTGCGTCTTTCCGCTCTGAGTGGGCCAGACTTTGGCTGCACTGCCTTCCAGAATCAGCATGGAGAAAGTTATGGCAAGAGATATCATTCGCACGCCCAACGCGCCACCTCCCCCGCCGACATACAGCCAGGCGGTACGAGCAGCGGGTCTTGTGTTCGTCTCAGGCACGAGCCCACACGACCCAGTAACCGGGAAGATTGTTGGGGACACAATTCAGGAGCAGACCCGACGGTGCTTGGAGAACGTGTCTGCAATCCTCAAGGCTGCAGGCACTTCCCTCGACCGGGTCGTGAGCGCCACTGTCATCCTTCTTGAGGAAACAGACTTCGCCGGGATGAATGAAGAGTGGATTAAGTGGTTTCCATCGAACCCGCCTGCACGGCAAGGTGCGAAACTCCCCGTTAGAATCCCCGGCATGAGAGTCTCAATCGCAGCCATTGCCGAGGCCTAAGCGCTCAATCGAGAGCAAGCGACCGAACCATGGGCTTGTCAAAGGCATAAATCTGACTAAATGCGCGTCCTTCCCGAGCCGTTCATCTGATCAGTTTCGGGCTAATCAGCTTCAGCCTGATCGCTTTCAATCGGATGGCATGGGCGGACTATCCGTTTCCTTCCAACCCGCATCGCCAGCGTCCACAACGTTGCCGGAATCAGCATCACCAACCCGGTGTAAGTCGCGACGGTGCGGGCAGCGATTCCGGCATCGAGCAAGCGTCCACACAAGTAAGCGCCAGCAGCGATCGTCAGCATCGAGAAGCCCAGATCGGCGGAGAACACGCGGCCGCGGAAGCGGTCGTCGGTATGAAGCTGCAGCAGCGTCGTCGAGAATACCCAGACCGTTGATCCGCCCGCGTGCGCGAGCATGGCGCAGGCGGCCGCCATCCAGACTGTGCTGCTCCGACCAAGTGCGCCGTATCCAACCGCGATGGTGAGATAGCCAAAGAGAATGCCGAGTTGCAGACGACGGTCGCTGCGGCCCGCCCACCGCGCTGAGACGAGTGGGCCGACGAGTGCGCCCAGGCCGCGTCCACCGAGCAGGATGCTCATGCCAAGCATCGCTCCACGCGCAGCATCGACGTTGCGCCAATGCACGGCAAACTCATGCGCGCCCAGCACGGTAAAGATCACCCAACTCGGCCCAATCATGAGTTCGCCGGCCTTGGCGAAGACGGTTGGCAGCAGCGTCCGATGACTGCGAACGTAACGAATACCTTCCAGCACGGGAGAGAAGTCGACCAGATCGCGCGGGCGCAGCGGAGCCGCAGACTCGGCATGTGGCTCGGCAAAGTGCATTCCTCCGATCAGGATCGCCGAAGCCAGGAACGACAGTGCGTTGAGAATGAACACAGCATCGCGTCCGAAGAAAGCTGCAACCACTCCTCCTACCGAAGCGCCAATCAATAGATTCACTGACCACGTCGCCGACGACAGCGTGTTGGCGACGAGCACTTCTCCCCGCGCAGCGATATTTGGGATTACCGCACTGCGAGCTGGTTCGAAGAACGCGGCCATGATGGTCTCCGCTAGCAGAAATGGGTAGACGAGCCACACCGCGGAGCGCGAACGTATGAGCAGCATGGCCAGGACAACCCCAAAGCGAACCAGGTCGGCGGCAATCATCACATGCTTGCGGCGCAGTCGGTCATTCACCACGCCGGCTGCGGGACCAACAAAGGTTTGCGGCAGAACTTGCAGAACCAAAGCCAGCGCCACCGAACCGGCGCGCCCAGTCAACTGCAGCAGCAGAGTGTAAATGGAGAGCGTGTAGAACCAGTCGCCGATCTCGCTGACAATCTGCGCCATCCAGAGCCGGCGAAAATTCCGGTTGCCGCTGAGCAGCCGCAGGTAAGAGGAAAGCGAGATTGACGGGGCTGCGAGCTCTGGTTGCGCTTGCATGCGAATGGCTAGGTTAACAAAGATCGGAGTTCGGCTTTCGCGCTGGGGCGTTTAACGCGCGCGTAATTCCATCAACGGACCAATCTATGAGGCAGGACGCAGTTTGCGTTTGAGGTCGTCGGCAATCTGCTTGCCGTGGAAGCGGCCGTTCTCGATGAAGATTTCGTTAGTGCTGGAGCCGGCGACAATCACTCCGGCGACGTAGATGCCGGGCACGTTACTCTCTAACGACACAGGATCGCAGACCGGACGACATTGCTCCTCCGAGAGTTCTATGCCCATGCTGCGCAGGAAATCGTAGTCGGGGTGATATCCAATCAAAGCCAGCACAAAGTCGTTCTTCAGGCGAATTGGCCCGCGCGGCGTGACGATGACGACGTGGTCGACGCCGATCTCCTGCACGCGACTGTCGAAGTAGGCAACGATGTCTCCGTTCTTAATGCGATTCTCGAGGTCGGGCTTGATCCAGTATTTGACGTGGCGATGCAGTTGGCTTCCGCGATAGACCAGTGTGACGCGGGCGCCGTGACGCCACAAATCGAGAGCTGCAATCGCCGCGGAATTCTTGCCTCCAATTACCAGCACATCCGTGTCGTAGTAGGGATGAGCCTCGGCGTAATAGTGCGAGACCTTGGGCAGATCCTCGCCGGGCAGGCAGAGTTGATTGGCCAGATCGTAATATCCGGTCGAGGCGATCACCTTGCGGGTGCGGTAGTCGTGGGGTCGCCCGGCTCGGTCGGTGGCCGTAATGCTGAAGTTTCCGTCTTCACCCATCACCGTTTTAACCCACTCGTACTGCCGAATATCGAGATGGTAGTGCTCGGTGACCTTGCGGTAATACTCGAGAGCTTCTTCCCGCGTGGGTTTCTGCTGGGCGGTCGTGAAAGGGATATCGCCGATCTCGAGCAGCTCAGGAGTGGTAAAAAAAATCATGCCTGCGGGATAGTGGAAAAGCGAATTAACCAGACAGCCCTTGTCGACGACGATGACCTTTAGGCCAATCTTTTGCGCTTCGATGGCGCAGGCCAAGCCCGTAGGTCCGGCTCCGATGACCAGAACGTCGGTGCGGGTCTCGGGATGCGAGCGGACTTGGACCTTCGGCTGAACTTCAACTTCCGCAGCAGTGAGAAAGTCTGGCATGGAGTTTCGCGACACACTGCACCCGCGATCGAGGCACGGGCAGAAACCGATGATTCTAGCACGCGGCCGCAGCAGACTCTCTTACATCGATGTTAAAGTGCGTGCGGGCGAGGATGACGCTTCGAGCGCGCTATAATTTCCGGTTGCTTCGTCCATCGCGCTCTAATCAGGACTCTATGTCAATCTCCGCAGAACCGGCGACTCGCACGCGCATTGAATCCGACAGCATGGGGCAGATCGAGGTCCCGGCCAACGTCTATTGGGGAGCGCAGACCCAGCGCTCGCTGCTGCACTTCAACATTGGGCGCGACACCATGCCGCCGGAATTGATCCGCGCGTTCGGCATCCTCAAGAAGGCGTGCGCTCTGGTGAACCATGACCTCGGCAAGCTTCCGGCGGACAAGGCCAAACTGATCGTGCAGGCTGCCGACGAAGTGATCGCGGGCAAGTTGAGTGACCAGTTTCCGCTGCGGGTCTGGCAGACGGGCAGCGGCACGCAGACCAACATGAATGTGAATGAGGTCATCTCGAACCGCGCTATTGAGATTGCGGGCGGTGTGATGGGATCGAAGAACCCGATTCATCCCAATGACGACGTGAATATGTCGCAGTCGTCGAACGACACGTTTCCGGCGGCGATGCACATTGCGGCAGCCGATCGGGTGAAGAATACGCTGATCCCGGCGATCAAGAATGTGCATGATGCGATCGTGGCCAAGGCGCGGGAATTCAACGACGTAGTCAAGATCGGACGCACTCACTTGCAGGATGCTGTGCCGTTGACCTTTGGCCAGGAGTTTGGCGGTTGGGCCAGCCTGCTGGAGCGCGACATTAAGCGGCTCGAGCAGGTGCTGGAGGGTCTTTACGATCTCGCGATCGGCGGAACTGCTGTCGGAACTGGGCTGAACACTCATCCTGAATTTGCGGAGCGTGCTGCGAAGAAGATCGCCGAACTCACGGGACTTCCCTTCCGCTCGCATGGCAACAAGTTCGCCGCGCTTTCTGCGCACGATGAGATCGTTTACGCGCAGGGTGCGATGGAAACGCTGGCGGCTTCGCTGATGAAGATTTCGAATGATATCCGCTGGCTGGCTTCCGGGCCGCGTTGCGGGCTGGGCGAGATATCCATCCCGGAGAACGAGCCTGGGTCGTCGATTATGCCGGGCAAGGTGAATCCTACGCAGTGTGAAGCGATGACCATGGTCTGCGTGCAGGTTCATGGCGCTACGGCTGCCGTCGGATTCGCGGGATCGCAGGGCAATTTTGAACTGAACGTGTACAAGCCGGTGATCATTTACAACTTTCTTCATTCCGTCACGCTGGTCGCTGATGCTTGCCACGGATACGTTGAGTACATGATCAAGGGCATCGAGGTCGATCGCGCGAAGGTGGATTGGTATGTGAAGAACTCGCTGATGCTGGTGACCGCACTGGCGCCGAAAGTGGGATACGACAAGGCCGCCAAGATCGCCCGCACCGCGCTCGTGGAACACAGCAGCCTGCGGGAGGCTGCGGTGAAGCTGCGGTATCTTACGGGCGAGGAATTCGATCAGTTGGTGCGGCCGGAGAAGATGACGGGGCCTTAGTGGATTTCTGCCCGAAAATAAAGTTCGGGGTGTGGTTGCGGCGAGCATCGGATGGCTCGCTTCTCCTCTGAGAATCCGGGTATACCCCCTCCCCCCACCCCCTATTGGAATCATCACGTTAGCAGGAAATTCCCCGCAAAATCCGGATGTCAAAGAACTTAGGTACTAAAATCCAGACAACAAAGGACTTCGGGGCGTGGCGGATTGGCTTCAGCCAACCGTCACGGCCTCGACCATGATCGCGCGATTTAATTGGGAGCACAAGGTCAGATGTCACACTCGGCCTGTGGAAATTTCTTGGGTGGCCCGGTGCGACGCGCCCACGCTTCCAGAACCGCGATAAGTGGGCTAACAGCATGCCGCAGGCGCTGAAGCGCGGCGCGTTTTCGACGGCTTAGCGGCACGAATAAATTCGTGCCCTTCCCGGGCCACTCTGCCTCGCCCCCTTCGCATACTATGGCTCGGCCAGTTCGGATTCCCGAGGTAGCTTTGCGGAAGTCGCCTTCCTTAGGGTTGTCGTGATGATCACGACACTTACCAGAACGAGGAATGTTCCCAGGATCGTCCGTGTGCCCAACGCTTCCCCGCCCAGGAAATATCCGAGCAGGACAGCGATCACGGGGTTCACATACGCGTAGGTGCCGACTTTGGTGGGAGATTCGTGGTGGATGAGCCAGACATAGGCAGTAAATGCGATGATGGAGCCGGCGACTATCAGATATAGCAGCGCGAGCCAGGCGCGGGCTGACACGTCCCGTGTATGAAAGCCGCGGAACTCGCCGAACATGGCCGCGGCGAGTATGAGCAGGACTCCGCCGACCAGCATTCGAGCTCCCGAACTCATGACCTTCGATTGGGGCAAACTCAGCTTGCGAGAGAGAACCGAGGCCAGAGACCAACTGATCGCGCCCACGACCAAGGCAAGCGCGCCCGAGCTTTCGATCGGAGCGTCGCCGAAGCTTACGGAACGGCTGACCAGGACGGCTACTCCGGCAAGACCTACCACAAGCGCGATTCCCAGGCGCGGGGTGAGCCGCTGCGTGCGCAGGATGAGAATCTCAGCGAGCGCGGTGAAGACCGGAATGGTGGCGAGCATGACCGCAGTAATCCCGGAGGGGACGCGCTGCTCGGCCCAGAAGACCAATCCGTAATCCACCAGGAAGATGAGTACTGCCAGCAAGGTCGTGGATGCCCATTCGCCGCGGGTCGGTGAAACGGTGCCGGTGGCGCGCATCCAGCCGTAGAGCACGATGCCGGCCGCGAAGAACCGCATCCCGGCTAGCAGGAGCGGTGGCACCTCGCGCACACCGATGCGAATCGCCAGAAATGTTGAGCCCCAGACGACGTAAATGATGGCAAAGGCCAGGAGGGTCTTCCAGCGGCGTGGGCGGAGTGTGGCTTGCATAAGGAGCAGTCTGAGCCAAGTTGAAGCAAGTCAGGCTGGTTGCTTAGATTGTCTTGCTTAGATCATCCTGCTTAGATCATCCGCGAGGGACGAGGAAGCAAATTCCACTATCAATAGTTTTTATAGGCGATAGATGTTTCGGAGCGTGCCCGTAACGGCGGCGACGACGTTTTACTACATCAGCGGGCGGGTGTGGCTGGCGACACACTGCCAGTCGCGCTTTGGCGATGGGAGATCAAAATCCCCATCCCTAACGTCGCAAAACCAAGGATGAGGTCGGGTCGGACTGCTTCCGCGACGTTAGGATGGGGCACCCGGCGTTCCCACCCGTCGGGTTCTTCTCTGCGTCCCTCTATGAAAATTTTCCGTTTCGTGAAAGGATTCAGTGCTTGCCCAAATTGCTTGTCCAAGTGAAGATCTTCGCCCTCACGCCTGCCTGGAGGCAGGTTCATTTTCGCTGCAACGGCCAGTCCGGCTCTCTGCGCGGAGTCGGAATGCGGGCATTGCTCGCCGTGAGTGTCTCCTGGGTTTTCTTCTGCCTGGCTGCGCGCGCACAGACTGATCCCGCAAAACCCGTGGTGGTGCAACCGGGTGCGCCGGGCGAACCGAGCAAACCGCTGCCTTCGTCGACGCGAGCGACCCTGCCACCGCGGTCGGCTGCGGATGTGCAGTTCATGCAGGGCATGATCATGCATCATGCACAGGCAGTGGAGATGACGGCGATGATCCCGTCGCATACGCAAAACAAAGAGCTGCAGTCGTTGGGAGCGCGCATCAGCAGCTCCCAATCGGACGAAATCAAGTTGATGAAGCGTTGGCTGGCGGCGCGAGGAGAGTTGGTTCAAATGCTGATGCCGAAAATGCCGGGCATGGACATGTCGGGCGTCGATGATTCCGGCGTCGACACTTCGGGCGTCGACAATTCGCACCATGCATCACGCGCGAGCATGGCCCTGATGCCCGGAATGCTTACGCCACAGCAGATGGAAGCGCTCCGAAAGGCGAAGGGCGCAGAGTTTGACCGCCTATTTTTGGTGGGCATGATTCAACATCACAACGGCGCATTGACTATGGTGAAGGATCTATTCGATACCGCAGGCGCAGGACAGGATGCCGAGCTGTTCAACTTTGCCACCGATGCAGACAATACTCAACGAGTCGAGATTCGAATCATGGAGACCATGTTGAAGAAAGAAATACCCGAGGAGAAACGATGAAGCGATTGGCCAGCCTTGCCCCGCATGTGGTATCGACTGCTGTTATTTTATTTTTCTTGTTCGCTGGAAATCGAACGCAAGCACAAGAGTCGCCCGCGCTTCCGTCACAGGAACAGGCACAGAAGCCCGCAACCGCGCCCTCCGAGAAGGATGCGAAAAAGGACGATGACGACGACGAAGTGAAGGACCCGTTCGCTCCGGAGCCCGCCCCACCGCTGCAGCCAGGGATGACGGGGTCGGACGCGAATGATCCGCGCGCCAATCTCTCACCGGGACTTTATGACGCGGGCGAAGCTTCGATGGGCATCGAGCATCTTCTGTTGCTCAAGAAGCCGGACGCGTTTCAACTCGGGACGTCCGATCCCGATGATCCGAAGGTGGACAAGATAGTTGGTCAGCTCGGCATGGGGCACAACGAGAAGATCACCAAAACCGGGCACTTGCTGATCGCGCAACTTGCTTTTGCCAACTCGGACCTTGCCTTCGAGGGCAGCCACCTGTTCCAGGGAAATTTTTATGGCGTGAGTATCTATGACATCGCCAATCCGACCGGCGCGAAATTGCTGACGTCATTGGTTTGTCCCGGCGGACAGGGCGATGTGTCGGTTTACAAGAATCTGCTGTTCATGTCGGTCGAGATGCCGAATGGACGCCTGGATTGCGGTGTTCAGGGATTTCCCCCGGAACCTGCCCCGCCGGCAGACGAGGAGAAAGATAAAGGCGAAGGGCAAGACAAAGACAAAGTCAAAGATAACGACAAGAGCACGGACCAAAGCAAAGACGCCGAGCAAAACAACAAAGACAAAGATGATAAGGGAAAAGAAAAAAAGCACCACATCCCAGTGGCGCAGAAGGATCGGTTCCGCGGCGTAAGAATCTTCGATATTTCCGACATCCAGAATCCCAAGCAGGTGGCTGCGGTGCAGACGTGCCGCGGATCGCACACGCATACCCTGGTGATCGATCCGAATGACAAGGACAATGTTTACATCTATGTGTCGGGCACATCGTTTGTGCGTCAGCCGGAAGAACTTGCAGGGTGCTCCGGGGAAAAACCGGACAAAGATCCGAATACGGCGTTGTTTCGCATCGATGTGGTCAAGGTTCCAGTGGCTGCGCCGCAGGACGCGAAGGTGGTGTCGAGTCCGCGAGTATTTATCGATCCCCGTACGGGCGCGATCAATGGCTTGAATAACGGCGGCACTCACGGCAAGAAAGGCCCCGAGAAGCCAGAGGACACCGATCAGTGCCATGACATCACGGTCTACTCGGCGATCGGGTTGGCAGCGGGCGCGTGCTCCGGAAACGGAATTCTGCTCGACATCAAGGACCCTGTAAATCCGAAGCGAGTGGATGCGGTAAATGATCCGAACTACTCTTATTGGCATTCGGCCTCGTTCTCGAACGACGGCAGCAAAGTGGTGTTCACCGACGAGTGGGGCGGTGGCCTAGGGGCGCGCTGCCGTCCAAACGACCCGAACAAGTGGGGTGCGGATGCCATCTTCCGTTTGAAGGACGACAAGTTGAGTTTCGCGAACTACTACAAGCTGCCGGCTGCGCAAGGTGATACGGAAAACTGCGTGGCGCATAACGGGTCTCTGATTCCGGTGCCCGGCCGCGATATCGAAGTGCAGGCATGGTACCAGGGCGGGATTTCGGTGATGGACTTCACCGATCCGGCGAAGCCGTTCGAGATCGCCTACTTCGATCGCGGACCCATTGACCCGAAAGTGTTGATCCTGGGAGGCGATTGGTCCGCGTATTGGTACAACGGCTACATTTACGGCTCGGAGATTGCGCGGGGTTTGGATGTGTTTCAACTGACCCCGACACAATTTCTGACGCAGAACGAAATCGACGCGGCCAAGACAGTTCAAGTGGCTGACTTGAACGTACAGGACCAGCAGAAGATCGAGTGGCCTGCAAAACTGGTGGTCGCGAAAGCATACGTGGACCAGTTATCGAGGTCACAGGCTCTGCCGGAAAGCCGACTCGCAAGGCTGCGAAAGACCATTGCCAGCGCAGAGACGGCGCACATGAACAAGAAGAGCACGGCAAAGTTAAACGGTATGGCTTCTTCGTTGGAGAAGAGCGCAGGCACCGCGAAGACTCCGGCCGACTCAGCGCGAATGCGTGCACTGGCAGAGGTTCTGAAGCATCCGTCGGCTTGAGCCGGGTTGGCCGGCCGGCTGAGGACTACTTTTTCAGCAGGCTGGTGTGGCTGGCCACGCACTGCCAGCGGCCGTCCGTGTATATCCAGGTGTCGGTGAAGCGGCCTACGTGCTCGTAAGGCTTGTTCTCATACATTCCTTTCGTGTGATAGATGCCAGCGACTACGGCTGCGTCGGCATACATGTTTACCTTAACGTCTTGAATGGTCAGGCTCGCAGGTTTGAACTGCGGATCTTTTATGTCGGCGAGGAACTTGGTTTTATCGCTGACTTCGCCGTCGTACTCGGTGTTAATGAATTGGTTGCCGATCATGGCATCGAGAACGCGGGCGTCGCGATTCACCTGGGCTTCATTCCACAGGTGTTCCATGATCAGGAGCTTGGTTTC
>Ga0070765_100003368_pt1 | contig 10267 bp, 8 predicted proteins | sample HubBroMetageWFT5_FD_71516 | JGI IMG/M metagenome (GOLD analysis project Ga0070765, IMG submission 71516) | Warmed and freeze-thawed soil microbial communities from the Hubbard Brook experimental Forest, New Hampshire - Hubbard Brook CCASE Soil... | ecosystem: Environmental > Terrestrial > Soil... | reverse complement strand
ATGTACCGCGATCACGGAAGACTCAATTCCCTGTCGCCGGAACTCGCCCACCGACTCGGCGATGAAACAGCCGGACGCATCGTCCTTGGCCGTCGGGTAGAAGGGTGTGAGAGTCAGTACGTGCATCTGAGGTAACTTATGTCTGGTTTACTTTTCGACCTTCCCGGCTTCTCTCGCTCCATGTGGGACAGCGGCAATCTCAAGATACGCATCCGCCCAGATCTTCGCCACGACATCCCAGTCAAATTTCCGAGCGTGCCTGCGAGCTTCCAGCCCCATCCGCTGCCGGAGCGAGGGATCCAGAATCAGTTCTCTGAGGGATTTGATCATTTCGTCTTCCGAGCCGACCTGAAAACCGGTCAGGCCGTGCAGCACCGAAGGAGTCTGATAGTCGTCAAAAACAATACACGGCAGTCCGGTCGCAGCCGCTTCCAGCGTAACCTTCGGCATACCCTCAAGCCGGGAGGGGAGCAGCAAAATGTCGCTCTCCCGCATAATCTCCAGAACTTCGTGCTGGTTCTTGGGGCCCTCCAAAATCACATTTCGAAGCCCGTGTTCGTCAATGGAGCGCCGCAGTACCGATTCATAGCCATCTCGTCCGCTTCCCACCACCCGGAAGCGCACGTCGGGAAAATGGGTGGCTGCCCGCACCAGGTGTTTCAGACCCTTGCGCTCGATCAAAGTTCCAACAAAAAGCACAGTCGGCATCAAATTGGTGCGGGCAGGAGGAGGAGAAAAGAAGCGGAGATCGACTCCGACCGGCAAAATGTACGGTGTGCTGACCTGCATTCGTTCCATATCGCGCGCGACACAGTCTGTGATCGCAGTGTGCACGTCGCACTTCGGCATTACGCCCCGATACAGGAACCTCGCTATCGGTGAACTGGCCGCGAGATGCGCGGAATGGTTCGACCCTTCCACGTGAAATACGGTCGTCGTTCGCTTGCGAAGGGTATGCCGAAGATGGAGAAATATGTAGCTTGCCGGACTGCAGTCCATGTACGCGATCAGGTCGTAGCCGGCCAGTTGCTCTCGTAGAATTCGGAAGGTCTTTCGGGCAGCAGGCAACCGTAGCAGACGGATGCCGGGCCGGTCCCGCAGTCGGGGGTCAGGCTCAGTTTCGTACCAGAGCGTGCTCTCCAGTTGATTAGGATCGAATCTCAGAACAATTTCACGAACGTTAAGACTCTGCGCGTTCGTAGTGCCAACGTCGATCGGCGGCATGAAGAGGATGCGGATTTTGTCCATGAGTCGATTTGGTGTCAGGCGCTTCCGGCGCTTATAGAAGACGATCCCTTAATCGCGAGAAGCTGGTCTCACACCAGCGAAGCCTTTCGGGCAAAGACCCAGGAATAGGCGGCGGCACCGCGGCTGAGTTGAAAGGAACACGTTTCGATGTCTTGGAAGCCGACGGAACTCAAAGTGTCGCGGACCCAACCGGCATCGTAGGTAAGGCTTTGCATGAAAGGGCTCCACTGGTGGCGGGACAACCGGAAGCGGTGATACCACCCCTTGGTTCGGCGCAGCGCCACGTAGGCATCGTGTGCGCCCGCTAGCCAGCCGCGTACGGCCGGCTTCAGATTCTCAGGCCATTGGTGCAGGGGCATCTGGATCATGATGGTGCCACGCGGCTTCAATGCGCGCGCCATTTCACAAAAGTAGGCGGCCGCATGCTCGATCCGATCAAAGTGCAGGAACACAATGACCGAGAACACCGCAGTCACGCTGGCGTCCGGGACTGGAAGCGAGACACCATCGGTCACATACAGATGCACGTTCGAACCGACCTGCTGGCGGGCATAGTCGATCATGCCTTCGGCAACATCAAGGGCATGCACTTCGGCGAAGTCGCGTGCCATGTGTTTAGTTAGCCGTCCTGCCCCACAGCCAATTTCAACGCAGCTCTCCCGCTCGACGCCGTAGAGCCGCCAGCGCCGCATGAACTCTTCCCAGTCGCTAAGGCCGGTCTGGTAAAAGTCGGCATCCGTCCAGGGAGTGGCCCCATCCCGTTCTCTACCAGATTGCGGAATTACGCCGAAAAGCGGGTCTTTCTGGCCCCAGGCCTGCCACTCCTGGTTCGATTCCGGAGGGCGACTTGCGACGTTCCCCGTGAGCGGGGTCTTCATCCTGATCCTCCACTGCGTAAAAATTCTAACGCATCCATAGGGTTGCGTGCGGCACACGGGTTCAAGGACTTGATTCGCGGGCTTGATTCGCGAACCTGATTCGCAAAGCCGGTTTTGCACGTTCAAGACGGATCACAAAGTTTGAGGTGGTGAGCGATTCCACAAAGCCCGCCCAGCCCAGTAGACGGCAAAATAGACAAGGGCACCCAACACGACCTGGACCACCACGTGCAGCGGGAGAACTGAACGAACTGCAAGCAGCGCGGCCGCCATAATACCGGATGCGGTTACGGAGAGCGCCAGCGCTCCCAGCAAACTCGGCCGGGGCAGGTCGCGCACAAAATAGTAGTTCGAGAAGGCGACCACGGCCTGACTGATCGCCGTGGTGAACGCGGCGGCAATCGCGCCGTAGCGCGGAATCAGAAACAAATTCAAGACTACGTTCACCACCGCTCCTGCGGCGACGGCGGTCAGATATTTCTTCTCCCGTCCAATCGGGATCAGCCGAGCTCCGAAATAACTGGCCAGCGAACCAGCAACGATGGTCAGCGTAAGCCAGCGAAAAAGCGTTGCCGCACCGGCGTATTGTGAGCCGAGAACGAAGCCTGTGAGCGGCTCTGCCAGGATGAAGCCACCGGTTGCGATGGGAATCGCGAGGCCGATGCTGGCCCGCCAGAGCCAGCCAAGGTAGCGTTGCTCTTTCTCATGATCCTGGCCGGTCGTCTCTGAGAGCAATGGGAAAAACACCTGCCCGAGAATCGCGGCGAATGACATGGAGATCGTCATCATGCTGTAACTGGCGACGTAGAGGCCCAATTCTTTCTCGCTACGCATATAGCGCAGCATCAGCGTATCGATCTGGTCGTAAATCATCGACATCATGCTGGCAAAACCCATGATCAGGCATACGGGCAGGAAAGCGCGCCAAACGCCCGGAGAAATGACCGGCCACGGAATGCGGTATTCGCGACGAGCCGGCAGCCAGATGAGTAACATTCCTGCCACCAACGAGAGAACACCTGCGACCGGCATGATCCAGGCATCCGAGGGGCGCCGTATGAAACCGAGGATGACCCCGCCGTAAATCGACTGGCCCACTGCGCCGCGCAAGGCGACCATCCACATCCGGGAGCGCGCCGTGAACACCCATTGCACGTCTACGCTGCTCACAAGAAAGACCAGACCCGAGAGAACGATCAGCAGCCGAGTGGTAAAGTCGTGAGGGGCGAACGTCAGCGCGAATACGATCAGCAGAGCATAGGAGAGCGCACCGAACGCAATTCTTGCCCCCAGCACATGCTGGACAAGGAAACCGACCCGTCCCTGATCCTTCGCTGCTTCGCGCGCGGCGTAGGTGGAAAAGCCGGGAGAAGCCAGCAGGCCAAAGAATCCCGCGACCGCGGTAGCGAACCCTACCTTGCCGTATGCCGTCGGTCCCAGCGCGCGCACCACTGCCGGAAACACGACGAGTGGCACTGCCTTGCTAAGAAGATCGAGCGCCAGCAGGGCCGCCGAATTGTTGATGACACGCGTCAGCCGCATAAGTTGAGAGACTTGGCTCGGATTCAGAGTTGTCCGGCGCGCCGGATCAGCACCCTACATCGAAAAAGTTGGTCATTGCGTCTGGCTCATTTCGGTAGAGGCGCCTTCGGAGTTGCTGCGCATGCGCCCGTGGCAATGGTTCGGCGCAGCCACTCTGGATCCGCCGGCTTTAACAGAGTGTCTCTGGATAACGGGATTGCCGGCTCCGTCAACATACGCGGTAGCTCGCTAAGCTGCATTGGAGAGTTCAGGATCCGGCCAACTCCGAAGCGGGCATATTGCTGTGTATATCCGTAGGGCGAACAGCTCAGCCACTCGCACAAGAAGCACGGAACGCCGAGCAACGAACAATCGATGACCGTACTTGATTCGACCGTGATTGCGAACCATGCTTTGGCAACTCGTTCGGCCCGGAATGGCCCGCCGACAACATCCACCAGCGCGGCGTCTTCCGGGGGCAACACTTTTGCTATAACTGCCATGCGTTCATGATCGCTCTCGAAAGGGTGCAGTTTGACCACCAGCTTGCGCCCGAACTCGCGGGCGAGCCTGGCAAGCGGTGGCAGAAGCTCCCTGTAGATCTCTTCGGTTCGCGAGCCCCAAGCTTCGTAAGGTTCCGAGAAAAAGATCAGCGAACCCTCATCCGTGCCACGTTCCTGAGTGGGGACCGATCGTGGGACGGCCGGTGAGCGGGCGGGCCCGGCGACGATCACACGCTCGGCAGGTAAATGGCAAAGCCTCACCAGATAGTCTCGTTCCATTTCTCCTTTGGCAAGATAAAGATCGGAGGGCAATTCTTTCATGAGAAAGCGGCCGTCCAGTACCCCGTGATGAAAATCCAGGGTTGGGATGCCCTGCTGGCGCGCCAGGAGCACGGGAAGCCTGGTGTAAATGTTGCTGTCATCGCCACACATCACGGCCACGATTCGCTCCTCAGAGAGCACGTTCCGCCAGGCATTTCGAATCGTGAGTCCATCGCGAAAATAATTCGGGAAGCTCTCCATCAGCCCGGCGCGGAGCAGGAGGTCCATTTCCGGCAAACGTGCGAGGCCTGTTCGCAGGTTCTTCCACTTGCCGAGGAGTTGCCGGTATTCTGCCTGCGGCTCGGGACCGCCGGCATAGGCGGCCAGGTCGGTGCAAGTCACATTTGGAGCTGGGTCGAAGTGGGTGCCGCTGCGGCGGGTCGCGACTAGTAGAAACGATTGCTCGGGAAGGATGCTGGCATAAGCCAATGCCATACGCGATACGTTCGTGTAGGCGCTGGGCAAAAGGACGAATGGTGCCGACGCACCGCGCCGCTTGGCGGCAAACCGGGAGCGCAAGCGGTAGCGCACATCGTACTTATCGAAAAATATCTGCGCCAGCTGATCGAGTGAGAATCGCCGCAGCACGTCGCCATAGTGATGAAAGCGCGAAGAGCGAGGTGTTCCAGGAAACGTATGTAAAGGACGCTGCAGCAGAAGAGCAACTCCCCTCGCGGGCCACTGTTGCCGCGTTGCATATAGCTCTGTGGTTGCATCGATCTCCGCGACCAGACGCCCGAGCAGAAGCGCTTCCTGCAACCCGGGGTAGATAAGAACACTGACCAAATCCCACCAATCCAGCCCGATTTCGTCGATCAACTGATTACGGCCCGCGCGCAGGAGCTGGCGGGTCGACTCAAAATCCTGGGCTCCGTGCCCCAGTGTGTCCAACCGCAAAATCGGAGAATGCAAGCGCTCTTGCCAGGCGGATCTGGTGAATTCGGAGGACTTCCCGAGGTCTACAATCGAGTCCCATTTCTCGCCGGCCCAGGGCCCTAAGCATGGGGAGTCTTCGGGATGGACAAGGAGAGTCTTCAAGAATTAAGAATTGCGACACTAGTCTAAATGCTTTTCGATCCAGGTGCGGCTTCTCTCGGCGTCTGCGATCGACGCAGTACGTGGCGAACTGCTGATTCGAGCTTCGGCGACCGTTTCAATGCGCTGGCCGTACGATATCTCACGATTTCCCGCAGGTGCCGGCTCCAGGATTTTGTCATGGTGACGTCGAGCGTCTGCCGCGTACTGTTTCCAAATCGCTCCTTGTACCCCTCCGCGCCCAGGCCTAAATCGACCACGTTCATTCCATCCATGTCACAAGCTTCGGTCACGATTCTCGAAAGCAGGCAATGGCCGGGGGAATGCTCCTCTTGACTGCGGTCGAAGGTGGCTTGATAGATGAACCAGCTTCCCTGAAATTGAAAGCCGTAATTCCACGCAACTGGTCGGTCTCCAATCATGAGCATGCTCAAAGTCACGACCTCGCTGCCGGAAAATCGCCTGCCGAGTTCCTCGAGAAAGCATCGGCGCTCGGGTGCGGAGAGAAAGCTCGTGCGCTGGTTAGCCTGAAAGCGCGCCACGTGTGCATCTGCGAAATCAGGCAAGGCCGCTTGAATCTGGGCTTGCGACCGCAGGTGGATAAACTTCACCGGCGCCTCGCGTTCCATGGCCCGGATGTACCGGCGGAATTTTCTGTAGCCCGACAGGGCGGTCTTCAGCTGTTGACGTTGTTCACTGGATCCCATCTGCACCTGGGCGCACAGGCATGACGGCCGGGTGTAGGCGTGTAAACCATACTTCTCCGCCGCAGCCCGAACCGCAGCAGGCGTTGCTGAGTCTGCCGGCAAACTGGCGAGCACCACGCTGCCTATTCCCAGTTGGCGAAGCTCAGCAAAAACTGCATCGGCGAACTCCCCGCGGCGCTGCGGGTGACTCAGGAAGTCACAGTAGTCCGCGGTAGTAGCAGCGAGAAAGCTTGCATTCTTATCGGCGAGGTCCGCGCCCAGAGACGCAACTCCCACCAAGCCATCGCCGTCGTAGCCAAGAAATAGCAAAGGCTTTAGAGAGGCTTGATAAGCAGACTGAACGGCGAGAGCCCATTCACAGGTGTAGAAAACTTCGGGCCGCTCCATCTGCGGGACCAAGTCATCCCACTGCCGCAGCAAGGAAGGCTCGTCAGGAATTTTTCTCAGCACCACTATGCGCATGGCGCGCTCACCGATGTTTCGGCTTTTCGGAGGACGTAATAGTACCAATCCGTAACATAAGCCCGGCTGCGCCGAGGATAGTCGTCCCCATCGAACCGCAGAATTTGAAAGCCCTGCTCCTCCACTTCCGCGATCACTCGAGCGGGCACCGCGTAATGGCTCAACAGTCCGCCGTGAGCCGGGTCGACCATGTAGCCGTCGCCGCTCCAAAAAGCACGACGCCAAAGTCTGCGAAACAAACGGTGGGCCGAGTCCATCGCGGACTTGGCGAGCGCCAGAGCAACTCGCAACCACAAGAGAAGAATTCTCGCGGGTTCGAGCAACCACTTCCTTTGCCCCACCAGCATCCGCGCGATTTCGTCGATTTTTTTTGGATTCCAAGCTGGCCGGAGAAAAACAGCACGCGGGTTGTGAGACGAGAAAATCAGCAGTCCGTCGTTTCTCAACACGCGGTGGATTTCCGCGAGGCAGCGCCGCCGCGCTTCGTCCGGGACCAAAGCGTCCATACCGTTAAAGGCCATCACCACGCAATCGAATGTTCCGTCAGCGAGCAGGGCAAGGTTGGTCGCATCCGCTGCCAGAAATTCGAGTTGCGGAAACTTCTGTTGACACGCGGCCACCATCTTCGGCGCGTAGTCCACACCCACGTAACGCGACGCCAGGCGAGAGAGATATGGAGTCGTTCGGCCGCCGCCGACGCCCAGATCCAGAATCGCGTCCCCTTGATTCAGAAATTCATCGAACAGCGCCTGCTCGCACGGACTGAGATAGTCGAGCGAGGCGTAATGCGCTGCCACCTCCGGCTTGTTATAGACGGGGAGATTCGGGTCCTCGTGTCTTTCCGAATTTCCTGTAGATCCAGTAGCGTTGGTAGGTGAAGTCATGCGGAAAGTGGACTGCTTCGCCGGCGACTCGGGTCATTGAATGATACACATGTCGGTAAGCCGCTCGTACATCTCCAGAAGTCTCGGGAAGTTTCGGTCCCAGTCTGCTCGTTCCTCCACAATGCGCTGGTTCCTTTGCCAGAACAGGCTTCGCTGCTCCGGACTAAGATGAGCGGCACGCAACAACCGGTCGGCAAACTCTTCAGCAGAGCGCGCCGGCGCCAGCCATCCGTTATGCCCCTCTTCAACCCACTCTCGGTTGGAACGAATGTCGGTCACCACCACAGGCAGACCGGTCGCCATCGCCTCCAACAACGAAATAGACGTTCCATCCGACTGAGTGCAACTGACGTAGGCGTCTGCGGCGCGAAACCACTTCGGCATGTCGTCCTTGCCATAAGTCCCAGGAGTTCGAATCACGCGGCTCAATCCATGAATGTCAACGAACTCCCGCACCTTCCCCGCCTCCGATCCATTCCCTAACAATAATAGACGGAGCGAAGAGTCGACCCTGTAGGCCTGTCGAAATGCCTCCAAGAGCGTGTCGATGCCGTAAAGCGGCTCCCAAGAGCGCGTCGAGATGAACACGTGCGTGCCCGGTTCGCGCACGAAGTCCGTTTCCGAGGGCAAAGCGCCAGCCGGTCCAAACGATCCCTGCCTGATTCCCCAGGGAAGCTGCACAATGCGCGAGTCCGGGATATCCGCGAATTGCTTTGCCGCGGCACGGACAGCATCGCAGTCACAAAAGAAAGCGTCCGCGCTCAACAGAGCAATTTCCGTCGCCTGCTTCCAGTCCGGGCCCCGCTGCGCATGAAACAAAAGATCGGACCCCCAGGAAGTGAGTAGCCACGGATGGAGGTTCGAGAGTGCGGTCAGGTGTCCGCAACTCTGGACGGGGCCGGCATGAACCAAGTCCGGCCTGATCTCCTCCAGCAAGCGCTGGAACTCCGGCAGAAAGCGGGCAAACGTCGCGGGGTCCGAATTCCCAGGCAGAGTCTGTTTGGTTTGAACCCAGTGGACTCCCTCCGGTAGCCAGCCCTCGGCGATGCATTTACTGGTTGGGTCAAGAAACCAAACCTCCAGCCCCGCCTGAGAAAGCTTCTCCAGGAAACGCTGGTTATGCCCGGAGGTATTATCGGAAAAGTACAGGACCTTCACTCGGAGCCCTCGGTCTCGGCCAACCAGGTCCATCTCAAGTGCTCGCCTTGCGGCAGATCGCGGAGCAGTTTCTTGCCGACGACTCGTGCGAGATCGTACGGCATCACTCCTTCTCTTGGAGCCGGCCGCAAGGCCTCCAGCATGTTCTCGCTCAAGACCGTTCCTGCTCTCAAGTCCTGAACCGCCCTGAGGCAGCGCCTCTGCACGACCACAGTATCCTGCTCGTTGTCCGCTGCGAATTTTCGCGACGAGCCCAACGCATACTCGAGTTCCCGCGTTCGATCGACCATCTCGCGCCACGACGAGGGCGTCATGGAAAAAGGGTGGTCCGGACCTTCACGCCGACTATCGTCTGTAAAATGTTTCTCGATCACTCGAGCGCCCAGGGCAACCGCTCCCAGCACCGTGGCATGCCCCGGAGTGTGATCAGAAAGGCCCAGCACGAGTGAGGGAAACATGGCACGGTAGGTCTCCAGCACGCGCAGGTGAATGTGGCGGAAGTTCTCCAGGCTGGCAGTGTAGTTTGTGTTGCATTGCATCAGGACAAGTCGCGAATTGATCTTGAGTATCTCTTCGACCGCGCGCTGCACTTCCACTATCTCGGAAGCGCCCGTGGCCAAAAGCACTGGCTTCTGCTTGGAGGCTGCTTTGCGCAGCATTTCGGGCCACGTAATATCTCCCGAACCGACCTTGAACAGTGCCACGTAGGGGTCGAGCATATCCACGGCTTCCAGATCGTACGGTGCCGAAAAATATTCGATTCCGCGCGCCTCGCATTCCCGCTTCAACTCCGGGGTCCACTCCCACGGCAGACTGGCTTCGCGGTAAACCTGGAACACGCTTTTCTTCCATTTTGCCTGGTGAGAAAGCTGATCACCCAGACTGTTGAAGCCGCGGTCGCTGACAATTTTGGGAGCACGAAAATTCTGGAACTTGGCGGCGTCCGCTCCAGCCTCAGCGCAGAGCCGGATCAGAAGTTTGGCGCGTTCCAGGTCCCCGTCGTGATTGGCCGAGATATCCGCGACAAAATATGCCGGATGTTCCGCACCCACTGATTTCTTTCCTAGTTTCAGAGTAGTCATTCCGAATTCCAAGTCAGGTGCTTTTGATGCGATCCGGGTAACCGTTCTCGCGTAATTTTGCAAACCTGCCCAGCCCCGCTTCAACATCAGGCATGGGACGTCCAAGAGCAGCGCAGATTTTATCCGTATTCAATGACGTGTTTAGCGGCCGTTGCGCCGCCAGCCTCGCATCGGCCAAGTGCCTGGGAACAACTTGTCCCGGGTCAAAACCAAAACTCGACGCAACTCTTCTGGCAAACTCGTACTTGCTGATAGGTTCAGACCCCACGATGTGATAAGTACCATCTAGATCCCGGTCTAACAGCGCCAGTATGATTTCCGCCAAATCGTTTGCCAGCACTGGACAAAAAATCACGTCGGAAAATCCGGGCACGAGGCTCCCAACAGCCAACCGTTTCAGCACCCATTCTGCCAGGCTTTCCTTGTTCTGCGCGTTCCAGCCATAGATGCTGACTCGTGCAACTGAGG
>Ga0070765_100003367_pt1 | contig 10267 bp, 8 predicted proteins | sample HubBroMetageWFT5_FD_71516 | JGI IMG/M metagenome (GOLD analysis project Ga0070765, IMG submission 71516) | Warmed and freeze-thawed soil microbial communities from the Hubbard Brook experimental Forest, New Hampshire - Hubbard Brook CCASE Soil... | ecosystem: Environmental > Terrestrial > Soil... | reverse complement strand
AGTGGGCGCAATGACGCTCGCTCGACGCATCATCCCCTGCCTCGACGTGGACGCTGGCCGCGTGGTAAAAGGCGTCGAATTCGGGGGCCTGCGTGACATGGGCGATCCTGAAGAGCTCGCCGCGCGCTACAACAGCGAAGGCGCCGACGAGCTGATCCTGCTCGACATCACCGCGTCACGCGATGGCCGCGCCACATTTCTCGAAACTGTGAGTCGCGTCGCCGAGCAATTGAATATTCCGTTCACGGCCGGAGGAGGAATTCGCCGCCTGGAAGATGGCAACGCTGTGCTGCGCGCCGGAGCCGATAAAGTCACCGTGAACACCGCCGCAGTCGCGCGCCCGGAATTAATTTCAGAACTCGCTGCGCAATTCGGCTCACAGGCCGTGGTGCTCTCGATGGACGTGAAAAAAGCGAACGCGCGCTGGGAAGTTTTCGTGCGCGGTGGCGCGGAATCCAGCGGACGCGACGCCGCCGCCTGGGCACGGGAAGGCGTCTCGCGCGGCGCGGGCGAAATTCTGCTGACCTCGATTGACCGCGACGGCACCTGCAGCGGTTTCGATTGCAGCTTGACGGCAACGATCGCGGCGCAAGTTTCGGTTCCGGTGATCGCTTCGGGCGGTGCGAAAACGTTCCACGATTTTCTGGCCGTCTTCGACGAAGGCCACGCAGACGCGGCGCTGGCCGCTTCGATTTTTCACACCGCCGAACACTCGATTGGCGCGCTGAAAAGATATTTGGCAGGCCGCGGCGTGCCGGTGCGCCTCAGCAGATGAGCCGGCGACTCGGCGGTCAAAAGATCCGATGATCATTCCCTGCATTGATTTGCAAAATGGCAAAGCCGTGCAACTGGTCCGCGGCCGGAAACTCGCGCTCTCGGTTGACGATGTCCTCGGGCTGCTCGAACGATTTCGCGATTATCCCATCCTGCATGTGATTGACCTAGACGCCGCGATCGGCACCGGCTCGAACGCTCGCTGGATCAAAATGTTAGCCAGCCGCGCAAAAATGAAGATTCGCGTGGGCGGCGGAATCCGCAGCGTCGCTCGCGCCGAGAAAGTTCTTTCCTGGGGCGCGGAGAAAATCATCGTAGGCAGCGCTGCATTTCGCGACGGAGAAATCGCGCACGATTTTCTGGGCGAATTGCGCGCGCGCGTGGGTCACGGGCATGTAATTCTCGCGCTGGACACCGAGCGCGGCCAAATCGTCGTGCGCGGCTGGCGCCGGCGCCTGAAATTGCGTCCGGCTGACGTGATTCCGCAGCTCGAACCTTACTGCTCCGGCTTCCTTTGCACTTTTGTGGACAACGAAGGGACAATGAAAGGCACCGACCTCGCGTGGTTCCGAAAACTGCGACGGGTCACAAAGAAACCGATCACCGCAGCCGGCGGCATTTGCAGCCGCAAAGAAGTTCGCGCGCTGGAAAAGCTCGGCATGCACGCAGCGGTCGGCATGGCGCTCTACTTAGGCAAACTCTCCGGCGCGTGACCTGCGATTTCTTTCAGCGTTACGCCGCTTATGCGCAGCCGCATCATCTGCCCGCACAAATTCAAAATGCGCGCCGCTGCTTCGTCAGCGCTCAACCCCCGGCCGTGAATATTCGATATAAGATTTCGATTCGCATCCGAATGCGTGTGGTCTGGCTGGTACGCCATATACGCCGACAAACTTTCCGGGGTGGCAAGCCCCGGCCGTTCACCAATCAGCAGCAGCACAATCCGTGGCCGGAGCAGCTCGCCTATCTCATTCACAATCCCCACGCGGCAGTGATGAACGATAAATGTGTCGCCAACGCTCCAGCCTCGCGCTTCTGCGCCTGCCATCAGCAGCGGAAGCAACCGTGGAACCTGCGCGCCAATCGCCGGAACAGATAGCCCATCGCCAATCGCGATCTGCACATCGCGCTCCACCGCACACCGTCGCGTAATATCCGCGCGCGCCGCGTCGCTGAACGCGCGCCCTAGCGATGGGTGCTGCAAATATTCACCCTTCGACGAAGCGCGCGTGCCAACTTCGAACAACTTCCATTTCTCAATGAACTCCGCTCCAAACGCCGCGCTCGCATCAAGTTCCGCGCGCACCGCATCACGAGCCGCAGCATGGTCTTCGCGCAACTGCAGCTGTGTTTTGGTGCGATAGGCCGGCCCCGCGCGCCCCACCAAAATCCGTGCCGGCGTGCGCGCGCGAATCTTGCGCACCAGCTCCGGCCAGTCGGAATTTGCAGCCAATTTATCGGCGGCGAGCTTTTTCAAATTCTCGCCCATTCAAGCCATACCTTCGACCGACGACTCCAATCCCTTCAGCAGTCGCCCGCGCGCCGACGCATCCAGCTTCGCCAGTTCACCGTCACGATAAATTCCGGCGCTCTCCAGCCACTCCAGAAATTCCGGCGCAGGGCGCAAGCCGAAAATCTTGCGCACGCCAATTGCGTCGTGATAGCTCGTGGATTGATAATTCAGCATCACATCGTCGCCGCACGGTACGCCCATGAAATAATTGCAACCCGCCGCACCCAGCAGCAACAAAAGATTGTCCGCGGAATTCTGATCCGCCTCCGCGTGATTCGTGTAGCAAACATCGCAGCCCATCGGCAGGCCCAGCAGTTTGCCTATGAAATGATCTTCCAGACCCGCGCGAATGATTTGCCGTTCGTCGTACAGATATTCCGGACCGATAAATCCCACCACGCTATTCACCAGAAACGGCTCGAACACGCGGGCCACGCCGTACGCGCGAGCTTCCAGAGTCAGCTGGTCCACGCCGCAATGCGCCTCGGCCGAAAGCGCGCTGCCCTGCCCCGTCTCGAAATACATCACGTTCGTTCCTTTCCACGCGACGTCCGTACGCTGACCGTGATGCTCGATCACCTGCTCGCGGCCCTCGCGCAGCATCGCGAGCGTGATGCCGAAACTTTTGTTGGCCGCTTCCGTGCCGCTGATGGATTGGAACAGCAAATCCACTGGCGCGCCGCGGCCCAGCGCCGCAAGTTGCGTCGAAATATGCGCGAGGCAGCAGCTTTGCGTAGGCGCTTTGCAAGCAGTCACCAGGCGATCGAGCGCATGCAGAATCGCGCCAACCGTTTCCACCGCATCCGCCGCGGGATTCACGCCGATCACCGCGTCGCCGCATCCATAGAGCAATCCTTCAAAGGCCGCAAGCAAAATGCCGTCGATATCGTCCACCGGATGATTGGGCTGCACGCGAATCCCCAGCACGCCGCGCTCGCCCATGGTGTTGCGGCAACGCGTCACGTTGCGAATACGCGCCGCGGCCAGCACCAGATCTTTATTACTCATAATTTTCACCACGGCGGCGGCAATTTCCGGAATGATGGCTCGCTGAATTGTGCGCAGTTCGCTTTCGGTCGTGGCGTCGTCCAGAAGCCGCTCGCGGAATTCGCCGACGGTCATGTTTTTCAGGTCCTGAAAGCTTTCTCGGTCGTAGGAATCAAGAATCAGGCGTGTGACGTCATCCTGATCCGGATCAATCAGCGGATTCCGCACAATTTCGTCGAGCGGCAGATCCGCGAGCTGGCGTTTAGCGGCAACGCGCTCGCGTTCGGACCCAGCTGCGATTCCAGCCAACTGATCGCCAGACTTCACCTCGTTCGCCTTGGCAAAAAGCTCACGAAGATCGGAAAACGCGAATCGCTCAGGCATAAAGGCGCATCAGAAAATCATCGTGCGAATTTCATCTGAAAACTAACATCAATCCTCAGCCAAAGGAAGGCGATCTGCTTTAACCAATGCGTGCGCGAAGGCGCGGATCTCGCGGACTTGTCACGCTGTTGCAAACCGGGCTATAAATGAATTTCGCGCAAGAAATATTTGCGAAGCGCGCGATGCGTGCAAACGACTCGTCCGCGCAACTACTGGAACCCCAATGGCCTCGAAGAAAATAATTTTCTGGGAAGTGGACGCGCAAGAAGACTTCATGACGCCCGGCGGCAAACTCTACGTCCCCGGCGCCGAAAAGTTGCTGCCCAATATCCGGCGTCTCACCGACGCAGCGCGCCAAGGCCGCGTTCTTCTGGTCTCGCACGGCTGCATTCACACGAAAGACGACCCGGAATTCGCGCAGTTCCCGCCCCATTGCGTCAGCGGAACACCGGGCGCGAAACATGTCCCCGACGCGCTAACCGAGAAACATATCACCGTCCCGAATGAAGCCAGCGCCAAACTGCCCGCCGACCTTCAGCAATTCCATCAAATCGTGCTGGAAAAGCAGACGCTGGACATTTTTGAAAGTCGTCACGCCGAAGCGCTGCTCGAGCGTCTGTCGCGTGACGCGCAATTTATCGTGTTTGGCGTAGTGACGGAATATTGCGTGCGCCTCGCCGCCAAGGGCCTGTTGGAACGCGGGCGGCGGGTGGCCATAGTTAAGGATGCGATCGAAACACTGAATCCAGAGGAAGCGCGGCGCACAATGGCCGAGTTGACGGCGCTGGGAGCCGAAACGATTACCACGAACGAAGCGCTACAACGCCTCGACGCCGTAGCGTGACGGTGCCGCCACCAGCAGCAACATAGTGGAAGCAAGTGCCCGAACTAGATAACGGTGAAGTACTTCGAATTTACGACAGCGCGTTTCTCAAGCGCTTGGTGGTTTTCTGCAGGCGCTTCTTCAGCGAATCCACTTCTTTGGACAGCGCTTCCAGCTCTTTCTTCGCCAGCACGCCGGCCTTGGCAACTTTGTGCGCCGTGCGATCGGCCTTGCCGATTGCGCCGCCAATGCTTTCCGCAACTTTGGTGAGTCTGCTCTTGGCCATTTTTTCCTCCTGATAAAAGCGTCGTAATCGTATATGCCGCCCGTGCCAGCGTCAATACAGGATCACCGCAATGATGCGATTGGTAACGTCAACCGTGTCGCGTGGAAGTTACGCAGGCGATATCGCAATATCGCACTCCGCACGGCGCAGCATTTCAGATACGGTCACACCAGCGAAGCGCGTCGTCAATTCGGCAAGCGAAAAACGAAGGTCACGTCTTCCTGCGTCTCCACCGCTTTTCCGTTCAACAATGTGGGCCGGTATCGCCACTCGCGAACCGCCAGCATCGCGGCCTGCGCCAGCAATTCGGGCCCGCTGACGGTCCGGAAACTCTGGACTTCGCCGTTCGCGCCGACCACCACATGCAATTTCACGGTGCCTTCCAGGTGCGCTTGCCGCGCATCCGGCGGATAGACCGGCTCCACCATATTCGTGAGCTGGCCGATCTGCAGATTCCGCGCGTGTTGCCCGGACTCCGCTTCGTTCCCCGGCATCGGCACCATGCCCGTCGCGCGAATCGCAATGGAGCCCGAAGCGCTGATCGGCGTTTCCGGCAAACTCAACATCAGCGGCGCGCCCGGTTTCGCAACGGCGCCCGCGTCAGTCGCGCCGTTGGATCCTGTGCCTTGAGTGGAATTTTGATTGGGCGCGGGCACGTGCGAGGCAGCGGACGACGGCGCACCGCCATCTGACGGCGCACCCTCGTTCAATTGCGCCTGCCGCGCGGCACCCGCATCGCCATGGTTCGCGCCATTCGCCGCCGGAATCGTCCAGCGATGATTTTCCAAATCCACAATTTCAATTTGCAGCGGCTTAGCAGGCGCAGCAGCAGCCGCTGCGCTCAAGCCACTGCCGGAAGGATTCGCCGCAAGATTTCCCGTCAGATTTCCAGACGATGGCGCAGGCGCGCTCTTGGGCTGCGCCACGTCATCCACATCGCCCATCATGGCGCTCAACGCTCCGCGACGAACCGCCATGCCGGCCACAAATGAAATCGTCGCAAGCAACAGCACCAGCACCGCAAGAAACCATCCGCTTTGCAGTTGCACGCGAAAACTTTTCCAGCCACCATCCGCCGAAGCGGCAGCAGGCTCGTCTGGGACCCGCGGTTTCGAGAACAACGACGCCGCGGCATCGCCACCGGAATAACGGGTAGGTGCGGGCGGCGGGGCGGCAACTGCAAAAGCAGGCGCTCCATGCGTGCCGCTAATCGGCGTGTAAGGAGCAGCGGGAATTTGCGGTTTCTTGTCGAACCTCACGGCTGGCGTCACGATCGGCGCCGCCACCGACGGCGCAACAGGCGGCACAATCTGCTGCGCGCGATCCTCTTCCTCGTTCGTTGCCGGCTCCGCGGCCCGAAATTTTTCCGTCACTCCGGACGATGCCTCCATCGTAACGGCTGCGCGTCCACCCACCTCAGCAGGCTCGTCTAGAAGCGCTTCCGCAGGCTCGTCCAACGCCTCTTCGTCAAACGCCACAGACTCCTGGTCAAACTCGACCGGCTCCAAGTCTTCTTCCAGCGGCTCCTCAACCTCGCTGCTCTGCTCGCCGCCCTGCGCCGCCATCTCCTCACCTTCAGCGATGGAATTTTTCGCGCACGCTGACGATTCTTCCGCCACCTCAGTTTCCGCGCGAACCTCCGCAGCTCGGACGGCGGGTGCTTCGACTTCCTCCTCGCTCTCCTCCGGCGCACTTCCGGGCGATTCCTCGCGCGCCATCCACGAACGAATCCGCCGCAGCGCGTCCTCCTGCAGATCCACGAAGCGCAGCCCCGCCTCTTTGCGCGATTCGCCCACCCAAATAATTTCTCCGCGCACTTCCAGGCGCTTGCGCGAGCGCGGAATCTCGATGCGCATGCCAATTACGCCTTCGCCTTCATCCAACGCCTCGGCCGCCTGCACGCCGATTCCACCTTCGCTGATATTCAGAATGATCCCGCCGTTCCCTTCGCCCAAATGCACATAGGCGAGCGAGCGAATGCGCTGCCGCGGATGCGCGCGCCGGTCGCTCGCCGGAACCGAAACAGGACCCGACTCTGAATTTTGTTCTGATTCGTCAGTCATGCCGCGTTTTTGTTGCGCCCAAGCTGCTGGCAACAACCCTCAGTACGCCCTCAGCTCCTAATTCAACGCCGCCGCGCTTACTGGCGTCTGCAATTCCTGCCAGCCGCCGGGAAGTTCAATTTGAAAATGCGTGGCCGTATCGAACATCACAAATCCGCTGAAATTCGCCACCTCGTCCGCAACCAGCTGCCGGAATTTCAATTGGTTCACTGGGCCAATCTGTCCCCCGGGCAAGCCGGAAGGCCAGTTGAAAGGGCGCGTCACCTGCACCGCGATGCGCGTGCGATTGCGCGCCGGCAAAAATACGGAATTGTTCAATTCGATCGGCTGCTCCGAACTCAGGCTGCTATTCGATTTCAGCCGCGTCATCACCACGGTGCCCGGGCCTTTCGCAAAGCGGTAATCCGTATCGGTGCTGTTGTCCAGATCGAAGAAAAATTCCAGCGTCGCATGCGTCGGGTCCGCTTCCTGCACCTGCGCGCCCGCAAACGTGCTCTGGATCGCGCTGGAATTCCACGGCGAAGGCTGCGGCTTGGGCGCCGCCGTGTCTTGCCGGGGAAGCCTGGGTAGCCCGACCAGGATCACCAGCACCAGAACCGCCGCGAATATCACGAGAATCAGCAGATTTTTCATTGTTCTACTCGGCTCGAATTTACCACATCGCGCCGAGTTCAGGGCGCAAGCGTATCAAAAGGGGCAACGCGCGCCAGACGGACATCTCAAAGGGTGGCGCGAGTTCATTCCGAGAGGTATTTCACGAACACCACTTCGTTCTGTTTTTCGTTGTAGAGCAGCTCATCCACGTTCGCCTGCGTCAGCAGCAACCCGAATCCGCCCGGCCGCAAACCTTTGCTTTGCCGGACCTGGTCGTGCGCGGTGGGCTCTTCCGGCGTGTGCGAAATCGCCGCGTGATCCAGCCCCGCGAATTTGAATCCCTGCCCGGGATCCGCGATGCGATACATCAGCATGCGCTTCGCGCGCAAATACGAAATCCGCACTTTGCGATTCGGATCCAGCTTCCCGCCCCATTCCACGGCGTTCAACAGCAGCTCATGGAACGCCTGCCCCACCGCGCGTTGCACTTCTTCCGAAAGGCCGGTCTTCAGATGCGCCATGAATGCTTCGATGCGCTCCGCTTCATCCAACGAGCACGAAAGCGACAGCTCCACCCAGTTCGGACTCGCGGAAATCACTTCGATCGGCCGCTGCCCCGGTGTTTTCGAAAGCGTTTCTTTCACCAGCACCACCAGCGCGTGCGGATCAATCGGCTTGGCAAGGTAGGTGTACGCCTCTTCGCGAATCGCGCTGAGCAATGTCTGCGGCGTGTCGTCTGAGGTCATCACAATAATTTTGGGCCGCGTCTTCGCCTTGCGGAGTTTTGCCAGCACCTCCAACCCGTTCATCTTCGGCATCCATATGTCCAGCAACACCAGATCGAATTTCCCGGCCTTCAATTTTTTCAGCGTTTCCGCGCCGTCAGCGGCCGCCACCACGGTGTGTTTCTCGGCCCGGAGCGTTTCGGTCAGCAGCAGTCGGGTGGTGCGGTCGTCATCAGCCACTAGAATGCGCGTCATCGTTTCCTCCCGGGTGCGTGATGCGGGCGGCTGGTCCGCCGCAGGGGTCTTTTTTGCGCGCCAATCGCGTGCAACGCCGGCAGCAGCAACGCGATTTCGTCTTCCAGCGTTGCGTAGAGTTCCCAAGCGCCGTTGAGTTTACCCTGTCGCGCGATTTTTTCCATCTCTCGAATGGCTTCCAGCGCTGCCGTCGGGCCGAAGTTCCCCACCGAGCCTTTCAACGCGTGCGCCGCCTCGGCCAAAAGGTTCGCATCGTTCGCCGCCAGCGCGCTGCGAATGCGCGCCATCATCCGCGGACAGTCGTCGCGAAATGCTTTCACGATATTTCGCAGAAGCTTGCGGTTCCCGCTGAACCATTCCAGCAATGCCTTGGCATCAACTGAGCGCTGGTTATCGCTGCCTTCTTTGTGGGCTTCCGCTTCCCTCCGGGTCGTCTCGCTTTGTGCCGCGCGTTGCTTAATTCCTTCCACCGTCTGCAGAAACGATTTCGGATCGATCGGTTTCGCCAGGTATCCATCCATTCCAGCGGCGAGGCACCGTTCGCGATCGCCCTGCATCGCATGTGCGGTCATCGCCAGGATCGGCAAATGCTCGCCCGTGGATTTTTCCTTTTCGCGGATTAATTGCGTGGCCTCCAGGCCGCCCATTTCCGGCATCTGCACGTCCATCAACACCAGATCAAATTTGTGCCGCTCGATCGCCGTCAGCGCCTGCCGGCCATTTTCCGCAACGATCACCGAATGTCCGCGCCGCTCCAGCAAACGTACCGCCACTTCCTGATTCACAGGATTATCCTCGGCCAACAGCACGCGCAAAGGCTGCCGCGCCGCACGCGCCCGCGTTTTCGCTGCCGCCGACAACGACGACGCGCGAGATTTCTGCCGCCCCGGCACATTCAAAGCAGTGACGATCGCGTCCCACAATTCCGACTGCTTCACCGGCTTGCTCAACGCCGCCGCCACTCCCACAGTTTTGGCCCGAGCCACGTCTTCACTGCGCCCCGCGGACGTCAGCAGGATTACCTCCGCGCCACGCAGCTGCGGATCCTGTTTCACCCGCGCCGCCACTTCAAATCCGTCCATCCCCGGCATGTGCCCATCCAGCAGCACCAGGCGAAATGGCGTTCCGTTCTTGTGCGCCCGCTGCAGCGCCTCCATCGCCGCCAGACCGTTTGGCGCCGCCACCGGCTTCATCCGCCAGTTCGCGATCATCTCCTCCAGGATTTTCCGGTTCGTCGAATTGTCGTCCACCACCAGCACCGGCAAATCGCGCAGCTTCACCGGCTCGGATTCGCCGGTCTCCTTCGCAGGCGTTCCCGGCCGCCCAAAATGCGCCGTGAAATGAAAAATGCTGCCGCGCCCTTCCTCACTTTCCACCCACATCACGCCGTTCATCAATTCGCAAAGTTGCGCGGAGATCGCCAGGCCCAACCCCGTGCCGCCGTATTTGCGCGTCGTAGACGAATCGGCCTGCGCAAACGCTTCGAAAATATGCTGCTGCTTCTCCGTGGGAATTCCGATCCCGGTATCCGTCACCGAAAAATGCAGCAAAATGTCCGGCTCGCCGTGTGCCTCCACGTTCACCTGCACCACCACTTCCCCGTGTTCGGTGAATTTGATCGCATTCCCCACCAGATTCACCACAATCCGCCGCAGCCTGTCCGGATCCCCGATCAACGCGTCCGGCACCTCCGGCGCAAAACGCGAAGCCAGTTCGATTTCCTTCTCCTGCGCGCGCGGCGCCAGCGATTTCAGCGTTTCCTCGATCGTCTCGCGCAACGCAAATTCCACGTGCTCCAGTTGTTCCTTCCCCGCTTCGGCTTTCGAAAAATCCAGAATGTCGTTGATCAAATTCAGCAGCGAA
>Ga0070765_100003365_pt1 | contig 10269 bp, 10 predicted proteins | sample HubBroMetageWFT5_FD_71516 | JGI IMG/M metagenome (GOLD analysis project Ga0070765, IMG submission 71516) | Warmed and freeze-thawed soil microbial communities from the Hubbard Brook experimental Forest, New Hampshire - Hubbard Brook CCASE Soil... | ecosystem: Environmental > Terrestrial > Soil... | reverse complement strand
ACCAGGAAACCGGTGTGCGGAACTTCCTTGCCGTACTCGAACAGGCGCAGTGAGATTTTCGTCGCTTGATAATTTCCCGCATCCACCGCGACTGGTTCGGATGCGGCTTCCTGGCGCGCGCGCACATCATATAGATCGCCGCCGTCGTAAACGGGAATGTGGAATTCGCGCGTACGCTGCCAATCCACGGCGCGCAAGGCGTAGAAAGCGCCGAGGGGATCGCGGGTGCCGGGTTGCACCAGCACTGGCGCGACATTGCCGCGGCTCGATTGCCCTACGGGGACCAGGTGCAGCACTTCGTTCTGCTTCGAGCCCATTTCGCTCAGATACAATTCGTATTGATGGCTTTCGAGCGTGGTGGTGTCCGTGTAGGAATCGAATTGGTCGTCCACTTCGAAGAGTGTGCGGGCGGGATTTTCGGAGTGCGCTGAAGCGCGGAAGTGCCAGGTTTGCCAGCCGAGAAGATTGCGGCGCTCGACCACGTTCATTTGCAGCGCGGCGGCATTCGGGAAGATGGCCCATGCGACGCGATAATTTAGAATTTCGCCCGTGCGGAATGGCATTGCGGGTTCCGGGGTGGTGGTTTTGGTGGAGGAGTTTGCCTTGCTGGGGGCGGCGGAACTCGCCTGCTTGGTATCGGCGCGAGGGCGCGTGGAACGAGCGGTGGCAAGAACGCCGCTGCAAATGAAAATGATGGCGATGATGATGAGCCGGCTCGCTGCGGTTACGCGATGATGCGATTTCATAAAGATGTCCGGCTGACGATCCGTCTTTCTTGATGCGGCAATGTTCTGGACTTACGCAAATTGAGCTGAGGGGATCTATTCTGGTGCCGGAGGTTGCCGATTCGCAAGCGGCGAGGATATAGTCAGGCGTACCTGAAAAATGCGTGGCCACTCATTGCGCTGGTGCTCTGCGGGAGGAATTTCAGAATGCGTTATCTGGTGACGGGCGGCGCGGGATTTATCGGCTCGAACATTGTGGATGAGCTGGTGAAGCGCGGGCAGGAAGTGGTGGTGCTGGACGATCTTTCGGCGGGCAAGGAAGCGAACCTGGCGGCGGTGCGCGACAAGATTGCTTTGCACATTGGGACGATTACGGATTTGGCCGCGGTGCAATCGGCGTGCAAGGGCGTTCACTATGTGATTCATCTGGCGGCGCGGACTTCGGTGCCGCGCTCAGTGCTGAATCCGCTGGAAACGAATCATGTGAATGTTGACGGGACGCTGAACGTACTGGTGGCGGCGAGGGATGCGCAAGTGCGGCGGTTTGTTTTCGCGGCGTCGTCGGCGGCTTATGGCGAAACGCCGACGCTGCCGAAAGTGGAAACGATGCCAGCGGAGCCGATTTCGCCTTATGGCGTGACGAAATATGTGGGGGAAATTTATGCGCAGGTTTTTGGGCGCGTGTATGGATTGGAAAATGCGTGTTTGCGGTATTTCAATGTGTTTGGACCGCGGCAGGATCCTGGGTCGCAATATTCCGGCGTGCTTTCGCGTTTTATGCTGGCGGTGATCGAAGGAGAGGCGCCGGTGATTTACGGCGACGGGGGGCAATCGCGCGATTTCACTTATGTGGAAAATATTGTGGACGAGACGTTGCGTGCTTGCGAGGCTGACGGCGCGTCGGGATTGGTGTTCAACGGAGGGACCGGGGCGCGGATCACTTTGAACCAGGTGTTGAAAATGCTTTCAGGCATTACGGGAAAGACCATTCAGGCGAAATACGATGCGCCGCGCAATGGTGATATACGCGATTCGCAGGCGGATGTATCGCTGGCGCGGAAGATTCTTGGTTACGAGCCGCGGGTGCAATTCGAAGAGGGGTTGAGGCGGACTTGGGAGTGGTACAAGAAAGCGTACGCAAAGACGTAGTGGCAGCTGGTACGGCCATTCACAAATTTGAACGCAAACTCAAAGGCGGAACTTCAGCGGCTAAAGCCGCACGGGCTTGGCGCCGCCTATGTCGTGGCTAAAGCCACGACCCACAAAGATACTCCCGATCTCCTGTGGACTTTGCGGATTCGCATTCTTCAAGCGGCAATTTATTTTAGATGCGCGGGCAGGTCGCTGAGGGTATCGAGGATTAAATCTGGAGGATGCGCGCGCAGGCTTTCGGCGCCGAAGCCGTAGGTTACGCCACAGGCGTGCATTTTGGCGTTGCGCGCGGTTTTGATGTCCACATCGGAATCGCCCACCATCATCGCTTCGTTTGGCAGGGCTTGCAGTTCGCGCAGCAGAATTTGCGCGCCTTGCGGGTCGGGCTTCTTGGTTTCGAAGCTGTTGCCGCCGTACACGTTGCGGAAATAGTTCGAAAGATTCAGGCCTTCGATGATCGCGCGGCTGAAATGCACGGGCTTGTTGGTGAGGACTGCCATCGGATACTCTCGCAGCTGCGCTAGCGCTTCGCGCACGCCGGGATAGACGTCGGTGTTGTCCAGCATGTGCGCGCGGTAGTAAGCCAGAAAATAGGCTAAGCCTTTTTCGGTGTCCGCTTCGGCGGCGTCGTCACCCAATGCGCGGCGCACCAGCGTCGGCGCGCCATTCCCGATAAAGCTGCAGATTTTCTCGTGGACGTGGGGTTCGCGGCCCATGTGTTCGAGCATGGCGTTCACGGAGAGCACCAGGTCGAGTTGGGAATCAATCAGCGTGCCGTCCAGGTCAAAGATTAGGGCGCGCACGCCCGAGAACCGGCCGTTATTTTCCGCCATCTGTTACGGGAACCTCGCGTGGAATTTTCGTTCGACACATTCATTTTATGCGGCGCGCCGAGAAATGTCACTTGGGCGGCTGCGTGAAACTTTCATGTTGCATCTGCAACATAGATATGTTGTAGTAGCAACATGGAGGTGGCACATGAGCCACGTACTGGAAGCAATCTTGCGAAGAAGGGCCATCAAGGTGTTCGACCCCGTAGAAATTCCACTCGACACGCGCGAACAGATTCTGCATGCGGCGCGGGTGGCGCCGTCGAGCTTTAATATTCAGCCCTACCGGTTCTATTGGGTGGAAACGCCGGAAATGAGGAGCACGGCTGCGCGGTTGTGCTTCGGCCAGAGCCCTGCCGCGACGGCTTCGGCATTGATTGTTGCGGTGGCGGACATCGGATCGTGGAAATCCACGACGAAAAGCGAGCTGGCGTGGATGCGCGCCTCAGGCTTTCCGCCGAAGAAAATCGCGGAGTATGAGCGGCGCGCCAAATTCGGGAAATGGTTCTTCATTCAAGGATGGTTTGGCGTATTCGGGCTGCTGAAATGGACGATTCTGCGTGTGGTGCATTTGTGGAAGACGATGGGCACGCTCCCGGTGGCGCGGCAGGGCATGTTCAAGTGGGCGACGAAGAGCGCGTCATTGGCTTGCCAGAATCTGATGATCGCGGCGGAAGCGCTGGGATTGAATACGTGTCCGATGGAGGGGTTCGACGGGCGGCGACTGGGGAAATTGCTGGGGCTTTCCGGGAAGGATCATGAGATTGTGATGGTGATCGCCATCGGGAAAAAATCGGTGCAGCATGTGGACCAACCGCAATGGCGCAGGCCGCTGGAAGAGACGGTGCGGATCGTATGATCATTGTTGATAAGAAACTGATCCCGCAGGAAATCCTGAAGGATTCGGTATTGGTCCATTTGGCTTCGGCTTACTTTGCGATCGGCAAGCGGCTGGAGCAGAAGACGAAGTGCTCGCAGACGCGGGGATTCATCATGTCCACGCTGCGCGGGGGAGCGGCGCTGAATCAAAATCAGATTGCTACGATGCTTGGATTCGACCGGACGGTGGTGCATCGGGCGATCAAGACGATGATTCACGAGGGGCTGCTCTCGGAACGGAAGGCCGACACTGGTAGGGCGCTGCTGGTGCAACTGACGGCGAAGGGTAACAAATACCGCGACGGACTGGTCAGAGAACGCCGCGCGGCGGAAGAAAAACTGCGCAAAGAACTGACGGCGGGTGAGGCCTCCACACTGATTCGTCTGCTGCAGCGAATCGCCGAGCTGGAATTTTAGCAACGTGTTAACAGACACCGCTCGGCAGAGGATACGGCGCGGCAGATCGTTCTCTCGCTAGATTCACTGCGGTTTGTAATATCCGTTGATAAGGCTGAAGTGTCGAACCAGAGTCACCGCGCCTGACACCGAGTCATCCGCCCATCCCGTTGCCAGTATTTCCATCTGTCTTCCATTTTTTGACGGGACCAAGCGCGTCTTGACGGCGACGATCGGACAGGCAGCATCGTCCGGGAGGTAGTAGAAGTTTTTGCAGTCGGTCTGGCGAGTTATTTCTTTGCCTTTTACATCGAAGGCGACGGCGCCCTCCGCATATCCGAATTGGGCGGAATCTTCTGGAAAGTCATAGTCGAGTTTAGCGGGCCAGATTACGATCTCAGCGGTGCCATCGCCATTCAGATCACGGTAGGAAATCCAACTCGCAGGCGCGAACAGGAGCGGTGAATCCCACAACATTTCATATTCACCATTCTTGATTTCCCCGTAGATGAGCCGAGTCATATCGCTGATGTAGCTCGGGTATAGATGGGAAAGGCCCTCAGGGCAGTCGGAGACGCGAAGAAATGAGATGATTGATTCCGGTCCGTCCTTGCTGAGGCGCCGGGCCTCGACGTCGAGCTGAACTGTGATGCGCCCAAAACAGGGTTGATCCTGAATATCCCAAAGAACCTCTACCCCTCTGGTTTTTTCAAGGATACTCGATGAAATTTTCTGGAGTTCCAGTTCCGACAATTGCCGATCACCTGAACGTTCTCCCTGGCTGACATTCAAGTCTATTTTGAAATGCGGAGTTCCCTTGTCGTAAACGGGAGAAGTAGCCAGTCTGCTCGTTGGGCCGCCATTCACGACGAGGAAAGCGAAGCCGCCGTCCTCGAAAGTCAAGATGCCGACGTTCTTACGAAGGGAACTTATGAACGCTTCACGCGATGCCGGGCATGGAACTTGCGGGGCTGGGTTGTCGCCGACTTTTCTGGTGTAGAAGATACCATCCCATAGTACGGTCTCTCCCAACACGTGTTGAGCACACAGAAGGAACTCTTGCTCCGGGGTCATCCCGATGTGCTGAACCTGCCCTTGCGTGATTAACGCTGTGGCGAGTGCCAGCGCCAATAAAGTCAGAGACCTGAGGAATCTCATCGAAAGCGTCATTTCTCATCCCACGGTAGCTGTGCAGCCTATCGAAGGCTAGGCCCGTCGTGTTCTGCAGTCCATCGTCGGATTTTGTCGTCGAGCACAACTCATCACCATTGGCGTGAAACGGACATACCGAGAACTGTATGTAGGAATCAGCAGAGTGAAGATAGCGGTGACGATGAGCGCGACGGCGCGGATCAGATCCAGATTCACCCAGTTTTTTCGCAGAACCTCGAGACCCAGCTTCTGATAAACCACGAACACGATCAGACCCGTGACCGCAAGATATCCGAGAGTATGGACGAGCAAGGCGATTGGCGCGGTCCACGGGGTGGCAAAGCTGAGTGCGTGGAGATGGAGAACAGATTCGCCGAGACTGGCTGTAGCTGCCCCAGACGACGATCACGGGAGCCAGCGAGGCGAAAGGGGTGTAGACTCGCGGCACTTGCAGTCGGGAGACTCCCGACCTAGGAGCTAAACACTATGGCACGACGCACGTTCTTGGCTCAGCTCGCGGGCCTACCATTTCTGGGCTGGGGCACAAAGCTGGACGAATCGAAGAAGTCGCTGAAGATCATGATGAAGGGTGCGTGGGGACCCGACGACCCGACCAGGGCCTCGTTTCCTTTCGCTCATGGACTCGCTCTCGCAGAAGCTGGCCACGAAGTCCAAATTTTCCTCCTCGCGGAAGCCACGTCGCTAATGCGGAAGTCCATGGTGAGCGCCATCTTGCCGGTTGGCTGGCCACCCTTGAGCGAAACGCTCGAGAAAGTTGTCGCGAAACATATTCCAATATTTGCCTGAGGCGCCTGCTCCCGGGCCCGTGGGGTCACGGAAACAGACTTGAATCAATGGGGAGCAAAATTCGGAAATCCAGCGATCTTTGTCTCGCTCGTAGAGTGGGCGGACCGGATTATCGTCGAATGAAAATCGGGCGATGCGTCCCGCGAGTGTCAACTCGTAGTTTTTCTTGATCACGGCTTCTGCTGCTGGTGATTTCCGCTATCGACAGTTTCCGATTCAGGCGGTGACCTCAATGGGTCGACGCAACACTAAGCGAGAACCCTCCTGGCATTGAAAACAAAAGCCAAAATCGCTTGTTAGGGTTAGACCAGCCGGAATGCTGCTCTGGCTGCGTTTTGACCGAGTGCAGCCAAACAGATGGTTCTCCCGCGAAAGCATGGTCGAGTCAACGCACTGGATGGTGTTGCATCGACCGGTTGAGCTGGCAGCGTTATTCGGGCCTCGCTCGACAGCTCAAGGTCTCAATGTGAAGTTCACTTCAATCGTGGTTTGTACGTCGACGGGTTTTCCATCGAAGAGTGTCGGTTCGTAACGCCATTGTTTAACAGCTTCAACCGCTGCGGGAGAAAGAATGGGATCACCTTCCACAACATTTTGTACAGTAACGGACCCGTCCTTCTGGATGATTACCTGAATTTTTACGGTGCCCTGAATGTTGTTTTGTCGTGCTTCCGCCGGATATTCAGGCTGAACTTTCTTGACCACTTTCGCCGGGACGAAGGAGTGCTTTGATGGTGGCTGGAAAGGGAAATACTGGTCGGTGCTGTCCCATCGGAACTCGCCTTCGATGAAAAAGAAATCAGCGAGTGTCACAAGCTCCTTACCCTCGGGTGCTGCCGGGACTTTCCAACTCGCGATGTAGCCATCGAGCGGGCCGTTGAGCAGGTCGTATCTTTTCGCGGTATCCATCTTCTCAACAATAAACTCCCCATCCATGTGGGCGAGCTTCATCAATAGGTCTTCAAACTGGTTTTCGTTTTTCGTGAGCCGTCGTCCATACGGTTCCGCCCAACTCTCGCCCTTTTCTTGACCGAAGTTTTTGGTGAACCAAATTTCATAGTTCGGTATTTCCAGCTCGCGAATCGCGGACTGCAATTGTTCTTTGTCGCCTTTTTTCGCAACGACCAGCATGTTGCCAAGAAGTTCTCGAAGGCCTTCGCTCTTATTCGGATACGTGGAAGCGGCTGGCGGTGACTGCTGCGCGTGAAGCTGTGAGGGCAAAGCACAAGCGACGAAAATCCAGAGTGCCAACCAACGTAACGGAGAACGTTTCATATGAGGCGATTCTACGTCAAATGCGGCGTCAGTGTCCGAGTAGTCGCGTAATCGGAAGCTGACCCACCACGGTCGGTTGCGCGAATTTTTGGATTGTGGTGGCGCGGCTGGTACAATTGGGGTTTCTCAAGTTGCTGAAACCGCCACCCGAGGCCCATATGGCTGAAATTCAACCCTTTCGCGCCTTCCGCTACGATACGAACCGCGTGCCGCTGGAGAAAGCCCTCACGCAGCCCTACGACAAGATTACACCGGCGATGCAGGAACAGTATTACGCGGCGAGTCCCTACAATCTGATTGCGATCGAGAAGGGGCGGGCTGCTGCGGGCGATTCGCCGGGAAATAATGTCTATACGCGGGCGGGAAAGAAGGTCCGCGAATGGATTGCGGAGAACATTCTGGTGCAGGACGCGGCACCGGGAATTTACGTTTACTCGCAGGAATATCTGGTGCCGGGGACGCACACGCGCAAGACGCGCATCGGGTTCATCGCGCTGGGACGGGTGGAAGATTATGACACGCACGTCGTGTTCCGGCACGAGCGCACGCTTTCCGCGCCGAAAGCGGATCGGATTGAGCTGTTGCGGCACACGCACGCGCAAACCGGGCAGCTTTTCATGCTGTATAACGATCCGGCGCGGCAGATTGACAACTTGCTTGAAGAAACAGCGCAGAAATCCGCGCCGCAGGAACTGCATGATGAATTCGGGGTGACGCACCGGCTGTGGCCAGTGGCGGATGTGGCGACGATTCGGCGGATTCAGAGCGCGATGGCGGATACGAAGCTGATCATTGCGGATGGGCATCATCGCTACGAGACGGCTTTGAACTTTCGCAATGAATCGCGCGCGGGTGCAGGGGTGAATGATCCTTATGCGGCGGCGGAATTCGCGATGATGACGTTCGTCAACACACATTCCAAGGGATTGACGATTTTGCCGACGCATCGGGTCATCCGCAACGTCGCGAGTTTTGATTTCGACAAGTTTCGGGCGAACGTGGCGCAGGCGTTTGATTGGTATTCTTACCCGTTTCAGAATTTGGAGGAACGCGTTAGCGCTTACGCGGAATTTCGCAAGGATTTCGAAGGGACGAATCACGGGCGACGGGCGATTGGCGTTTATCCGGGCGGCGGGGCGTTCTATGTTTTTCTGCTGCGGCGCGATGCTGATCTGGAAGCGATGCTGCCGGATGTTTCCGAGGCCCAGCGCGGGCTGGATGTGGTGTTGTTGCACCGGCTGATAATGGAACGCGGGCTGGGGATTAACGCGGAGGCTGTAGCAGCGGAAAAGAATGTGGGGTATGAGCGCGAGATGGACGCGGCGCTTGCGGGGGTGGATCGCGGCGAGGCGCAGCTGGCTTGTTTGTTGAATCCCGTGCGGGTGCAGCAGGTGGCTGATATTGCGCTCGGTGGAGATGTGCTGCCGCAGAAATCCACGGACTTCTATCCGAAATTATTGAGCGGGATTGCGATTTACCAGGTGGAAGGGCACGTTACGGGGCAGGCGGATGCACGCAGCGGAAAGTGATTCGTACGTGGGTTGGTCGTAGGGGCGGGATTGAGACCCGCCCCTACACCCGCGTTTCATTGAGCGTGACCGAACCTGGAATGAAGAGAGCCGGCGAGACGCCGGCGCTGCAAACTACTTGGCGAAGCTGGCGACGGCGGCTGCTTCGTTGTCGTAGGTGTCGAACACGGTCATCAGCTTCGTGACTTGCAGGACTTCTTTGAACTTCGAGCCGAGGTTGGCGAGCTTCAGGACGGCGCCTTGCGAGCGAGCGCTGTGGAAAGTTGCCACCAGGGTGCCGAGGCCCGCGCTGTCAATGTACCCGACTTGAGCCAGGTTCAGCACGATCTGCTTCTTGCCGGCGGCGAGCAGGCTCTTGACCTTCTCACGGAAGGCATTGCTTTCTTCGCCCAGCACGATGCGCCCTTCGATCTCCAGCACCGTCACGCCATTCACTTCGTTATCAACCATTCTGAGTGCCACGTTCGCGCCTCCTGGAAAATTCGAAATCGTATTTGGAATCAGTAGAGCCGAGAAGTCACTGCCCGGGGGCGGCGATCTTTCTCTTCAGTAAAAATCCGAGCAGGACATGTAATAACCGCAAGAGGCGCAGAGCATTTTGCAACTGCGCTGCTCCAGCCGGGCCGAACATCGCGGGCAATACTGTGAAGGCTCTGGCTGCGGCCCGCGAGTGTTGATTTCCGGCTCGGCTGCTTGCGCCTGCGGAACTACGGCTTCCGGCTGTCCCATTTCTAGTAGTCCTTCGGACGCACGTTTATAGCACATCCGGGGTGTGGGGAAAAGCCAAGGTGAACTTTCGGGGCAGCAACAGGCGACCTGGGTTCGACCAATGCAAAGGGCCCTTGGGCTGGCTGAGCTCAGGTGGAATGGGCTCAGGACCAGGTCGCCGCGACCGAACTGGAAGAGTCAGGAAGCTGCCGTTTCCGACTCCTGCGGCGCGTATTTGATCGAGAACCACTTTCACGTCGCCGTACTTGCCGCGGGCATCAGCCAAGATGTAAACCCTATTTTCCGCACCACTGCTCATTCCAATTCTTATATGAGCAGCCAGGTCTTCTGGGCCGACTCCTTGATTGCCCAAGTAAACGCGTCCGTCACGCGTAACCGGCACCCGCAATACGTCTTCACGAAGGGCCCCAGACAGGCGCCTGAAGTGCCGGCTCTCGGCTAAATCCACGCTCACCCCGGAGTGCGCGGTAGCGGAGTGGCGGCCAAGAACGCGAACAGCAACCCGCATCGCACCGCAGCATGTGCAGAGGCGTCGATCCTGCAGAAATACTCTGATCGCCTTTTCGCCGTCCTTCGGCGCGAGGCCACCGATGGGGGAGAGTCTTGCTCCAGGTACTTGAGGCGAGCCATAGCGATTAGACACCGGCGAGGCTACAAAAGTTCAGCGTCTGGGTCCTGGCGGCTGATGGTGGTAAAGTATCGGCAACCGGCGGGTAGTTTGCAGCGTCATATGAACAGGGCGCAGCGGAGAGAATGATGAGACCGCGGTTGATGTTCGGGTTCGTAGGCGTGCTG
>Ga0070765_100003362_pt1 | contig 10272 bp, 10 predicted proteins | sample HubBroMetageWFT5_FD_71516 | JGI IMG/M metagenome (GOLD analysis project Ga0070765, IMG submission 71516) | Warmed and freeze-thawed soil microbial communities from the Hubbard Brook experimental Forest, New Hampshire - Hubbard Brook CCASE Soil... | ecosystem: Environmental > Terrestrial > Soil... | reverse complement strand
TGCAGCTTGGCATCAATTTCGCGATGGTAGTTGTCCGGATAAATGCTCAATTGATGCAAATCCGACCAGTACACCTGCCCATTCGTCGAGAGATAGTAGTCCGAGTATTTCTTGAACGCTTGCTTCGGATCCGCATGCGCCAGAAATAGAAGCTGCCTCCAATTTTCGTCGGTCAACTGTTTCTCGGCGGCGGGAATCGGAGTATCCACCGGCACCGGCCGGTAACACGAGAAAACGCCCTTGTTCAAAAAGTCCTCTGCAGCGCGCTCGATCGAAAACTGGAAATCGCCATAGAGAAATCCGCCGGCAATCCGTTTTTCGAACGCAGCGATCAAGCCATCGACGGTCCGAATTTCCACCACGCGCTCCACTTTCGTCCGTTTCGCCAGCCGCAGCCGAACCGAAGTCACCACTCCGAAAAGCCCATATCCTCCGTGAACCAGCCGAAATAATTCGGCATTCTCCGTTCGACTGCAATTCCGCGGCGTTCCCGCAGCATCCACCAGCACAAACGATTCCACATCGCTGATAAACGGCCGCATCCGCAACCCGCGGCCGTGCGCGTTCGCCGCAATCGTTCCGGCGATCGTAATGCGGTCCGCTCCCGTCTGCTTCTGGGCAATTCCCCAACCCGCGACATCGTCTTTCTGCAGCGCTAAATATCCCTCAATCAATTCGGGCCACTCGATTCCAGATTCCACCTCCAAAATCCCAGTCTCGCGATCCAAATGCAGCACTCGATTCAAGGTTCTGATGTCGATCAGTTGCGTGTCCGCGCCAAATTGCTGTCCTCCCATCGCGTGGCGGCCGCCGGCGATAGAAATTTTATGCCGCACCTTGCGAGCCGCGCGAACAATGCTCTGCACGTCCTCCAGGCTTCGCGGCTGCGAAATTCCCAGCACGCGCGTGGGATTCAGTTGGGAATGAACGTCGTTAACGAGGAGAGAATCTGTCTCTGCTGCCAGCCACCGCGATAGATGCGAAGTACAGGCGAGGGCCAAAGAGGAACCGACGAATTCCCGCCGCGTAATCATTTTTCCCCGATCGATATGCTGGTGAAACTTTGCGCTAAAACAAAAACGGCACGAGCCGCCAGGTGCGCTTCCTATAACGCACGTAATTCTCCCCCAGCGCAGAAGCCAGGGCCGCTTCCTCTACCGGAATGCGATATGCGTAAGCAATCCCCAGGCAACCCACCGCTGCGGCAAGCCCAGCCCAATTCCCGAGCGCCAATCCAAATCCCAGCAAACTCAATAGCGCTCCGGTATACGAAGGATGGCGGATATAGCGGTAAGGCCCGGCTTCGATCAACTCGTGACCGCTCTCTACGGCCACATCAAAAGTAAAATATTTACCCAGCAGCCCCGCCGAATACCAGCGAAACGCCGCCCCTGAAACCATCAAGCATACGCCGACGAAAAAAAGAAAATTCCGCTGAGACGAAATCGCCGCGCTCGGTAGAAATTCGGAAAGGGAAAAGCCCGCGATGAGTCCGACGCACCACAGGAAGGAGATCAAGCGCAGCGATCCCCGATCGCGGCGCATCGAGGAATCCGCCGATCGCTTGAGCGCTGAAGCAATCAGCTCTGGGACTATCCAGAGCCCAAACGCGATCCAGAACACCACGGTGTAAATCCGTACGGCGGCGAATGGCACCGGATGCAATTTTATATTCCGCGCCCGCTCATTCCGCGCGCAACGCCGACATCACATCAATGCGCGCTGCCCGCGCCGCCGGCAAAACTGAAGCGACCATCGCCGCGCCCAGCAACACAAACGCCGACGCAATCACCGGCCAGAAATCCGGCATGCGCATCCCGACCACATAACTATTTGCCACGCGGGCAATCACGTAGCCAAAAACTGCGCCCGCCAAAATTCCAGCGCCAGCCATCAAAGCCCCCTGCGCGATTACGCTGGTTAGCAAATGTCGGGGCTGCGCACCGAGCGCCAAGCGGATCCCAAATTCCCGAGTCCGTCCGCTCACCGAAAATACCAAGACGCCTGCCACTCCTATCACCGCGATTGCCAGCGCCACTGCTGCAAACACGCCGAATACGAGCGCATTTAGCCGATCGGGCGTCAAAACTTCAGCGCGCACATCCTCGAGCGTCGCGGCGTGTTCCACCGGTTGATCCGCCGAGAGATCGCGAATGATGCGGGTAATCGGGGGCACCAGAGCATAAGGATCGCCGTGCGCATGAACGAATAATCGTCCGCCGCCAATTTCCTGCTCAAACGGGTGATAAATCGTCATCGCGGCGCCCGGCACCACATTCTCATCGTCGGCATCAGCCGAAACGCCCACAATCCGCCGCGGCCCGGTATCCACGTTAATAAAAGCCATCACCGGATCGGTCCACCTCAAGTGATGCCCCACCGCATCCTGACCCGGAAACATCCGCTGCGCCAGGCTCTGGCTCACAATCACGACGCGTTCCGTATCCGCGCGATCGGAATCATTGAAATCGCGACCGGAAATCATCGGAACGCCGACTGCCGCAAAAAATCCCGGCGATACGGTACGAAACGACGCTCGCGGATCTTCTTCACCGCTTCCGCGCACGTGCCCATCAAACGAATATTGGAATCCCGGCCCAAAAATTCCCGCGTCGCGCCAGGGAACCGCGGTTCCCACCGCCACGCGATCTACTCCCGGGAGCGCTGCGATTTGCCGCAGGGCTTCGCGGTAAAAACCCTGTATCTGTTCGGTCGTGCGCCCATAAGAAACGATCGGCACATTCAAGGCCAGCACGTGCTGCATATCAAACGCCGTGCGCGCCTCCTGCAACGACATCAACGTCTTCAGCAACATCCCCGCGCCGGCCAGCAACATGAACGACGCCGCGATCTGCACCACTGCAAAAATTCGCAAACGCCGGCCAGTGCTTCCGGTGATGCGCACGCCGCCGCTGGCCATATTCAATCCATTGGCGCCTTCCGCCGAGGGCAATCGCGGCACGAAGGCCAAAAGCACCGACGCGATCACCGCCAGCCCTGCGCCAACCCAAAGCATGCTGGAATCCACCGTCAAATCCAGCGCCCGCACGGAAAATCGCGACGCATAACGCGCCAAAACCGCCACCATCGGGCGCGCGATCACTACCCCCAGCACCGCTCCCGTGCCGCATAGCAGCAAACTATCCGCCAGCAATGTCCGTCGCAGCGATCCGGTGCTGGCTCCCAATGCCGCGCGCACCGAAAGTTCGCCCTCGCGCCGCACCGTCCGCGCCAAAATCAAATTCGCCGCATTCGAGCAGGCGATAATAAAGACCAGCCCTGAAGCCGCGAGCAGCACCCACAAAACGGTTTTCGCGCCGGAAGTAACTTGATCCCGCAGCTTTACCGCGCTGATCCGAAAATCCGCCGATGATGAATAAGTTTCCGGGTGCGCTTTTACCATCGCGCCGTGCACTGCATTCAATTCCGCTCGCGCCGATTCCAAAGTCTGTCCCGGAACCAAGCGCCCGAAAAGCTCGGTCATCCGGTGCACGCGCCCTGTCACCATCGTCGCCGACAAATGATGCGGGCTTGTCACCACGTTCGCGATAATTTCGGTGTCCGCCGGATACGGCACCGAAGGCTCGAGCACTCCAATAATCGTCGCCGGGCGCGCTCCCAAGCCTCCCGAGTCCAGCCGGATATTTTTTCCAATCACTGCGGGATCGCCCTTCATCACCGTCATCCAAAACCGGTAAGTGAGCACGGCCACGCCGGCAGCATTCGGCCCATCATCATGCTTATCAATCAATCGGCCCAGCACGGGGCGCAGTCCCATCACGTCAAAATACGAGCCATCAACGACTCCGGCGCGCACCTCGCGCGGCTCCCCGAGCCCAATCATTGTGAATCCGGTCTGCGAAAAATCTCCAAACTCTGAAACCGTCTTCACTCCGGATTCCAAATCCTGAATTTCCGGCACGGACATGGCCGTGTTGGCGATCCCAATTCCATGGGCGCTCTGGCGGATATAAATGAGGCGGTCTTCATCGCGATTCACCAGCGGCCGCAGCAAGACTCCGCGCACGACGCTAAAAATCGCGGCGTTGGCCCCAATTCCGAGCGCGAGAGTGAGTACCACCGTAATCGCGAGGCCCTTAGTCCGCCCCAGTGACCGCAGCGCCACCTTGAAATCGCGAGCAATCCAATCGAAGGAAAGCATCGTCGAAGGCCTCCAGATGCATGTGACCCGAGAGTAATCCGGGCCGCCCCGCCCAATTCTCTACCAAAACCCCCATCCATTGCCACACGCACCGTCCGCAGATTACATTCCGATATCGGAATATGTCAACGCAAAAAAACTCGGCAATAAGGCAATCCCTGTACAGCAACTCCGTAGCGCTGGCGTCCCGCCGGCTCCGACAACCGACCAGCCAAATCAGTCCCAGACTCAACCGCGGACTCCCACCGTCAAATCAAATCACCCCTTATCCCGCCGTGGCCGTCCCGTTTGCGGTCGCCGTCGTGGGGCGCCGCTTGCTGCGCCGGCCAGAGTAAATCCCAGGTAACAGAAGGCCACAACCGCACCGTAATTCCATGCAAAGGTTTGCTCTCCCCCCAAAAAAACAAACCCCCTAGAAAGCCTCCGGCAACATTAGCCCCAACCAAAATCTAGCTGTAAACTGTCTAAGTGTCCTCCACCCCCCAAGAACCAACCGCCCCAGTCGAAACTCCCACCCTCCCCGAAAAAATAAAAAGATCCTTCCGCAACGCAAAACAGCGAGCCAGGCGCGCCCTCTGGCATTCCCAAGATCGCTGGCGTGTCCTAACTGCTGGCCTGGAAATTGACGAACTCTGGACGCGCTTCAAAGCCGAAGCCCAAGAAAGCTCGCGCCTCTTTAAACAAGATCTCGACAGAGGCACCTCGCAAGAAGGACATTCCTGGAAGCGCCCTTTCAAAATTTTCGGCGCCCTGGTCTGGAGCGTCCTAAAAAAGCTCTCGCCAGCCCGCCGCCTGTTCCTGCTGCTGACAATTCTGCTGGCGATCCTGGCCGTAGCAAACTTTCACTTCCTGATAATCACGCAAGAAATCGAATTCATCGCGGCCTTCGGCGGGCTGCTAATTCTGCTGGTCCTGGTGATCGGCGACCACATCGCCATGAAACGCGATATTGAAATCGCTCGCGAGATCCAGCGCTGGCTTGTCCCGCGCAAAGCGCCCGACGTCCCCGGCGTCGACATTGCGTTCGCTACCCGCGCCGCAAAAACGATCGGCGGCGATTACTACGACGCCTTCCGTCGCGCAACCGATGGCCCGCTGCTAATCGCCGTGGCCGACGTCTCCGGCAAGAGCGTCCCCGCAGCGATGCTGATGGCCACGTTTCAAGCGAGCCTGCGTGCGTTGGCGGGCGTAAGCAGCTCGCTCTCCGATTTGGCAGGGGGCCTGAATCGCCAAGTCTGCGCCAACAGCAGCAACGGCCGCTTCACCACGGCTTTCATTGCCGAACTGGATCCGCTGACAGGAAATCTTACCTACCTGAGCGCAGGGCACAATCCACCCATCCTCCGCCGCGAAGATGGGACTTTCGAGCGCTTGAAATCTGAAAATATTCCGCTAGGAATCGAAGCGAAAGAGGTTTACAAAACGCGAGTGACAAACGTCGGCCTGCACGACTTATTGATGATTTATACCGATGGAGTGACAGAAGCCCGAAACGAAGACAAAGAGCAGTTCGGCGAAACCCGCCTGATGACCCTAATGCAATCCACGGGCAAAAACGAACAGAGCGCCAGAACCTTATCTAACGTGATGCAAGTCCTGGACGAATTCGTAGGCGCCGCCCCGCAACACGACGACATCACCTGCCTAATCCTCCGCCGCAACTAAAAGCAACGCGGCGCGTTGCGACAAACGTAGGGCCCGCGCTTTATGGCGGGCCTCTTCCCGCGAGGTCGCGCCACATTTCCGCACCCCGGCGGCCGGGGATCAACCTTCAAAGTTTCTTGGCCAAAACCAAAATCAGCAAAATCAACAAAATCAACCCCAACCCCCCAGAAGGGTAATAACCCCAGCCCGCGCTATACGGCCAGGTAGGCAACGCACCCAACAAAAGAATCACCACAATGATCACCAAAATCGCCCTGGGCATTAGCATCCTCCAAAAAGCCCCGGCATTTTCGAGCTCAACGCACAAAAGCGCCATACAGGCAAACCAGTAGCGCGACCAGCTTCGTAGGGGAGGGTGCTTTAGCCCTCCCGCAGTTCGGCCCCTTGCATTCCAGGCAGCAGGTAGAGTTATATTGCAATCAGAATCCAACCCGCCAAGCCAAAGGAGAAGTCACTCCGTGATCAATCAAATCCGCACGATCGCCATCGCCGCACTGTTCGCCGCTGCAGTTGCAGTCGTGATCCCAGCCCAAGAAATCCCCCAGCAACTCCAGCCCCCACCGAACGAAAAACTGCTACTGGATCTGCACGCCAAAGGCGATCAAATCTATACGTGCAAAAACGACAACAACCAATTCGCCTGGACCTTAAAAGCTCCTGACGCCCAACTCTTTGACAAAGACGAAAAACCCTTCGGCAAACATTTCGCCGGCCCCAGCTGGCAAGCGAACGACGGCAGCAAAGTGACGGGCAAGGCGGCGGCAAATGTACCGTCGCCCGAGCCCGATTCGATCGCCTGGCTGCTGGTGAAGGTAGTAAGCCATGAAGGCAAAGGCGTCCTGGACAGCGTTACCACCATCCAACGCCTCAACACCAAAGGCGGCAAAGCCGCTGTGACCGGCTGCGACGCAGCAAACGCCGACAAAGAAATTCGAGTCCCCTACACGGCGAACTACAAATTCTACGCACCAAAATGATATCCGCCGTCGCGTGAGCGACCTGCGGCTAACCTGTGTCTTTGCTTCGCCTTCCCGCCCTGAATCGTACGTGCCCTCCGTGCATCTAATCGTTTAACGTTAAACGATATAGGGAAAGGCCAAGACGAAATGCCATCGCATTACAAAGGCACGAAAACCGAGCTGCGCGCGTTGAACGCCTACATCAACGTTACGCGCGCGGCCAACACGCTCGAGTCCGCCATGGCCGCGCAACTGGCAGCGCAAGGCTTGAGCATCAGCCAGTTCGGCGCGCTCGAGGCTCTCTATCATCTGGGCCCGCTCTGCCAACATGAAATTGCCGCCAAGCTCCTAAAGTCCGGCGGCAACATCACGATGGTAATCAGCAATCTCGAAAAGCAAGGCTGGATCAAACGCCAACGAGTACCGAAGGATCGCCGCCTGCTCCGCATTCACCTAACGCCAGCAGGCCGCCGCCACATCGCAAAGATTCTGCCGCCGCACGTAGCCGCGATCACGGGCATCATGCGCAACCTAAGCGACAGAGAGCAGGAATCGTTACGCACTCTGTGCCGCAAGCTAGGCCGCGGCACCCAAAAAGTTTTGTCCGGGCACGGCGTTAGCCGTGCCGTAAACGCCGCAAAAGCTCGCGGCCTCAGCCGCTGAGGTGCGTCGTTTCGAATAATCAAAAGGCGGCAAAAAGGAGATTCAAAATGATTCAAATCCTCCCCGGTGAAGAACGCGGCAGCGGCCAACTCGATTGGCTCGATTCGCGGTTCTCATTCTCATTCGCCGATTACTACGATCCGAAGCACATTAATTTCCGTTCCCTGCGGGTGATCAACGAAGACAAAATCGCGCCCAGCGGCGGCTTCGGCATGCACCCGCATCGCGACATGGAAATCATCACCTACGTCCTCGATGGCACGATCGAGCACCGAGACAGCATGGGCAACCGCGGCGTAATCCGCCCAGGTGAGATCCAAAAAATGACCGCGGGCACCGGCATCCTGCACAGCGAATTCAATCCGTCGAAAGAAAAGCCGACGCACCTGCTGCAAATCTGGATTCTGCCGGAAAAGCAGGGGCTGAAGCCCGAGTACGAAGAACACAAATTCACTCCAGGCGAGCTAAGCGGAAAGTTTCAACCAATCGCAGGAAAAGAAGCACCGGTAAGCATCCGCCAGGACGTAGAGCTATTCGCAGCAAAATTCGCGAAAGGCGAAAAGGATACACACAAGCTAAGCCCAGGCCGCCATGCGTGGCTGCAAGTCGCACGAGGCGCAGGCAAGCTAAACGGCCAGATCGTGAAAGCCGGCGACGGCGCAGCAATCTCCGATCAGCCGGAAGTAGTGTACGATGCAACGGAACCGTCGGAAGTCCTGCTCTTCGATCTCGGCTAACGTTGAAGTCCGCGCAGGCAAGCGGCGCATCCTGCAGGGGCGCCGCTTGCTGCGCCCGTGCCGCGTTTGCACGGCGAATGACCAAGCAACGCAATCCATCCAAATGTTACAAAATCACCACGCAGCCGAATCCGGCTGAATTCCCGGGGCATCTGACGTACCATTAGCCGCCAATCTCAACGGAGGGATTCACCATGCAAATCACCAAATGGATTCTGGCTGTAACACTTCTGCTCGCCGCCGTGTTGCCGGCAGCCGCTCAATCCGCCCACGCTGACATCATGAACGCTTCAGGGCAAAAAATCGGCGAAGCCAAATTCCATCAAACGAAAGAAGGCGTCAGCATTTCGGTGAGCGTCAGCCAGATTCCGCCGGGGACTCACGGCATCCACATTCACCAAACCGGGCAATGCACGGCGCCCGATTTCAAAACTGCCGGCGGGCATTTCAATCCCGATAACAAGCAGCACGGCGCGAAAAATCCTGCTGGGGCGCATAACGGCGATCTCGGCAACATCACCGCGAACGCCGAGGGCAAAGCTAAAGCTACGTTCCTTGATCCGCATGTGACGCTAACCGACGGCCCAACATCGCTACTGCCGCAGAGCGGAACGTCCATCATGATTCACGCGCAACCGGACGACGAAATGACCGATCCATCCGGGAATTCGGGTGGCCGCTTTGCCTGCGGCGTAATTCAAAAATAATCACGGCGAGCGCGCAAGCGCCATCCGAACGTAGGGCGCGCGCTTTATGGCGGGCCTCTTCGTGCAAAATTTAAGTCGAAGCCTCGCGTGCGGCCGTCCAACCGGTCTACTGAATAGGATTCCGCACCGGGGCGAGCGCGTGCCATAAACCTAAATTGTGCCTGAGGAGGCCCGGCATAAAGCGCGGGCCCTTCGAAGAGCAAATCCGCGCGGACGCGCGCGCCCTACAATTCATCCCATGCGGGGCAAGACAATTCCCTGCTGGGCTTGATACTTTCCCTTCTTATCCTTGTAAGAAGTCTCGCAAACTTCATCCGACTCGAAGAAGATCACTTGGCAGAGGCCTTCGTTGGCGTAAATTTTTGCTGGGAGCGGCGTGGTGTTGCTGATTTCCAGGGTTACGAAGCCTTCCCACTCGGGCTCGAAGGGCGTTACGTTTACGATTATGCCGCAGCGGGCGTAGGTGGATTTTCCTACGCAGATTGTTAGGGTGCTGCGCGGGATGCGGAAATATTCTACCGAGCGCCCCAGCGCGAACGAGTTTGGGGGCACGATGCAGACCGGGCCTTGAAACTCCACGAAAGATTTTGCATCAAAGTGTTTAGGGTCCACGATTGACGAATTCACGTTGGTGAAGATGCGGAATTCGTCGGCCACGCGCATATCGTAGCCGTAGGACGAGACGCCGTAGCTGATTACGCCCTCGCGCACCTGGCGATCGGCGAAAGGTTCGATCATCTTGTGTTCCACGGCCATGCGCCTGATCCACTTGTCGCACTTCACGCTCATGAGCAACTCCTTGGGCCTAGAAATTTTCGAAAATGGCAGGGCATCTTAGTACGCCGCCGTACGCTTGACAACCAGCAACACCGCTGTCTAGCATAGATTTCGCCGCAGCCGGAGGCACTCGTGATCAAACTCGACATCGTCAACGCGGTCGTTTCAAAGACCAGTATCACCCGCAACAAAGCCGAGCAGGCTGTCGAAACTGTTTTCGAAGCCATGAAGAACGCGCTTGGCAAAGGCGAGCGCATCGAGCTACGCCGCTTCGGCGTCTTCAACGTCAAGCCCCGCAAGACCGGCATCGGCCGCAATCCACGCACCGGCCAGCAAGTGAATATCCCGCCAGGCAAAGCCGTGCGCTTTAAGCCCGGCAAAGAACTGCAGGCGCTCGAAAACGGCGCTGGGAAAAAGCCTGCCTCGCCGGGTGCGTAAGATCGGCGATTCGTTTCAGGCCAGCTCCAATTTTCGATTGGTCAGCTCCTTTCTATGAGCAGCACTGGAAACGGGCACAGTCATGTCCCGGCAGAAACCGTAGAATTCCAATATCCGCCGATTGCAGAGGCTGTTCTGCGCAAGCCGCGCCGCCGGCCCATCTG
>Ga0070765_100003361_pt1 | contig 10275 bp, 8 predicted proteins | sample HubBroMetageWFT5_FD_71516 | JGI IMG/M metagenome (GOLD analysis project Ga0070765, IMG submission 71516) | Warmed and freeze-thawed soil microbial communities from the Hubbard Brook experimental Forest, New Hampshire - Hubbard Brook CCASE Soil... | ecosystem: Environmental > Terrestrial > Soil... | reverse complement strand
GGTAGCGGGAACCCATCTCCGTAAGAGCGCGGTCAACATCGTCAAGGGAGAGGAGTTCCCGGTAGGTGTCCGGGGATTGGCGCGAAAGGACTAGATGCTTCTTTTCCCAGTAAGAAGAAAAGAACTCTGGCGTCGAGAGTGGCTGGATCAGCTCAGCGAGTTTCATAGGTTTTTCAACCGCTTTGGCAGATATGGAAGTGTTGATCTGTGATGATGGTCCAAAGGTCCCATCGAGTCGCCCGTTATCGGGCGTCCGATTGTTTGTTTGCGGGTTTAGCGGGTAATCCTCGCAAAACGCCGCCAGCCCCCAAAAAAAGAATATCGAGCGACAGTAGGGGCAGCGTGCGGCGAGTAAGACGCGTCGTTTTGATATCCTGATCCTGGAGTTTCCACGCAGTCCCTTGACCTGGGTTTTGCTCCGGAGGTTGCCCGACACTCATATGTTTTTTTGGAGAGAAATTTTTTACCAAAGGCGTCGCGCAGCGGTCAAGAGTAAAAGGCTTCTCCTTGACGCCCGTGATCGACCAGGCCAAAACCCGGAAGCGGGCGGCCGAAGTGACCGCCGCGCTCTTTCGCTATTTGCTAATTCCTATCCGCGAAGCGTTGTTCTGGAGTGGCGGCGCGGACGGTCAGGATTCATCGGCGGGACGAGATTCCGGTCAGCGATACTTGGGATCTGGGGCAGCTATTTCGGGTAGAGGAAGATTATCAACGGGTCCTGAATGGAGTGAGCGCCAGCTACTTGCGGTATTCTGAGTTTACAGGGTATCTAGGCTGGTCGGCGGTGTGGTTGGCGGACTATTTGGAATTCGATGCGTCGATCGATCGGGACCTGGAAAAGCTGACTCATTATGCTTCGCTAAAAAAAGCGGAGGATGGGTCTGAACCAGCGAATGCCGCTCGCTGGGCAGAATTACGGAATCTTGGGACTCGGGTCGCCGAATCCAGAGCTTTTGCGGTGCCCGAAATTCAAAGCCTGACCGATGATCAATTTGCCGAATTGATCAGGGACCCGATCCTAGCGCCCTGGCAGATTTATCTTGAACGGATACGGCGCTATTTATCCCACACGTTGCCAGCCGGCGAAGAACGGTTGCTCTCGCTCGCGGGTTCCGCTCTTTCCGGGTATAAAGAGATTTTTTCTCAACTGACCAATTTAGACATGAAGTTTGGCCGGTTGACGACGAACCACGGGGAAAGAATCGAGTTAACCCTTGGGTTAGCAGATTCACTTCTGGCTAACCTGGATCGGGGAACGCGCCGACGGGCATTTCACAAACTTTATCGTCAAATCGAGAATCACCAGTTTACTCTGGCTAGCGCTCTGGCGGCGTCCGTCCGGGTTGATGTCTATTATGCGCGCAGCCGCAGGTATTCCTCGGTGCTGGCTGCTGCTCTATTCCAGGATAGCATACCGGTATCCGTCTACGATAATCTGGTGGCATCGGTCCGCAGCTATCTTCCGCTAGTTCACCAGTACTATGCCTTGCGCCGACAGGCGTTCGCCAGGGGTAAGCTTTATTATTATGACACGTTCGTCAGGATCGCACCGGACATCCATGTTCATACCCAATTCAACGAAGCGATCGATCTGATATGCGAAGCCGTGGCTCCGTTAGGGAAGGAGTACGTCCAAGGGTTGCGAAATGGTTTTAATGGTCGCTGGGTTGATCGGTATGAGACCCCGGGCAAACGACCCGGATCGTTCTCGTCATCGAGTTATCGTAATCCGCCGTTTATGCTGTTCAATTATCGGACGGCTACAATCTCGAGCGTGTTCGCCGTTGCCCATGAAGCCGGTCATTCGATGCATACCTGGCTCTCGCAGAGGAGTCAGCTGTTCCGGTATTATAAACCGCCGGCTCTTCTGGCGGAGGTTGCCGCCATGGTCAACGAGGAATTGTTGACCGATTTTTGGTTGAACCGGACCACCGAACCTAATATCCGGGCTTTCCTGATTGACCGCAGCCTGGAACGATTGCGTTCGGTGTTGGTCCATCAAACCATGTTCGCAGAGTTTGAACGCACAATTCACGAGACCGAGGAATCAGGCGGTGGACTTACCTTGGAGTTTTTTCGCCAGACCTATGGCGGGTTGCTGAAGGAATATCTCGGTTCAGAGATCACGATCGATCCGGAGCTGGAATTGGAGTGTTTGCGGATCCCGCATTTCTATTCGGCCTTTTACGTTTATCGGTATGCGCTCGGGATTTCAGCCGCGACGATGCTGGCAACGAAGATCAAGAAAGGGGAAGCGCAATGTCGACGCCGGTATCTTGAGCTGTTGCGAGCAGGCCGGACTAAGTTTCCGATCGACGCATTGCTGGATGTTGAGGTTGATCTGCGGAGTCCTGAGCCGGTAGCGCATACGATGGACGTTTTTGCTGAGCGGCTAGGTCAGCTGCGGGAGCTGGTGGCGGGGCTCGGAAAATCTCACCCGCGCGGCGTCCGCGGAACGCGATCAAGGCTGTAAACTCCAAAGGAATTGTGAATCCCTGCGCTTGACGAGCCATTGATTATCGCTTGTCCGCACGTATGCGCCGATAGGATAAACTTTGAGGTCAAGAGACGCGGCCGAAGGCATGCCTATTTCGACCCAGTGGTGTAGCCGTTGCAGCAAACGTTCTTCGGCTTTACGATTGCCGTACGTGATCAGCCAATCGTCTCGTGCAATTGCCAGTGAGCCGCTTGCCGCGTCCCACAACCCGAAATAATGATGCTCGGTTGAGTCTTCGAGTTTTGCGGTTTTGAATGCACGAAATGTCAACTCCGTAATGCCTAGAAAGGAGCGGATGCCAACTGTAGACCACATTCGAGTGGGTTCTCCTTTGGTACCCCACCAGAAGCGTCTCTTACTGATCTCCCTATTCTGAAGCTGGCTCCACTCCGGTATTGCTTTGTCTAGCGTATTCGGATCCAGATCATCGAATTGATATGAGCCTCTCAGTTGCACAAATCCGCACCGCGCCGACCACAAGGATTCGAAGTGATCCTCCGTTTTCCGCAGAAGAAACAAGTGGTCTCCGCCGCCCTCCGTCTTAATAACCACAAGCAACAGCCCCTGATCTCGGAGCTGCTCGTAAAAATAGTGCGGCAAATCGAAAGTTCCGGCGGTAAAGACTACGCGATCGTATGGAGCTGAAGTGTCGCATCCTTGTGCCCCGTCACCGGTGAGAATCTGGACGTTTGCGATTCCCAATGAGGCGATATTTTGGGCCGCATTCTGAGCTAGTTCAGGAATGATTTCGAGGCTAACGACGTGCCCTTGCTGGCCAACAATCCGTCCCATTAACGCGGCGCTCCATCCACTGCCCGCGCCTAGCTCGAGAACTCTGTCTCCTGCCTTTAGTTCCAACAGGTCGACCATTCTGAGAACTAAAGAGGGTTGTGAAATCGTCGAGAGAATATTTTGGTCGTCGTTTCCAAACAGAATAAGAGAGCGGTCTGCGTACAGCGTCGCGATGTGCTCCGCCAAACTCTCTGGCTCAACCACCTGCCATTCTTTGGTGCCCCATTCGCGATAGCGTCCGACAAAGTGATGCCGAGGAGTCGCAAGGTACGCCTGCTGGGTTGCTTCGCTAATCGGCGTGTCTCGATAGAGACTTTGTGTCTGCTCCAAAAGTTGATTCTGGTATTTCTCTATCTTCTCCATAGCGTTTGTTGCGCGACACGGCCTACCGTTTCTGGGAGCGGATCCCCACCAACGCGGATGAGCGATACCAAGCCTCCCATGCCTTGCTGATCTGTACGCCGCGTTGCGGATGCTCGCAAAAGGGACAGCGTTTGAAGCGGTGAATCTCGACCTCTTCCTCAGCGGTTAGACGCACACAGAGATTCAACAGCCCAAGGCCCTTAGGTTGACGCCTATCGGCAGCCGCCGGATTATGAGCCTGACGGAGGCGTTAAGCCGATCATTCGGTAGCACACCCGGCACACCTATTCCTTAGCGGGAACGACATTGTTGTTTTCGCCCACGGTCTCTATCTTCGGATGCGCACCGTTCAGACCTTGACGATAGGTAACTAAATTGTTGTTCCCGACTAGCGTGACAATGCCAACGGCGTCCAAGGTGATCTTATTGTTGTGGCCTAGGACCTCTACTTTGGAACAGTCACCTCCGATGGTGACTTCATCGTTATTGCCGGTGATCTCGAAATGTCTGCCTTCACCTTGATAATTCACTTTTTGATTCGAAGTGATTACCTCCACCGTACCTGCCGGGTCTGCGCCAGCATTCTGTCCGAAGAGAAGCGGAGTCGACGCAATGGTTGCTAACATCAAACGGAACAAGGCCGATCTGTTTTTCATAGAATGATCCTGACTTCAACCGAAATACACGGTCTAACTGCTCCAAATTTCAGCTAACGACATGTGGTGAAAATCATTTTCGCGAATTTACTTTTACCGGAGTCGCTGCAAAAGCGACCCAGATCAAGAAGGTCAGCCACAAGCCGCGTTTCTTATCGCGTTCTATACAATGAACACCGAGCGGGAGAAAAGAAGAAATGTTCTGAAGGAGTTCAGCATGGATGGCTGCTGCCCCGACCAAAACTGCGCTACTCCCAAGACCTCCCTCGTCCTGAACTCCCGAACTCCGGCACTCCTGAACTCCTTCTCTAATCCGCTTTCTCGACATCGTTGTTCGAGCCATGAGCCTCGGAAACAACGTCTTCTCCGGAACTCAGAGATTGTTTGTAACTCACTTCGTTATTCGAGCCGTGGAAAATGACTCTGCTGACCTGGTCGATCTCGACGTCGTTGTTGGAGCCATCGATGTCCAGTTGTTCGGCCGCACCGTTAAACACCACCGAGTTGTTGCTGCCAACCAGTTTGACGTGCTTCTTAGTAATAGCACGGGTCAGGTTATCATTGGTTAACGTCACCACCTCAATCTCGCCGTTGTCTTCCGGGGAAGCGGATATCGCGGGTGACGGGTTGGCCGCGCCCAGCGAACCGACTTGTTTGGCCTCATTGTCCTGACCAATATTGGCGACGGTCGGACTTTCGCCGTTGAGAGTGTGCAGGTAGGAAACGTGGTTCGCGTTTCCGATCATTTGGATATCTCCGACTCGCTCCACTTCAACCGAATTAGCGTTGCCCAAGACCTTAAGACTCGAACAATCCCCATGAATCTGAACCCGGTTATTATTACCGGTGATCACCTTCGGCTTACCGTCTCCTTCGAAAGAAAGCGTTTGATTATTCGACGCGACCAGGGTCTGATCGAGAACTGGGGTTTTGATAGTGACAGACTGCGCCAGGGTAATTCTCCCGGTCGCCATTAAGACTACAATCGTTAGAGCGGCTAATACGGCTTTCCACATAGGTCTGGATGTGCTGGGAGGTTTATTTTTTTGAGATCCTCGGCTTAACGCCTCATAGCACCTACCCCTGAGATCAGCAAAAAGTTGCAGAAATTTAAACCGCGAATGGACACGAATGGACACGAACACAAAAGACTTAAAGCCAATCGCAGATTAACGCAGATGTAGCAGATCGTTTTTCGGATCTGCCTCCCTGACTTTTACGGCGCTTTTCTCCCTGAGTGCGTGGCCAGACTGCCACACGAAGGCGGGTCAATCTGCGATTGGCTTGAGATTTTCGTCTTCGTGTAAATTCGTGTCCATTCGCGGTTCATTTGTATCGGATTTGATTGCGGCTCCTGATTTGTCATTCTATTGGCTCGAATGCGGATTCTTTACCTGGACTGCTTCTCAGGGATTAGCGGCGATATGTTTGTTGGGGCACTCACCGATCTCGGGGTGGCGCCATCGGTATTCGAATGGGAGTTGAGTAAAATCGACCTCGAAGACCACCACCTGCATTTCGAGCGCCAAGCGCGCAAAGGGATCTCCGGCGTTAAGTTTGGGGTGCACGCGGGAGCAGTCCACGTTCATACCGAGCACGAGCATTCGCACGATCATACTCACAGCCACGACGATCATCACCATCACGACCATCAGGGTGACGCAGGTCATCCCCATCCCTCTTCCGCCAAGGTTCCGGACGAACAGGATCTCGTCCCTACCGTTCACCGCACTTACCGCGATATTGTCCGATTGATCAACGAGAGTGATCTGTCCGATTTTACCAAGAAACACAGTCTAGGTGTTTTCCATCGGTTGGCGATTGCTGAAGCGAAGATCCACGCTTGCCCGGTCGATGATGTCCAATTCCATGAGGTCGGGGCACTGGATTCGATTATCGATATTGTTCTGGCCTGCGTAGGGATCGAAAGCTTAGCGGTCGACGAGATCCATTTTTCTCGCTTGGTAGATGGGCAAGGATCGATCCGATGTGCTCACGGCGAATATCCGATTCCAAGCCCGGCCACGTTGGAGATTTTGAACGGCCTGCCCCTTTCGCAAATTCCTGTCCCTTTTGAGTTGATCACGCCAACCGGCGCTGCGCTGGTAGCGGAGTTTCAGAACTCAGTCGGCGCCCTGCCTTTGATGCGACCGATCAAAACCGGTTACGGTCTCGGTACCCGAGACCTGCCTGAACGCGCCAACGTCCTCCGCGCAATCTTGGGCGAGAAAGTCCTTTCTTCTGACCCGGAACGTTTAACCGAAGTTCAGGCTACTATCGACGACATGTCGCCGGAACTTCTGGGGGCAGCGATCGAGAAGATAAGGGAGGCCGGCGCCGTAGAAGCTTTTTTTTCCTCAGTCCAAATGAAAAAGAGCCGGCCAGGGATTTTGCTCACGGCTCTTTGCCGCCCCGACCAATTAGTCGAAGTCGAAGAAACCATCCTCCGGCACACGTCGACCTTCGGAGTGCGTTACCGTGAAGTTGATCGTCTGGCTCTCGATCGAACTTTCGTCTCGGTGACTAGTCAGTACGGGGCTCTGGCAATCAAGCTTGGTATGCTGAGAGGCGAAGTGATTCAGGTGGCGCCCGAGTTTGAGGATTGCCGCAAGGCAGCGGAGAAAGCAGGCATCCCGATCAAAATGGTCTACGACGCCGCCCTGCGAGCGTATTACGAAACGGTCCACGGTTCACCGCTCGTCCGCTGACATCTGGCGCTAGCTGCCTCATCAGCGCTTCAAGCTGTTCCAGCCGCTGCGCGAAAATGTCCATCGTATATTCAATCGGCTTTGAACTGCAAAGGTCGACTCCCACCTCGACCAGGGCGTCGACCGAAAATCTGGTGCGTCCCGCCCGCAGCAGCTCCTGGTATTGTCGCTGGGATTTGCTACCGCCAGTCTGAATCTTTCGCGCCAGCGTTATGGCTGCCGTAAGACCGATTGCATACCGGTACACATAGAACGCAGAGTAGAAATGCGGGATACGCAAACATTCAAGCTCCAGTTCCGGGTCGATCGTGATATCCGGCCCAAGGTAATCTCTTAACAATCGGGCGTATGTCTCTCTGAAGAACTCAAGGGTCAGACCGCCGCCCGATTCTTCGGCCGCATGAATGATTTTTTCGAACTCGGCGAACATTGTCTGGCGGACCAGCACCGAGCGCATCCGTTCCAGGCTCTGGTCGATCAGGAACGCCCGGATCTTCGGTTCCGCCGTCTTTGCCAGCCAGTAGTCCGTTAACAATTCTTCGTTCACCATCGCTGCGACCTCCGTCAGCAGGATCGGCGGTTTGTAATATCGGAACGGTTGGGCGTTCTGTGAAAACCAAGTGTGCATCGAATGCCCCGCTTCATGGGCCACGGAGAAAACGCTGGAGATGCTGTCTGTCCGGTAGTTCATCAGCATGAAAGGCGGATTCCGATAGCTCCCGGATGAAAATGAACCTGGCCGTTTTCCTGGAGTTTCGTACCGGTCGACCCAGCGAGCAGTAAAGCCGCGGCGCAGTGTTTCCACGTATTCGTTCCCTAAAGGCGCGAGTGCAGAACACACCAGCTCAATCGCTTCATTGAACTGGGTGTGAACACATATCTGCGGGGCGATCGGAATGAACGTGTCATAATAGTACAGTTCGCCAAACGCTTGCCGGCGCAGGGCATAGTAGCGATGAACAACCGGAAGTATGCTCCGGACATTCGTGATCAGATTGTCATAGACCGCCACCGGTACATCATCCGAGAACAATGCCGCCTCTAGCGCTGAGCCAAACCGGCGGCTGCGCGCATAGAGAACATCTGCGCGTACAGAGGCAGCCAGCGTGGCAGCTAATGTGGACTGGTGGTTTTGCACCTGGCGATACAGCTTGCGGAATGCTCGCCGCCGGGTGCCTCGGTCCGGGTTGGCCTGGAGCGAATCCGCTAACCCGAGTGTTAACGTGATTTTCTCGCCGTGGTTCGTTGTGAGCGTACCGAACTTCATGTCCACGTTCATCAACTGCGAAAAAATCTGTTTGTACCCGGACAGACTAGCGCCGGCCAGCGCCAGCAACCGTTCTTCGCCTGCACGCAATGTGTGCGTTCTATACCGCCGGATCCGATCCAGGTAGATTTTCCACGGTGCAACCACCGGGCTCCGGATCAGGTCATTAAACCGGGCATCCGTCAGCCTTTGAATTTCAGGAACAGCAAAAGCGCGCGCCTCCGCGATCTTTGTTCCCAGGTTCTGCAATGCTGACCAGCGCCCCGTGTTCGCCGGGTCAGCGTTAGCCTCAGCTTTCTTCAGAGATGCGTAATGGGTCAGCTTCTCCAAAGCTAGATCGATTGATTTGTCGAGCTTTAGGTAGTCGACTAATGATTGCGCAGATTCCGTGATCCGCCCTTCGAATTCGCGGTACCGTTTATAGCGCGCGTGAACTTGTTCCAAAGCAGCCCGGTATTCGTCCTCCGTGCTGAACAGCAACCCCAGGTCCCAGGTATCGCTGGCCGGGATTTCATGCCGATAATAGATCCTGACGGCTCGTGGTTTCATGGCCGAATCGCTGGTCGCGTCCAGCACATTCTTTAGCCGATCACCTTTCTTCGTCCAGCCGTCTTCAGCAAAACCGGAAGGTCGCCGGCCAGTCGACTGCGATACCGGTGAATTGGCGAACCGTGAACTGTGCGTACCGCGCAAATAGTTGTTGAAGTCACTTCACAATAGGCGTTGGGTATTTATTGATATGAGCACCGCAACTGTTGAGAAGCTTTCCCAGCTCGATCAGCTCAAAAAGTTCACCAGAGTCGTAGCCGACACAGGTGATTTCGAGAGCATCCGCCAATTCAAGCCCGAAGATTCGACGACCAATCCGAGTCTGATTTTTGCGGCCGTTTCGGAACCTGAATACTCGCATCTGCTGGATGAGGTTATCGCAGATTTGAAATCCTCGCCGCTAACGGGTGCAGCCAAGATCGAGACGGTGATCGACCATTTGTTGATCGCGTTCGGGTTGGAGATTTTGAAAATCGTTCCGGGGCGTGTCTCCACGGAAACAGACGCTCGGCTGTCGTTTGATCAAGAAGGTTCTATTAAGAAGGCTCACCAGTTGATCGATCTTTACGAAAAGAACGGAATTTCCCGCCAACGGGTCCTAATTAAGATCGCCTCCACTTGGGAAGGCATTAAAGCCGCGGAACAGCTTCAGAAAGAGGGTATCAATTGCAATTTGACCTTGCTGTTCTCGTTCCCGCAGGCAGTGGCTTGCGCGGAGGCCGGTGTAAGATTGATCTCACCGTTTGTAGGTCGAATTTACGATTGGTATAAGGCGTCAGCCGGCAAAGATTTTAAAGGCGCCGAGGATCCCGGGGTCATTTCGGTAACCAAGATTTACAATTACTACAAGAAGTTCGGCCACACGACTGAAGTAATGGGCGCCAGCTTCCGGAACACGGGAGAAATCATCGAATTGGCTGGGTCCGATCTATTGACGATTAGCCCCAAGCTTCTGGCCGAGCTGGCTAATTCCACCGAACCGATGACGCGGAAGCTCTCGCCGGAGACCGCCAAGGCAGCGCAACTCGAGAAGGTTTCATTCGACGAGAAAGCGTTCCGTTTTGCGCTCAACGAGGATCCAATGGCCACTGAGAAATTGGCGGAGGGTATCCGCAAATTCTCGGCTGACATCGTCAAACTCGAGCAGATGATCGCCGCGAAATTGTAGGACGCAGGGCGCCGCTAAGGCCCAATCGTCCTCGTCCTTCGTCGTCGTCCTCGTCCTCGAACGTGGCGCAGCATCCCGCCTGCGCCACAGCCGACCGCCCGTTTCATCATGGCTCGGGTGGAACCCAGCGTTTGGATACCTGCACATCGTCGGCGACGGTGGGGCGAAAATCTCGGCGCGGACGACCTGCGCGCCACGCCCAACCGTGGATTCCGCGCCGGATTTGAGCCGCTCCGTGCGGCTGGCATTCGCCCACGATTGCTGCAAACCCAGCG
>Ga0070765_100003359_pt1 | contig 10278 bp, 10 predicted proteins | sample HubBroMetageWFT5_FD_71516 | JGI IMG/M metagenome (GOLD analysis project Ga0070765, IMG submission 71516) | Warmed and freeze-thawed soil microbial communities from the Hubbard Brook experimental Forest, New Hampshire - Hubbard Brook CCASE Soil... | ecosystem: Environmental > Terrestrial > Soil... | reverse complement strand
GGACGTACCCAGGATTTCCGGGTTCGGTCCGCACCATTTGCAAACCACTTATACATACAGCCTCCTATTCAAGCTGTCAGAATGGTTGTAATTTGCATCGTTGAATTCGGAAAAAAGTGAGGAAGAGCAATTGCGGGAGATGATCTTGCGGTTCGAAAAAAACTCTTGCCGCCACTTGCAATGACGAAGTAATTCGACGTTCTTGAGATGATCGAGCAACAGCGCGCCCCTCAGATTCCGCAAAACGCCTAGAAAATACTCTTTCAAATTGCAGAATACAACACAAAAATTAACATTTCTTTACATACAGGAATTCCTGTAGGGGCGCTCCCACCGTACACTCTAAACAAACCAACACTTACTCAAATTACTGGATCCGGGCTTTGTAATGGTGGAGGACTAAAAGGACAGCGGTAAGGAGTTATCACGCTAGGCTGACTGGGGCGAGGTTATGGGCATGGCATCATGCGCAGGCTCCTTATCGCTTGCTACCGCAGGGAACAGAAGCTCGACAATCAGGCCGCCATCTTTGCAGTTTTCGGCTTTAACGCTTCCGCCATGGAGACGTACAGCGCGGTCGGTAATCGAAAGCCCCAGACCTGAGCCGCCGGCGGTGCGCTCGCGAGCGTCACCTACGCGGTAAAACGGAAGAAAGATGTCCGCCAGAGATTCTTCCGGCACGCCCTTGCCCCGGTCGCGCACCCGAATCACGGCCGTTTCGTTCTGCGATTCTGAAACAAATTTCAAAGTCACGTCCACGGAAGTGCCTTCCTCCGTGTGGCTCAGTGCGTTACGAATCACATTCTCAGCCGCGGCACGAACTAATTGCGCATCTCCATCCACCGCGCAAGCATCCGCGGACACAATCTGGACATGCCGATTCCGGCTCTGCGCTTCATAATCCGCGTCGGCCACGACCTCCTGCAAGAGAACGTGAAGTTCTATCGGCTCTCCTTCCAGAACTTCCGCTCCGCTTTCCAGCCGTGCCAACTCGAGCAGGCTGCCAATTAAATGATTCAGGCGCTCAGACTCCAAATCGATCCGGTCAAGGGCACTGGAAAATTCCGGGCCGGCATGTCGACGGGCAAGTCCCAAGGCCACACACAAGCGAGTGAGCGGCGATCGAAGCTCATGGGAAATATCGGAAATCAGCCGTCGTTGCGATTTCAATAAAGATTCGATCTGTTCCGCCATGTGGTCGAAGTCGCGGCTGAGGTCCGCAAGTTCATCCTTACGTCTTTCATCATAGCCGCCGACTCGCGCAGAAAGATTTCCGGTCGCCAGCCGGTGCGTCGCGGTGCGCAAATGTCGTATAGGTGCCGTGATATAGCGTGCCAGCCAGAAGCAAACCAGGCCTGCGATCAAGAGAATTGTCGCGCCACGGAGGATTTGAACCCCCAGCGGCGCCCGCAAAACGCTGGCCACCGATTGAAGTTTCATCGCCGTAACGAAGACGTAGCGAGTTCCTGTCGACCCAGTTGTTCTTCTCGCGACATATTTAATCCCGTGTGACACAAAAAATTGGGTGTCGTTGGCCTGCAGAGCTTTTTGCGCAATGGCATCAGCTTCAGAAGGAGTAGGCTGCGATAGGATTTCCTTGCCTTCATCGTCAAACAGATAAGCCTGCCAGCTCAATGTCGTTTGCAGGGAGCTAAGATAATCCGCCAGCGCTCCCATTCCGTGATCGTCCAGGACGTCCGCGGCACGAGCAGCCACAATTGGAATCAACGTTCTGTCAGACTGCTCGGATCGATTTAAAGTAAACACAGATTGAGTAGTGACCACGGAATAAATCAGCGTGCCGCTCACTAAAACCATGGCCAGCCAAAAGGAGAGAAAAATCTTAAGGAATAAAGTTCGCATATTTTGACCTAGCGTTTTTTAGGCGCTCCCGGTATCGCGTAAATGTAGCCTACGCTCCTCACGTTCCGTATGCGATTGCCACCATCGGGGGCGGGCCCTAATTTCTTCCGGAGATTGCTGATGTGCACATCGATGCTGCGATCGACCGGCACGAAATCGCGCCCTAGCGCGCTCTTCACCAGCTCTTCCCGCGTAATTACCTGACCAGGTTTTCTCAGAAGTGCGGCTAGAATGTCAAATTCCAGCGAGGTAAGATCAACTTCGCTATTCCTGCGGCGTACAATGCGGGCGCCAATCTCTAATTCCACGTCGCCCAGAACGATCCGATCGGCGATCAGCGGCGAGGCTTGCGTACTTCGTCGTAAAACCGCCTGTATTCGTGCGACGAGCTCACGCGGATTGAACGGCTTCGGGAGATAATCGTCAGCTCCAATTTCCAAGCCTACGATTCGGTCAACATCCTCGCCCCGAGCAGTCAGCATAATAATAGGCAACCGCGACTTCGCCCGGATTTGTCGCAACACTTCGAACCCTTGGATTCCGGGAAGCATCACATCCAAAATAACCAGGGAATATTCACCGGAAAGAGAACGATCCAGACCTTGCACACCGTCGTAAACCGAATCTACGTGAAATCCTTCCGGGATAAGGTACTCGGCGACCAACTCACACAGCTCGGCGTCATCGTCCACCACCAAAATCCGTGGACCCTGCCATTCCGCGGGTTTTTCTATTTCAACCGGATCGACCACTGGATTCTGCACTCTTTTGCTCGCGCGATTCCCGCCGTAATTTTACCCCATCCGGCGGCGAACCGTTCGGCGGAACGCCAGCCGATTCGAACTACCCGCTAAAAGCCAGTCCAATCGTCGCAGCTCATTTGAACAAACTTTCAGATACAATAGCGCGGAATGGGGAAAACAGCGATAGGATGCCGGGCATTCGCGGAATTTCGGCGGTTGTCGCGTATTTGCGCCGGGCCGGCGAAATGATTTAACGATCTAATGACTCAATACTCACAACATTCTTACTGGCGCATCTTTTTCTTGTCTGTTTTTTTAGCCCCGGTTATAACGCAGCCAAATCCCCCGCTGTTTGCCATCCAGAAATCACCGGACTTGGAAGGCTTCGCGATTGATCTAAAAGCGACAGAAGAAGATGTCATCAAAGCAGTCCAGGATGTTGTTGAAGACCAGATGATTCACGGCACCTCGGTGTATGCGCGCGAAGACAACTTAACAGAAGCCGAATCCGCCTCATCCTCTGCATATTATGGAGCCTGGCAAGGTCCTGGCCACGTTTTCTACAAGATTCGCCGCGGGGCGCTTTCCCCGAAACACTTCAAGAACTCCAACGATATAGGCGTCATCACCGTTCGTTACGTGGTCCAGTCCGTTTCGCCCAATCGGACTCACTTGCAGATTGACGCGGTATTTGTTGAAGATGCTATGCACAAGGTACATCCCTCCGACACCACCGTCGAGACCAGCGAATTCGCTGAAATCAATGCGCACCTGCTTCAGATTCATAAGGAAGAACAACAGACGGTGGAACTCGTTAAGCAAAGACAAAGGGATGACGAAGCGCGCGCCGCAGCAAAAGTGCGGGACCAGGAACTCGCGCGCTTGAACTCCGCGGAAGCTTCGTTGAAAGACTTGCAAGCTCGCGCCCACCAGCTGCGCCACGATGTTGAAGTAAGAGTCAAAAATCCAAACTCTGAACTCAAGGCCGCCCCATTCCAACGCGCTGCTAAACTCCAATCTCTTACGGAAGGCACCGAAGTTGTCATCGAGATCATCACGCCGTATTGGTACGGCGTGGAAACTGACCAGGGACAGCGCGGATGGCTGCGGCAAGACCAGGTAGAGCCTTTACCGTGAAAAAAAAATCCGTATCTCTACTTTCTATTTCGCATTTGTTCCTGGGCGTCTTCCTAACCGTTGGCAATGCTTCCGCGCAGGCCAAACCTGTTGCACGCACCTTTTCCAATCCGCTCTCAGAGGTTCAGCAAGTAGCCGATGATGTAAAGCCGTCATCCAGCGGCCGTCTTCCCATTCTCGAAGGCTTTGTCGATGTAGGCGACCAGCCCCTCAAGGGGTACGAACGCGGCTATTACGTCTGCACTCTTCAAGTGCTCCCCGCTGCCAACGGCGGTGCCACGGTACAAGTCACTTCGAAAATCACGGCTTGGTACACGGACCCGGAATCGGCGCGTTCCGGATATCGTGAACTTAATTCCAACGGCCATGTCGAGACTGACTTGCTCGACCGCATTGAAGACGCCTTGGCACACAAGGCTTCTCCGCATGCCCCGGGTTCCACGATTCGCGTTCCGCCAGCCGGTCCGTTGTACACGCCTGCGCCTACCAGCCAGCCCGGCTCGACAACACCGGCCACCGTGGCTGCCCCGGCAACTTCGCAGCCTGCGGCTAACAATCCACCCTCGTCAGCCGCTGCCGAATCCTCGTCAAACAGAAACGCGCCGTCCGCGCTGCCCGCTCGTGCTGCCAGCCAGCCGGCAGCAGCTCCTTCTGGCGAAAGTTTGGAATCCATTCAAGCTCGCCGCGCAATTGCGGAAGAAAGAGCGCGTCAGATCAGCGCCGATATAAAAGGTCTGGAAGAGATCCAACGGAACCAGGTGCGCCCCGTCGATTTGGTAATCGTGAAAAAGCCGGGAGTATCGATTTTCTCCAAGCCGGAAGAGGGTGCCCAAGTTTTACTTACCGCAGACGAAGAAGACGAGTTTCAAATCCTTGGCCTTGAAGGGGTCTGGGTCCACGTGGAAATTTCCGGCGCGTCTCGCGGTTGGATGCGGCGTTCCCAAGTTGAATTGCCTTCGAGTTACGGCGGCTCCGGGGGAACGAAAGCCTCCGCAGCTGCGATTCCGTCGCCCGCGAATGCCGATCTCTTCAAGGTTACGCGGGAAGAAACGAACACCTTCAGCGGCAAATGGGATCCGTTGCAAGGAAAAACAGTGAGAGTAGTTTGGGTCGAGCCGGTGCAGGGAACTTCATCCAGCCCAGCCGAAAAAAGAAAGTTCGCGAAATATCTGCTGCTCAAAGCTTACAAAGATACCGCGTCGTCCGATCAGAAAGTTTATGGAGTTGTAGTGGTTTTTGATGCTGCGGATGGCGGTCAAATCGCGGCGACGATGGAAAGCCTGAAAGCGCTCCAGGACGGAACAGTGTCCGACGCCTCCTTCTGGAAGGCAGCCTCCCTTGATCCTCCGGAAGCGTTTCAGGATTCCGCGAAGTCCTAAACGGCGAACTATCTTCTCGCTGTAATTCTTAGCGCCCGGCGGATCGATTCTCCACTGGCTCGGGAGTTGCGCCGATATCGGCAGCGCCGGTTTGCTGAAAAATTGTGCGCGCGCGATCCGCTGCCTGGCGCGCCTCGGCGTGAACTGGGACCAGAAGCCCGCCCTTTTTCAACCGTTCTTCATAGAGCTTAGCTTCATCCTTTGGAATTCCCACGCCGGCAAGAACTCCGGCCGCTCCGCCCGCCGCCGCTGCCGGCGAACGCTCCAAGCAAAGGTCCGGCAATCAACATCAATACAGAGAACTCCTTAGATTCTTGTAAATATTCGTGCACCAGAATTCGGACCAATTCGGCGGAGATCCGATGACACGTCGGCACTCCTATAGGATACTTTCCGTTCGGTCGTCACCCTGGGAGAAGCAATCAGCAATGTCCCTGTGGGCTCAATTGTCCTGGCTATTTATCCTCGCGATTCCCATCGCGTCCGTGGCCTGGACCATCACCCACGAAGAACTATTCAGCGAAGCTCGCCACTGGTGCGAAAAACACAGCAAAGAATGTCGAACGCTTTTGCAGCGGAAGTTTTTCTACCTCTTTACTTGTGAATACTGTTTCAGCCATTGGGTCACGGCATTTTTTCTTATTGTTACCCGTTTCAAATTGTTATTCACCGATTGGCGGGGTTATTTAATTTCCGGCTTTGCGCTTGTTTGGGTTGCCAACGTATACATGAGCTTTTTCGCGAGGATTCGCCTCGACGTCAAACGCGAGCGGGTCGAGATATCCGCCCAGGAAAAAGCTGTCGATGATGGCTGACTCAAAGAAGCCCGATTGAATTTCCAGACGAACTAGATCAAACAGTTTTGTCTTTCGAGTAGCAGGTCTTCTCAAGGTTGCATTCCAGGCACTTGGGCCTGCGCGCCTGGCACACCCTTCGCCCATGCCAAATTAGCTGGTGGGAGAACAAAATCCATTTTTCTTGCGGTATGACCTTTATCAAGTCCTGTTCAACTTTCTGGGGATCTACATTTTTCGTCAGGTCTAGCCTTCGCGACACCCGCAGTACGTGTGTATCAACCACTACTCCTGAAGCAATCCCGAATGCAGTACCGAGCACAACATTCGCGGTCTTCCGCGCTACGCCCGGCAGTTTTAATATTTCTTCCATCGACTTCGGCACTTCGCCGTGAAGTTCTTCAGCGATCTTCTTGCTCGCGCCCATGATCGATTTTGTCTTGTTGCGAAAGAAGCCCGTCGGCCGGATGTCTTGTTCCAATTCTGCAGGATTGGCGTAGGCGAACGCTTTCGGGTTCGGATATTTCTTGTAAAGCGTCTCAGTCACATGATTCACGCGTACGTCCGTGCATTGCGCCGAAAGTATTGTCGAGATCAGAAGCTGAAAAGGATTTTCATGCGTAAGTGCGCAGGTCACATCCGGATAGGCTTCGTCGAGTTTCTCTAAAATTAGTCGAACGCGTTCCGGGTTGGTCCCGCGCATTCCGCTCCCGCGTCCCAGAACCTTCGCGGGCACAGCTTTCCCCGCGCCTCGGTCCCCGGCGGGCTTTTTCTTCGCGATTTTCTTTGGCTTTTTTTGCATCCGGCGAAAAACTATATCATGGACAGTCTAAGCTTCTACCCGCACAAGGTTTCTTTCCCCTCGTGAGTATTTCCGCTTACACCGCAAAGAAAAGGTTCTGTGCGAAGGGCCACTCCGTATCGAACCATTGCCCGGCGCAGCGATAGCCGGTACGTTCGCCCATTTGCGGAACTTCCTGAGGATTGTACTTATGCGAGCTTTCCGTCCAGATCGTTTCGCCATCGCGCAAGAGGAAGCTGAATCGAGCCTTGCGAAGCGTCACGCGCTGCCATTTCGTGGAACGCAGATGCATCTCTACCCGCCGTTCCGCTTCGTCGTAGCGCACGATATGCTGGATGTGCGAGAGATCGAAGTTGCCATCTAGTTCGCGATTGATGCGTGCTAGAAGATTCTTGTTAAACGCCGCGGTAACACCCGCCGCATCGTCATATGCCGCTAACAATTGCGGAACCGGTTTTTCCAGGTCGGTAGCCAACAGCAGTGCATCCCCGGGAAGTAAAATTTTGCGCACTTCGCGAAGAAATTGATCGCCTGCTGGCCGGTCGAAATTTCCTATCGTGCTGCCGAGGAAAAGAACCAAAAGATGCTCGCCCTCGCGCCGCCGTGCTGCTACTTCCTGCAAGCCGTCCAGATACGCGCGCTCGAATCCCACAATGCTAACGCGGTCCATCTCGCCAAGTTCCTGTTGGCAACGGTGCAGCGCGCTGCCTGAAATGTCGATAGGGTAGTAATTCACGCGCTGGCGACGCGAAAGCGCCTCCAACAAAAACCGCGTCTTTGCTCCGCTACCGCTTCCTAGCTCCGCCACCACGAATGGTCCATCGAGACAATTAATAATGTCGGGTGCATACCTCTTTAGCGAACGCATCCCCGCCCGGCTCAATCCGTATTCCGGTAGCACGCAAATCACATCGAAAAGTGCCGAACCCACTTCATCGTACAAATATTTTGAGGGGAGCTCTTTCTGTCCCGGCTGTCCGAGTCCGACGATTACGTCTGACGAAAATTCAGCCAAAGCCTGGTTTGCGACCGTTGAAGTTGAAGGTGCCATTCGCGGAGCGGTTGCCATTTCTATTCCTCCACACAACGAAACGTGGCGTACGCGTACGGATAATGCGGTTGAAACCAATTTCGAAATGAGCGCCGCACCATGCAAGCATCCGTGCGCGGCGAGCCGCCCTTCATAACGAAATGTTTGCCGTCAAAAAAATCCGCGGAATAGCCGCGATAGAACGCAAAAGGTTCAAATCCATTCAACGGGCCAAACACCGTAGAGGTCCACTCCCACCCGTTCCCCACCAGGTCGAAAACGCCAAACGCGCTGGCACCTGCGGAATGCGCATCCACCGCAGTTGGGTCCCAGCGCTGATGATGAAAGTTCCCATGATGGTTTTCGGGCTGCGCGTCGCCCCACGGATAGATTCGCTCGCGGCCCTCGAGCGTACCGTATGCAGCGCGATGCCACTGCGCTTCCGTCGGCAATTTCTTCCCAGCCCATCGCGCAAAGGCCGAAGCCTCCGCGTGACTTGCATAAACCGGCCAGGACTCCGGCAACGGCATCGTTCCAAACATCGCCCGATAGTTCCACTGCCTAGCAGGATCAGATGTGACCGGACTCGACGAATTCGAATCAGTCCTGTGCGCCCAGAAAAATGGATGTTCGAGTCCCTGCCGAGTTTTCCAATCCCAATCTTCCGGCGTCCAATATTTTGAATCGTCATAACCACCAGCCCGGACAAACTTCAAATACTCGCCATTGGTCACCGGAAAAACATCGATCGAAAAACTTGGAACAGAAATTTCCTCCATTCCAAACTCGTTATCCCATCCGAACGCTTCATCGGTGCCTTTCGCTTGCCCAAGCGTAGCGCTTCCCGCCGGAATCAGCGCTTGCCTTTGTACTGGCGCCGGACTCGTATCCGCCGACGGCAAAGGCTGCGGCGTTTTTCTGTCCACCGGCAAATTGTGTAACAGGTAAGCCAGGGTCTCCGCATGCATCAGCCGATGCTCGATTGCAACTTGCAGCAGTGTCCCGTCCAGCAGCGCCGGCTCCTGTGAACTCAAGCCGTTCCGGTCGCGCAATCTAGAATCCAGTTTTTCGCGTACATCGCGCTTGTATCTTTCCACCGCGCCGATGTTCGGCCAATCGCCCGGCACATCCGTTGGCAGACCGCCATCCACTGGATCGATGCCAAACGCAAAAAGTTTGTCCAGCGTCGTATCTCGCGATTGCAAACCCAGCGCACCGCTCAGCAGGTTCCGGTCAAACGCCTCCAGATGTCCCAAATAAAAAATCAGCCGATGTCTCTCGGGAATGGGCCGGTCGTAAAAAGAATTGGGCGGCAGAAGGTTGAAAAGACTATCCGTGCGTGCGCGCGCTTCGTCTAATCTCGCAAGTAGTGATGGTTGTAAAACAATTGCAGTGCGCGGAGTCGCCATAATTCACCCAGGAGAAGTGCGAACCTTTCGTAGCCCCATATTGCAAGAGGTGAGAGCCCAGAGGGTCGCACCTGCATTAGACGCTACCACCTGGCCAAAAGTGGCAACTATCGGATAGCCAGAACCTCAAGCATACTTCTAAAGGCCTTCCCCCGGTGACTATAAAGATTTTTCTCCTGGCTGCTAAGTTCCGCGTAGGTTCGACCCAGTTCCGGGAACAAGAAGACCGGGTCATAACCAAATCCGTTGGTGCCGCACGGCGCTTCCGTCAGTACCCCTTCCGCGGAATCAGAAGTCATGGCAAACACGCGCCCCTGCTTCGCAACAGCCGTTACGCAAACGAACCTCGCACGCCGCTCGCCACCCTTCTTGTCTTTCATTTCGCGGAGTAGCTTGTTGACGCGGTCCTGATCTGTTGCATTCGGTCCAGCATAACGCGCCGACAGCACTCCTGGCGCGCCGCCCAGCGCGGGAACTACCAACCCGGAATCATCTGCCAAAACGCATTCGCTAGTAAATCGGCTGTAATGCTGCGCTTTTCCCGCAGCATTTTCCGCGAACGTTGAAGCCGTTTCTTCAAACTCCTCGATCTCAGAGAGATCTTGCAGGCCCACGAGCTCAATTCCGGATTCTCCGGCAAGCTCGCGATATTCGCGCAACTTGCCAGGATTAGCGGAGGCCAAAAGCAGTTTCATATCGCGCGATACCTCGCATACCGCACTGCTACCGCGCGTGACCCGCAAAATCCATGTGCAGCAATTCGTGTTGTGCCTGGGTAAGCTTGCGGATTCCTCCCGCCGCCAAAGCGAGCAGCAATTCCAGTTCGCGCTGAGTATATGGCCGCCCCTCCGCGCTCGCTTGCACTTCCACAAACTCTCCACTGCCCGTCATCACCACATTCATATCCACTTGCGCGCGCGAATCTTCTTCATAGGCGAGATCGAGCAGCAATTCATCTTTCACGATTCCCACGCTGATGGCCGCCAGCGAATCGATCAACGGAACCTTCCGAAGCATCCCGCCAGCAACCATCCTTTCAAGTGACAGCGCCAGCGCCACAAACGCTCCCGTAACGGAAGCCGTTCGCGTGCCGCCGTCCGCTTGAATCACGTCGCAATCCA
>Ga0070765_100003358_pt1 | contig 10278 bp, 10 predicted proteins | sample HubBroMetageWFT5_FD_71516 | JGI IMG/M metagenome (GOLD analysis project Ga0070765, IMG submission 71516) | Warmed and freeze-thawed soil microbial communities from the Hubbard Brook experimental Forest, New Hampshire - Hubbard Brook CCASE Soil... | ecosystem: Environmental > Terrestrial > Soil... | reverse complement strand
TCTACTGCGAGCAATGGTGAGACCGTGATCCCTCCCTACGAGCCGCAACGCTATCCGCTGGGATTGGGCGCATCTTTGATTGCCGGCGGACTCTCTGGCTTACTTGGCATTGGAGGGGGTCCCATTAAAGTTCCCGTGATGTACCTCTTCATGAATGTTCCGCTGATGGTGGCCACGGCAACGTCGAATTTCATGATTGGAGTTACTGCGGCAGCCAGCGCCATCGTTTATTACCGGCGCGGAGATATTCTCGTAGGCATCGCTGCGCCGCTGGCAGTGGGCGTGTTTTTGGGATCGCTGCTGGGCGCGCGGCTGGCGCCGCGCATTCGAACGAAATACGTCGTCTATCTGCTGGTCGCGATCATGCTGTATCTCGCTGGGCACCTATCTGTGCACCTGCTCGAGGGAGGCACGACGTGAGCCAGATCCGCGAACCGGACTTCGACCGCGTTGTTGCCTGGGTGCTGCGCGTGGGAGCGTTTGGCTGTTTCTTCATTATGCTGGCAGGATTGCTGGTTGGACTATTTGTCCAAAGCCGCATCCCGGCGGAGATCGAACGCGCAGGAGTGCTGCTGATGCTGGCGACGCCAGCGGTACGAGTCTTGGTCGCAGGCGTTCTTTTTTTGCGCGAGAAGGATTGGAAGTACGGAGCAATCTCATTTGGAGTGCTTGCGATTCTATTGCTGAGTGGGGTTTTCGGCATCGGCGAGCATTGAAGCGAAATTGTCATCCCTCGCTTCGCTCGGGATGACAAGCGGGCTTTAGCCCTCTAAGCCGTTCTCAGAAAACATGCAGCTTGATGCTGAGATACTTCTTGGGGTTTTCACGGATTGCTTTCACCAGGTTGCGGCTTTCCACCAGCATCTCGTTGAGGTTGTTATATAGGGTGTCGTCCTTGAAGAGTTTTCCCGCCGTTCCCTTTCCCGCTTCGAGATCGCTGGTCAAGGCTGCCAGCTTGGTCATTGTGGTGTCAATCTTCTTTCCCAGTTCTTCGTCCTTGAGCAATCTTCCCGCAGTCCCCTTGCCCGCGTTCAGGTCCTCGCTGACTTTCTTTAGATTGGCGATGGTGTCATTGGCATTGTTGTAGAGGGAAGGGTCTTTCAGAAATTTGCCAGCCGTGCCTTTGCCCTGTTGCAGGTCATCGACGACGCCATTCATCTTGTCGAGGGTGGCAACGAATTTGTTGTAGGCGTCATTGCTATTGATCAACTGGCCCAAGCTGCCTTGTCCTTTGGCAATTTCGTCGACAACGGTTTTGAGTTCTGCCACCGTCTCCGAGAAGCGGTCATACAGCGTGGGATCGTAAATCAACTTGCCGAGGGAGCCCTTGCCGCTTTCGGCGAAGGCCAGAATGCGGTCGGCGCGCTTGAGCAGCGCATCCATGTTTTGCAGTGTGCTTTGGCTGGAGCGCACGACTTCGTTGAAGTCCGGATGGATGAGAGTGGGAAGCGTGTCACCATCCTGCGCCGGTGGGCCGAAGGCCTGCGAACTGTCCATATCCATGAAGGTTTCGCCCAGCACTCCGGCAGTCGCAAGAGACGCACGGGTATCGCGGCGCAGGCTGAAGCTGTACTTCGTGCTCACCTTCATGACTATTTTCACAGGAGTGAGCTGTTTGTCTTTGTCAGGGACAATAAAAATGTGTGCGACGTTGCCGATGTCCACGCCGCTGAGCCGCACCGGCGCGCCCACCCGCAGACCCTCCGCATTGTCGAAGTAGGAAACCAGCGTGATTCGCTTGGTGAAGTAGCCGCCGGTTCCGGACATAAGGAACAGCAGCAACCCCAGCACGAGGCTCGCTACAATCACTGTGACACCGACCCGAAGTTGCGACCATTTGAGCTGCTTTTGGCTCGGCAAATGATTTCCTCAAACTGCCATGTGCGTTATCTTCGGTGTTATCGGCGGTGGTCCCGGAACGTCCAACCGCCGCCCACGCAGCATCATAACAAACCCGGGGCCATTCTCCGGGCCCATTCTTAAGCGCGTTGTGGGCGAAGGGTCGGCAGAAGCATCAGGGCCAGCAGGTAGGCTGCAACCCCGCAGGCCAGGGTGATGTTCAGGCCAAACTGGATCGCGATCACCATCGCCAGCACGGAACCCAAAACACTGGCGGCGGCGTTCATCGCCCAAGCCCACTCCACGGCATTGTCCGCTCCAGGGCTGTCTGCTCCAGTCACTGCGCCGGAGACCTCGAATGCGGGGCGCGCTGCGAGTGCACGCAAGCCGGTGGGAAACGGCATCCCCATCACGAAGCCGAGCGGCGCCAGCAGCAGGCCGCTTACCACCAGGCGGTAGCCAAAAGCCAGGCCTACCCAGGCGGGAAGCGCCCAGGGCAGGAAGAATACGTTGGCCGCCAGCGTGAGGATTACCAACACCAGCGGCATCCAGGCCATTTCGGTGCGAGGAAGCCAGCGCCGCGAAAAGAAGCTTCCAGCGCCGCTTGACAGCATCAGCAGAAAGATCACAACGGTCAGCGCATAAGTCGGGTGCCCCAGAAAAAGCACGAAGCGCTGAATAAATGCGATCTCCACCAGGATGTAGCCCAAACCCACCGCCACGAAATAAAGCAGCGGCAGCGGCGACTGGCGGCCTCCATGAAGGGCCAGCGGCAGAATCAGGAAACCCAGAACCGCAACGAACGAGATGGCCAGCACCAAGACCAGAACCAGCACTCCCAGGTTTACCTTCCAGTCAACGCTATGCCGCGCTCCCTGCTGGCCGAGGATTTGAGCGGGTTTGAGCGTAAAAAAGAAAAACGGAGCGTTATCGGTGACCGGCGACACGTTGTAGGCATAACTCTGCGCGAACCCGTATGGATCGTTACTCGCGATCAGATCGGCAAACGGATTATGTCCCCCCTTCCATACCGCGGGGTCGGAAGGCATATAAAGCGGAACCAGTTCGTCATAGTCGTCGAGATGTGTCTGCACCGCGGCTTCTTCTTCGTCGGTAAAAGCAGTTTTCTTGGCCAGCACCACCACCGGAATTCCGTCTTCATTGAGCGGCCCTTCCGAAGCGACCATAAAATTCCGCGCCGGGTTCGCCACGCCCAGCCTATGCAAAGCTTCCATGGCGACCGAAACCACGCGCAGCGCCTCCCGCGGCTCGCGGAATTCCCAGCGTGTGATGGCGATCATGCCGTCTGGTTTTAGATGTTCGAAATATTCCCGGAAGGCTTCCACCGTGTATAGATTGTTTTCACTCAGCGCGAAAGCGCCTGCGGCGGTCGAAGCCCACGTGTCGACCAGCGTCATCTGCACCACATCGAACTGTTGCTGGGTCGAACGCAGAAACGATCTGCCGTCGGTCACGTGCAAGTGAACATCGGGCCGCTGGTACAGATGTTTGGAATAAGTGGCATAGCGTCCGCGCATGATGGTGTTGGCGATGAGTGGATTGATCTCGATGCCCGTCACGCTGGGGCTGCCGCTAGCCAGAGCGCTCAGCACGTCAATGCCGCCGCCCGGACCGATGATGCCGAACGTCCCGTGGGGCCGCAGAACGTTCGCCAACGCTGGGGGTCTGGACAGCAGAATGTCTTGCCACGCCGTGCCGTGCACCTGCTCTGGTTCGACATTCATGATGTAGGTGGAAGCGTCGGCGTCAATGACAATGGTTTTGTTCTGGCCCTGGCGATCCACTTCCACCCGCGACAGCGCATTCCAGCGGGCAAACTCCACCCAGGCGGGATCGCGGAACATGCCCTTCGCGTACACCACATCGAACAGCCGGTCGGAAAGATTGCCGGCAATCAGCATCAGGAATAACGCTAGCGCGGCTCCAGCAACCCTGCGCCAGGTCCGTGAAGGCGCCCAGACCGCGGCCGCGACTGTGAGCGCCACACTGGCCATGAGAATCGTATTCGGCCCGCCAATCCAGTTGAGCAGCGGCACTGTGGCCAGGCAGGCCAGCGCCCCGCCGCCCAGATCTGCGGCGTAAAGCAGTGGAATGCGCCGCGTCTCACGGGCGAAGACTACGGAGAACAGCAATCCAGTCAGGAAGAAAGGCAGCGCTGCCGCAACGTAAAGGGCGGTCAAGTGCAGGAAATTCCTCCACGTTATGGTCAGCGCGACCGGGATATGCAGGATAACTTCCAGCGCGATCAACACCAGGATCGAGCTTTCGAGGCACAGGCGCGTGGCTAGCGTGCGCGTACCGGTTCTGGCGAGGCGATTCTTGAATAGGTAGCCAAAGACTCCACCAGCGCCCAGCCCCAGCAGCGCAATCGAAATCGCGAGAAATGCGAAGTGATAAAACAGCACCACGGAAAATAATCGCGTAAGCGCCAGCTCCAGCAGCAATGCCGCGAAGCTGGTCAGCCCTAGACCGGCGAGAAGAGTGCGTTCGGGAATTTCTGTGGAAGAAGTAACCGTTGTGGCAGGTTGAATGGTCACAGACATGTAGTTATGGAATGCGCCAGTCTAGCAGAAGGTCTGTAGAGACGCCGCACCAATTGCGAATGGGGTAGTCGTGCGGGGCGCCACTACCGCGCACTGTCATCCGGAGCGAAGCGAGGGATCTTGGTTCTTGCGTCTGTGGGCGGCCCAGGCAGAAACCAAGATCCCTCGCTGCGCTCGGGATGACAAACTTCTCTTAGATGACAAGCGTGCTTTAGTGTCCGGGTTGGCTTGAAGTGGCGTTAGCTTTCGAGTATGACTTGCGCGATTGCCTGCTCGGCCGTGTGCGAGATCGACAGGGCGGCATGCTTCACGCCCAGCCGGGCGGCGATTTCGCCGGCCTTTCCATGAAAAGTGATGCTCGGACGTCCTCCCGGCAGGCGGACCACTTCGCAATCCCGCCAGCGGACGCCGTGGCTCCAGCCCGTGCCCAGAGCCTTCATTGCCGCTTCTTTGGCGGCGAAGCGTGCGGCATAGCGTTCTGCACGGTTCGCCTTGGAATCACAATAACGGATTTCGCCCGCGGTATAGATGCGCTGTAGAAAACGATCGCCAAAGCGCGCAATTGATTGCCGGATGCGAGGAACTTCCGCGATGTCGATGCCTGTGCCGACGATCATATTCTTTAAACACCTTACAAGAGGTTTTCGACACCCTACAGCAGGCGGTCTCCCCGGTAAATCAATTCCCCGCCTATGATGCGAGCTTCCGTGGTCAGGCCATGTGGTTTGACGGGGCCGGTCCCGTCAATGTGCATCACCTCATGTCCGTGCGCGACCAGCCAATCCGAGACCAGCATGCGGTGGCAGCGGAAGTATACCCGCTCGGCGCACATGTAGGCGGTGCGCGAGCCCTCGGCCAGAGCAACCAGTTCGGCCATCGCGCTCTCGAACTCCGTGGTCAGCATATAGTCGGCATAATTGCGGAAGCTCGCGTTGCGAAGCCCGATGTTGGGGGAGTCTTCGCGACATTTCTTGCGATAGCCGCCAAGGGCTTTCATCCAGACATATCGGATTCCGGCGGCGGGCAAGCTTTTTTCCAGAGACTCTCGATTAAATTGCGGCAGCCGCCGCGACATGGGGAAGGCACGGATATCCACCAGGGTTTCAATTCCGTGACCCTGAAGCGTCTCGAATAAATCGTCGAGTGAGCGGGTCGAATGTCCGACAGTGTAGAGGCGAGCCAATGCTGTTTCGATGCGAGACGATCACGCAACGATGCGATGGAGAGCCGCGACCACCGCGGCATCCTGTCCCGGAAACACCGTCCGCAGATCGAGCAACACGCGGCCTTCCTCGACTCGGGCGATGATTGGAGGCTCGGAACCGCGCAGCCGCGCGGCTAGTTCGTCAGCGCTCAGGCCTTCGCAAGTCAGCGCCAGCAATCGCGTGGTCAGAACAGAAGACGGCGCCGCGCCGCCGCCGAGGATCGATTCGCCATTCACGACTTCAATCTTCAACTTCGCCGTTACAATTTGCGCCGCCAGCGACTCAGCGCGTTCGCCGATTGCATCCTTTGAGAGCCGCATCATGCGCAGCGTGGGAATCGCATCGTGATCCTTTCTTACGTACGCGAGAAGAGTCGCTTCCAGCGCAGCGTAGGCCAGCTTGTCCACGCGCAACGCGCGGAACAGAGAATTCGACCGCATGCGCGCGACTAACTCTGAGCTGGCGCTGATCAGCCCCGCCTGCGGGCCACCGAGCAGCTTGTCGCCGCTGTAGGTAACAATGTCGACGCCGCAGCGCAAGCTGTCCAGCACGCCCGGCTCGCCGCTGATGCCGATCGACCGGAGATCAAACAGCGCGCCGCTGCCCAGGTCTTCCATCAGCGGTATGCCGCGTTTGCGCGCCAGCGCCACCAGTTCCGCGCTGGAAGCCTGTTCGGTGAAACCGGTGATCTCGAAGTTCGAACGGTGCACTCTGAGCAGAAGTCGCGTCCGTTCGGTGATTGCTTGTTCGTAGTCGGTGGCGCGGGTGCGGTTGGTCGTGCCCACTTCCCGCAAAATCGCGCCCGACTTGGCCATCACATCGGGAATGCGGAACGAGCCTCCAATCTCGACCAGTTCGCCGCGCGACACGATGACTTCTCCGCCCTCGGCCAAGGTGTTGAGCGCCAGCAGCACAGCGGCCGCATTGTTGTTAACTACAATGGTCGAGACCGACGCGGGTTTTGTGATCTTTACTTCGCTGCTTCTTATTTCTTCGTCCAGCAAACGCTGGAATAGGCGGTCCACGTGGACATCCCGCTTGCCGCGAGAGCCTGCGGCGAGATCAAACTCCAGATTGGAATAACTCCGAGCGGTCTCGCGGATATGCTCGATCGCAGCTTCGCCCAGCGGAGCGCGGCCGAGGTTCGTGTGCAGGATGACGCCGGTGGCGTTAATTACCGGCTGCAGAGAATAACGCAGCGCATGGCGAAGTCGGTTTTCCACCGCTTCCGCCAAACTAGAAAGCGCAAGCTTTAGCGCGGCCTCGTCCAGCAGTCCCGATGTAATCTCCTGCCGCAACCTGGACAACACGACGCGCGCCGCATCCACGACCGCATCATGGCCGTAGCTTGCCGCCAGTAAACGAACCGCGGGTTCGCGCATCACATCGTCCACGGAAGGAAGTTCGCGAAAAAGCTCCGATGGTGCGGCGGTTTTCACGGGGAGATTATCCCACGAAGAGAATGAAATAGGCACAGCAGATTCAACCGCTCATTACAGCGTATGCAGATAAGCGAGCAGATCCTGCATGTCCTGTGCGCTGAGCACCTGGCTGTAGCCTGGCATGTCAAGGCGGCCGTTGCGAACTATGTCGGTGACGCGCTCGTCATTCGCAGGCAGTCCAGTGTGGGGAAGGTATTGATGCTGGAAAACCCCCTTTAAGCCCGGACCTTTCTTTCCCTTCGTGGAATCGGGCCGGTGACAGCGGTCGCAGTAGTTCTCATAGAGCTTGCGTCCGGCGGCCTGCTGAGGGTTGAGGCCGAGTTCGGCGTCCGATTTGCGGCGCTCCATGTCGCAAGCCGCAAGAGAGGTGAGCGCTAGCGCTGCGGTAAAGAATGCACAGGTTCGCCGCCAGGAGCTAGTCGCGTGCCTCTCCTCTTGCCGGCCGGTCACTTTCATCATTCGCATCCGTGTCACGATCAGTCAACTGCCGATATTTATGTCCAGTTTCCCACAGCCGCCGCGGACACGCTCGACTTACAATAATAGTGGAAAGCCGAAAGCCATGCCTGTCGCGGTAAAGCGAGTGTACGAATCGGCATCGCGTTCCGATGGAGCGCGCGTTCTCGTTGACCGCCTTTGGCCACGCGGCCTTTCAAAAACTGAGATTGCCCTGCAAGAATGGCTGCGCGATCTTGCTCCCTCCGACGACTTACGGAAGTGGTTTCACGCCCAGCCGGAACAATGGCCAATTTTTCGCAAGCGTTACCTGAAAGAACTCACCCGTCCCGAAGCCGAGAGAGATTTGCAGAAGCTCTATTCCCTCGCCCACAAGAGGAAGCGCCTTACGCTGCTGTATGCCTCGAAGAATGAGACGCGTAACAACGCAATCGTGCTCAAGGACTTGCTCGACGGAATGCGCAAACCACCAACCGGCACCGGGCCCGGCGCGCTTCGCAGCATGGGCCGACGGGATGCCGCCGTCCGGCGCAGATAGCTTGGGTGCAGTCGCTTGTCATCCCGAGCAAGCATTCTTTGCGCAGGGAGGGATCTGGGCGAGCCGCGCGACGTGGCGCGTTCTTGGCGCCACAAGAATCGCGCGTTTGGCTCGCTTCCCTATAGAATCTGCCGCATGAGAGCTGTCTTTCAATGGAGCCTTGCGTCGCGCACGCTGGAACTGGGCAAACGTACACTGATTATGGGTATCGTCAACGTGACGCCTGATTCGTTTTCTGACGGCGGCCTCTATCTCGATTCCGAAAAAGCTACAGCGCATGCCATACAGTTGCTCGACGAAGGCGCCGACATCATAGATGTGGGTGGAGAATCAACTCGCCCCGGCGCCAAGCTAGCTGTAAGCGCGGAAGAAGAGTTGAAGCGCGTGTTGCCCGTGGTTGCCACGCTGAAGAAACAGCGTCCCGATGCAGTCATCTCCGTTGACACCTACAAAGCCAGCGTGGCCCGCGCTGCGGCCGCAGCCGGAGCCGAGATCGTCAACGACATCAGCGGACTGCGCTGGGACGCGCAGATGGCTGGCACCATTGCTGAAATGAAATGCGGCGCTGTTCTGATGCACACGCGTGGCCGTCCCGAAGAGTGGCGCACTTTGCCGCCGCCTGGCGATATTGTTCTGCTGGTCAAGCGCGAACTCCGAGAATGGGCGGAGGCGGCGGTGCTGGGAGGCGTGCGCCGGGAAAGGATCGCGCTTGATCCCGGTTTTGGCTTCGGAAAGAATATCGAGCAGAATTATCCGCTGCTGTCCCGCTTCCAGGACTTACAGTCTCTCGGTTTTCCGCTGCTGGCTGGAACTTCGAGAAAGTCTTTCCTCGGCCTCACCCTGGCAAGAGATGGAAAAGACGCGCCCGCTGCCGACCGGCTCTACGGAAATCTCGCAGCGCAAACCGCTTTGATTCTGAAAGGCGCGCACATCCTACGGACGCACGATGTAAGAGCCGCAGTCGATGCCTCCCGCGTGGCGGACGCGATCCTCGAAGCGCGCTGACGAATCTCTGGCTGGCCTAGCGAAGCTCGTAGCGAAGTTTATTGTGGCGGCGCGGGCGCAGTCGCGGAGGGCAATTCGGCGACCCGCATGACGGTGCATTCCACTTGTTTGCCCCCGGCGGTTTTCACCTTACCCTTGTCGCCATTGATCTGGTATTGCAAGTCGCTTCCCACGACGAAATCGGTGGCTTTCAAGGACTCTTTCTCGACCGAACGGCAGGTGTACAGCTTGCCCATGGCAGCGAAAGATAAGGTCGTACTGCTGATTCTTGTGGGTCTTCTTTTCGACCGTCCCCGTCGGCTGGAAATCTTTCAGCGTGGTCGTGCCCTCGATCTTCGATCCCGCCGCCGCGGTGATTGCGACCGCCAATACGAAAAGCGCAATCGTATTTTTCTTACCCATGGACTCACCTCCCGCTAGATTGTACGTTGAAGAAAGCAGCGCCTGCCAGAGCTCCCAGGTTACGTTTGTGCAATGACGAAGCTGTGCTGGCGCGCAGTGAAATAGTCGGCTCATTTTGCGCTGGCGATCATCTGTCTGATTTGTGCCACGGCAGAAGAGATCTTGGAGTCAGTAAACATCCTGCCCATTTCAAGAGTGGCCGCGGTTTGGTCGCCAATGACTCCGCTGTCGTCATTACCCTTTGAGTTCACAAGCTTGCCGGGGCGGGTCCATTTTGGGGAGTTTCCATTCACCATTTTGTCGACGTACAAGACCTCCGACGTGTCGTCTGTGCCCGCATGCTTATCCTCGGGTAACCCGTGCTTCGACAGGTAATCCTTCATCACGTTCTTCTCCTTGTAGTACAGGTCCGAGATGTAGTACATGTGGACGCCTTTCGGTCCCCACTCATTGTTCATTTCTTCGGCAACTCTTGCCAGCGTGGCCTGGCCTCCCCCATGGTCCCCGGCGAGCACCACATTCTTGAAACCGGCGGCGATTGCGCTCAGCGCGACGTCATGAGCGACAGCACCGAAGGTTTCTTCGGAAACGTTAACGCTGCCGCTATATTGCATATGTCCAGTCTTTTTCGCGGGGTCGATCACGCCCGGTCCGGTTCGACCCCAATCGCCGGTCGGCGCGAAGGGCATGGTTGGGTAGACCAGAGCATTGCCCAGTCGCTCAGCGATTATTGGCGCAAGGTAGTGAGCCACGAACAGATGTTTGCCCAGGGCCACGCCGGGTCCATTTTGTTCAATGCTGCCGGCGTAATAAATCGCCGTGGTTTT
>Ga0070765_100003356_pt1 | contig 10278 bp, 8 predicted proteins | sample HubBroMetageWFT5_FD_71516 | JGI IMG/M metagenome (GOLD analysis project Ga0070765, IMG submission 71516) | Warmed and freeze-thawed soil microbial communities from the Hubbard Brook experimental Forest, New Hampshire - Hubbard Brook CCASE Soil... | ecosystem: Environmental > Terrestrial > Soil... | reverse complement strand
GCAACCGTCGCGGTATGCGTAATTCCACCGCCAGTGCCGGATACGGTGATCGTATAAGTACCGACGGCGGTGGTGGAAGCTACGGTCATGGTTAACGTGGAGCTGCCGGAACCGGGAGCGGCGATGGTACTACTGCTGAGAGTGAGCGTGACGCCGGTTGGTTGGCCGCTGGCTGTCAGGGCGATTGCGGAGTCGAAGCCGCCGGAGACTGTGGTTGTGATTGTGGACGTGCCGCTGCTGCCCTGCACTACGGAGACGGATGAGGGCGAAGCGGTAATCGAGAATGCAGGAGACGTGCTGGTGGGAGCTAGCGCGTTGATCAGGCCGACGCCGTTCGGGCTGCCCCAGCCGGTCACCAGGTCGTAGCCTACCTCAGCTGAAAAACTGCCGGATGTGCCACTGGTGATGTCGTGGAAGTCCGTGGCGTAGCTGGACGTTATATTCTGCTGGTAAATTGTTGGGTTGATGAAGCCGATCGTGGGATCGCCTTCGTTCGCGAGCTGCTGATTCACTAGCGCGACGTAGCCGGCCCACATGGGCGTGGCGAAGCTGGTGCCGCCGAATTCGTTGGCGGTGCAGGTGGTCTGGTCGGCGCAAACGTAGAAGGTGAAATTTGCGTTGGCGGCGACGTCTGGGCCATTGCGCAGAGTGGTGGAGCCTTTGTTGCTGGAATTGATCACGCCGGAAAGCTGCTGCCACGACGGGATTGGAATGGAGTCGGGGGAGATGCCGCCACCGCTATCCACCCAGGCGGTTTCTGATTTCCAAGCGCCGCCGGCGTTGGCGGTGACGAGATCCGTGCCGCCGACCGAGACGATGAAGGCGTTGTCAGCGGGCCAGGCTTCATTGCTCGCAGACCAGGTGGACGAATCGCCGGAAGCCGCGAAGAAATTCTGACCTTGCGCGGCCATCTTTTGAAAGTAGGGATTTAGGGTGCTGGGATCCGCGGGAGTCCAGCCCCAGGAACAGCCGATGGTGGTGGGGAGCGGATCGTGGGTGGTCATGGCGCTGATGATGGCGGTGTCCACGGAGCCGATGTACATGACGAGGCTCGAGAGGCCGGGAGCCATGCCGAGGGCTTGCGTCATGTCGAGAGTTTGTTCGGTGTCGTCGCAATCGCCGCCGGCGCGGGTGTCAACGCAAGAGGTGCTGGTGCCGTCGGTCGAGAGCAGAGTGATGGGGACATTATTGGTTTGGCCGATGTTTGCGAAATAGGTGTTGAGGTCGGCGAGGTCGGTGCCTAGAAATTCGAAGAGGCCGAGGTTCTGTCCTGCGCCGGTGAGGGCTGTGCCGCCGTAATAGGCCGCACGCATGTCACTACCGAGGAAGGAGGCGGATGGGCCGGAGCCGGTGGTTGCGTGGGAGACGACATCTTCTGCATTGATGCCGTGAGCTTTGGCGTAGTCACTTCTTTTGACGTACATCGGATGCGGGATGGAGTAGTTGTCGAGACCGGAAACGTGCCAGAGGGCGAAAGACAGTCCGGTGCTGGGTTCACGATCGGGTGCGTAAAAAGTGCGATCTTCGGTGGGATGTTGATAGGTACGCATGCTCACGCGGAAGGCAGCTTCGACGGCGGAGACGGGACCTTTAATAAGGACGTCCATGCCATCGCGCGTGCCGCCGGTGATTTCGAAGCCGTAGGATTTCAGGTAACGGACGACGGCGTCGTAGTTTTCTTGTGTCGGTCCAAATCTTGTGGTGAATTCCGGCACGGTGAGGAATTGCCGGTAAGAGGGGCTGGAGGGATCGTAGAGTATTTTGAGGAATGAATTCAGTCCCGCGGGATCGCGTAACGGGAGAACTACGTCGAGGGTCATGGTCTGGTCCGGGGGCAGCTGGCCAATGGGTTTGGCTACGCCGGTGCGGGTGACTTCGCGGACGTGACGAGTGGGCATGGACTGCGCTGAGGAATTGATTGCCGCCAGGTTTACGAGCGACAACAGCGCAGCAATGGTGAGCAGAAACCGACTGATTCTAGGAACCATCGTTTCTCCTTTGTGCGGAATTGTTGCATAGGGCGTCCTCGCGGATGCGAGGAGGCTGGGGCGCCCCTTTTGTGGAGGTAAGGTACCACCAGAGGGCGAGGACGGCGAGAGATTTCTGATCTTTATTTACGGAGATAGAAAGTAGAATGTCGGTTTACTTACTGATAAGCGATGTCATATTGAGACGATTGGTAGAATGAATGGGAATATTTTTCCCATTGTTTGTGGGAATGAATTTCATTTTTGTTCGCGTCCAAAATGGAATTGTTCCCGAACTGGTAGAACTAGTTAATTTGGCGCTGAGGTTTGGAAGTGGGCGAAGAATTGGGAGCTGGGGTGGCGCTGGAGGCGGAGGTTGCGGAGGCGGCAGGTGGCGTGGCGGCTGAGGCGCTGGGAATGGAGGCGGGCGCGGACGTTGCGGGTTTGGGGGATAGAGGCTTGGGTGCGTCAACGCCGGCGGTGCCGGAGCCGAGGCCTAATTTTTGCAGGCTGGGGGCGTCAATTTTGCCGTTGTTGCTGAGGCCGTTGTCGGATTGAAATTTTTGCATGGCGGCGATGGTGTTCGAGTCCCATTTGCCGTTGGGATTGCCCTGGTAGTAGCCGCCGCGGGCCAGGGCGGACTGAATTTCCGAGATGCGTTCGGGAGTGGGGGCTTTTTGCGTGGGTTCGCGTTTGGATGCGTGATGCTTCTTGCTCGTTTTCTTTTTCTTGGCCGCTGTGCCGGAGCTTGCTGGTGCTGCTGAAGAGCTTGCTAGTTGCGGCCGAGGCGCAGGGGCGGACGCGGTGCCCGTGGCCCGCATGGGCGTGAGGGACACGCTTATTGCCAGCGCTAGGAGTAGTGACGCGACGATCGGCCGCTTGGTCATTTTGCTCCGCTGCAGTTCCCTGCCGGGCTTGGGGTCCTTCGAGCGACGATGCGTCCGGCCGGGTGCGTTCTCTTATTATGATGATTTTCCGCGCGGCCTCAAGCTGGGACATGAGTTGCGGCGCGTATCGAGCAACCGGCACGGAATTAGATTGGATGCGGTGCGAGGCGCAAGGTTTGCGTGGCCGGTTAGTCGAGGAAGATGTCCGGTACCATGGCGATCTTGGCCAGGTGTTCGCCCTCGAGGATGCGAACTTCATAGCAGGACTGAGCCGAGCGAGCCTGGAGCACCTTCACCCGCGTGCCTGCCCGCACCATCAATACTTTTTCCGCAGCGAACAGGAGCGACAGGCCCAGATCGTCGGCGGCCGATTCGAGCTTCTGTTTCTCCATCATTGTTTCTTCGTCAATCGGGAGAGTGACAAAATCTCCCCCCGTTTTGTCTCGAAGCACGCACACTTTGCCGACCAGGCCCTGCGGCGGCTCAGCTGATGGTTGCGGTGAGATTGACGCATGGTCCACGACCGCGCCGACAAATCGGTAGCCGCGTCGCGGAAGGGTCTCGACGAAGCGCGGTTTGTCTGCTTCGTCAGAGAGTGCGCGCCGCAGCTTCTTTATTGCGGTATTCAGACTATGCTCAAAGTCCACAAAAGTATCTTCGGACCACAGCCTCTGGCGAAGTTCTTCGCGGGTCACGAGCTCGCCGGGATGTTCGAGCAACATCGTGAGGATGCGAAAAGGTTGTTCTTGGAGTTTGATTTTCCGGCCGCTCTTGAAAAGTTCGCCCGCACGCAGGTCCAGAGCGTAGACGTCGAATCGTAGGATCGCTGCACCCGGCGCAGGCTGCGGCATGAGTTCCTCGTTCCGAATATATACCACGGTAAGGCTCGCGAGGTTCGTGGACAACGGGCCGCGAGCGATATTTACGCAGCTCTTCAGTAAGAAGTCGTTTCGTAAGTGCGGCTTAGCAGTTCATCCGCAGTTCACTCGCAAGTCGCCGCCAGTGCATTGCGGTTTTTCTGGTGCAGAGCCAAAGTGTGCGCGACTCGACAGTGAGGGAATCACAAAAGCTGCCGGGCAAATGAAAAGAAAAAGGAGAAAGTCCATGACAAAGCAAATTCTCACCGTGGCTGCCGCGCTGGTCTTCACTGCTCTCGCACCGGTGCAAAGTCACGCCCAACAGACGACGCAGGCCAAAGTTCCTTTCGCGTTCCAAGTTGCGGACAAGACGATGCCCGCGGGCGAATATCAAATCCGGCGAGCGCTGCCGTCAAGCAAAGCACTGCAGCAGATCCGACGTGCGGATATGTCTGCCTCAACGTTCGTATTTACGAATCCTACTGGGAAGACGGAAAAGAATGCTGAACCAAAACTGATCTTTCACTGCTACAGCAGCGAGTGTTTCCTGTCTGAGATTCAGACTGGAAGCGGTGAAGGAATGAAACTCGTGGTGTCGCGTCGCGAGAAAGAACTAGCACGCGGCAGCTCGGAAAATGAACTGGCGGTGGTTTCTCTGCCGCTAACCGTTACGCCATAAGGATCGCCAGTGCGCGGACCCTATTGCGTCTTTACGCGGTGTGATTTAACGAAAGTGGAACTGAACCTGAACCGAACGACAGACGGGAGGCTCAAGTAATGCGATGGGACCTCCCGTCTTCTTCAAAGGAGATTGAAATGGAAACCGTAATTGGTGTTTTCGCTTCGCGGGAACACGCGGAAGAATGCGTGAAGGAATTGCTGGGCAAGCACGTCCCCCAAGACACGATTATTTTCCTGACTCGCTCTGAAAGTGAAGCCATGACACTGGGCAAGAGTCTCGGTGCGTATGCAGGAGGGCTTGTGGGCGGAGCGGCCGGGCTGATGTCGGGAGTGGCAGCTGCGACGCTATTTTCAATTCCTGGAATCGGGCAAGTGTTCGCGCTGGGAATCGGCGCGACAGCTGCACTGGGACTCGCCGGCTCCGAAGTGGGCAAAATGCTGTCAGCAAAGCCAAATTTGTCGTTGGAAATGGCGATGGAAACCCCTCAACCAACACCGGGCGAGAAGGCTTGCGAAGATTTGACGTTCTTCGCAGAGGTCTTGCAGGAAGGGCGGTCGCTGATCGTGGTGCGGACCGATTCGCAAGCAACCGCGAAAGTGGCGGCCGGAATCCTGGATCGCATGGGCATTAGCGAGCGATGGCGCTGGAGCATAAGAATGCAAACCGCTTCGCGACAGATCGGCGACATTTCGGTGGTGGATGTGCGGGGAAGAATCACGGTGGGCGAAGGCAACATCATGCTTCGCGAGGTGGTGACGGGATTGGTGGAGAACGGACACAAACGTATTCTTTTGAACTTGCACGGAGTGGAATACGTGGACAGCGGCGGACTGGGTGAACTGGTGAGGACCCACACGACGCTGCAGAAGGTGGGCGGACAGCTGAAGATGGTAAACGTGAATCAACGAGTGCGGGAGCTGCTAAAGGTAACGAGCTTGCACAAGGTCTTCGACGTTCACAAGGACGAGGCCAGCGCGGTCGAATCGTTTCACCTGTTGGCCACGGGGGCCGCGCGATAGCAGAACGATTCTTCCGATTTCCGAAATTTAGTCCAGGTCTTAGAAGTTGATGGGGTTGTTGAACTGGATGCCGATTCGTTTGGAGCCTTCGGCGTCGCAGTGGCTGTAAACGACCTGGGTTTCGGCACCGGAGCTGCGCACAGGCTTATCGCCAGCGCCAGGAGTAGTGACGCGACGATCGGAAGCTTGGTCATTTTTCTCCGCTGCAATTCCCTGCCGGTCGCGCCACAGCTTGCGTGAAGTCGCGTCCGATGCGAGTTGCGTTCCCTTACTATGATGATTTTCCGTGCGGTCTCAAGCCGAGTGGTGCTGCGCCGCGTACCGAGCAAGCGGCACGGAATCAGATTGGATGCGGGGGGAGGCGCAGGATTTGTGTGCGCAGCGCCGGGCGAATGGTGCGCAGGCGCGCGTTTTCAGGTTGACATCTTACCTGAACGCGCTAGTATTCGGGTGACATGACTACCCAAGACGCACGAGAACGACTGGAATTGCTGCAAGGCACGCTGGATTTGCTGATTTTGCGCACGCTGATTTTTGGAGCGCAGCACGGACAAGGCATCGCGCGCGCCATTCAGCAGACGTCGGACGAAGAGCTGCTGGTGGAGCACGGAGCGCTTTATCCGGCACTGCAACGACTGGAGGAGCGCCGGTGGATCTCGGCGAAATGGGGGATCTCAACAAATAATCGCAAGGCGCGGTTTTACACACTGACAGCAGCGGGGCGCAAACAACTGGTGCGGGAGACCAGCAAGTGGAACCGGTTGACGGCGGCGATCGGACGGATTCTGGAGAGCGAGGAGGGCTAGGCTATGTGGCGACGCACGCGGAAGGCGAGCGATTTCGGCGCTGAAATCGAAGCCCATATTGCACTGGAAACGGAGCGCTTGCAGGAGCAAGGATTCAGTTATGAAGATGCGCGAACCGCGGCGCGGCGGACATTTGGAAACGTGACGCGCGTGCAGGAGCGTTTTTACGAAGCCAGCCGCTGGCCGGGGTGGGAGCACTTCTGGCAAGACGTTCGCTATGCAGCGCGGATGCTGCGTAAATCTCCGGGGTTCACGGCAATCGCGGTGTTGACGATTGCTTTGGGGATTGGAGCGACGACGGGGATTTTCAGTGTTGTTGACGCCACGCTCTTGCACCCGCTTCCCTACCCCAAACCTGAGCAGCTGGTAAGCGTGATTGACGATCTTCCAGGGGTGGGAGCGCAGGACGTGGGCATGTCCGTTCCCGAATGGCACGACTTTGCGCGGTCTGGGATTTTTGAATATGTTTCACCGGTGGGCGGCGGAGACGTGAACCTCACGGGGTCGTCGCAACCTACGAGAATTCTGTTTGCAGCGGTTCCACCGAATTATTTTGCTCTATTGGGTGCGCAGCCGGAGTTGGGGCGCTCGTTCAATCCGGAAAATACAACGCCGGGGTTCACGCTGGAAGCTCTGATCAGCGATCGCTTGTGGAAGGGCGCGTTCGCAAGCGATCCACAGATCGTAGGCAAAAACATCCGGCTCGACAATGACTTGTATCAGATTATCGGAGTGATGCCCGCGGGGTTTCACGACCCGGGCAGAACCGCCGCGGAAAGGAACACGGAATTGTGGCTGGCAACAGGTTTTGCCGGGGCGCCTGCGCCCGACCCGTTGCGCGCGTCACATTTTCTTGCACCGGTGATCGCGCGGATCAAACCTGGACTGACCATTGCGGAGGCGCAGAGCCGGCTGGATGCGCTGGTCGCCGCGTTGCAGGGAGAATTTCCGCAGGATTATCCGCCGCAGAGCGCGTGGAGAGTGCGCTTGGTGCCGCTGAAGCAGACTGTGGTGGGTGATGTGCGGCAGTCTTTGATATTGCTGCTGGGAGCGGTGGGGTTGGTGTTGCTGATCGGCTGCGTGAATGTGGCGAATTTATTGCTAGCGCGTGCGAGCGCGCGAGGCCGGGAGATGGCGGTGCGGCAGGCGCTGGGAGCGGAGCGCAGCCGGTTGGTGTGGCAACTGCTGACCGAAGGATTGCTGCTATCGCTGGTGGGCGGCGTGGCGGGTTTGGTGATTTTGTATTGCGCGAAAGGATTTCTGCTGCGAATCGTGCCGGAGAGTTTGCCGCGGCTCAATGAAGTGTCCATTAGCTGGCCGGTTTTGTTGTTCGCACTGGTGGCGACGCTGATCGCAGGCGCAATTTTCGGGCTGGCTCCTGCGTGGCATGCGGGGCGAGTGGATTTGAATTACATGCTGAAGCAGGAAGGGCGCGGCGCGACGGGAACGGGAGAACAGGCGCGCACGAGACGGGTGCTGGTGGTGACGGAATTTGCGCTGTCGTTGGTGCTGATGATTGCGGCGGGGTTGCTGCTGCGGAGTTTTGCGGATTTGTTGCAGGTGCAGCTTGGATTTAATCCGCAGAACGTGATGGCGGTGCGGACGTGGTTGCCTATCCCGAACGACCCTGCGACAGACATTTACCGAACGCCGGCGCAGGCGGCGCCGTTCTTGCGCGAAGTGCTGCGGCGCGGCGGGAGTTTGCCGGGAGTGGAAGAAATCGCGATGGGCGATTCGGCCGCGCTGCCACTGGGTCACGGCCGGGAGGATCTGAACCGGTACCCGTTGATTATGGAAGGGCGCGAGGCGCCTAGCAACGGGGCGCCTTTAGTGGACGCGTCCATTGTCACGCCGGGATATTTTCACTTGCTGGGAATGATACTGCTGCGCGGGCGGTTATTCGGCGAAGCGGACGACGAAAAAGCGCCGGCGGTGGTGGTGATCAACGACACGTTTGCGCGAACGTACTGGCCGAATGAGAATCCGGTGGGCCAGCGGATCAAAATACGAATGCCGGGGGACCGCAGTACTTTTGGGTGGAACACCGTGGTGGGCGTGCTGGCGGACGCGCGAACGGAATCGCTGGCGGATGCGAGCGTTCCGGAAATGTACATGAGCTTGTATCAGCGGCCGGCGAAGGATCTGGCGATTTTTATGCGGGGGCGGCTGAACGCGGCGGCGATTCCGGTGGAGTTGCGCGAACAGGTGCAAGCGGTGAATCCGGAACTGCCGGTATTCGGCGCGCAGACTTTGGATGAGGCGCTGGCGGGATCCCTTGCGGCGCGGCGATTTTCGATGGAGATCGTGGGTTTGTTCGCGCTGACGGCGTTGCTGCTGGCGGGGATGGGAATTTACGGCGTGATTTCGTACATCGTGAACGAGCGCACGCATGAGTTTGGGATTCGTTTGGCGCTGGGGGCGCAGAGCCGCAACATTGTGCGCATGGTGCTGCGTGAGGGATTAGGGCTGGCGATTGCGGGCGCGGCTTTTGGATTTGTGGGCGCGCTGATTGTGGCGCATTTGATGGCCGGAGTGCTTTACGGCGTGCGGCCGACAGATCCGGTTACGTTTGGGATGGTGGCGCTACTGTTGATCGCAGTGGCGCTGCTGGCATGCTATATTCCAGCGCGGCGAGCGATACGGGTGGATCCGCTGGTAGCGCTGCGCTACGAATAGTTTTTTCGCGCGTGGGGCGCGAAACGGTGGGCGACGGAAGATGTTGGTGGTTTCGGTAAATGCGAATTGAGGAGAGACACGGCGATGAAACGAATGCGAATCTTTGCGGTGGTGTTGGCGGTACTCGGGTTTTCTGCAATTGCTTTGAAATCTGGGATGCAGAGCGCCGCAGCGTCTGGTGCGCCGCCGGCGCCTGCTACCCAACAGGCGGCGCAGCCCGCGCCGACCATCGCTTCGGTGGTGGATAGCGAGATCAGCGGCATCGAAAAAGAAATTGTGGCGGCCGCGGAAGCGATGCCGGAAGACAAGTTCAACTTTTCACCTGAGAGTTTGAAAATTCCGGGGAGCGAGTACAAGGGCGTGCGCACGTTTGCCGGGCAGGTGAAGCACGTGGCCGTCGCCAATCATTTTCTTTGGGCGCCGCTTACTGGCGATACAGTGCCGGAGGGTTGGGAGAAGGACAACGCTCCTGAGAATTTGAAGAGCAAGGCAGAGATCGTTCAATTTTTGAAGGAGTCGTTTGCGCTGGGACATAAGGCCGCGGCTACGTTGACCGCGGAGAACATTTTGCAGAGCGCGGGGCATGGCAAATCGACGCGGCTGTTCCTGGCGACGTTTGGCGTGGCGCATGCTTACGATCACTACGGGCAGATGGTGGAGTATTTGCGGATGAATGGGATCGTGCCGCCGGCGAGCCGGGGAGCGTCGAACTAATTCGACGCGCGAAGCTGGGATTGTCGTCCTAGTCCCAAAAGTTGATGGGGTCGTTGAACTGGATGCCGATTTGTTTACGGCCTTCGGGGTCGCGGAGGCTGTAGACGACTTGGGCCTCGGCACGAGAACCTTTATCTTTGCGGCAGAGGACGACCGTGCCGCCTTTTTCTACTGGGCGGCGGCAGAGGAGCGCGGCGCCGTGGCGGCTAACGCTTACGGTCCAGGTTTCTTCGTGCCAGGTTTGGTGCGGGTCTTCACGACGCAGCCAGACGGCGATGGAGGAAACGGTGCGCGGGCTGCGGCGGATGCGTTGGCTGAGTTGCGAAAGGCGCAGGAGAAAATCGAGGATGCTGGTTTTCATTTGAGCTTGCGTGAAGCGCGAGTCTGCTGCGGATTGTTCGGCCTGTTGCGTGAGCGCGTTTGCGGCCAGTGTTTCGGCTCGCTGGGCGCAGGTGGCGATGAAGGATTTCAGTGCGTCGGCGGCATCGGGGTCGAAGGGAAGATTTCTGAGGCGCTCGTTGCGCGATTCAATTTCCGCGATGCATGCGGGAAGAAAGTGTTCAAGGCAGAGGGAGCTGCCCGCGAAATCAATGGCTGCGGAGGCGTTGCAGGACGTGGCGGCGCACCAAGTGGGCTCTTGGAGGAGCGGTGCGTCAGACGATGATGCGAT
>Ga0070765_100003355_pt1 | contig 10278 bp, 3 predicted proteins | sample HubBroMetageWFT5_FD_71516 | JGI IMG/M metagenome (GOLD analysis project Ga0070765, IMG submission 71516) | Warmed and freeze-thawed soil microbial communities from the Hubbard Brook experimental Forest, New Hampshire - Hubbard Brook CCASE Soil... | ecosystem: Environmental > Terrestrial > Soil... | reverse complement strand
CGGAGCAGGATTCTCCTTGGGCTTTGATTCCGGCTGCGGAACGGCTGCAGGCTCTTTTTCCGCATTAGGCTTCGGCTTTTGCGTCGGTTTCGGCATCAGGGGCGGCAAAGATGCCGGAATTTTTGGCTCGGGCGCCACCGTCGGTTGAGTCAGCAAAGCGGCCACCTCTTCGCGAATCGTTTGCAGGCGATCGTCGGGGAGGTATTGCTCGATCAATCCACGCGTTTTCCCGCAAAGGTCCTCGATCCGCCTTTCCGAGACGCGGTCCTTGCGGTGTTCCGTTTCCTCCAGAGAGAGAACGCGAATTTCGTTCAGTTTCGCCAGGTAGAAGTCTGCAGTCGGCAGCTTTTCGAGATCCTGCAGAGATTGTTTCGCGTTTACCTGATCACTGGATTTGAGCGCGACACGTGTGCGAGCGATGAGCGCGGACCGCCGGGCCACCATTTCAATCAGTTGCACGCGGAGGAGGTCGACGTCCCGCTGGGTGTTGAGCCGCACCGCGTCGTCGGCCAACTCAAGCGTCACTTCGGGATCCACGCCCGAAACGAACGGCCGCCGAGCGAGAAGGGCGGAGCCGCTGTGAACTTGCAACAGCCGTAACGGCCGGCTCGGGTCGGCCGCGATGGTCACTGTTCCGCGGCGGTCGCTGAGCAGTTCTTGCCGACGCGGAAGGGCGGCTTCGGTTCTCGTTTCGTCGACGTCCATCGGCTCGACTTCAACAAACATGCCCGCCAGCGGCCGCGGCGCGCTCTTGCCGACAATCAGTGTGAGACGAGTCTCGGGAAGATGGGGCCGCAGCAGAATGGCGACCGCTTCGACACGCCGGCGCATATTGGCGGCGAGCGGCGCTTGGTAAGAGCTCGCCAGCTTGCACGTCGCCCGCCCCTCTTTGATCTCTTCCAGTACGAGGTAGGTCCAGGGAACGGATTGGATTTTCCGAACGTTGCCTTTTACATCGAGAAACCGAAAGACGGGAAGAAATAGGGCGCCTTTTTTGAGCGTCATCGTGAGCGGATCGCCCCAGGGAATCGAGCCTGCGCGAACCGTCAGTGTGACCGTCTTCGCGTCCCGATCGGCGTCGTTCACAATCAAGAGCGGCGAATAGAGCCGCGCTAGCAGTCGACCCGCTGCGTCCGCGATCGCACGGCGGTCGATCGTCGTTACCGTTAAAGCAGGACCCAGCAATTGAACGTGGCGATCCCATTCGCGCCCGGCAATGAGCCATCTTTGGCCCATCGGCCGGATGACAAGCAGATAGGCTTTGTCGCAGGCGGACGTTCCGATCTTATCTGCAACCTCCGCGTAAGTGAGCCGTTCGAGTCCCGATTCGTCGGGCGGACTCAGGCTGTCGTCCTCCGTCACAAACGGACGTTCCGCGGGACACAAGGTCCAGGTGGCCCCAAACGTCTGGCCGATGCGAGTCGTCAGTGCCGTGACGACGTATTTGCGCAGTGTCGGTGTGACCAAAGGGTCCGCCGCAAATGTTGCACGAACGATTACTCGATAAGGGCTTAGATCCAAACGACCCAAAGGCGCGGCCTCGTCGGCGCGGACGCGTTGCGTCGAGACGAAGGTCGCGAGACCAATCGTCAACAGAAAAGCGCGCCGGACCGAAACGGATGTCGTCCGCCACCGCGTCACGGTTCGTCCTCCGGATACCAGGACTGGACGACCCAACGTTCCACGTCCTGGTACGTCTGAACGAACTTCACGGCGGGAAAATCTCGAATATTCTTGCGTAGCACGAGCGCGTCGTCGGTCTCCCACAAGGGAATGCATTCAACTTCCGCGTAGAGGTGCGCCTGGAGCTGCTGCAGGCGGCCGACGGCCGATTTCCAATCCGCCGCATTGTCGAGTGCCAGCAGTTCTTCACGCATCCAGTCCGGCAAATGGCGGATGTTTTGCAGCCGCGTGCCCGCGTCGACCGTAAGAAACGGCCACAGCTCGACCAGCGGTTCTTCCATCCGCAACGTGCGGTACGCGACGTCCCATTTTGAGCCGGATGAAGACAAGTCGCCGGTTACCAGCTCGGCATGGATGCCGACCCGTTTCCACTGTTTGAGAATCTCCGCCGACGCGAGTCGGGCGGTCAGCTCCGGATCGCACAATACGCGAAGCACCGGGTCCGATTTGAGCCTTTTCACGGCGGCAGTATGCAGACTGGCCGCCATCCCGGCACTGAAATCCCGGTGGGCAAGCAGGCTGTTGTACGCGTAACTCGTCGTGGCGAAAGGGGCCGTCACGAGTCGCCCGTTTTGCAGCGTCGGATCGCGGAGCACGATGCGCGACAGGATCTGCGGCATGTCGACGGCAAAAGCCATGGCCAACCGCAACTCGCGGCTCCTCAGGGGTGCGCTCTGCGGATTGAATTGAAGAACGTGGGTCGTCGGCACAGCGTAATCGAGCACAAAAAACCGAGGATCGCCCCGCACGAGGGAGTAGATCCACGTCGGCTGATCGGGCAGCATGGAAATCTCGCCCCGCATCAGCCCTTGAATCGCGAGCTCTGGAGAGTCGTAGCGCCGCTCGACGATTTCGGCGACGTGGTACTCGCTCAACCCATCCGGCTCGGCAATGACTCGGCGATAGACCGTTTCGTTGTTGGTTCTGCGCACCCTCTCAAAGCGGCGCGACAGGACACGTCCAGGTCCCGAGCCGAATTGTTCGGAGCGCCGCTCGGGCTGAGCCGCGCCGCCAGGCACCATGACGGGAAATCGAAACAATAGTTCGGCGCGCAGCGGAGCGCGCGAAAAGCCGACCTCGTATTCGAAGGGAGATCGCACACGAAGCGAATCGATCAGGTGGGCAAACCGCTCATCGTAAGCGGGACGGGACGGATCCAAGCGCGACTCCATCGTCGCCAGGATCGGTGTGGCAGTCACAAGGGGACGCGATTCCCAGCGGGATCGAGTGGTCTTCAGGTCAAAGACGGCGCGCCGCCCCAGGTCGGTCGGTTCCCATTGTTCAATCAGCCGGCTTCGATAATGGGTCATGTCATCGATCCGATCGACCTCGAACAGATCGAATTGGCTCAATCGCCTCTCTCGGGTATCTGACAACGTTGGTGACAGTCCCGGCCCGTCGGCCGCGCTTTGCCGAGGTAGCGTGAGCACGCCCACGGCCAGCCGCTGGAATCGGGCGCACAACTTGCGATGCATGTCGCCCAACCCGGGCGCAGTCGGCCAAACGCGTGCGGCTCGATCGATCAGCGTGACAGCTTCGTCATGGCGACCGGCCTGGCCGGCGGCGTCAGCGGCATCGATCAGCCGTTGCGCTTCATCGCCTAAGCTATGGGTCCACTTCTGGACAGTTTCGTGCCGCGGCTCCAGTAGGGAGAGCCTTCTCAAGAAATGACGCGATTCTCGATAATTGCCCGCATTCCGGCTGCGGAGGATCAGTTTTTCGACGACCTCACCCAAGCGAGTCTGGAGCTGCGGGTAGTCGCGATTCTGGACGTGCAGCTCTACGAGAGAGGTGAGAGCCGATTCGAGATCGCCGGATTTGAGACCCTGCTCTGCCTCGAGGAACATGAGACGCTGCGTCTCTTCTGTGAGACCTTTCCACCCCGGCGTTTGTTGAGCGAGGGGACACAACAGTTCAAATGCGTCGCGGAAACGTCCGCCGTCGATTAAGAGCGCGGCACGCCGAATGATCAAATCCTCGTGATAGATTATAGAATCGATGACGTTGGTCGGAATCTCGAATAGCTGGCCCTCACTTTCACTGGGAAGCATGACAACGAGGCTGCTAAGCTCGTTGCGCTGGGCAAGCCGTTTTGCTCGTTCCGCCGCGGTCGTCGGCGCCGGCTGACGGCGGAGTTCTTCCAGGGCGGCCTCCAGTTTCTTTAGCGTATCGGGCCGGGGGAAAACCTGCTTGACGACGACGACACGCTGCTTGTCCTTAAACGGCCCCTTGAGCACGAGCCAATCAACCTGAGAATCGTGCAATTGTTGGACCGTGGGGACAGCCAGATCACGCAGGTAGGGAAGCGCGTTTTCGCCGTTCAAATCAGACAGCTTGCGGCGCTCGTCGGACGATTTGTCCGCGTCGTCGGCTGTTTTCGATTTCGATGCGCCCGCACCGGGCGCGGATCTCTTGGGGGCTGCCGGGCTAGTCGATTTTCGTTTCGACCTTGGCTCCCCCGGATTCGGCTGGGCGAGCGCAGAAACCGGTAAGACGACGATCAGTACGAGACACGCAACGAAAAGACGCGGCAAAAATGAGACACGAAAACAGCTTGCCACGGCGCTCGACTGCGCCAGGCGGAACGGTGTTTCGTTGATCGTACGGTTTGGTTCCTTCGTCATGCGTGATTCGCTAGTCGTCATTGTCATCGGCGGACTACCGGGCTTTGGGCGACGGCTCGAGAACGGAGTCGACGCGATACAGCGTGCCATCGATCGACGTGACAACGGCGTGGCCGTCGGCAGAGATTACGTCGCCGGAAAGCGGTTGTCCGACCGTGGCTCGAGCGGCGATTTCGCCCGTCGAAGGATCCAGTCCGAGCAAAGTGCCATCGCGATTCGCCACGACGAGGCGTCCCCCCACCAGGGCCGGAGCGCCGCACGGCCCCGTTTTACCGAGCGCGAGATGAAACCGCGGCTTGGGCTGACCGGTCAGGTCGTAGCAAATGAGTTGCCGGTCTCGTGTCTCAAACACGATCGTCGAGCCGACGGTCCACAGGCGGCCCACTGCCGGCGCGGTCAGCTTCTGTGAGAAGACCGAATCGAGCGTTTCCGCGTCCAGAACGTTGAGCACGCCGTCGACATCGGCGTAAGCCACGCGCGATCCCGCAACAGCAAACGGCACATCCAATGGCCGGCCCAAATTCTTCGATCGCACCTCGGCAAGATGATGCACCGGCTCAGCGCGATATTGAAGCTGTGCCAACCGGCCCCGCGCGTCGAGGGCAACAAGTTCATTCTGACTGGTGCGAGCCACGGCGAACCACGGCGCCGCTTTCTTGTTCTCGACAGGCGCCAGATATTCTTCGGCGGCCGCGAGTCCGGTCGTCGCGCTCGAGAGGCGCAGCCGTCCCGGCAGAGGCAACACGAGACCAGCCGCCAGGCGCACAGGCCCGGCCTCGAGCGGTTCGTTGAGGCCGAACGAGCTTTCGACCTGGCCGCCGCGACTGATTAGCCAGAGCGTTGGTTTCGGCCCCGCGCAGTCGACGGCGAGACGCCCATCTTCCAGCATGGTGGTACGTAGCGGTCTATTCGTGGCGGGCGACGGGTCGAGGGTCGCCGCCGCCGAACGCTTAAATCCCTTTCCATCGATCGCCGCCGGACTGACCGCGAAGACTTCGCCCGCATCGCCGACCGCAACGATGTCTCCGCCGTTCCCGACCAGATGGCCGATGACTGACGAACCAAAGATCGTCCGCCAGTTGCCGAGCATCGGTTCGCGATCGATTTGCGAAAAGAAGATCGACGAAGCATACGGCAGTCGCCGGGCGGCAAAGAGATATTGTCCCACGACTTGCAAGGGTTGAGAGCTGATTCCAACCGCCGTTTCGACCGGATCCAAGGCGAAACTTTGCGCATTGAGCTTGAGCTGCAGCCGACGCAGCGAGCTGCCGGCCATCCAGAGTTGTCCATCGGGTCCAGCCGAGAGAAAGATGGGACTGTCTTCCTGCTTCGGAATGGCGAGGCTGCTCGTCGGGACGAGGGACTCTTGTCCCGGGGAGTCGGAGACTGAAAAAGCACTGATCCGCGCCGGCGTTGACGCGACGAACAGCATTTTTCCATACATGATGGGGGGATCCCGCACCTCCCCTTCGACCGTTTCTACCTTGACCCGTTTCAGCCATGTGTCGTCGCTCCCCGCCTCAAGCACATTCAGCCGCGTCCCCGAGAGTCGGCCCGATTCCATCACGAGGACAAGCGAGCCGATTGACGTCACGCCGTTGACCAGCGTCCCCGAGGCATGTCCCAGGTCGTTGACCCTGATGCATTGCAGCGGCGACATCGTCAGCGTGTAGATCAGCGACGCGTCGCCGGCGACGATGAGTCGCTCACGATTGCGGGCGAGCGCCGGCGGCGAGAGGATCTTCTGCGAAAACGTCAGTTGCGCAATCAGGCGGCCCTTCTCGAGATCGATCTTGTCGAGATGGTTTCCCTGCGTCGCGAGATAAATTTGCCCCTGGTCGACCAGTGGAGCGCCTGATATCGGCTCGTTAATCGGCTGCTCCCAGATCAGCTGACCCGTTTTGCGCGAGACCAGCACGAGCGCGAGGCGATTGGTGTCGAAAAGCAGAAGTCCCGGCTCGGACGTTTCGACGCTCATCGGCAAAAAGGGAGCATCCAGGCCAATCACGCGGCGCCAAATCGGCTCGCCCGTCACATGGTCGACCGCAAAACAACAGTCCTTCGCCAGAACGAACACCGGCCGCTCTCCCGCGGACTCTTCGGTGCGCGAACGTGTATTGAGAACCAAACTCAGATGGGGTGGCAGCTTTGGGGCGGTCTCCTGCTTGATTGCCGGAGTGCCTGGATCCTTGCGGACGACAAGCGATTTTTCGACGTTTAACGTCTTTTCCAGGAGCGCCGCGAGCCGGCCATCGCTCGTCATTTGAGGATAAAGTGCCAATAGACTTCGCCTCGCGGCGAGTGCCGCCATCGGCTGACGATCGGCATTGGCTTTTTCAATCTCCGCGACCTTGGAGGAAAACTGTGCGTGCTCGACAATGGCGTTCTGCGCCTTTGTGAAGGCTTCCTGAAAGCGGGCAACCGATTCGGGGGGCACCTTTCCGTCCGGATAATATCGGGCGGCCCTGGTCTCGGCTGTGGACGACAAATCGAGTTGATCGCGATCGTGCGAAATTTCCGCCGAATGGACCGCTCCCAGTGCGATCTGCGTCAAAAAGCCGGCGAGATCGGCGAAGTGGTCGTGAAAATCGTGGCGATCCCGGTTCGCCTCGACGTACTTATCCACCTCTTCCAGGCCCCGCTTCCAAGCGGGCGAAGCGCCGCCAATCTCTTTCAGCACGCGGGCGTTCCACATCTGGTACTGTGCTTCGTCCACATGGCCGTCGCGCGGGTGATCGCGGAGATATTTCTCGAACAGTTCGGCCGACTGGCCATAGCGCTTTGCGTCGAACTCCGCTTTGGCGGCGGCGTAGTCCTGTTGAGTTGTCTCGCGTCCGATCACCAGGTAAATCGCGCCGGCTGCCAGAACGAGGGTCAGCGTCAAACCCAGCATTCCCAGAATGAAGGGCGAGCGGAGCGCCTCCTGTTCGCCGGGACGCACCTGCCGGCGTTCGCTTAGCCGCTGCGACAAACGAACCGCGAACGATTCCTCGTGCCCGGTGTGCCCCGATCGCCGCCAGATTGCGTCCGGGACCTCGGAATCAGTGATCATTGCCTCGATGGCAGCTTGTTGCGCTAGCGCTTCCTGTTCATCTGAGTGGGCATGCGGAGCCGGCTCAGCCGCCGGCGCATGGCGAAGAGGCGCCAGTCGCTTCTCGCGGTCATCGAATGCCGGCTTCGGCTCTCGATCAATCATTGGGGGGGAATGGTGCGCCCGTCGATCCCGACCTCCCAGGCTGGCCAGTGTCTCTTCCGACGCCGGTTTGAATGGAATCTCCTCCGATTTGGGCGACGCGGTGGAAGTCGACGGCAGGATCGGAGCATCCACGAGCCACTGGTTGTCCACCTGGGGCGATCTGCTCGCTGGTTGTTCTGCCGCGGCCTCGCGCTCGCGGACGATTAAATCAGCCGAGCCAATTCGCAGGACATCCCCTTCCTTCAAACCGGAAACGCGGACCAGAGTTCCGTTCAGGTCGACGCCGTCGCGGTTGGCGGAAGCGACCTCGAAGTAGGTCTTCGTTTTGTTCCAAAGGACCCGGCAGTGGATCGGAGCGACGCTGGGCTCATCGATGCAAATGTCGTTCGAACCGTGACGGCCGATCGAGATCGGCTGCGATTTCGAAAGCTGTCGGACGTCCGATCTTGCGTCGCCGTATTGGATTTCCAGGTCCAGCATTGCCGCGCGCTATCCGTTTACACCAAGGATGAATCACAGTCGAAACTCTTCATCCTCGAGCCGTCCGGTTTCATCGTATCAGTAATACACCTGGCGGGTGACTTCGAAGTCGAAACCATTGTCGGCAGGGATGACGGTGAAGAACGTCCGCCGGATCTGACGGACGGGCCGATTGCGATAATCACGCTCTTTGACGGCCAGCATATTCTCGGTCGCCGGCGGATAGAAATGAAAAATAATCGTATCGGGCCCGATGGGGATGCCCGCTTTCGTAAAGAGTTCCACGTCGGCCTGACGGCGTTTCCCGCCTTGCCAGGTGAAGAAGAGCCGCTTTTCTGCCTCTCCCGAGGCGGCTCTCTGCACGGCGGGTTGCGGGTTGCTCAACTCAGAGAGGTAGGCCATGGTGTGGTCTTCCAGCAGCGCTCCCAATTCGATGCCGAAGAAATCGAGCTGCCTGGCATACTGATCGAGAGAGCGCTGTTCTTCGAACTGAACATACCATCGTTGCTGCCGGGGCCAGCCCCCCTTTGATCCTGGTCCTCCTCCCAGGGCGGGTCGGGTTCCCGTTCCCAGCGACTTACCACCCTTGAATGAGGCCACGGGAGCCACGTCGAGCGCCAACTGGTCTGACGAGCCGGATGTGACCGTTCCGGCTGCGTCGGTTGCCGCGCTTTCCAGCGAGACGTCCTTCAGCACCTCCTCCACTTCGGGGCGCTCATCGACGACTGCCTCTCCCGGAGTCGCGTCGGCACGTTCCGGGCCGGTCCCCTCTAACTTGAGCGAGTCGGTGGGCGAACCCCCTTCGATGCCTCCGCTGGTCTCTTCGGGAATGAGCTCGACGATCTGCTCCCGCTTGGCGATATGCGGATGAAAAGTCCCCCACACCAGATACAAAAACCAGACGGCGGCCAACAGCACGGCGATGAGGGCGACCAGAGTCGACCAGACGCGGTCGTAACTGGTCACGCGAATCACCGGGGGAGCGGGCGAGCCTGCGGACGGTTCGATCGGATGACTCTGAGCAGATGCCATAAGGTCTAAAGACCCTTCACCGACAACCACGCGGCCGCACGAGCGGAGGAAGGAGGTGCCAAACGTTTCGCAAAGTGCGTAAAAAAGACAGGCCGAAGCCCTGGAGGATCGCTGGGGCGGCGTTCTTATTTGTGCAGAAAGTTCTGCACCGCGTTTTAATCAATCGTAGAACTGGCTTTGGGGAGTGTCAACGATCGCCATTTTGCGGAAATCGCCACGCGTATGCGTGCAAACTGTCACGCGGGCCGCTGTTCCAGCAGCCAGTCTTCGAGCATGATTTGCTCGATATACGGGGCTCGCAATAAGACGGGGTCGGTCGACAAAAGCCGCTGCAGCCAGGTCCGGCGGCGAATGATGGTCTGCATGGCTCGCACGCCGAATCGGGCAAAGGGACGCGAATCCAACTGGTTGGCCACGTTGACTGCGATCCGCTTGAAAGTATCGGGAAAAATGTTCGGCTCGGGACCGACATGCACAATCGTCTCCACGCCGGAGGCCAGAGTCTTATCGACGACGTCCCACACTCGTTGCGGCTGATCAATCCAACGATGCAGAATGTCCCGGCTGTTAAAATCGTTGTAGTCGGTGCCTCCCGTGACGCATGACAGAATGGGAGGGACGGGCGCGCGGAAGCCGCCGGGCACCTTCTCCATCAGCACGGCCGCCCGATCGGAGAGGTTTTTTTGCCGGACGATCGGAGTGTGAATCGGCGGCCAGCGATGGCGGTTCTTTCGCAGCCGGCTTTTCTCGGGCAGGACGCCCACCATCCGCTCTTGAAATCGCTCGATTGTGTTCCCCTGTCCCATCAAAAGACACGTATCGGGCGAAAGCATGGTCGAGATGGCGATCGTTCCCTTGCCCTCATTCGTGATCTGCAGGCAAAGTTGCAACACCTTGTCGTACCCCAAGGCCGGGCCTCGGGAGAAGAGGATTCCCAACGTGACGTCGTTCGCGAGCGAGGCTGCCTCGTCCGCCAGCGCCAGAATCGGGCCAATGGCCGCTTCAAAAGTGTAGACGCCCGTCGCCACGAGCGCGGTCAGCTCTCCCAAGCTGTAACCAAGCGTTAATTTGGCATCGGCCAGCGAGATGTCGAACATCTCCTTCAAGATCTGCAGCTGGGCCAGCTCGACGGCGACGATCAGACAGATGTCTTGCGCGTAAGTGTTGAGCGTCGTCTTCGCCTTGCGATGGACGCGACCCAACAAATTCACCTTGCGTCCCGTCGTCTGCGTGCAGATCCGCGACGCGTCATCGAGAAAACGG
>Ga0070765_100003354_pt1 | contig 10280 bp, 5 predicted proteins | sample HubBroMetageWFT5_FD_71516 | JGI IMG/M metagenome (GOLD analysis project Ga0070765, IMG submission 71516) | Warmed and freeze-thawed soil microbial communities from the Hubbard Brook experimental Forest, New Hampshire - Hubbard Brook CCASE Soil... | ecosystem: Environmental > Terrestrial > Soil... | reverse complement strand
CGATGATTGGCGTGGCCATGCTCGATTGTCGCTTTGAGAGACTTGGTGAAAGGAATCGGCGAATCCAGATGAAACCGATACACGGACGAGCGGCTTCCCGCGACTTCCGCTCCTTTCACGGGCGCTCCGAACAACGCATAGGAGAACGGATGATCGCCAAAGTCCCAAGCTCCGAGAAAGTAGTCTTCCGACCCAGTGCCGTTAATCGAGGGACGCTTTTCTCCGTCGATAAAAAACATGTCGTCGCCTTCGCCCCACCAGCCGTCCTGATTCTGAAGCACTGACATGGTCACGCCGACGAAGTGTCCCTGGCCGGTGGCTTCCATCCACACGTAATTGTTTTCTCCATCAAGATTCTTCTTCGCGATGACGGCTGGCGCGTCGTTTGATTCCCACTGGTTCGTCCACCCTTTGGCTGGCGTTGCCTGCCGGTACTGGGCGTGAAAATACATGGTGTCGGCGGCGAGATCTTTGGGCAAAGCCTGATAGTCGATATTGAAATAAAACGAATCGACCCCTTCCCTTCCTTCATTGGCAACCGTGATTCGAGCTCGTTTGCGAAAAGGCATCGGGAAAAAGGAATTCAACGCCTTATCCGAGGCCACAGATAGCGGGATAGATTCAAACTGGAAATAGTCGCCAAGGCCGAGGCCGAAGAAGTCGCCGATTGGAGCCTCCACGCTGGGTGAGGCTTCGCCGTCCCAGTACATGCGTAGAACCAGCTTTTTTAAGTGGTATTGCTCCGGCGATGCGATGGTGATCCAGATGTGGGTAATGATTCCGGGGCCAACGTCGTCGAGTAATGTAATCGAGTCTCCTGCAGGAATTTTATAAAAATCGTCGTTGCCGCCGGTGCGGTCATAGCTGGAAGCCCGCTTCTGAACATAGTCGTGAGGTAAAACCAGGCCGGAGACCATTGTGTTCAGACCGCCCTCCGACTGGGCCCAGACAGAGACGCACGTCATCACGACGGCAATCAGAATCTTTTGTAACCACCGCAACCACAAAAGCTGTCGTGGGTTAATTCCACTCATGCCAACCTCCTTCATCGGGAGACTTGTGCGATGTACACGGCGAATGGCTCCAGAGCGATCTGATCCAACTTTCCAGTAGGCGGGGGCGTCAAAGTCGCGAGTAGAGTCTTGGCTTTAGCGGAAGAGAAGCCTTGTGCGGAGAGATTAAAGCTGACCTGCTGCTCCGTCCCAGACATATTCAGAACAACCAGCACGGCTTCATTCTTATATCGCCGGAGGTAGGAAAGCACGTTGGGATCGTCCTGGTTCAGCGCAACGTAATCTCCGTCCAGAAGCGCGCGATTTCGATGATGTAAGAAGAGTAATTGCCGGTAAAACTGCAAGATAGAGCTCGGGTCTTTCAATTCGACCTCAACATTGTGCGTCTTCGAGCTCGGCGGAACTGGCAGCCAGGGTGTTGCTGCCTGGGTAAAACCCGCGTTGGCAGAGTCGTCCCATTGCATGGGAGTGCGTTCCCCGTCGCGGCCCTTGTATCCCGGCCATCCCGTGATTCCCATCGGATCCTTCACATCTTCCTTCCGCGCGGGATCGTTGTTCTCCATGCCGATCTCTTCGCCGTAATACATGACCGGCGTGCCTCGCAGCGTCAGATAGAGTCCTGCCATCAGCTTGGCGATCTGATCATTGTGCTTGCCGTCACCGTAGCGCACGAAGGATCGCGCCATGTCGTGATTGCCGATGACATAAGTCGGCCAGCCGCCGGTGGATTCGGCGAGCGCAATCTGCTTACGAAAGTCGGGCGCGGAAAGCTTGTCGAGAGTACAGAACATGAAATCCATGGGCAACTGGATTTCATCATTGTGAGCGCCGTAGTATTCCTTCAACTCGGCGGCGCTGTCGGTGTAGGTTTCACCCACGAGAACGGCATCGCTCTCGTCCGCAACGCTCCGCAGGCGGCGAAGCACGTCATGATTCTCCGGCAGCTTGTCATTGTACTTGTCCTCCATTTTCGGATCGCCGAGTTCGTTCTTCCCTGCTAGAACCGGATTGTCATGCAGATCGGGGTCCTCGAACAAAAGATCAACCGCATCCAGACGAAACCCAGAGACGCCATGCTTGTACCAGAATCGAGTGGCATCGAACATGGCCTTTTCCACGGCTGGGTTGCGCCAGTTCAGGTCCGGCTGCGCGGTGGCAAAGTAGTGGTAGTAATACTGACCAGTTGTGGGATCGAGCTTCCACGCTGAACTGCCAAACCCCGAAATCCAATTGCTGGGAGGTTGGTCATCGGCCTTGCCGTCGCGCCATATGTACCAGTCGCGATGAGCGGACGTGCGCGAAGACTTTGAATCCAGAAACCACGGATGCTGGTCAGAAGTGTGGTTGATCACGAAATCCATGATGATGCGGATGTGCCGTTGCTTCGCAGCTCTCGCCAGATGATCGAAATCGGCCAAGGTTCCATACATTGGATCGATGTTCTCGTAATCGGAAACATCGTAGCCGAAATCGACTTGGGGCGAGGGATAGCACGGAGTGATCCAGATGGCGTCCACGCCCAGTTGCTTCAGATAGTCGAGCTTGGACTCGAGGCCTTTGAGATCGCCGACACCGTCGCCATTGCTGTCGGCAAAACTGCGAGGATAGACCTCATAGAAAACGGCATGCTGCCACCACGCGTGGCCTTCGGCATCCGCGGCCCGTCCTTGTGCTTGTCCTTGCGCCTGAGAAAAAGAAAGTGGAAGGCACGCGCCCAGCACCAGTAAAGCTATGCACCTGAAGCTCTGAGCCATTTCGCATCGTTCTCCATGATTTTCAAAAGCCACAACCTAAAGCACTGTGCTTTCACTTCGCCGCAAAATGAAAGACGACGGTGGCCTGCGGATCGATTCCCGGCGGGCTCGCCGGGAGTTGTACGCGGACTTTTCCTTCTGTCCCGGTTTTCTTCTCAAGCACAGCCCCTTCGATGGAAGAAATCTGGTCCGGGTCCCACGCCCAGAGTTCGTAACTCTGTCCGGCCGCACCTGAGAGTAGCAGGCTTAGAGTGTCCCGTTTCGGCGACCACAATTCGGAGAGCACTCGCAAACCTCGGCTCCTACCCCCCAGCGATGGAAGAGTCGCCGTCTCGCCAAGCTCGAAGTTGTTCTTCATCTGGATTTCGATGACATTTCCGTCACCACTGATCGGGACATTCACAGTCACATGCTGATCCGATGAGTTCGTTTCAATGTGAAACGGCAGCGCGCGTCCGTTGAGCCGAACCCCCGTAATCTTGGCGCGCAAACTCACCGCTGGCGAGAATTGCAGAGAGCCGTGTCCCGTGCCCGCAGAGTGCAGTTCTAGTCGAATGCTGTCGGGCGTCCGCTGGTAATTCAAATTCAAAGTCGCTGCGCCAATACGCACATTGTTAACGGAGAACGAACTCCAGTCCGCTGGAATGTGAGGAGCGAAATCCAATCGGGAACTGCCAGCGTCCACTTGCAAGCCAAGCAATCCGCTCAATAGAGGATTGACCACCATGGCCGCAGACCAAATTTGATGAGGCGTTCCTGTCGCTAGCGCTTGAAAGTAATCACCGGAAAGAACCTCAGCGTCGTGGCCTAGCGACCCATTCAAAGTGAGCAAAGCGTTGGCCCGCAAATTCGAGTATGCGGGAAACGGGCGATGGTAGCGGTACTCCGCTATCGATGCCCAACCCGTAAATAACGGCCATACGCTTCCATAGTGATATCCGCCTGGATTGTATTTCGGGTCCCGCGAAGAAAGTATCCGCATGCCCCAGTCGGTCTGATGATCGGGACCGGCGAGCCTCTCAATCATGCTTTGAGCCTGATCTCCATTAAGCTGCTTAAACCACATCGGAACCGTGGCCAAAACGCTGGCCACATCGATGCGGTTGCCATTTGTATCAAGGGCGTAAGCATAGATTTTATTTTCAGCAGACCAGAATGTCCTATTCAAAACCGGCTTCGTTCGTTCGAAACTCTGCTCCAGCTCTTTGGCAAGATCTTCTTTACCGACGAGATGAGCGAGGTGAGAAAGCGCGCGTGTGGCTTCAAGGCCCAGCGATGCCTGGTAAAGCTCAGTCCGCACGGGATAGAGCGGTCCGCCTTCGATCCAGCCAGTGCCTACACCGGCGTTCTGTGCCAGTCCCTGCGTGTCGTACGTAGATCGGAGAAACTCGTAAGCTCTAGTAAGGTTGTCCGATTTCTGTTGAGCGAATCCAATGTCTCCGCTGTGCGTCACGTAATCGTTCACGGCAATAATGAACAGCGGCGTAGCGTCCGCGGAGACATACGCATACGGTGTGCTCTTGAACCAATCCGTAAAACTTGCGCTTTGAGCGATTTCGTGAGGGATCTTGCCGTCCGGCCGCTGATATTTGCTTAGAAATTCCAGAGCGTTACGGACAGTTGGGAAATCGCCTTCCGCATCCAGCGCCAGAGAAGTCCACTCCGCGTCTCGACCAAAAAACCAATCGAAGCCGGGACGATAATCGTCGCCTGACTGGTTGAACCCGGCAACCAGACCTTCCCCCAAGAAGGGGTTCTGCACCACGCCTTGCAGCATGCTCACTCTCGCCCAGTCATACGCCGTTTCGAGTCGCTCGTCGGGAAGTTTCAGGCTAACCGTGCGATCCAGATAGTCCCGGTAATACGCTGCGGAACTCCGCAACAGCTCCGGATAGTCTTTTGCGAGGTGATCGTAGAGCTTCGCCAAAGATGGCGCTCCCTCGAGCCCGGCCGCAATCACAATGAGTTTCGTCTCGCGGCCTTTCTTTGTCGTACCCAGGAGAATCGAATTCTGCCGGGAAGAGAAATAGTTGGTGGAATATTCTTCAGAGCCTTTGACCGCCGTGGGAGAACCGACCAGGGCCTGGAACTTCCCCGACTCCTCTCCGAAACGGAAGGCGTGCAGAGCCGAATCCCAGTCTTCATCCACTTCGGCAAGTGCTGCGGGCCACTCCAGCTGGAAATCACGCTCGAAAATAGCTTCGATTTCCAGGGGCTCCGCAGTATCAACTTCAAAAGTAATAATGGCGCCAGGTTCATGCACGGGTACGAACAAAGTCTCACGGACAGAAAAAACATCACCCGTGTAGACGATTGTGCTCGACTCCGGATGAACAATTAACGCTCTGGCAAGGGCTTCCGCAGGCAGTACGGCGCCAGCCATGTGGAACCGCAAATGAAAATCGCGCAGGATCTTCAACGGGTAGACCCACGCTTCCAGGGTCCCACGTTCGTTCCCGAACAGCCCGGCACGCGTGCCCACGGCAGAGACAAACTCCCATGATCGAATAGGCCGTGAAAGTTCTAGAGTTTGCCCGGATTGCTCAGCACATGCAGCGGAACTGAGCAAGAGCAGACTGCAGCGCAGCATGAATCCTGCCAGACGCAGCCAGTTTGGCCGAAGGGGACTCGGGGAGTGATGCATGTCTAAAAAGCGCTTTAGCAGGACGAGGGGAGTATATACTCTTCCCGCATTTCAAAAGTTTGGAAAGTTGTTTATCTTCTCCAGCAAACCCAGAGGCTGAGATGCGAAGCCCAACGGCGGTACTCGCCTGGAGTTAAGGACGGTCATGATCAAGCGCCGTGAGTTCATGCGCGGCAGCGTATTGGGTGCGGCGGCACTCTTGCTCGCCAGACCTGCAAGGTTGGCAAGCGCCGTCGCATCAAGCGCATCGGACTCTCGCATCGAGGTTTTGCCGGACGAAGTCCTGGGCACGATCTCTCCTAACATCTACGGACACTTTATTGAGCACATTGGTGGCGTCATCTATGACGGGGTTTGGGTCGGGGAGAATTCAAAGATCCAGAATATTGGCGGCATTCGCAAATATCTGATCGAAGAAATGCGCAAGATCAAGGCGCCCGTGGTTCGCTATCCCGGCGGCTGCTTTGCCGATAGTTACGACTGGCGTGACGGAGTTGGTCCAGCGGATAAACGTCCGCGCAGAACAAATTTTTGGATTGAAGCCGAGCCCAGCTCTGAGCCCGCCAATCACCGCTATGAGCCCAACCGGTTCGGTACCGATGAGTTCATGCATTTCTGCAAATTGATTGGCTGCCAACCTTATCTTGCCGCCAATGTTCGCAGCTTGCCGGCTGAGGCATTCTATCGCTGGGTGGAATATTGCAATTCGCCCGCGGGCAGCACCACGTTGGCCGACGAACGTGCCGCCTCCGGCTCCGCCAATCCCTACAATGTCCGCTATTGGGGTGTAGGAAATGAATCCTGGGGATGCGGCGGCAATTTTACCCCGCAGGAATACGCCACCGAGTTCCGCAGGTACACCAGCTGGCTCCCGGCGTACGAGCAGCCACTGTCATTGATTGCCTCGGGCCCAAATGAGGATAACTGGCAATGGACACGGGGATTCTTCGAGGAGATTGCTCGTAAAGATAAGGATCTGTTCGGATCAATCTTCGGATGGGCGCTCCATTTCTATTCCTGGAACCTGAGCCGCGGGCGCACAAAAGACTGGGACGCGGGCAAAGGCGATGCGGTTAAGTTCGATGTCCAGGATTGGTACGAAGTTTTGCATGAAGGCGGCCGGCTGGAGTCTCTCATCGAGGGTCACTGGCAAGCCATGGGCGAGTTTGATACTGCACACCAGGTAAAGCTCGTGGTCGACGAATGGGGTCCGTGGTATCGTCCGGACAGTCAACTCACGGTGGATAATTTCCTCGAGCAAGTCCCGACGCTCAGGGACGCTGTGTTCAGTGCGATGACACTCGATATCTTCAACCGGCATCCGGAAAAGGTTGCTCTGGCAAGTCCCGCGCAGCTCGTTAATTGTCTGAACAGCCTTTACCTTGCTCACGAAGATAAATTCTGCGTAACGCCGGTGGGCCATGTTTTCGGAATGTACGCCGCCCACCAGGGAGGTCAGGCGGTGCGCACGATCATTTCGGCCCCGAACGTCGAATATGCGCGAGACGGCAAGCCGACGACGTTCTGGGGATTGCAGGGCTCCGCCTCTCTCCACGGCAAGGGTTTGATACTCACGGTGGTGAACCCGAGTGTGAACGAAATCAGAGAGACCGAAATCACAGTTCGAGGCGCATTCATAAAGTCAGGGACGACAACCGTACTCACCAATTCCGATCTTCATGCGCATAACACCTTCGATCAGCGAAACCTAGTCACTCCTCTGGCGAGAGACTTGCAATCGACGGGAAAGGTGTTCACTCTCCAAATTCCGCCCGCGTCCGTCACCAAGCTGGAGCTATCTCTTACATGAAAACAAGCGCTGACTAAAATGCTGCTAAGCCCAATGCATAAGAAAACAAAAAACTGCAAATTCGTTCTGATCTTCGCGCTGTTCGTGATGATCTCGACCGGCGCCCTGCACGCGCAGGGAGCACCCGGCGCACCTTCGGTAATTGTGAAGTGGGAGAAGAAAACGCCCAACCGGACCGTCCCCACCCTGCAGGCAGTTGTCAATCCCATGCTGCGCCGCGGATCGCCGATTCACGATGCCTCCCTCGACGCTCTGCACGGGCTGGGAGCTGACTATGTTCGTTATGCCTTCTGGTATCCCTATCCTAAGCTGGCGGTTGCAGAGTTGCGCCCGCCTGACGCCACCCAGACCTTCTGGGATTTCCAATACATGGATCCTATTGTCGAGGACTTCCTGCACGCGTCAGAGGGTCACAGCCCGGTCTTCAGTTTCAGCACCATTCCCGAGTGGATGTTCACTACGCCCAAGCCGGTCCTTTATCCGGACGATCCTAATCAAGCTTTCTGGGACTACTCGCAAGGCACGGAACTCAACGATCTAGGGGCCCTGGGCGATTACTATGCACGACTGGCCAGTTGGTACACAAAGGGCGGCTTCACCGACGAATTGGGGAAATTCCACGCCTCCGGCCATCACTATGACATCCGCTACTGGGAAGTTTTCAACGAGGTCGATGGGGAGCACGACACCACGCCGCAGAAATACGTCGAACGCTACGATGCCATAACACTGGCGGTGCTCAAGGTCGCGCCGCAGATGAAATTTGTAGCGCTCGCTCTGTCCGGCCCGTCCGAAGCACCGCGAGCCTTCGCATATTTTCTAGATCCAAAGAACCACAAGCCCGGCGCACCCTTGGACTACATTTCCTTTCACGGCTATGCCACGCCATCGGGAGATCAAACACTGGAGGACTGGCAGTACACTTTTTTTAGCCAGGCAAGCGAGTTTGTCTCGGTGACGCGCTACATCCTGCAGATTCGAGATAGGCTGTCGCCCTCAACCAAGGTCATGGTCAATGAAGCCGGCTCAATTCTTAACGGCGACATGACTCAGGGCGAGCCCAACCACATCGAGAAGCCGATCCCCGCTGCGTACTGGAATCTGAGCGGAGCCCTTTACGCTTACCTCTATGCCGAGCTGGCAAAACTTGGCGTCGACACCCTGGGCGAATCGCAGCTTGTCGGTTACCCTTCGCAGTTTCCCAGTGTCAGCATGGTCGATTGGACGAACGGCAAGCCCAATGCACGCTTCACCGTTCTCGAGTTGCTCAAGAACAATTTCGGTCCGGGAGACGAGCTTTCTGACACCGAAGTTCGAAGCAATGGTTCGCTGGCGGAGTCCGATGCCGTCGAGGCCCAGGCTTTTACGCGAGACGGCCACCGCAAGTTGCTCTTAATCAACCAGCGAAATCGTGAAGTCACCGTGGAACTGCCGAAAGAATGTTTAGGGGCCGCCATCCAGACCATCGGAGGAATGTCACCAGACACGATGATGCTAAATGTTGCAGATGTGAAAGTTCGCTTGCTGCCCTTCTCTGTGTCCGTCGTTGCTCTAAGGGATTAACGCTTTAAAAAATTAACCGATTCTTACCTTCCCCTGCAAACAAGGTGTCTGGCGCGGCTTTTGTGTGACTTCGGGTCGTGGACGCCGATAAATTCAGGCCGCGACCCGCCGAATCGGTAGTAGAATGCTCGAGTTCGGCACTTTGCTGCGCGAAGTCCGGGTCACTCCGGCCATTCCCAAACAGACTTTCTCCCAGAGGATGGGTCAATGAGATTTCCCTCGCAGTTCCCGATGCGCCTGCTGTTGCTGGCCGCTCTGGCCAGCACGATTCTGTCTCAACCGACCTATGCGCAGGATTCCTCTGCCGCGCAACAGCTGCCCAAACGACTGGTCGGCGACTACGGTTATTGGACCAGGACGCAGACCCCTCCTTACAGCTCGGCTCAGATTCCATTTGAGAAGCTGACCCACATAAACCATGACGGCGTATCTTTTAACGCGGATGGTTCTCTGTCGGTTCCTAACGGGTTCCTCGAGCCCGCGCTGCTGACGAAGGCACATGCGAAAGGCGTCAAGGTTCTTCTGCTCATCGGCGGCGACTTTCCCGGAGTTGAGGCCAGCGGCACTCTTCTAACCCTGATCGAGAACCTCGCCACCTTCGCCGCAAAACACAAGTACGATGGCTTCGACATGGACTGGGAATATCCCGCGACCACCCAGGATCGTGATTTCCTGGTGGAACTCATGGCGGGACTCCGCGCGACGAACTCTGACTACGTGCTTTCCATCGACGCCGCGCCCTGGGGCGGATACGGTTACGATCTCGATCAATTGAAACACTCGATCGACTATTTCAATATCATGATGTACGACTGCGCCGGGTCGTGGACCGATGACGGCCAGCTCAATGCGCCGATCTTTTGGGATCCGAACGATCCCCAACCCTACGAGTGCCAACCGGGAGGCAGCGACCACGATGCCGCAGAAATATTTCTCGCGAATGTCCCTCCAAAACAACTGAACATGGGAACGCCGTTTTATGGCTATTTTTACAGGAACGTCAGCGCGCTGTTCGGAGTGTGCCCGAACTCATTGCATACTTCGGACGGAAACTGCGATAACTCAGTCTTGACGGAGAATTACGCGCCCTTCGTGAAGAATCGTATTAACAAGGATGGGTGGGAGACGTTCTATGACCCGATCGCACTCGTTCCCTACATGCTGAGAACCGACGGGAAGCCCGGCTACATTACTTATGATGATCCCGTTTCTACTTATCTCCGTGTCTCGTACTCCGATTGGATGCTCAAGCTGGGCGGTACCTTCATGTGGTCGCTCGATGCCGACTACGACGGCCACTCCCAGGACTTGCTCGATGCCATGTATCAGGCGACCGTGAACCGAGGCCAGTAACCCGTGTGCGGGACGCGGCGGCGACACGCGAGGACCACAATCCTAGCTGTACACAAATAGATCCCTGCTAGACTGACCCGGTGCGCCGGCTGATCGTCAATGCCGATGATTTTGGCTTCACTGCGGGCATCAATCGCGCCATC
>Ga0070765_100003353_pt1 | contig 10281 bp, 6 predicted proteins | sample HubBroMetageWFT5_FD_71516 | JGI IMG/M metagenome (GOLD analysis project Ga0070765, IMG submission 71516) | Warmed and freeze-thawed soil microbial communities from the Hubbard Brook experimental Forest, New Hampshire - Hubbard Brook CCASE Soil... | ecosystem: Environmental > Terrestrial > Soil... | reverse complement strand
TTGTCGATCACACTCTGCGGAATGTCGTCGGGAATATTCATGATTTCCTTCATCACCCGGCCCGCATTTTGGACGCGGTCCGCTTCTTTCTTTTGCGCAAAAGCCGGCGAGACAAGCATGGCCAGCAGAACTACGGCAAACGAGACTCTCTTCATGATCCTCACCTCGCTAAAATTTTCGGAGCGCGTTCGGGCCGAACCGGCTAAGAGGCTGCTGTGCTGCGTTGAAGTCGCAGACAATCGCGGGATCGCATGCTTTCCGGGGACGCGCCGGCGCGTCGGATCGCGATCGCATTCAACAGTCGGGCGACGGGGAGGATACCACGATTGCGCTCCCAGGGCGCATGACAATGAGATTAACGATCGGGCGCGCACGAGCTTACCGGGTTGGTGCGGACGCCGCGCGGTTTTTTTGGCTGTTTTGAAAGGCCGCGATGAAGTAATGTTCGGGCCGCCGTTTACTTGCGATTCATCTAGGTACGGTAAGAAAAACTCACGGAGCTTAACGGGCATTGGACGCTAATCCGGTTCTATTTCGAGATCTGACTTACATATTTTTAGCGGCGGCGCTGGGCGGCCTGCTGGCTTGGCGGCTGCGTCTGCCGTTGATTCTGGGCTTCGTGCTCGGCGGGATCGTGGTCAGCCCGTTTACTCCTGGGCCGCACCTTTCGGATTTACATACCTTCGAAGTATTCGCCGAAGTTGGCGTAGTGCTCCTGATGTTCTCCACCGGCGTCGAGTTTTCAGTTCCGGATTTGATGCGGGTGAAATGGGTAGCGCTGATCGGGGCGCCGCTCGGAATTGTGACAATGGTGGGTGTCGCGATCGGGGTGATGAAGTTTGCGGGTTGGAGCATTACCGAAGGCGCGGTGATTGGCGCCTCGGTGTCTGTTGCGAGCACGATGGTTTTGGTGCGGCTGCTGAAAGATTCCGGAAAGATGACTGCGACGTTTGCGCGCGTGATGATCGGAATCACTCTTGTCGAGGATCTCGCGGTTATTTGCATGACGGTGGTATTGCCCATCGTAGGCAGCGCCGGCGAGGGCGTTTTCTTGAAAGTGGCGTGGACGCTTGGCAAGGCCCTGATACTCCTAATTCCGCTGGTGTTTCTGGCGATCAAAGTGATTCCGCGGCTTCTGCGGCGAGTGCGATCGATGGGTAGCCCGGAACTTTTTTTGCTGATCGTGATTGCGGTGTGTCTGGGCACGGCGGCGCTGGCCCAGGCGGTAGGGTTTTCGGTGGCACTGGGTGCTTTTCTCGCCGGGCTTTCGATTAGTGGATCGGAAGATTTGCACGAAGCGGATACGCAGATCGCGCCGCTGCGTGATGCTTTCGTAGCGCTGTTCTTTGTCTCGCTGGGGACGTTGATCAATCCGAAAGTCCTTTTTGCGAGCTTGCCGCTTCTGGGAGTGATGCTTTTGCTGATCGTGATCGGCAAGTTTGTGGTTTGGGCAGCCATTGTGCGGGTCTTCCGTTATTCCTTTAAGACCGCGATCGCCGTGGCTGCCGGGCTGACGCAGATCGGCGAGCTTTCCTTTGTGGTGGTGCAGGCGGCGCGCTCGGCGGGAATGGTTTCCGAGGACGTTTTTACGACCACGATTGCAGCGTCGCTGGTTTCGATTTTGCTGAACGTGTTCATAGCGCGCAGTGCGTTCAAATGGCTAGATCGCTAGGCTGCCCTCCCTCCCGCTGAAAATACAGCAATCCCCTAATCGATTCCGCGCGCCAGAGAGTCCAAAATCGCATCGTTCGATGGATCCGAGCGCCGAGGCAGGGATACACGACGATGACGACGGGCGATACTTTCGCGTTCGCGGCTGCCTTTGAGGTACTCAGAGAGACCGCCGGAACCGCGGCCGAAAAGACGAGTGTGAGAGGATCGCTGCCGGAAGATCGCTTAGAGATTGCGGGGAAGTCGCTAAAGCGGCGGACTGAGCCGAAACCAGCGGTTCGAAAAGTTGCTGGTGGCCCAAGAAGAAATCGAAATCGCGGCACCCACCGAGGATCGGAAGCGGATCAGCCTGCGTAAATAATTGAGATTCCCCTTTTAACATCAGGTATTTCCCGTATTGCTCATACTGGTTGTCCCGCCGAGAATCGCGCTTCTGCGGGAAAAAATCCGAAGAGTTTGTCGAATTCACGTACTCGTGGAATCTCAATGGTTTGCAACGATGTCAGTCGAGATGCCGCAGGGAAGGGAATGAAAATGCACGAGCCGCTGGACGCGCTGATTGTTTCTGACCGCACGGAACACGTGAGGACCATGGTTCGCATCCTCGACGGACTTCCAATCAAGACTTATGCGGCCTGCACGCTGAAACAGGCAGAGCAAGTCCTTTCGCATCAGCCGATTTCGGTGATTTTTTGCGATGAACGGCTTCCCGGCGGATCGTATCGCAAACTGCTGAACACGCGTACCGCGGGAAAGCGGCGGCGCGATTCGTGCTTTGTCGTGACGCTGCAGACGGGCGAATGGGAAGAATACCTGGAAGCACTGCATCTTGGAGCGTTTGAAGCGATTCGTTGTCCGATTCAGCCTGGAGATGTGGAGTCTGTGTTAGCGCATTGGAATCGCACTCAGGCTAAACCGATGGCCCTACAACAGAGCGCCTGAGTGCGAGTCAAATCTCGCGCAAGCTATTACTGCTGAACGGTGTACAGCAAAGTGTGAGTGGAACCAACCACCGCACCCGTTGCGCTGGTGACCGCCACCGAAGTGACTGTGCCAACTCCCCCTGAGACAGTGATTGGGAAGTAGCGATAAGTGTTGCCGGGCAGGAATGTCGCCGAGCCCGTCGTTTTCGTGCCGGTCGGCGACGTCACCGTGTATTGCACGGTTACCGTCTCGGTCGGCATCGAGCTGAGCGACAGCACTGGGTAGAAGGAACCGGTTGGCCCGCTATGCGATCCAGAGGTGAACTGTACTGTCGGCTCTGAGGAAGTGACGGTGAAGGAAGCCTGTGCAGGCCAGCTCGGATTGTCGCCCTTGAGGTACGCGCCGGCTTGCACCACTACGTTGCCCGAGATCTCGAACGGTCCTGTATAAATCGGGGAGTTCAGCCCCGGGGCCGTGCCGGTGGTGGTGTAGCGAATCGTGGCGCCGGGCGTATTGTTGGTGATTGTGACCATGACGGGATCGGTCGCCATCGCCGAGAAGCGCGGCGAAACGCTTGGTGCTTGGAGATTGCCGTCTTCCGTGGTGACGTAAGTCCCCTCAGCATCCGGAATCGAAATCTGCGTGACCACGTTGCCATTGGGATCCCAGTGCGTGTAGCGGGTGTCGAGTTTGACGACCTGCGTACTGCCGCTCAGATTCAGGTAAACCATTCCGTTGACGAATTGCCTCGTGTACATGCGATAGCCGACGCCCGCCGAGGATAATTGTGTGCTCGTCGCGTTGGCCATAGGCTGCCCTAGCGACGATCTCATGCTCATCCACTCAGAAGGATTCGGATTGACGGCGGTTGAGCTGCCAGGTGCAAAAAAGAAGTTTGGTCCCTTGAGCAGCGAGTAGACCACGAATGAAGTCAAGAGCGCATTCGAATCGCCGCTCGGAAGCGTGGCGCGGAGAATGCCGACCTTCCCTTGAGTACCCACCCAAGCGAATTGCGTGAAGGTTTGTGAGTACCAGGAATTGCGTGTGTAGGCCGTCGGAGAGGCGTGCCAACTATAAATATCTTCCGCGAGAGCGCCAGGAACATTCGCGAAAATGGTGTTGAATTGAGTTGGGTCGGAGAGCGAGCCGACGTTGGGTATTACCTTTACATCCGGCGCGAGCGAATGCAATTGATTGAAGAATGACGCCACAGAGCTCAAGTAAGCCGCGGCGCTCTGCGGAAACGCAGAGTCCCACGTTACGTTTGTGACGAAATGATTGGAGTCATCCAACACGCCGAGCAAGCCATAGTTGAACGCACATTCATCGAGCTCGAACCACACATTGCGGACCGTCGGATACGCACCCTGCCAAACGATCGGACGAATGTAGCGGTTGATCCAGAAATTGACGAAGCGCGGATCGCCGACATTGACGGCGTACTGCCAGGCCGATGACGGCGCGGTCGCGACGTTGTTCACGAGACCCAGCGACCAGCTGAAATAAACCGGACGCACTTTGCCCGCATAAGTTGCGGTGATGAAGATGGGAGCTTTTCCTTCCGCAACTTGCTGCGATTCGTACGTGCGCAGAGCGGAGTAGGGGAATCCTCTTACCATCGTGTTGTCGCTCGTCGAAAATTTGTCGAAGCGCGCGTAGAAAATATCCAAGGCATTGGGGTCGAGCGAACCCGTCGGCGCGGAACCGATGAATGCGCCGTAATCCTCGTAGGAAAAGCCACCGGGAGTTTGGAATACGGCTCCGACTTCCTTATCGATGACAGTGCGATACTGCGCTTGGGAACTGATGAACGGAAACAACAACAGCAGGGCGAATCCGATGACTTTTGATTTCACTTGCGGTCCACTCCCGAGTGTGAGGGTCTTGCGTCTGCGGCTCGGTGCCTGGGTGAGACGAGCGATGCGCGACGCATACTACCGTATTTCAAGAGTGAAACTACAGGAAAATACGGAGTGGGCCTACTGTCCTCGGGAACAGAAATGGTGCAGGGATTGCGTCGTGGTCATAACCTTAGAAGACTGTACGGCCCCGCGCACCCGAGTGGGGCGCGATTGGAAGTGTTGAGGGCAAGAGCCAGGGGAAGACCTCGCCCTTTGTTTTCATTCACTTAGCGCGAGACCTGCGACCGACCTAAGCCCACGTAAGATGTTGAAATTCGCGGGGATCCATTTCGGCCATTCCTTAGTCTGGGCTTGCAGGGGTTTCTTCGCCGCGGTTGATCATGTAGAGAGCGAGTTCCAGGCGATTGGAGGTCCCGAGCTTATTGAAGATTCTAAACAGATAGTTGCGCACGGTGTGTTCGCTGAGATTCAGCTGTCTGGAAATATCTTTATTGGTGAGGCCTTCGGCGACGAGATAGGCCAATTTTGTTTCGCTTTTTGTGAGCAGATTTGAGGCGTCGCCCGCGCTTGGGGTCGGATACGCGGACGCGCGGGGAGTATCGGCGAGCGTATCGAGGGCGATGCGCAGTTGCGCGCTATTGGCCCAGACTTGACCTTTACTCACGACGTGGATGCACTTGCACAAAATTTCGAAAGGCTCGTCGCGGGAAAGCACTCCGACGGCGCCGGCGCAAAATGCCTGTGTGACCGTCTCGCGATCAATTTCGTCGAGAATAATCACTACATCGATTTTTGGAAACGACGATCGAATCTCCCGCGCCAAGCCGAATCCGGCTGCGCGTCCATCCTTCAGGGACGCACTCAGCACCGCAATGTCCGCCTGATACTTTTCCAGTTCCGCGCGAACCTCTTCGGACGACGTGGCCGTGCCGACCACGTCGACGTGATACCCACTGGTGCGCAGAGCAGTGGCCATCAACTGCGTCGCCATGCGGCTGCTGTCCGCGATCAGAACGCTCACAACTTTTTCGCCCGTCGACTTCACTATTTCCATTCGGAGTGCTCTTTCTGGCCGAGGGTATGAAGGTTTTTGAATTCCACTTTGAAACTACGCTACTAGATAGACAAAGGGGATGGAGTCTCGCAATTGGGGGTTTCGTGTATGCCTGTACGTAGTTCTCTGTAGTACGTCCGTACTAAGTGCACGAAAAAATTGAACTCGAGGGCACTACAGGATTTCACCCACCTACTTTGCAGGATCACAGGAGTACAAATGTCACCTCGCGCTTGGGAATATAACTCTCCAATGGGATGACATTCCTTCACTTGTGGCTATGTGGCGTAAACGACTAATGTGCGGCATCGACCAAGTTGCTGTGTCGATATTGAGAGCGGATTGTACGAGCAATAGCCCACTAGAAGCGAGCCGCTTTGCTGAACGCGCCAGAACGAGCATGCGCTTTCCGTTGGAGGCGTGTGTCGTTTTCTGGTGGTGGGATGAGAGTGGGGCGTACAGAAAGACGAGAGGGCGGAGCCGGAACGTGAGCGTGCGTGGAGCGTATGTGATGGCTGATGCGTGCCCGCCGGTAGGTGCAGCGGTGGGGCTGACGATCTCAATGCCATCGAGCGTCGGGTTGGCGCGGGCGTCCCGGGTGGAAATGGCGGGACGGGTTCTTCGCGTTGATCAGCAGCCCACGGAAACGGGCGATTGCGGATTTGCGGTGTCGGGTGAGGAAGTTTACTTGGTCCACTCGCGAGATGACCGGGAGAATGCGATCGGCCGGGAGAGTGGATCGCAGTCGAGCGATTGAGGCAATGCGCCGGCTGCAGTCGGATTCGGCATTTTTGGTATGGTATGAATTTTGACCGGTAATTGGGTCTGCCCGTCCCGCAGGCTTGATTCCGGAAACTGATCGGGACTTCGGCTCGATGGAATCCGATAGGGTTCTGTGAGTCACAGGGCGAAGCTACGCATTCACTTCTTAAATTGGAAAACAGATTTCAATTCGACGGGGTTTCGGTCGCGCGCGACTGGCACGTGCTTTATACACGGCATCAGCATGAAAAGACCGTGCATACGCTGCTCGAGAGCAAGGGAATCGAATCGTTGCTGCCGCTGCGTGCGACGCTTAGCCGCTGGAAAGACCGCTCCAAGCTCCTCCAGCTTCCGTTGTTTCCCTGTTATGTATTTTTCCGCGCGGCGAGCGGTTCGTGGCTGCATGTGCTGAATACACCCGGCGTGCACATGCTGGTGCCTGGCTCGAATGGGCCCGCGATTGTTCCGCCGGAAGAAATCGATGCGGTGCGCCGCCTCGCCGAAACCTGCGCGCGCGTGGAATCGCATCCGTTTTTGTCGGACGGGGATCGCGTGAGAGTGAAGTCCGGGCCACTCGCGGGGGTTGAAGGATTTTTGGTGCGAAAGAAGAGCTCGTTTCGATTGGTGGTTTCGGTTCAGCTACTGGGGAAATCGGCGGCCGCTGAGCTCGACGCCATCTGCGTGGAGCGAATTTCTCCTTTTCTACCGAATTCAGCGTCCGAGGTACGAAGTTCCCACGCCTCACACGAGCCGCCCGCTAGTCCTTCGACATCGCGGCGGCAAATTTCATCCTGATCCCGATAAGTCAGTAGGGGACAAACGTATGACTAAAAGTTTTCGAAGAATGATCTGGAGTTGTGCGCTGCTGGCGCTCGGTTTGAGCGTTTCGTCGACGAGAACTTTCGCACAGACGGGCACGCCGGCTCCTAACCCTGCCTCTCCGCCAATTGCAACGGCGCCACCTGTGACGTCTTCGGCGTACGTACTCGGTCCAGAAGACGAGATCACTGTTCGCGCTCTGGATGTCGATGAAATTGACGGGAAGACCGCGCGCGTGGATCGCTCTGGAAGCGCCGACTTGCCGCTGGTGGGAAAGCTCAAGGCATCCGGACTCACCATCGGCGAGTTTGAAGCCGAATTGACCAAGCGGTTGGGAAAATATGTGCGCGATCCCAAAGTCAGCGTCACGGTTTCGGATTATAAAAGTCAGCCAGTTTCGGTCCTGGGGGCGGTGAATACGCCCGGAGTCTACAACCTCACCGGTCCGAGCACGCTGGCGCAGGTTCTTTCGAAAGCCGGCGGATTGCGAAACGACGCTGGGAATACTGTGAACATCACGCGGTCGAAAGCGTGGGGTCCGATTCCGCTTCCCAACGCCAAGGTCGATGCATCCGGCGAATTTACTACGGCTGATGTGAATGTGAAAAATTTGATGGACGCCAAGAATCCTCAAGACAACGTCACGGTGAAGCCGACAGACGTGATTTCGGTGCCGCGGGCGGATCTCGTTTACGTCGTGGGCGCGGTGAACAAGCCCGGCGGGTTTGTCTTGAATGAACGCGAGAATATGAGCGTACTGCAGGCCGTGTCCATGTCCGAAGGCCTGACGAAGACTTCCTCACCCAAGAACGCGAAGATCATTCGCGGTGGAATGACGCCGGAGAGAAAGGAAATTCCCGTGAACCTCTCCAAAGTTCTCTCAGGCAATTCGCCAGATATGCCTCTGCTGGCGAATGATATTTTGTTTGTGCCCAACAGTGGAGCGAAAACCGCGACCTATCGTGTACTTGAAGCTGCGATCCAAACCGGAACCGGGATCGCCATTTTTCATTAATCCGATTTTCCCCGAATCAACTTCAATCTAAATCACAACGTCCCCGCCTACGGAGCGTACGACTATGAATCAACTGTATCTGCCGCCCGGCCGTTCAGGAGAGTTACTGCCTGCCGATCCTTCTGCGATGTCGCCATACGGGCCTTTTGGCTACGAGCGCAAATCCCAGCGTAGCGCGATGGATTATTGGAGCGCCATTCGCCGCTGGAAGTGGACCGTGATTACCTGGGCGATCATCGGCGTCGGCGTTGGTTTGCTCGCGACGCTCTTGGAACCACGTCGGTATGAGGGCAAAGCCACGCTCGAAGTGCAGGATTTGAACGACAACTTTTTGGATATGAAACAAGTGTTGCCGGTAAATGAAGTGGGGCTCTCCGGAACTTTCAACGACATCCAGACGCAAGTAAAGATCGTGCAGAGTGATAGCGTGGTGGATCCGGTGATGGAGCGGATGCCGGCACGAGTGGCGCAGATTTCACCAGCGAACGAAACGATTCTCGCGCGGGCGAAGCGGCTAGTGGGAATCAAGACGCCGCCCGCGACGTTCGACGAAGATGACGCAAAGAAGCTGGCGGATACGTTGAAAGTGCGCGGCGTAGGCCAGACGCGCGTGATCGAGATCACCGCCGATTGGAGCGATTCGCGCGTTGCGGCGGATTTCGTGAATCAGATCTGCACCGAATACATGGATCAGAATATGAAGGCGCGCTGGGAGATGGGGCAGCGCACGAGCCAGTCTCTTTCGCGCTGGCTGGACGACACCAAAGACAAATTGCGCGCTTCTGAGGACGCGCTGCAGCAATATGCCAAGAGTTCGGGCTTGCTGCTGACGAACGAGAAGGCACAGCAAACCAGCGTGGCGGATCAAAAACTGAGTCAGTTGCAGGAGTCACTCTCGAGAGCTGAAGCCGACCGCATTGAAGCCCAGTCGCGTTATGAGTTGGCGAAGAATAGCCCTGGGGACGCCCTTCCCGATGAATTGAGCCAGAACCTTGTCCGCGACTATCAATCGAAACTGACCGAGTTGCAGCGCCAACGCGCGGAACTTTCTGCGACATATACCGATGACTACGGAAAAATTCGCCGCCTGGATTCCGAGATCGCTTCCGTGCAAGCCGCTATTCAGTCGGAGCACCGGATGGCGGCGCAACGCGCCGAGAATACTTATCATGCTGCGGCGCGCCGCGAAAAACTGCTGCAAACGCAATTTGCGAGTCAGACTGGAGTGGTGACTGATCTCGACCAGCGTGCCGTGCAATACCATATTCTCGAGCATCAGGTAGAAAGCAATCAGCAGCTTTACGACGAGATGTTGAAGCAGGGCAAAGAGGCCACGATCGCTTCAGCGATGAGCAGCAGCAATATTCGCGTTCTCGACCCGGCGCAGCCTCCCAAGTTGCCTTATCTTCCGAAGCCCGCGCTCACATGTGTTTTTGGCGTGATGCTTTGTTCTTTTGTCGGCGTCCTTCTGGGACTCGCGCGCGATAATGCCGATTCCTCTCTGAAGGAACCGGGTGAAGTAAATCAATTCCTCGGTCTGCCGGAAATGGGCGTGATGCTGCGCGACTCGAGCGGATACGGGCTGTTGCACTCGCCGGATACCCAATCGCTCAAGCCTGCTCAGGACGTGAACTCCATCTTGGGCGTCGGCCAGTTTGGGCGCGTTGTGAATCCTCGAGAAGCTAAGTCGGGTGGGTTGTGGCGATCCCTCTCAAATCCGAGTTCGAACGCGAACCGCTCGCCCGTGCTCGCGTTGGAATCGTGCCGGGCAGTGGTGGCCTCACTGCTCTCGAGTGCCGACGGAAACTCGCCACGATTGCTGGTGGTGACGAGTCCCGGACCTGGCGAAGGAAAGACTACGGTCGTTGCGAACCTCGGGCTCACTCTCGCGCTGATTGGGAAGCGCGTGCTGCTGGTGGACGGCGATGTGCGGCGGCATCGGCTGCACAAATTTTTCAGCCTGCATGATGAGCGGGGATTGTGTTCGATTCTCGAACGCGATCAGGCGTATGTGACCGCGCTAGATTCCTACGTGCAGAAGACGGCGGTGCCGGGCCTTTCGGTGCTTTCCAGTGGAGCTTCGACGACCGCCACTGCAAATCTGCTTTATTCCGCCGACGTTCCGAAGTTGTTAGCGCGGCTGAAAAGCGAATACGATTTTGTGCTGATCGACA
>Ga0070765_100003351_pt1 | contig 10286 bp, 7 predicted proteins | sample HubBroMetageWFT5_FD_71516 | JGI IMG/M metagenome (GOLD analysis project Ga0070765, IMG submission 71516) | Warmed and freeze-thawed soil microbial communities from the Hubbard Brook experimental Forest, New Hampshire - Hubbard Brook CCASE Soil... | ecosystem: Environmental > Terrestrial > Soil... | reverse complement strand
CTTGCTCTTCAGCTTTACGGCGATGTCGCCGCGGTTCGCCTCTGTTACTGCGGCCAGTCCCAACTCCAGTCCGGTGCGGCGCGAGGTGCTCTCCACCTCGGGAATTTCGCGCAGCATCTGCTCAACGTGGCTGACCATGCGATTGGTTTCCTGTAATGAGCTGCCGGCCGGCGAAAGATAGTCAACGATGAAGCCGCCTTCATCCATCTCCGGCAACAGGTCGGTGCCGAGTAGTTGATAGCAGCCAAAAGAAGCGACCACTAACACTGCGGCTAAAATCGCAATCCACCGGGGACGGTCGAGCGCGAAGCGTAGCCACCGTTCATAAAATTCAACCACTCGCCGAAACCGTCCACTGAGTGAGGCCTCTTCCGCGGCCATAAGCTTTTGTTTGTCGCTCAAGCCGGCGTCAGCCGAATCAGTCGGCTCAGCGCCCTCATGGTGATGCCCGCGAATCAGGAACTGGCTGAGCGTCGGCGTCCAGGTTAGCGCTAGCGCCAGCGAAGTCAGCAGCGAAACGCCAACGGTGATGGCCAGCGCGCGAAAGAACACACCGGTGACACCACTGATCGCGATCAAGGGAAGAAAAACAACAATCGGCGTAATGGTTGAGCCAATCAGCGGAGCGGTAATCTCGCCCAGCGCGCTGCGGATGGCTTCCAGCCTTCCTTGTCCCGCATCGCGGTGCAGCGCGACGTTTTCCACCACGACGATTGCGTCGTCGATCACCAGACCTACGGCGGCTGCCAGTCCGCCTAGCGTCATCAAGTTGAAGCTCTGGTTCAGCAGCTTGAGCGCGATGAAAGTAATGAATACCGTCGCAGGAATTACCAGCACTGCGACAATCGAAGTCCCCCAGTCGCGCAGAAAGAGCACCATGATCAGCGACGCGAGAACAATGCCAATCAGGATGGCATCGCGCACGCTGTGGATGGAATCAGTGACTAGACCGGACTGATCGTAGTACGGCTGCAAGTGAACTCCGGGCGGTAGCGATTGCCGAATGCGTTCGACTTCGGCGTGTACTTCGCTTGCAACTTGTACCGTGTTGCTGTCGGGCTGTCGATTCACGGCGAGCAGAACGGCCGGCTTGCCGTTGGCGGTGACGATGGTGTAGACCGGCTTCACGCTCGGGGCCACCGCCGCCACGTCGCTGATACGCACCGGCACACCCGCGGGCGTCGTCTTCACCACGATCTGGCCGAGTTGTTGCGGATCGTGCACCTGCGCATCCACCAATCCAAGAAAGAGTTGATGGTTTTGCTCCAGCAGTCCCGGAGAATCGACCAAGTTAGTTCGCCGCACCGCATCGAGGATGTCTGTCACTGTGACACTTGCCGCCAGTAGCTTGGCCGGGTCGGGAGTGATGTGGAACTCGGGCTCCTGCCCACCTTGAACCAGTACGGTGGCGACGCCGTCGAGGCGGTTCAGGCGAGGCTTGAGCTCGTATGTGGCCATCTTCCATAGCTCGGTTTGCGGGACCGTGTCGGAAGTCAGGCTATATCCAATGATGGGAAAACTTGCGAACGTCAGACGGTGTGTCTGGATCGTCGCGGTTGGCGGCAGTGTGTTGCGGACGTTGGCCAAGGCTGCATCGACGAGCTGCAGCGTGGTTACCATGTTGATGTTCCAACTGAAGAACAGGTCGATCTCGGCTGAGCCGCGGCTGGTAATCGACCGCACCTGCTGCAGCCCCGGCACGCTATTCACTGCCTCTTCAATGGGACGCGTGACCGTGACCATCATCTGGTCAATGGGCATCACGCCATTGTCCACGCCGATCAACACACGCGGAAAATCGGTGGTGGGGAAAACCGAGATCGGAATGGTGAACGCAAGGTAAATTCCCGCCGCCACCATAACGAGAATCAGAAAGATCAGCGACTTCGCATAGCGAGTGAACCAGTAGGGAGTGTCATCCCCTTCCGGCAGGCGCCAGCGATCCATCATGGATTTGAACCGCTCGCGCATCTACTCTTTCTCACCCGGGGGCTTGTCAGCCGCAGGCTTTTCGGGCTCACTCGGCTGCGCTTCGGCGATTTTGACTTTTGTCTTGTCGGGCAGCCCGTAAGATCCACGGACGATCACGGTTTCTCCACCTGCAAGACCTTTGGTGATCTGCACGCGGTCGTTGTCGTGAATGCCGGCCTCGACCTCGACCTGTTGCGCATGGCCGTCTTTGACGATCATCACGGTGGTTGTGCCCTCGGGCGTCTTCAGCAGCGCAGACGCCGGGACCACGATCGCATCGTTGACCGTGCTGGCGACCATTTCCAGTGTGACGGTGGTGCCGGGCCGTAAGCGTCCATCGGGGTTCGGCGCTTCGACCCAGACTTCGACCGTGGTGCTGTTGGGATCGAGCGCGGGGCTGACCAGCGAAACCTTTCCCGCGACCTCGATGTCGCCCGGAGCGTGGAGTGTGGCGGCATCACCGGGTTTCAACTGCACCGCCTGGTCCTGCGGAATATGTGCCTTGGCGATGACAGACGACGTGTCCATCACCGTAAGCAAAGGAACTCCCGGCGCAGGCGTCTCACCCGTGTAAGTCGGGCGGTCAGTGACCACACCGTCGATCGGGCTGCGGACTTCCGAATACGCCAACAGCGCCGCCGCGCCTTCGTACTTGCCCTTGGCTGAGGTGAGCTGGCCTTCTGCCGATTTGAGTTGTTGCTTCTTTCCGGCATTTTGCAGGGCCGCCATGTGCATTGACGCGATCTCGTATTGCGACTTGGCTTGGGTCAGCGCAACCAACGATGAATCAAAATCTTTGCGGGGAAGCGCGCCTTCCTCATACAACTTCTTGCGGCTGTCGTAAATCTTTTGTTGGGCGTCGTAGGCTTCTTTGGCGGCCTTCAGATCGTATTCCGCCTTCTGCCACTCCTCCGGCAAGGCTGACGATGTCTCGATACCGTAGTTTGCCTCCGCCTGCTGGTACGAACCCTTGTTTTCGGTTTCGGCGGCCGCGAGATCGCGATTTTCCAGTACGGCCAGCAGTTGGCCGGCGTGCACGCGACTTCCACGGTTCACGTAAAACGTCCTTACCGGCGCCATGACTTTCGGCGTGAGGGCGGCCTGGTTCTTGGGAAACAGCACGGCCTCGGTGCGGACCACCTGCCGTATGGATTGCTTTTCCACTTTGGCGGCTTGCACTGTAACTTCGGGCTCCGTTTCCGGTTCCTTCTTGGAACACGAAGACAGCAGGAGAGCTACTCCCACAATGACGGACAGGCCGACGGCTGGGAAGACACGAGACGCAGCCATCTAGAAGGCCCCCGTCAGCGTTTGCAGGTTGGCGAGAGCCAGGTGGTAGCGCGCCTCGCCGTCGTGATAGCTGTTGCCGGCGGAGGTTAGGGTGTTTTGCGCGTCCACAACTTCCAGTGCGCTGGCTTCTCCCGCCTGGTAACGCAAATTGGTAAGGTGCAAACTCTGCTCGGCAAGTTCAGCGCTTTGCTGAAGCGTTCGCAGTTGCTGGTACGACACTTGGGCTTCACTGTAAAACGACTGCAGATCGGCGATGGCCTGGCGCTGCGCAGCGCTGAGTTCCACCTGCGCCTGATGGCGCTGCAACTCTGCCTGACGCACCTTGCTCTGCGTCGCTCCCCAATTCCACACGGGGATATTGAGCGTCGCCGTCCCGGCGTAACCTAGGTTCTGCAGCCCGTCCCGACCGCGCTTGGCGAATTGGTTTGCGTCGATCCCGTAGAACATATCAACCGTGAGTGTCGGCAGGTACCCCGAACGCGCTACGCCAACCTCTTTGTTAGCGACCGCCATCGCCGCAAACGCAGCCTGCAATTCGGGATTGTTCTTTGCGGCCATGTCCTGCAGCTCGTTCATTGGAGGCAATCCGGGCGCAGCGCTGAGATCGTTAACCAGCGCGAAGTCCTGAAAGAAATTCGGGAACAGCAGCACGGCTAGCAACAGCCGTGCGTTTTGCTCGGCCAGCTTGGTTTCGTCGCGCGCCCGCTGCAGATCGTTGGCCTGGATCTGCGCTTTGATGGTGTCAGAGTGCGCGACCTCGCCTCCTTGCTCAAGCTTCTGGCTCAGTTCCAGGAAGTGCTGTCCTTCGTCGAAGGCGCGTTCGGCGTTGACTGTCCGAGTCTGCGCCGCCAGCAAACCATAGAACCCCTGGACGACGGTTACAGTGAGTCCGCGCGCTGCAATTTCCGCGCGAGCTTTGGCCAGCGCATGCGCTGCCGCCGTGCGCTGATAATCAAGAACCTGGGCGGCGCCGATAGCTTCATGCGCAACTCCCTGGCTGATGTATTCGTGCACGCCATTGTTGGCGACGTAGCGGGCGTTCCCAGTGCCGTTGCCCTGCGTATAGATGAAGCTGTTGTCGTAGTCCACGCCGGGCAACAGCGCTGCGCGAGCCTGATAGCGGTCCTCGCGCGCCAGTCCCAGATCGGTGACTGCCGCCTGAAACTGTGGACTATTCGCCTTCGCTCGTGTCAGCGCGTCGGCCAGCGTCAGCACTACCGGGGCGGGCTGCGCCTGACCGTTGGCGCCTGTCGGGGCCGACGGTGGGGTCTGCGCCTGGGCCGCCGACAGCGCGAGCAAGGCAAAAGTCATCGTTGCGAGTTTGCGGATCACAAGCACATCTCTCCTACCAGAATCTTGGTTCCTACCTTAATTAGACCTGAATGAAAATCAAGGCAATTGAGAATGGTCTCATGGATATGGGCGACTTCACTGCTGTATCGGGAGCGAGACAACCATGCGAGTGCCTTCACCCGGGCTGCTCTGCGGTTCGATGGTGCCACCATAGGCTTCGACGAGCGCTTTGGAAATTGCCAGTCCCAAACCATACCCGCCAGTTTGGCGGGCGCGAGAGGAATCGCCACGATGGAAGCGTTCAAAGATGCGCGGCAGCTCAGAGGCCGGGATGCCCGGTCCGCGATCGGCGACCTCGACGGAGCCGCAACCGTTTGTGGAGTGGATGCTCATACGCACCGTCCCGCCTTCGGGACTGAAGCGAATGGCGTTTTCCAGCAGGTTTGACCAGACCAGTTCGAGATCGTCGGGATCCGCGCACAGGCGGACGGGGCCGTTCGTTACGAAGTCGATCTTCACGCCACGCTGCCTCGCCACTACATGTACACGCACAATGGCCGCCTCGCAAGTCGTGCCGAGGTCAACGGGCGCGAGATCGCGGCGCAGATTTCCGGCTGCCCACTGCTCCGCTCGCGCCAGCCGCAACATGGAGTGCAGCAGCTTCTCCAGCCGCGCCATGTCGTCGAGCGCTTCTTCGAGTCCAACGCGGTATTCTTCGGAGCTCCGCGGACGCTGCAAAAGAGACTGCAGCGTCGACTTGAGGATGGCCACTGGGGTCTTCAGCTCATGGGCGGCATTGGCGAGGAAGTCGCGCTGCTGGTTAAAGGAGCGGCGCAGTCCGTTCAGCATCGAGGCCATGGCCTGGGTCAGAGGCACCAGTTCCAGCGTTTCAAGTGCTTCTTCCGGAGGATTCAACTCCCAGTTGGAGGTCGAAACCGCGCTCGCGTTGGTGGCCAGTGCGGCCAGTGGCCTCAGGCTGCGCCGTAGCGCCCAGATCGCAAAGCCGCCCGATATCGCAAGCAACACAATGCTGCCGACCGCGATATACAGGAACACTTCATTTACCGCACGCATCACCGGATCAGCGGGCGACGCGTACGTTACGGTCAAGAAATCCTTCGCGGGTGCGTCACCTTCACGATCGAGGATTGGAATGTGCTCCAAGCGCCGCGCGCGGTAGGCGATACCATTGACGACATAGGTCGCAATCCACCGCTCTCCTTTCGGCGGCAGCACACCGTATTTTTCAGGCCAATTCGGTGACCGTGCGACCGGCGTGTGGCCATTGGCGAAAACCTCGTACAGATCCGGCACCCCTGGTTCGAGCGGAGGAGGGACAAGATCACGCTCAAACACCAAGTTGTGCGAGTCGTCTTCGGGATAGCGTACCAGTGCTGCAATGCTCATGGCGCGTCCATGCAGGGCAACGTCAAACGCCTTGCGCAGTTGCGCCCGGGTGACAAAGACAGCCACGTCGATCAGGCCAACTGCAAGCAGCAGTTGCGAGATGACAATGGCGATCATCAGGCGGCGCTGGATTGAAGTTTTCGCCATATCAGCTACGCAGCATGTATCCCTGGCCACGCAAGGTGTGGATGAGCCTCGAGTCGTCGTCCTCCAACTTGCGCCGCAGTCCCGAAATATAGACTTCAATCACGTTGCTGAAACGTTCCCAGTTGAAGTCGTAAAGGTGTTCGAGCAACTCGGTCTTGGATACCACCGCTCCGGCACGGTGAGCGAGATATTCCAGCACGCGATACTCCATGGCCGTCAGGACGACAATCTTGCCCTTACGTCGCACCGTGAGGTCCGCGGTGCTGATCTCGATGTCTCCCACTCTCAGTACGGCAGCACTTTGGCCTTTGCCGCGACGGATGAGCGCCTTGGCCCGCGCCAGCAGTTCACCCAGGTCGAACGGCTTGGAGACGTAATCATCAGCCCCGGCGTTCAGCACGGCGATGACCGACTCCTTCTCGTCGCGCGCCGTCAAGACAAGCACAGGAACGTCAGCGTCACCAGCGCGCAATCGTTTTAAAATCTCCAACCCGCCAAGCTTTGGCAGCATCAGATCGAGGATCAACAGATCGTACGGGTTGGTCTGCGCCATGTAGAGGCCGTCTTCGCCTTCGACTGCCACGTCGACGGCATAGCCGGCGCTTTCGCGCAGACTGCGAGCGATATTTTCCGCCAGCCGCCGCTCGTCTTCGACGATCAAGACCCGCATGGTTCCGCATTCCTCGCGTTTAGTGTGCTCCGCCGTCGCCGAGTGAGCAAGCATAAGGATACCCTCGCCAGTGTTAGCCCAGGCAACCTGAAGGTATGCTTAATGCCCGGGAGGAGCTATGCCAAATGCAAACGAACCGAGTCGTCGGTCCTTTGTCGCGGGATTGGCCGCAGCGACAGTCGTACTTTCTGACATGTCGCTGGCCTCTTTCATTCGGTTGACGGAACTAACTTCGTCGAGTCTGGCGTCGGATATCTGGGAACGTCCGAGACCGTTATGGTCGGTCCCATGTGTGCAGCGCCCGAAGGCAAAGGGTTCGACGTGCGCTTCGACGATTGGACTGCTTGATTGCATCCGAAATGTCGTAAAGAGAAACGTTCGCACCCAGGCCGGTCTGAGAAACCATCGCAATGCGCCAGACGAAACTGCGTTCCGGGAGGACACTAAGGCTCACCGGAGCGTTGAATCCTGCGCACCGGCCCTGAAGAGTATTGTAGTGGACGAAGCCACCGGCCGCTGGTTAGCGACATACGGCCCCCACTCGTAACGTGTCCCGGGGGTCCCAGAAATCCGCCGGATTTGTGACATTCGGCACAGAACGCTCCCGAGTCGGTTGCGAGCATCATGAACTATGGCAGCGAATGAAACTCTAACGACGGTCTCGGTGGATCTGGATGGTTTCGTGGCGGCCGCAACCGCCGCTGTCGCCACGGTCGAGGTCATAGAGCGTTCCTCCTCTGCCCTCCGTGACGCCATCCTGCGCGTTGCTGGAGGCGCGAACCGCATACTGTTCGCTCCGCCGCAAGATCTTCCCGCGGAACTTTTCGCCGAGTTCGCGCGCGATCCGCGAGTGCGCAATGATCCCACTCCCGACGAGATGGTCAACTCCCCAGCGGGAGTGACCGAGGCCTTCGCGGGAGTGGCAGGCACAGGATCCGTCTGCGTCGATGTTGGATATCAGAAGACCGGTATGGCCAGCCTGCTGGCGCCCTTACACATCGCCGTTGTAGCAGCAGAGACCATCGTGCCCCAGCCCCGCGATCTGTTTCGCGAAGACGTGCTCGGCGGTAAGGGCCTCGCCCGCAGCTTTGTCTTCCTTACCGGTCCCAGCGCTACCGCCGACATGGGCCCGCTGGTCCGCGGAGTCCACGGCCCACACCGTTTGCACATCGTCGTTTTGAGATGAAGTCTTGAAGTGTTGAGGTAAGCATGGCAGCTCCGGCAAATCCCGTCGATATCACCCCTCGTCAGGTAGCCAACAAGAGCGACAAGCAGGCGCTGCGCGATGCACTCCGCATGACACTCGACGTGCAAAGCGCCGCCATCCGGCGCAACACCCAGACCTTCAACCGCAATCGCTACACCGCCATCGCGCGCATCGCTGACTACGATGCCATGAAAGACCGCGCCCGCCGCATTAAGGAGAACGCCATCGCCAACCTGCCGGCGTTGCTGCAGCAACTCGAAGCCAGCGTCCACGCCAATGGCGGACACTTCTTCCTGGCCAAGACCGCCGCCGACGCTAACAACTACATTCGCGATGTCCTAGTGCAACACGAAGTCAAACTGGTGGTGAAAGGGAAGAGCATCACCACAGAGGAGACCCGTCTCAACCACTCACTTGAGGTCGTCGGCATCAAAGTCGCCGAAAGCGACTTGGCCGAGTTCATCCTGCAGGTGGCCGACGAGCAGCCCTCGCACATCATTGCTCCCGCGCTGCATTATTCGCGGGAACGCATCACAGCGCTGTTCAAGCGCAAGTTCCAGACCGACCTTCCGCTCGACACGGGCGAGGAGCTGACACGTTCTGCCCGCGAAATCCTCCGGCAGCAGTTCATCGCCGCCGATGCCGGGATCTCCGGCGCGAACCTGATCGCCGCCGACAGCGGTTCGCTCATGCTGGTCGAGAGCGAAGGCAACATTCGCATGACCACCACCCTCCCGCCGTTGCACATAGCAATCGCCGGTATAGAGAAGGTGGTGCCGTCACGCAAAGACTTCCAGTCGTTTATCGAGTTGTTGCCTGCCAGCGCCACCGGGCAGCCCCTCACCTCTTATGTCAGCATTCTGCAGCCTCCGCTGACCGCGCTTCCGTTCGTCGCTCCGGGCAAGACCGCCAAGCCGCGCGAGTTTCACCTTGTGCTGGTCGACAACGGCCGCTCAACCATGCGCGAGGATCCAATTCTTCACGAGGCGCTTTACTGTATCCGCTGCAGTGCATGCCTCAACGTCTGCGCCAACTTTGAAACCGTCGGCGGGCACGCTTTCGGCGGCGAAACTTATTCCGGCGGCATCGGCGGCTCCTGGGAGGCCGGCACCGGCACATTGATGAACGCGCGCTTCAGCGAGCTTTGCACCGGATGCTCGCGCTGCGTTCCGCAATGCCCCGTGCGCATCGACATTCCCTGGCTCAACCAGAACCTGCGTCAGCGCATGAATGAGGCGGATGGAAATTCCGCCGTGAAGTCGCTCTTCGGCAGTCTCACTGGCAGCGCTCCCGAGGACAGGGTCGCGCCCCTGCAGAAACAATTTTTCGCCAATTATCACACGGTAGGAAAGTTGGGCACTGACTTTCCCTCGCTTGCCAACGGATCCACTCATATGCCGATGGCGCGACAGGTCATGGAGAACGTCTTCGGTGTCGACCAGCGGCGCGAACTGCCGCCGTTTCCCGCCAAGACCTGGGAGCAGCTCTTCCGCGACGAGAGGCCCCCCACCAAAGCCGCTACCATCAGCCCCGGCGTCGCAATGCTCGCCGACACGTTCACCAACTACGGTACTCCCGAGCGCGGAATGGCTGCCGTTCGCGTGCTGCGCGCAATCGGTGTTGATGTAGTGCTAACGCCGTCGATCCCCGATGGCCGTGCTGCTATGTCGCAGGGCATGATCGCCACCGCCCGCGAGCAGGCACGCGCAATGGCCGCCATGCTGCAGCCCTTCCTGCGGAGTGGCCGCAAGATCATCGTCGTCGAGCCCAGCGTGCTTGCCATGCTGCGTTTTGACAACAAGCACCTGCTGGACGACCCTGCTCCGATCGCTGCGCTCGCATCCGGTAGCTTTGAGCCGCTTCAGGCCTTGTGGGACATCGCCCAGGAAACCAGTGTCGATCTTGCGAAACTCTTTCCCGCCGCCAAGTCTCGCTTCGGTACCCGGCTCTTCTACCACTCGCACTGCCAGCAGCGGACCTGCAACGCCGCATCGCAAACCATCGACGTGTTGCGCGCCGCCGGATTTGACGTTGCCACTTCTTCGGTCGAGTGCTGTGGTATGGCAGGCAGTTTCGGCTACAAGACGGATTACTACGAACTCAGCATGGCCGTCGGCGCCGACCTGTTTGCCCAGGTACAGCAGGCCGAACAGGAGGGCGGCCCGAGGGTGCTGGTAGCCAGCGGGATTTCCTGCCATGAGCAGCTTGTTGCCGGAATGGGACGGATCGTCATGCATCCGGCTGAGGTGCTGGCAAGTACCCTATGAAGGTGACTATAGGTACAGTTAGTAACCGGCCAGA
>Ga0070765_100003349_pt1 | contig 10288 bp, 6 predicted proteins | sample HubBroMetageWFT5_FD_71516 | JGI IMG/M metagenome (GOLD analysis project Ga0070765, IMG submission 71516) | Warmed and freeze-thawed soil microbial communities from the Hubbard Brook experimental Forest, New Hampshire - Hubbard Brook CCASE Soil... | ecosystem: Environmental > Terrestrial > Soil... | reverse complement strand
TTCGCCATACTTGAAGTCCCGAACGGTGCCTCGCGCATCGCGGCCTACGATTCGGAGCGTCTTGTCGGCGCCCTTGTAAGGGTCGCCTCCCAGCGTGGCATTATTCACCCGGAAATTCGGACCGCTCACCAGTCGCCGCACGGTGTTCGTCACGTCCTGCCGCCGGTTGCCTGCACCGTAGTCGGCGCTCTGCACCCACCAGGTCTGCGCGGTAGCGGTGGAAGCGCAGAGTGAAGCGAACAGGATGAGAATGACGGTGGACAGCAGGGGCCTGGCAATGCGCATCGGTGTCGCCTCTCTAATTGCGGGTGTCAGTTAAAAAGAAGAGCGCCATGTTACTACGTTTTTCGCAAGAGCAGACTATGGCGGGCTGACGGGCGGAGCCTGGGGTGAGCATCTGCGATGGGGCGTGTTGAACCGAGGAGCTTGGCCTTCGACTCCTGTGCCTACGTTGCCGGGCAGACGTCGACAGCCGCCGTGGAAGATCGTTACCGATCCCTCCTGTACAGCCAGACAAACAGGCCAACGGAGGCTGCGACAGCCAGCAACATGTAGTAGACCGGCTCCATCGAGGAATTATTTCAGAATCCTGCCAACGTGTCAGTTCTTATCCGGAGGGGTCGTAACTCATTTGCTTTTAGGAGTTTAACCAGTAACTCTAATAATAAGAGGATCTTAGCGGCGTTCTTTCTTGGACTCATTAGTTTCAACGGTTTACGCGCCCTGGAGAGGGGAGTAACTAAAGTAACCAAGGCAAATTCACCGCTCGCAGCTCTAAATCGCGAACGACAGCGATCATGAGTCGCTTTGGAATGAGCCAAGTTTCCGCATCCTAAAATGCCGAGTGCCACTTCCGTTACCTGATCGAGCACTTCGCTTATGCGTCATCGTTATCTGCTTTACAATGGAATCTGCTTTGGCCGTAATGATCGACCTTGACCACGTCAGCTGGATGGATTTTGACCCTTCCGAGCTGAGTTCCTGGAGCGACGAGGATTTTCTCGGGCGAGCCGGCATCCAAGATAACGAAAGACGCCATTTAGCCGTCTTATCCTCAAGCACCAGCGGCTTCTCTGCGTATTCATAAACGTGGCAATCAAACTGAAAGTACCTGATCGTCGTCCCGCCGTTCGAGCGTCGAAGAGCAACTCGCGTCCCCCGGCCAAAACGGCTCGCGTGCGCCATTTTTCGCTGCGCGATCCACTGGTCAAGATCTTCGTCATCGCCTTCGTTTGCGCAGGCATAGCTTTTATGTCTGTGTTTGCCTACTTGTACTTCAAGTACGAGCGCGTGGTCGATCGCCGCATGGCTGGCGGAATCTTCAGTAACGCGGCCAAGATTTACGCGCGTCCCTCCGTGATTTCGGTGGGCGAGAAGCTCGACCCATCCGAAATTGCTGCTGACCTGCGCCGCGCCGGATATGCGGAAGGAAGCAGCGAGAGCAGTTCCGCCATCGGACATTACACGCTAACGCGCAATAGCATCGAGATCATGCCTGGACCGCAGTCGTTTCACGCCTCGAACACTGCGGAGATTCGGTTCAGCGGCGGCAAGATCGCGTCCATCAAGGAATCAGGCGATAGCAGCAGCGATCAGCTGCAGGCATATGAGCTCGAACCCGAATTAGTGACTGCGCTCTTCGAGGGCCAAGAGCGGACGAAACGCGAGCTCATCAAGTTCGAAGACATTCCGCCCGTGCTCGTGAATGCGGTGCTCGCAATCGAAGATCGCCGGTTCTTCCAGCATGGCGGCGTAAATTACTTCCGCCTGATGGAAGCGGCGGTTGTCGATGTGCGCGAAGGTCGTCATGGACAAGGCGGTTCGACACTTACCATGCAGCTCTCGCGCGGCTTCTTCCTCACGCCGGAGAAGACCATCAAGCGCAAGCTAACGGAGATGCTGATCGCCATCGAGCTGGAGCAGAAGTTCTCGAAGCAGCGAATCTTCCAGATGTATGCCAATGAGGTTTACCTCGGACAGCGCGGCTCATTCACCATCAACGGATTCGGCGAGGGTGCACACGCCTACTTCAACAAGGACGTCAAGAACCTGACGCTGCCGGAAGCTGCTCTGCTGGCGGGCATGATTCAGCGGCCGAATTATCTCTCTCCGTACAAGAATCCCAAGCGCGCGCTGGAGCGCCGCAATCTGGTGCTCGACTCGATGGTGGAAACGGGCGCGATTACTCGCGCCGAAGCTGACACTGCCAAAGCTGCGCCTCTGAAGCTGACCGCGCCGAACGTGGAAGCCAGCGATGCTCCTTATTTCGTCGACTTGGTGAAAGATCAGCTCTCGCCCCAGTTCAATGAGGAAGAGTTGAACAACCACGCGATGCGGATTTACACCACCATTGATCCTGATCTGCAACGCGCGGCCGCCGAAGCTGTCGATGTCGGCATGAAGACGGTCGACGACCTGGTGGAAAAGCGTCGCACCCACAAAGTCAAGATCGGGACTGGCAAAGACGCTAAGACCGAGATAAGAGTCGAGACTGGTCCAATGCCGCAAGTCGCTCTGGTAGCGCTCGATCCGCATACCGGAGAAGTGCTGGCTTTGGTTGGCGGCCGCAATTACGGCATGAGCCAGTTGAATCATGCGATCGCGAAACGTCCCACAGGTTCGATCTTCAAGCCGTTCGTTTACGCTGCTGCTGTCAATACCGCAGTGACCGGACAAACGTTGACCGCGGGAGACGCTGATCCTGACACAGGTGTTGTGACGGAGAGCAGCGGCGTATTCACACCTGCAAGCCTGATCGACGATTCGCAGGTCAGCATTGCCAACGGAGACGATGTCTACGAGCCGCGGAACTATCACGAGACATTCCACGGCGAAGTCACGGCGCGTTACGCGCTGGCGGAATCGCTGAACAATGCGACGGTTCGACTCGGCCAGGAAGTCGGCTTCGATAAGGTTGCCGCTCTGGCGAAGGCTGCGGGAATCTCCAGCGTGCGCGCGACACCCGCGATTGCGTTGGGCGCGTACGATGCAACTCCGGTCGAAATGGCCGGCGCTTACACGGTGTTCGCCAATGGCGGGACGCGACTCTCACCGCTGATGGTGAAGTCGGTTCGCGACGCGCAAGGCAACATCCTCGACAACTATCACAGCGACGGCAAGGACGTTCTCGATCCGCGCGTGGCTTACGTGCTGACCACGATGATGGAAGCCGTGATTAACAACGGCACTGGATATCCAGTGCGCGCGCGTGGTTTCCAGTCGCCTGCCGCAGGCAAAACAGGTACCTCGCACGACGCGTGGTTCGCTGGTTACACCAGTAATCTGCTGTGCATCGTTTGGGTTGGCAATGACGATTACACGGATATCAAACTCGCCGGAGGCGCAGCGGCCGCTCCCATCTGGGCGGAGTTCATGAAGCGCGCCGTCGCGCTGCCGCAGTACTCAAAGGTCAGCGACTTCACTGCGCCGTCTGGTGTGGTTACGTTGCAACTCGATAAGGCTACGAACCTTATTGCGACTCCCTCTTGCCCACAAGATTACACAGTTGCCTTCATTGCAGGAACCGAGCCCAAACAGACTTGCGATCAAGCGTCAGCCGATCACCGCGGATTTTTCACCAAGATCTTCGGTCTGGGATCGCCGCCGGTCGCAGCTCCGCCTCCGAACACGAACGGCGCGACACAGAACCTTCCAGGAAGTCCGGGCGTCCAAAACGGTCAGAGCTCGCAAACGGCTCAGACGCAGCAAGGACAATCCAAGAAGAAAAAGCGCGGATTCTTCAGCCGCTTGTTCGGCAAAGGTGAAAACGGGGATGAACAGCAAAATGGTGGGACGAGCGCCGCACAAAATGGGAACAATTCTGACCCCAAATAGGTCTATTATTGGTCAGTAAAGGGCTCCTACCGCGCCATTTGTTGCGTCAAGATGTGGGGTGCTCGGAGCTGGGAGGTTGGCCATGGCTCGTCTCCGCTCGTGGAAATTGCTAGTCCCTACTTGCTGCTTGAGCTTCGTTCTGGCTGCGCCCTGCTTCGCCGTCGCTCAAGACGCCTCAACCGCACCAGCTGTTCAGCCTAGTTCGCCATCGCAAGTTACAGCGCTGCCGGTTCCAGATAAGAATGCTTCCGCTGCTGAGCTCGAAGAGCAAGGCGATGACTTGCGCTCGCAGAAGCACTATCTCGATTCGATTGACTTCTATGAGGCTGCTCTGGCTAAGCAGCCAACGGCTCTGCTGTGGAATAAAGAAGGAATGTCCTACCTGTTGCTGCAGCGTCCGGAGAAGGCGACGAAATGCTTCGACCACGCGATCAAGGCCGATAAGCAAGCCCCGGAAGGCTACAACAATCGCGGTTACATCGAGCAGATGAAGAAGAAATACGACAAGGCTATCAAGTACTATTTGAAAGCCGCGAAGTTGCGTCCTAGCGACGCAGTCTTCCAATACAACATCGGCTCGGTATATTTCAGCGAACACGAGTATGCCAAAGCTGCAGAAGCCTACAAAGCCGCGTTCGCTCTTGATCCGAACATCTTCATCCGGGTTTCACGTACGGGCGTGATGGCGCAGACCACTTCACCCGAGGATCGCGCTGCTTTCTCCTTCATGGTCGCGAAGATGTATGCACGCGCGGGAGACGTGGACCACACGCTCGAGTATCTGCGGAAGGCCATGGAGAACGGCTACAAGCACATCAACGACGTGTACAAAGACCAGGAATTCGCGACGCTGCGGACCGATAAACGCTTCGAAGAACTTATGGCTGAGCGGCCGCAGCCGATTCCGTGATCTAGCTTTCCGCTCTCTTGCGAAGGAACGCCGGGATTTCCAGATCGTCCGAGTTGTAGCTGATATCGACGCTGCTGCTCACCGTTTCAACCGGTTCAGCTACAACGTTCTGCCGCAGAAGCATCTCTTCCACTGGTTCGGCATGCCGCACAATTTCAGATTCCTCGTCAAGATTATCGGGAACATAAGGCATGACCTGCTGATGGTCCTGAGGCGGTTCCAGATCTACGGCCCTGATCGGCCGCGGCGTCGCAGGAACCCTGGTCTCGACGATCGGCTGAATCTCAGGTGCGACCTCGTAGGTCGCGCGAACGCTGCCTGAAGCCGAGCGCGTAGCAGTATTTCGTACCGTTGCAGGGGAGTCCAAGTGCTCGCGCCGGCCTTGTACTTCCCTGAAGCCGGTAGCAATCACCGTGATCTTCACTTCATCCTTCATCTTCTCGTCGAGCACCGCGCCGAAGATGATGTTTGCATCTTCATGAGCCGCGCTCTGGATGATGCTGGAGGCTTCGTTTACTTCAGCCAGTCTTAAGGAGTTCGATCCAGTAATGTTGATGAGAATGCCGCGAGCGCCGTCGATTGCTCCGGCTTCGAGCAGCGGAGAAGCGATCGCCGCCTGCGCCGCCGCCGTTGCACGGCCTTCACCCTTCGCGGTTGCGGTGCCCATCACGGCATAACCCATTCCCGCCATGATTGTTTTCACGTCGGCGAAGTCGCGGTTGATGATGCCTGGAATCGTGATGATGTCGGAAATACCTTGCACGGCTTGGCGCAGAATATCGTCAGCTACACGGAACGACTCGAAGAAACCTGCGTCCTTCGCTACGGCCAACAGCTTCTCGTTAGGGATCACGACGGTGGTGTCGACGGAATCGATGAGTTCCTGCAAGCCGCGCTCAGCCTGATTCAGGCGCCGCTTGCCTTCGAAGCCAAACGGTTTGGTCACGACAGCAACCGTGAGCGCGCCCATCTCGCTGGCCAGCGAAGCAATAATCGGCGCGGCGCCGGTTCCGGTTCCGCCGCCGAGACCTGTGGTCACGAACACCATGTCCGCGCCTTCGAGAGCTTCGATGACCTTGTCGGCGTCTTCCAGCGCGGCTTTGCGTCCGACATCAGGATTCGCGCCAGCGCCGAGGCCATTCGTGAGCTTCACGCCCAGCTGAATCTTTACCGGAGCCTTCGAGCACTTCAGCGCCTGCAGATCGGTGTTGGCAACGACAAATTCCACACCTTCCAGGTGCGACTCGATCATGCGATTGACGGCGTTGCCGCCGCCGCCGCCAACTCCAATGACTTTGATCTTGGCGCTGTTCAGCAGTTCTTCGTTGAAGTGGATTCGAATATCGCTTTCCGGCTGATTCTTGTCGTTGAAGTCTTCAATCATCGCTACCTCAGTGAACGCCTTCGCGCTCGGTTCATGCTGACTCGTTGCTTTTCGGTAGAGCACCGCGCAGCGGTCCCCGACCAAATCCTGCCGAATGTTTTACGCGCCCTGCTTGGCGAACAGCGCCCTGATCTTTGCGCCCAGACTGCGGTCCAGGTTCATGCGCGCCTGACGCGAGCGATGTCCATACAAAACCATTCCGATTGCGGTGCCGAACTCCGGTTCCAGCAGCTCGGAAGGCAGCTTGGCAATCGGCACTGGATAACCTTGGCGAACCGGCCGGCGCAAAATGTCTTCGGCAACTTCGAGCAGACCATTCAGCCGCGATCCGCCGCCGGTGAAGACCAGTCCCGCGCCCAGAAGTTCGTCCATGCCGGCGTGACGCAGGTGATCGCGCAGCATCTCCATCAGCTCGCGTCCGCGCGGTTCCAGGATCTCGCCCAGCATGCGCTGCTGCATCATGCGAGCAGGCCGGTCGCCGACCGACGGAACTTCAATCTCATTGCCTTCAGGAATGCGTGTCACAATGGCGCATCCAAACATCTTCTTGATGCTCTCGGCGTCAGGCAGCGGTGTCCGGAAGCCGACGCCGACATCGTTGGTGAAATGGTCGCCGCCGATAGGAATCGCTCCGGTATGAATCACCACGCCTTCGTAATACACGATGAGGTCAGTCGATCCCGCCCCGATATCGATCAGGCAGACGCCGAGTTCGCGCTCGTCGGTTTGCAACACAGAATCGGCGCAGGCTAAAGCTTCGAATACCGTGTCATCGACGTGAACGCCCGCCCGGTTTAAAGCGGTCACCACATTCTGAGTTGCGGTTGCGCTCGCGGTGACGATGTGCACCCGAACCTCGAGCTTGCGTCCCATCAGTCCGGCAGGGTCACGCACGCCGCCTTGACCATCGAGGATGAATTCCTGTGGGAGCAGGTGAAGGGCTTCGCGGTCTTCGGGCATGTTGATGCTGCGCGCCTTGTCGACTGCCTGGCGAACATCTTCGCGGCTGATTTCACGCGAACGCGATCCGAGACTGATTCCGCCATGGCTGTTGATGCCGCGAACATGCGAGCCAGCGACGCCAACGATGGCGTGTTCGACCGGCGCTTGCGCCATGTTCTCGGCTTCTTCCACCGCCTTCTTGATTGCGCCGACAGCTTTGTCCAGGTCGGCAACAACGCCCTTGCGCATGCCGCGGGAATCGGAGATGCCGTGTCCGCGATAACGCAAGGCGTAGTCGTTGACCTCGGCGACGATAACGCACGTTTTAGCGCTACCAACGTCGACCACCGCAAGCAGGTTCTCTGTTTGGCTTCCCATCGTTTACGTGTGCTTCTTCACTTTGCCCGGCGTTTTCTTGCGCTCGAACGACTTTGCGTCCGGTCCACTCTCGCTCCCGGCACGCACTGCATTCGGCTTGGCCATCTCTCTTGCCGAATCTGGATTGACGATTACCTGGTGGTCGTAGCGCAGATCCACCGAGTCCAGTCGCTGGAACTGTGAGCGCCATTCCTGCACATGCGTGACGTAAACCTGGAAGTGCTCCAGGAAATTCGACGAGCCGAGATGCACTAACACCGCTCCATGCGGGTCAGTCACGGTCGCTCGCACGTCATCGGGATCGGACAAATCGACATCGCTGATGTCGGCCGAATAGTGCGCGCCGCTCGAATCCAGTTCCTGCATGAAGCGCGTATAGATCTTCATGCGCGCCGCACGAACCGAAACCGGATCGTTGTCGGAAACGCCCACGATTACCGGGAACGAATACCGCGACTGATTCGCGGGCAGTTCCATGATCACCCCGTTAGCGTCGATCATCTCGATATGAGAATTGACCTCGACGAAGGCCACCGGGGTTCTTTCCGCCACGACGATCTTGATGCGGTTCGGCAGCAGACGCATGACAGCAGCCGATTGCACCCACGGAATCTGCTCGAGCTGTTTCTTTCGCTGCTCAAGTGGAACAAAGAAGATGTTGCGATCGATGTCGCTCGCCATGACGTCAAGGATCTGCGAGCGCGCAACATTGTTCATGCCGGAAATGCCGATGTTGTCGCTGGAGTCGAGGCGAAAGCGCCAGGATTGCGTGCCATAATGCTCCAGTCCAAGCCAGATAACTCCGACGACAAAGGCGACGACGGCAATTTTCAGGATCGCGCGAACGCGGCCCGCGGCATTGCGTGGCAGGGCTCCACGGCGAACGGGAACACGCTTTTGGCCGCGCAGAAATGGCGACTCGGCCTCTTCATCCAGGTCGAGCATGCGCTGGTCGAGAGGCGACTCGTCGGCGCCCAACGAGCGAGCATAGGGCTCTCGCGCCCTGCCTTCGAGTTCCTCGTCCGAGATTACCGATGAGCTTTTGCGCGCCATGAAAACAGGGTAAAAACGCCGAAAACTTCGGCTAATCGCCTCACTATAACTGTTTTCGAAGGCATTGCGGCAAGGCTTTTGGCGCTAGATGTGCGGGCAGGAGAACATGAACCACAAAGGTAAACGGAAACGTGTAGAACCTCAGCCCACGCTCTCCGCAGAGCGGGTTTCGAGAGCCTCGACGACCTGAGGTCCGAGCTGCCAGATGCTGCCGGCGCCGAGAGTGAGGATCATGTCGCCCGGCTTCGCCGCGCGCGAGGCCAGCTCGGTGGCTTCGGCGAAGGACGCGACGTAGAGCGCTTCCTGGCCGCCGCTTTCGGTGATGCGGTTCGCCAGCATCTCGCCGGTGATTCCGGGGATCGGCGGTTCGCTGGCGGGATAGATGTCGAGCACCAGTACGGAGTCGGCATCGCGAAAGGCGGTGGCGAATTCGTCGATCAGGAGCTGCGTCCGGGTGTAACGGTGCGGCTGGAAGATTACGTGGACCTGCCCGAAGCCGCATTGCCGCGCGGCAGCGAGCGTGGCGCGAATCTCGGTGGGATGGTGTCCGTAATCGTCGATCACGGTGACGCCATCGGCGCTGCCGACCAGTTGGAAGCGGCGATCCACACCGTTGAATCCGGCGAGACCTTGCCGAATCTGCTCGACCGGAACGTCGAGGCCGATACCGACGGCAATCGCCGCTGTAGCGTTGCTGACGTTATGTGCGCCGGGAACTCGCAGCTCGAACTCCCCGAGATCCTGGCCGCGATAGTTCACCCGGAAGCGACTAAGCGCGGCGCTCCCGTGATTACGTCCGCACTGCAGATGCGAGATACGGAAATCAGAATCCTGGCGAAGGCCGTACGTGACCGTTCTGCGCTTCACGCCAGTGAGCAAGCGCCGCAGATCGTCGTTGTCATTGCAGGCGACGACCATTCCGTAGAAGGGAACCGAGTCCATGAATTGCAGGAAGGTTCGCTCCACATCGTCCATGTCGCGGTAGCAGTCCATGTGCTCGCGATCGATGTTGGTCACGACGGACAGAATAGGCGAGAGCTTGAGGAATGAACGGTCGCTCTCGTCGGCTTCGGCGACCAGGTAATGCGATTTGCCCAGCCGTGCGTTGGATCCCATCGCATCGACGCGCCCGCCGACAACCACGGTTGGATCGAGTCCGCCCGCGGCCATCACCGCCGCAACCATCGACGTCGTCGTGGTCTTGCCGTGCATTCCCGCGACGGCGATACCGTACTTCAGCCGCATCAACTCCGCCAGCATTTCGGCGCGCTGGATGACCGGGATGTGCTGCTCGTGCGCGGCGACGACTTCGGCATTGTCGCGATGCACGGCCGAGCTAATGATGACAACTTCCGCTCCGGTGACGTTCTCGGCCTGATGTCCTTCGGAGATGGATGCGCCCAGGCTGACTAACCTTGTTGTAACGGCAGACTTTCGCAGGTCGGAGCCGGAGACCTTGTATCCGAGGTTCAGCAGCACTTCGGCAATGCCGCTCATGCCGATGCCCCCGATGCCGACGAAATGGACGCGCTGAATCTTGGCAAACATGCGAGAAATGTAATCGGGTGGAGCATCGCTTCAGCGGTGCAGTTGGGTCGAGCTCAAGACTCGGCTTTTAGCCGCCAAGGTAGTTCCAAGTCATCGCCTCCGCCGCTAAAGCGGCAATGACGTGTAACTAGAAGCTCAAATGCACGTCTGAAGGCGTGCTCCACCCGTTTCACAGACTACCTCATCAGGCTATCGCGTGCTGGGTTTGGATGCCAGCGTAACGCGCGGCCATGGCGGCA
>Ga0070765_100003348_pt1 | contig 10289 bp, 11 predicted proteins | sample HubBroMetageWFT5_FD_71516 | JGI IMG/M metagenome (GOLD analysis project Ga0070765, IMG submission 71516) | Warmed and freeze-thawed soil microbial communities from the Hubbard Brook experimental Forest, New Hampshire - Hubbard Brook CCASE Soil... | ecosystem: Environmental > Terrestrial > Soil... | reverse complement strand
ACGTCGACGGGATCGGCATCAGCCTCCTGAGCGGCGCCCACATGACCCTCTTCCCCGAGATCATCCGTCTCCTCAAGGAGCGCGACGCCTCGGACATCGTCGTGTTCGGCGGCGGGATCATCCCGGACGCGGACGTCACGGCCCTCGAGGAGCTTGGCGTCGACAAGGTGTTCACCCCGGGAACGTCGCTCGACGAGGCTGTGTCCTACGTCAAGGAGCGGTTCGGCGCAGGAGCCGCGGTCTGACTCCCGGGCTGCTCTGTCTCGCTGTCGCTGCGGCGCGCGCGGGGCGATTCGTCAATGACCCCGCGGATCAGCGAGCGCGAACGGCCCCGCCCCACCCGGCGTTCGCCGCCTTCCGCAAGATGTCCTACGTCTGGGTCGACGGCCAGTCCTTCGAACCGATCGGCGACAGCCTCGACCATTGGCTCACCTACCTCGGCGGCAACGGTGCCCGGCAGGCGTGGCTCGATGTCGCCGGCGGGGAGGAGGTCTGCCACGTGACCAGGAGCGACGGCGACGAGACCTGGCGGACCGTCTGGAATGGCGGCATCTTCATGCTTCACGGATCAGAGGACACCGGGCCGCCGCACCGCCGGCAGACCGACGTGGCCGCGACGGCAGTGCGCCTCCACGATGCCGTGCACGCCGAGCTGGAGGCGGGTGCCGCCGATGTCCGCCGCGCCGCCCTGGAGCGAGCCCTCGAGATCCTCGTCTCTGCGGGTGATGGTGAGGAGGTGTCGGACGTGGCATGGCCCTATTTCGTGCTTCCGGACGGGAGCTCGACGGCGTCGCGGCGGCTCATCGCCGCCGCGTCAGCGGCGTGGCCGGAGACCCCCGCGGTCGCCGATGCCGATGCGAGACCGCCGCGCGGCGAGGGTTGCGTCGACGTTGCTCTCGATGCGATTGCAGCCGCCGTCAACTCGGCGGCGACGGCGGAGCCGGTAGAGTAGCCAGGCAGCCATGGCAACTTCCCTCGAACTCAGCGCGTCGATCCGGTCGGAAACCGGGCGACACGTCCACGCCGTCAGGCGTCGCGGCCAGGTGCCGGCAGTCCTCTACGGCCACAACGTCGAGCCCCAGGCGCTCTCGATCGAGGCGCGCAGCCTGCGGCGGGTCTGGCACATGGCCGGCCACAGCCACCTGGTCGATCTCGCCCTCGACGGCGGACGCGCCCGCAAGGTGCTGATCCGCGAGCTGCAGGTCAACCCTCGGACCACCCAGCTGATGCACGTCGATCTCTTTGCCGTCAACCTTCGCGAGAAGCTGACCGTGGAGATCCCACTCATCCCGATCGGCGAGTCGCCTGCCGTCAGCGAACTCAAGCTCGGCGTCCTCCAGCAGATCATCACCGCGGTCAAGGTGGAGTGCATGCCGGGCGACATCCCCGCACTCCTGAATGTCGACATCTCCGGGCTCGTCGAGATCGACCAGGGCATCCGCCTCGGCGAGGTGCCGCTCCCCGAGCGCGTCGCACTCGCCACCGGTGTCGACCCTGATGAGCTGGTTCTGAAGGTCGCCCAGGTGCGCGTTGCGGTCGAGGCCGAGGAGGTCGAAGCCGTTCCCGCCGAGGGCGAGGGCGAGGTCGAAGAGACCGCAGCCGACGACGATACCGGGTCGTCCTAGCGGCGCCGCCGCGGATTCTGCCCGCGTTTGCCGTCTGCCGCTGATACTGGGCGACCATGATCGCCAGCACCCCAAGCTGCGACCTCAGCAACTGGTTCGACGTTGTCTGCCGAGCGATCCAGACGCACGATCAGAGCGGGCTGATCGGACCGCTTGTCGAGCATCTGCTCAGCGCGATCGGGATCTTCATCGCCCTGTACCTCGTCGGCCGCCTGGTCCGGGTGCTCGTGCTCTGGGCGATGCGCAGGGGCAGGGCCGACCGCCAGGTCCGGACGCTCGTCCGCAACCTGATCACGGTCACGACCTACGTCGTCGCACTGATCACGGCGCTCGTCGTCTACGGCGTCAACATCGCGGTGATCCTCACGGCCGCGGGCGTCGGCACGGTTGCGATCGGCCTGGCATTCCAGGACCTGCTGCGCAATGTGCTCGCCGGGATCTGGCTGCTGCTCGAACAGCCCTTCAAGCTCGGAGACACGATCACCGTGCTGGATCAGACGGGCGCGGTGCAGAACATCACGCTGCGCACCACGACCCTGCGCACCGGTATCGGCGAGCTGGCGATCCTGCCCAATCTCACCGTCTTCACCGGCATCGTGATCAACACGACCCACTACGACACGCGCCGGCTCACTGTCGGTGTGCGGATTCCCGCTGACACGGACCTGGCCGGCCTCATGCGCCGGGCGCGGACCGCGGTCAGCGAAGTCCCAGGAGTCGAGGCGAAGCCGGCCATCGTGTTCGAGCCGACTCTCGACCGGGAGGTGCCGCTGCTCCGCTGCCACTTCTGGGTGGATCGGCGCGAACAGGACCCCGATGCGTTGACCGCAGCCGTCGCTGAACGGCTCTGGGATCTCGTCGAGGCCAAACCCGAGGCTGAGCCCGGCGCCGCCGAGCCGGCCGGGTAGAGTCGCGCGCCGTGGAGATCCTCAGCCCCGGCACGTCGCAGCGGATCATCGTCGTCCGCCATGGCGAGACTGAGTGGAGCCGCGAGAAGCGTCACACCGGTCGGAGCGACCTGCCGCTCACCGCGGAGGGTCGCGAGCAGGCGCTCGCGCTTGGAGCAGAACTCGCGCACCTGCCATTCGCGGGGGTATTCGTGAGTCCCCTGCGGCGCGCGCGCGAGACCTGCGAGCTCGCCGGCTACGCGGATCGCGCGGTCGTCGATGATGACCTCATCGAGTGGGACTACGGCGAGTATGAGGGGCTGACCAGCGCCGAGATAGAGCAGGACAGACCTGGGTGGTCGCTGTTCGTCGACGGTGTCATCGGCGGCGAGACGATCTACGACGTCGCAGCGCGTGCGGAACGCGTGGTCACGCGCGTGCGCTCAGTTGATGGAGACGTGCTGCTGTTTGGCCATGGCCATCAGCTGCGCATCCTCACGGCGCTGTGGCTCGACTTTCCTCCAACCGCTGCGCAGCATCTGCAGCTCGCAACCGCCTCACCATCGACGCTCGGCTACGAGCACGATTGGACCGCGTTGCTCAGCTGGAACGGCTTGTCCCAGAAGGGTTAAGACGCCGACAGTTGACGCGATGTCGCTCTTGCGGCCAACTCGCGTCCATCCGTGTTCGACGGTTAGAGGCGGACGTGTTCCAGGTCGACGTCCGCGAGCCCCGGTGGCCGGGGGATGCCGTGCGCGTCAAGGAGCTGCAGGCACTTGATGACGTAGCGCGCGCCGGCAATGTTCAGCCCGTGCTGCCGCGTCAGACGTTGGATGGCGCTCAGCGTCAGGATGTCGCGCTGCGTGTAGCGACGCCGGTTGGTTGCGGTTCGCGCGGGGACGCCCAGACCCATGGTCTCGTACATCATCAGGGTGCGTGGATGCGAGGCGAGAATCTCGGCCGCAACGCTGATCGTGTACAGCGGTTTATCGAGGTCGAGCATTCGCTCCGACATCGGAGCCATCGCCTCAACGGGCACGTTCGACTCCATGGGCACTCCCGCATCGACATGGAGCAGGACTGGCGATCCACACGATGCTCATGTCATCGATTCTAGTCGCGTGCACCCTAAATGGGGCATCCAATAGTGCGATTGCGCGAGCCTGGGTTCGGTCGAAAAGCGGCTTGACCCCTACGGGCCAAGACTTATAGTATAGCTATCACCTTTACCTACACCCGTGAGGTCAAGTCCACGGGTACCGCCGACGCCATTCGCGCAGTGAGCAAAGCGGCCGCTTCTGCTACAACCCGGAACGCTAAGGCTTGGCTTGGCTTCCAGCCAGGAGCCCGAGCGTCGCGCCGAAGATAAGGTGACCGGCGAGCATCATCGCCTGACGGTCGACGCGATCGCGTTGTGCAGGGGCCATGATGCCGAGGGCCGGAACCCAGCCCAGGTAGCTCACCCCCCAGATGGCGGCCCCGTAGGCCATTCCCGCCGGGACCCGGACGGTGACACGCCTCGGTGCAACGACACCAAAACCCGCACCGGCGGCCGCTCCAAACCCGAAGTGGAGCACGGTCGCGAGCGCATCCTGCTGCGCCGCGCTGCGGCGGACGCCAGCGCGGTTGAGCAACTTTGCAGTGATCTTTTCGGGTGGCATGCCGCCCATGAGCCCGACTCGCTTGGCGCCGAGCATGACCATGCTCATGGCGCCGGTCGCGAGCGTTCCGGCAGCTGCTCCGCGGAGCACTCGTTTCATCGGCGCTCCGGGCATCGGTGCGTCAGCGCGCGCGCCAGAAGTAGCCGCCCCCTCCGAGCAGGAGCACCACGAGAACGATGATCAGGATCAATGTCAGCACAGCTTCAGCCTCCGAATACCAGAATCCAACTATCGCATTATATGATAGTTGTACTGTAAAGAGTGGATCTGCTGATTTCGCCGGCGCAGGCTCGCTCATCGTGGAGAATCCGACCATCGTGCTAACTCCCTCCGCAGCAGGATCGTGATGGCTGAAGGGCGGGTGATCGCGGTGGTATCGGGTGGCTTGGACTCCACAACCATGGCGTACTGGCTCCGAGCTCAGGAATATACGGTCATGGCGATCTCGTTCGACTACGGGCAGCGTCATCGCAAGGAACTGGCCTTCGCCGAACGGATGGCGGTCGATCTCAGCGCGCCTTGGACGTTGATCGATCTGCACGCCGCAGGGCTGACGAGCATCCTGAGCGGGTCCGCGCTGACCGACGAGACGGTGACGGTTCCCGACGGTCACTACGCCGACGAGAGCATGCAGATCACGGTGGTGCCCAATCGCAACGCGATCATGCTCAGCATCGCCTGCGCACTCGCGGTCACTCGTGAAGCCGGCGCCGTGGCGTTCGGCGCTCATACCGGCGACCACTTCATCTACCCGGACTGCCGGCCCGAATTCGTGCGCGCATTCGAACGGATGGTCAACGTCGCGGTCGAGGGGCTCGCGAGCATCGAGATCCTCGCGCCGTTGCTGGCGATGACCAAAGCCGACATCGTCAAACTCGGCGACGAACTGGGTGTGCCTTTCGAGCGAACCTGGTCCTGCTACAAGGGCGGTGCGTTGCATTGCGGGGCATGTGGTACGTGCTTCGAGCGACGCGAGGCTTTTGCACTCGCGCGCGTGGCGGATCCGACGCTCTATGAGCGCGCATCAGCGCATGCGGAGTAGTGGACCCCGATTCTGAGCAAGACCCAGAAGCGCCTCACTCGGCGTCTGATCCGGCATCGCGACGAGCAACGGACTCGCATGACCAGGTCCTGACCGACGGACCCGCGAGGCTCGGCACCTCGTGCTGATAGCCACCGTGATGTAAGGACCCTGTTACCGATCGGCAACTGATCGTGGCACGAGTATCAGAGGCACCCTCATACCCTGCTGGATGTGGCCGCATCCAATCTTCGCGTTCGAGCAGCGACGATTGCCGCGCGCGCAGGTGGCGCGCCTCGCGGCGTGCGCGCAGCGTACGGAGTCTTGGCGGTGCTCCTCGTTGCCTACTTGGTCTCGCTGATCGTCAGAACGCCTGATCAATCGGTGCCCCTGGTCGACGGGTGGGGCGTCGCCGTATTCGAGGTTGTGACCAGCGCACTGTGTCTCGTTCGAGCGATCGGCGCCCGCCGTCGAGCGGTTCCTTTGATGCTCGGCTTGGGAATTCTCTCCTGGAGCCTCGGGGACACGATCCTTGCAGCTGAGTCGGCGGGCGGCGCGGCACCTCCCGTTCCTTCACTCTCCGACCTCTTCTGGCTCGGGTTCTACCCGATCGTCTACGTCGCGCTGGTACTCCTGCTGCGCAAGCACCTCAACCGAATGGGGATCACCACGTGGCTCGACGGTGCCGTCGCCGGGTTGGGCGCAGCGGTGCTGTGCGCGTGCTTTGCGTTCAATACGATTCTGCATTCTGTCGGCGGCAACGCGGCGACGGTGGCGACGGACCTCGCATATCCGATCGGTGACGTTTTGCTGCTCATCCTCGCGGTCGGAGCGACCGCGATCATTCCCGGCAAGAAGAATCCGCAATGGCTGCTGATTGCGTGTGCGATCGGCATCACCGCCATCGGCGACACGTTCAATCTGTTCGCAAGCGCCGGCACGACGACGCACGTCGGCGCGATCCTCAACGGGATCGCGTGGCCAATCGCAATCCTGCTCATCTCTATGGCCGTCTGGGTGCCGCTCCGCCAGACGAGCCCGTTGGCGCCCAGAGCGACAGCCGGGTTTCTCCTCCCGGGTCTCGGCGCGTGTGCCGGCCTCTCGATCCTGCTGGTCGACACGTTGCATCAGGTCACGCCGGTGGCGATCGGGCTTGCCACGGCAACATTGATCACCGTTGGTGTCCGGCTGGCGCTGTCGGTTCGGGGGCTGCGCTTCCTGACCGAGTTGCGGCACCGTCAAGCAATCACCGACGACCTGACGGGACTGGGCAACCGCAGACAGCTCTTCAATCTCCTGGACGCGTTCTTTGCCGACAACGCCGATCCCGAAACCGTCGAACGCCACCTGTCGCTCCTGTACGTGGACCTCGACCACTTCAAGGAGATCAACGATTCGTTCGGCCACTCCGCCGGCGACGAGGTCCTGAGACAGTTGGGTCCACGCCTCACGCGTCGCCTGCGCGACACCGATGTCCTCGTCCGGGTGGGCGGTGATGAACTCGCCGTCCTCATCATGGACGCCACCTCGGAGTACGCGGTTGCGGTCGCCGACCGCCTCATCGCCGAGCTCGAAGAGCCATTTGTGCTCGACGCGGTGACCGTGCGTGTGGGCGCCAGCATCGGCATCGCCAGCGCGCCGGTCGACGCAACCGACGGCATCGGCCTCCTGCGCTGCGCGGACCTCGCCATGTATCGCGCCAAGGTTGGCCCATCGCCGTGCGAGACCTACCGGCACGACATCGACGACGACGGCAACCGGCTGCGACTCGTCGACGAACTGCGTGATGCCATTGCCGAGGGTCGCCTCGAAGTCCACTACCAACCCCAGGTCGATCTCGCCACCGGCGAAATCACGGCGATGGAAGCGCTGTTGCGCTGGACTCATCCGCGACTCGGGCTGATCCCACCGCTGGACTTCGTTCCCCTTGCCGAGGAGGCCGGACTGATGCGCCCGCTGACCGCACTCGTCCTTGAGCGAGCGGTGACGCAATGTGCCGCCTGGCACGCGGAGGGTCGACGCTTGACCGTCTCGGTCAATGTCTCGGCGACGAACCTCCTCGATCCCGGATTCAGCAAGTCCGTGATGGGCGCGCTTGAGCGCCACAACCTGAGCCCCTCTGCGTTGATCCTCGAGATCACCGAGACGACCATCATCAGGGAGTTCGAGCGTTGCAAGCTGGTGATCACGCAGCTGCGGAATCTCGGGCTGGGCGTGTCCATCGACGACTTCGGTGCCGGGGTCACGTCGCTGGCGTACCTCGGCAGTCTCGCCGTCAGCGAACTGAAGCTTGACCGCAGCTTCCTGACCCGCCTGGCCACCGGGGACACCGAGCGCAATCTCGCCCTGGTTCGAGCGACCATCGCGCTGGGCCACAAATTGAACATGCGCGTTGTGGCGGAGGGGATCGAGGATCTGGTCGCGCTCGACCTCCTCACCGCCATTGGCTGCGACATGGCCCAGGGATATTTCATCAGTGAGCCGATGTCGGCCAGAGACCTTGCGCTGCCGGATCCGCAGTTTGCGGCTCTCCCAGAATCTGAGAACGGGCAACTCCACTCGGCACGAGCGTCCTAACCAGCGACCTCGTTTCCGTTTGAGCGGATGCTCGATGACACCGTTAGGATGGCGATCCATGACGTACCGCAAAGATCCTCGCGTCGATGCCTACATCAACAAGCTCCCGCCATGGCAGCGGAGGATCTGCCGCGACGTGCGCGATCTCGTTCATTCCGTCGACGCAGACGTCACCGAGACCATCAAACGCGGCACGCAACCGTACTTTGTCCTGCAGGGCAACATCTGCGCGCTCCTGGCAGCCAAGGATCACGTCAACATCTTTCTCTACGACGGCGGCATCGTCCCCGATCCGCAGGGGATCATCACCGCCGGCCATGACAACAAGACCGCTCGCACCGTGGCGGTCCGGGACGGCGAGAGCCTCAACACGCCGGCGCTGGCTGCCATGTTCAAGCACATCGTCGCCAACAACCGTGCCGGTGGCTGGCGAAAGCTCAAGCAACGGTCGTCGGACACCTGAGTCCGCTACCCGTCGACGGCCAGCCCCTTCAAGGGTCCGAGCAACCGCGCCGATCGCCGTGAGACAGCGGGGAGGGGTCGCAGCGGTTGGCGATGCGGCGGCGGCGCGCTCAGGACGCGGCGCCAGTCCGACTCGATGACCTCGAGTGGATCCCGGCCGCTGCAGTCGAGTGCCAGATGCTCACTCCACAACTGTTCGCGGACGCGTCGAGCGAGCGCTGAATCGTCGGTGACGAGGTTGACCTCGGTGTCGTTGAAGAGCGAATGCTCATTGAGATTCGCGGACCCAACGGTGAGCCACTCATCGTCAACGATCGCCACCTTTGCATGGACGTAAACGCCGGGTCGTTCGCGACCCGGAGTCCCGATCGTGCCAAACAGCAGTCGGTGGTGGCGGTCCGCCACTTCGAGAACTCCGAGCTGACCGCGCGTGTCGTCGTTGCCGTTGTTCGGCCGGCGTGGCAGCACGAGCATGAGCCGGAACTGATCGGTTGGTGGCCGCAGCAATTTCTCGCGCAGCAACGCCACAACCTCGGCGCTCCAGAGGAACTGATTTTCCAGATAGATCAGCCGCTTCGCGCGCCGGATGGCGCCCATGTAGGCCTCGAGAATGCTGAAGTCGCCTTGAGGAAGATCCGCGTACGTCTTCTCCGGGACCGTCCGAACCATCTGCACCCGGCTTGAACCCGTCGAAGCCGGCACGATCGGCGTTGGCAATGACTCGTCCGTGGTTGCCCGCCACCGCATCGAGAAGTGCTCTGCGACGTCTGCAACCGCCGGGCCGGTGAGCGATACAGCGGCGTCGTGCCATCCCAGCTGCGTGGTCTTGGAGTGGGGCGGCCCGTCGAACCTGTCACCCGCGAGATCGGTCAGATCGATGCCCCCAACGAACGCCTGAATTCCGTCGATGATGATCAGCTTCTCGTGATGGCAGTGCATGGGACGGTTGCGCTTGTCCAGGGCACCGCGTATGCGCGTGCCTCGCACCAATCCGTCGATGAGCTGCTTCGCCTCCGCACGCGTCGGGTGCATGACCGGAACGGGCGCGCCCGCCCACACGAGCACGCGCACATCGATGCGACGGGCAGTTTCGGACAGGAGCGCTCGCAGCGTCACAAGCTGCGGAGTCCGTTCCATCACAAAGTCCGGGTTCACCGTCCATCCCGCCACGTGCACGAACGAACGAGCGCTGCGCACCGCGGCGACCATGGCCGGGAGTGCCGAGGTGCCATCGACGTGCATCTCGACCTGATTACCCTCGCGTGGGACGGTTCCACTGCCCCAGCCCAGGGCGTTGCCGTGAAATGCTCGGGCCCACCCCAGCCGCGTCAAACGACGGACGTGGTGGCGGCGGTTGGCGTGCTCGATCGCCTCGCCGAGCCGTCCGTCGGCACGAGCAAGCCCCTCGGCGATCACGTGGCTTCCGGTCGCGCGCGGGCGAATGCCGGTCGGGTGAGCCGGCCAAGTGACAGGCTCGAACAGGTCCACGCAACCCCGACAAGAAGGCCGCCGACGACATCGCTCGGCCAGTGCGCGCCGACATAGATGCGACTGAGCGCCGCTGCTGCGACCAGCACCACCGCGAGGCACCAACACGCGACGTAGAGCGGTCGGGGGAGCCTGCGAGCCAGCAGGACCATGGCGAGCACGCTCAACCACACAAAGAAGCCGACGTGCCCACTGGGATAGCTGTAACCGATGAGCTTTGAGGTCGTGTGTGCAACACCTGTGGGTCGGGGCCGGCTCACGATGATGTTCACGATGTTGTAGATCGCGGCGTAGATTGCCGAGAACGCGACGAGCAGCGTGGCGCGGCGCCGGAAGAGGAACGTGATCGCGATGACCCCAGCGCCAACACCGATGCCGACGAACCCGGAAAACGCGGAGACAAAGGCGTTGAACCAGTCGAAGGGTCCTGCATTGACGGATTGCACGGCCACCTCAATCGGTCGGTCGAAGAAGAAGGGCGCAGGATGCATCACCACCAGCACGGAGAGCAGGACGAAGAGGAGCGCCGCGACGATTGCAACCGTCATGAGGGTGCCGTTGATGTCAC
>Ga0070765_100003344_pt1 | contig 10290 bp, 10 predicted proteins | sample HubBroMetageWFT5_FD_71516 | JGI IMG/M metagenome (GOLD analysis project Ga0070765, IMG submission 71516) | Warmed and freeze-thawed soil microbial communities from the Hubbard Brook experimental Forest, New Hampshire - Hubbard Brook CCASE Soil... | ecosystem: Environmental > Terrestrial > Soil... | reverse complement strand
TTCTTTCGGATGTCATCGGTGACGACTTGGATGTGATCGGATCGGGCCCCACGGTTCCCGACCGCACAACGTTCGCCGACGCGCGCGAGATGTTCGAAAAGTACGCGATCTGGGCGAGAACACCGGCCAGCGTTCGAGAACGCCTGAGCAACGATACTCCTGAGACACCGAAACCCGGCGATCCCATCTTCGCTAAGGTTCAAAACCTGATCGTGGGCAGCAATCGCCTGGCGGTGGACGCCGCCGCACAGGAAGCGCGGGCGCTCGGTTTCCGCACCATGGTGCTGTCCACGTTTATCGAAGGGGAAGCGCGCGAAATCGCCCGCGTGCACGCCGCCGTCGCGAAGGAAATCCGAGCCGCGCATCGGCCGATAAAGCCTCCGGCGTGCGTAGTTTCAGGCGGCGAAACTACGGTCACGATTCGCGGCACGGGATTGGGCGGCCGCAATCAGGAATTCGCGTTGGCGGCAGCGCTCGAAATCTCGGGGCTCGACGACGTCGTGATATTGAGCTCGGGGACCGACGGCTCGGATGGCCCTACCGACGCCGCCGGCGCAATCGCGGATGGAACAACGCTTGAGCGTTCATCCCTCGACGCCGCGAGCTTCCTTGCCGATAACGATTCGTATCGTTTCTTCGATCCCCTTGGCGACCTGATCAAAACCGGTCCCACCGGAACCAACGTAGCCGACATTCAAATTGTGCTGGTGCGGTGATGCCATTGTCCCCTCGCTCACGCGCGGGGCTACTATAGTGTATTGATCGCAACGTCCCCAAAGTTCCATCCCATCCTCGATCCCGATTTTCTCCCGGCCGTTCTTTGGAACCGTGCATTTCACGCAAAGGTTCAGGAGACCAACAACCCACAGAACCTTGCCATCGCTCTGGAACGTGGCGCGAGTGACGTCTCCCTGTTTCACACCCGAGTCCTGCCTCACGAAGGCCCGAACATTCCGCTCAACCTTCGCTACGTGGAACGCCTGCTGAAATTCCTGCTGTGGCAGAAGGGTGGATATCGCGTCACCGTCGGGGGTGATCCGCGCATCGCCGATTATCTCCGCCAGCTTTACTCATCCACCGGCGCCCGCGCCTTCGATTGGAAATTCATCGGCCAAAGCGTCCATGGAAAACCGCTCACCATTGAAACTGCCGCCTACGAAAACACTCCCATCGAGAAGGAGAGCGCCACGCCACTGGGCCGGCACCTGGAAGGCTACCGGATCGGCTTCGACCTGGGCGCGAGCGATCGTAAATGCGCCGCCGTGGCTGAAGGCGAGGTAGTCTTCAGCGAGGAAATACCGTGGGATCCAAGCGTCCAGTCCGACCCGCAATACCACTTCGACGGCATTAACGATTCGTTGAAGCGCGCCGCCGCCAGGTTGCCCCGCGTTGACGCTATCGGCGGCAGTTCAGCGGGCGTCTACGTGAATAACGAGATCCGCGTAGCATCTCTATTTCGCGCCGTTCCGCAGAATCTGTTCGACAGCCGCATCCGTCGCTTGTTCTTCGAGCTGCAAGCTGCCTGGGGCGGCATCCCGTTCCATGTGGTGAACGATGGCGAAGTCACCGCGCTCGCAGGCTCCATGGCGCTCAACGATAACGCTGTCCTCGGAATCGCGATGGGCAGTAGCCTCGCCGCAGGATACGTAACGCCCAGCGGCGCCATCACAACGTGGCTGAATGAGCTGGCATTCGTGCCCGTCGATTATCGCGACAACGCCCCAGTGGACGAATGGTCGGGCGACCCTGGCGTCGGTGCGCAATACTTCTCGCAGCAAGCCGTGGGCCGTCTTCTAGCGCCCGCCAAAATCGATCTCCCCAAAGACATGCCGCTGCCGCGCAAGCTAGTGGAAGTTCAAAACCTCATGGCTGCGGGCGATCCGCGCGCTCGCAAAATTTACGAAACCATCGGCGTCTACCTGGGCTACAACATTGCTCACTACGCCGATTTCTATCAGATCAGAAATCTCCTGGTGCTAGGCCGCGTGATGAGCGGCCCGGGTGGCGATCTGATTCTGTCCACCGCGGGCGAAGTGTTGAAGCACGAGTTCCCGGATCTGGCCAAACAGATTCGTTTTCATATTCCGGACGAAAAAGAAAAACGTCACGGACAGGCAGTGGCGGCCGCGAGTTTGCCGTCCATTCAAAGAAAGAGCTAATTCATGCAATTTCATAATCCCAACGCGGACTTCTTCGTTCCCGATGGCGCGGCGTCCGATGCCGCGTTAGCGCGAACCACTCACCTGTGCATCGCCGCGCACCAGGACGACATCGAGATCATGGCCTATCACGGCATCGCCGAATGCTTCGGCCATAAAGACAAGTGGTTCTCGGGCGTCGTAGTCACCAACGGCGCTGGAAGTCCCCGGACCGGCATCTATGGCAATTACACAGACGAAGAAATGCAAAAGGTCCGGCTGATCGAGCAACGCAAGGCGGCTTATGTCGGCGATTACGCGTGCCAGCTCCAACTCGGATTCACAAGTTCCCAAGTGAAGAACGCCGCTGAAACAGCGGTGGTCGACGATTTGAAACAAATCATCATCGCCGCGAAGCCCGATGTGGTGTATCTTCACAACCCCGCCGACAAGCACGACACGCACATCGGCGTATTGCTGCGATGCATCGCCGCCCTGCGCGCCGCGCGCGATCAAGCCCGCCCGAAGAAGGTCTACGGCTGCGACGTCTGGCGCGATCTGGATTGGCTGCCGGACGACGAGAAACAGGTTCTCCCGGTTTCCGCGAAACCCAATATCGCCGCCGCGCTAGTGGGCGTTTTCGATTCACAGGTGAGCGGCGGCAAGCGCTACGATCTGGCTACTGCCGGACGCCGCCTGGCCAACGCCACCTATTTCGCATCGCACGGCACCGATAAAGAAACCGCCCTCACATTTGCCCTGGATCTCACCCCGCTGATCGAAAACCCAAATCTCGCCATCGCCGATTACACTCTGAGCTGCATCGACCGCTTCCGCGCCGATGTAGATCGAAGGCTGAAAGCGTTCGGCTAAGCGCCTTACGCGTTCCAAGGTTCCTCGGTTCTTCAGTGTTTCGACTCTTCGGTTCCGCGGTTTGGTAGCCCTGCGTGTTAGCAAGGGGACCCACTGAATCGGTTCTCGGTTACTCGTTGTTCGGTTCTTATACAACCGGATACCGAGCGAAAATGGGAATAACCGTATCAGCCAAGCTTCGATAGAAACACCTCAAGATCAACACCCGCCTGTCGAATAATATTTCGCAACGTACCTGGAGCAATCGACCGATGGCTTGGAACAGTGACGCGTCGATCTCCTTTGTTGAGCCTTACGTGGGAGCCTGATTGCCTCACCTGCTCAAAACCCAAGCGCTCCAAAGCCTTGACGACGGCAGGGCCCGATGCGCCTCGCGGCAATTTCACAAATCGACCAGTACTGGATCTCCGATGAAGTGAAATCGAATTTTCCTGGGAGCGTCTTTCGGATCAAAATGGCATCGCACGGCGTCCGTTACTTGATCCTGAAGCTCGCGCAGATCCCGCCCTTGAGCCGTGATCCCGCCTTGACCAGCCGGGGCATCCCAAGAAGCTACCAGGAGTCCGGATTCGTCGCAGGTTTCGACTTGAAATAGAATCTCGTCCACGTCCTTACCTTTCAACAGGAGCACTGAAACCGAGGAACTGAAGAACTGAAGAACCAAGGAACCGTGTTTACTGCCGGATCGGCGCCTTCGGGGCATCCGGCGAACTCGGCTGGCTGGGAGGATTGGGGAACGACAGCTCATCCGCGCTCGCCTTGCGCACCGTCAACGCGCCGCGCCCAGTCTCCAGCCGCAATTCGGGGCCGCCTGAACCACCAACGATGGTGGCGCCGTGGCTGGATTCATCTACTCGCAACGGATCGCCGAAATCGTTGTGTACTTCTCCGCGATCGGTAGAGGCCTTCAGATCGAACCTGCTTCCCTCCGCGAGCGCCAGCTCCACATCCCCCGATCGAGTATGAACCTCGATCTTGGGAACAGTCTTGCCCGGCCGCAGTTCGATATTGCCGCGCTCCAGCGTCAGGTCCAGCGCCTGCGTGAAATCGGAGATCTGAATGTCTCGTGAGCGCGCGTTCACCCGCACCGGCCCGATCAGGTTGCTGGCTGTGAATTCGCCAAGACCCATGTGAATTTGCCCCGGAAGTTTCTCCACGTTCACGCTGATCTGAGTATCTTCCCAGCGCAGCGGCTTCGCCAAATTGCTGAGCTGCACTTGACCGGTATACGTGCCCGCAACAGTCACCTGACCGTCGATATTCTGCAGTTCCACATCCTGCCCGCGGCCCTTTAGATCCACGCTACCCTTCACGCCGACAGCGCGGATGATATCGCTCTTGCGCAGGTCCACCCGTACGTCGCCGCCGATGCTTTCTAACCGCACTCCCGCATTGTCGCTGTTGATGTCCACGCTGCCATTCACGGTCTGGATATCGAAATCGCCCATGCGGCCATGACCTTCGATGGACGATCCGATGGGAACCGTGATCTCAAGTTCGGCCGTTACCCGCGTCCGGTCGCTCACGCGATCCTGATTGGTGCGGACGATCATCTGATCGCCCTGTTGGATCAACTCGAGCGGCGTCTCCTTGTTGGTTTTATCCGCGTCCTCTTGTTGGAACGAACGGACCGATTCGCGCCCACTCGCATTCACCGTGGTGGCCTCTTTCGACCCCGTGATCTTTGCGTTACCCCGGAAGTTCTCAATCAATATCCGGCAATTTTTAGCGCAGGGTTTCTCCACCGGGTTCAGCGTGTAGTCGTAGTTGTCTCCCATGCCGATCACCACGTCGTGCCATGCGCGGCCGGTTGCCCAGGACGCATAATGCCGCGCCGTGTACATGGTGCCGCCCACGATGCAAATCAGAAACACCATTATCCATTCGCCGCCCGAGATCCCGTTGCGCGGAATCGGCTTCGACAAAATGGCCCACATCAGAATCTCGATGAGCCGCAGTCCGCCCCACGCAATCAGCACAAACGGCCAGTACTTGGCGATGATGTCCACCAATGGAATCTCCGGCCAGACATTTCGCATCAGGAAAAGCGCGCCGATTCCGATGAGAATCAGCGGCCCAATCACAGAACCCCGTTTCATATCGCGTTGCCTCCCGGAGGTCCCATCGGCGGAAGAGGCGTTGGCCTCGCAACAGCCTTTTCGATCAGTTTCAGAACGCCGAACAAGATAATGAGAATGGGCCAGGTTTGTCCGAAACCGCGCACCCCGAAGTAATCCATGGCCACCAGCGTTCCGAGCGCGATCAGCATAATGGGCCCACGAACCGCCTGGATCAAGCTGTAGCTATCGGCGTTCATGGGTCGCCTCCCCCACCCCGGTCGGCCGCGAACTGCCGTTGTGCGAAGCCGTCGAGGAAACGCGTTCATACAGCATGTACACGCCAAGCCCGATCAGCGCGAGCGGCCAGTACCGGATAAATTGGCTGAAGCGGATAATTTCCATATTGTTCAACAGGAACAACAGGCCCACCGCGATCAGAACCGCCGGCGCCACCGGAAAATGCGATCCGTGCCCATGCAACGAAACCAAACTGGAGAACTCATCCACCTGCTGCCCGGCCAGCCGCTTCTTAGCGGTGTGAAACGCTTCAAACGCCATATAGAAAACCCACACGCCGATCATCATCCCGAATAACGGTTCCAATCCGCCGTTGTCGCCGGAGTTCACAATGCTGATCAGGATGCCGAGAATAATCACGTGTACCAATCCCTTGACGTATTGGCCGTTGTAGATGGCGCCCACGCCGGGAATCAATCCCAGCAAAAACGCAAATCCGGGCGAAGCGCTGACATCCGGCATTAAAGGCGGCGGCGTTGGCGCGGTGTAGGGAGAATATCCGCTACCGGGCGGCGGACCCGCCGGAGCTGGAACCGGCAAATGTTCCTCGCAGTAGATGGTGCCGTCGAACGTTCGGCGGCAACTCTCGCAGAGCGCCTTCCCACAAGCTCGGCAATACGCTACGGCCGGTAAATCTGGATGATTCATGCAATTCATAGTCGTTACCTCTTCTTCTCACTCGTTCCAGCTTCCGGCTTCTGTCCGCTGCCTTCTGCTTTCTGCCCACTGCTAACTGTCGCTTTCTGCTTACTGCCCTCTGCATTCTGTGCCTGCTCTTGATCTGTCCATTCCTTCAATCGGGATTGGATCTCGATCACCAAACGGAGATTGTCGTAATACTTCATCGTCCGGTCCCACATCCGGTGCGTACGATCGTCAATGCCGGCCCAGATCTTCACTGGATCCAGGTCCGACGGACGCAATTGCCGAGGCTCGATATGCGCGAACTTCGCAATCATCGAGAACGACAGCACCGTCATCGCCATGCCCATCACATAGCGCGGCTGCAGCATCCCATGCACCCAGCCGCCGATCCACTTCCGCCACCACGATCGCTTTTCAGTAGATGGCCGCCCAATCGGCAGTTCGTGCAGGATGCGCGTCAGCAGCTCAGCCGGAGGTTCCGCCGGCGCCACGGTCTCGATGAAGGCCGTAACGCCCGTCACATCCTTCGCGAGCTCGGCGCAGGCGCTGCATCCAGCCAGGTGACCCTCGAGGACAGTCCTCTCCTCAGCGCGGAGAGTTCCGTCCACGTAGTCGCACAGCAGGATTTCCAGCTCAGCGCACGTCATATCCGAACCTTATGCCGGCGCAGCACCCGAGCCAACTCGGCTCTGCCCCGGTTCAATCTCGACTTCACCGTTCCTTCCGGAACATTCAGCACTTGCGCGATCTCTCGATATTCTAATTCTTCCAGATCCCGAAGAATCACCGTCTCGCGCAATTCCGGAGACAATTTTTGCAGGCCCGCCTGCAGTACTTCACTCGCTTCCCGCCCGGCCAGCATTCCATCGGTTCTCGACAACACGGCCGTGGTTTCTTCGAGCATCTTCACTTGATCTTCGATCGACTCCGTGGCGCGATCCATCCGCGAGCGGCGGTAATGGTCGATCAGCAGATTCCGTGTCAGCCGCGTCAGCCAGACCACGAACAATCCTTCGCCCGACCGGAAGCTCCTGAGGTTCTTAAACACGCGCAGGAAGACGTCCTGCGTCAGATCCTGCGCTTCGGCGTCGCTGCTGGTGAAGCGATAGCAAATCGAATACACACGGCGCGTGTGTACCTTCACCAGGTCTTCCCAAGCGGCATCCTGTCCCGCCAGGCACCGCTCTACGAGTTGGGCATCCGCGTCCAAATTGTTGGCCGTCCGAACCTGTGGATAGGGTGGCACCCAGTTCCATTTTGCCGCCGGTATTGCCACTGTGGCCATGACTTCTTTAAATCTCCTGCTTCCAGTAGAGAAAACGAAGATCTATGATAAGAAGTTCACTTGAATCCAAGATTTACATTCTTAAGGGGCCACGTCCAGCGTACCAAGTGGCGAGGCGCACCGTGACCCAGCACCCCAATTGGCCGAGACGCCTGTTGTTCATCGCCCTGGCCGCCATACTGGTGGCCGCCCTGCTAATTTATCGTTTTCGTAGCACTTCGTTCCAGTGGCACGTTTTCCTGACCACTTTTTATCGGGTCAACTGGCTATGGCTGGCAATCTCCATCTTCCTGATGCTGCTCACCTACGTAGGGCGCGCCCTACGTTGGGAGGTGATGCTAAGACCCTTGAGCCGGAAATTGAGCCTTCTCAAGCTCACGTACGATACCGTCATCGGATTCACAGCAGTAGTGCTGCTAGGCCGCCCCGGTGAAGTGGTGCGGCCCTATCTCATCTCTGTCAACGCCGGCGTGCCTTTTTCGTCACAAATGGCGGCCTGGGTCCTGGAGCGAATGCTGGATCTGTTGATAGTATTGCTGCTATTCGGCTTTGGGCTCACCCGCATACCTGCTCACGGCTTGTCGCTCGGCCCGGGCCTGCGCTGGGTCCTGGGGGCGGGCGGCTACCTGGTCACGTTCATCGGAGCGGCCTGCGTCCTGTTTCTGGTGCTCTTCCGTAATTTCTCAGGACCGGTCCGGCGGCGCCTGCTCAGCGCCCTTGGCTTCCTTCCGCCGAAGCATTTCGAACGGGCCGAGCAGATGCTGACAGCTTTCGCCAAGGGCGTGGAATCCACCCGCGACCCAGTGTTCCTGTTGCTTCTGGTGGCTTATACTGCCATCGAGTGGGCGATCATCGTCGGCAGCTACTACACACTATTTCGCTCATTCCCCGTGACTTCGGGCTTTCAAATCAACGATGTAATCGTATTTCTGGGCTTTGTGGCATTCGGTAGCATCGTTCAGATTCCCGGCATCGGAGGCGGCATTCAAGTTGTTTCGATTGTTGTCCTTACCGAAATCTACAACCTCCCGCTTGAAGCCGCCACGGGCGTAGCCATTTTCATTTGGATCATCACATTCGTCGTAGTGGTACCTTTCGGCCTGCTCTGCGCCTTTCACCAAGGCATCAACTGGAGTAAACTCAAACATCTGCCACAAGACGTGCCCTTATGACGTGTCCCTTCTGCGGATTCAAGCAGGATCGCGTAATCGACTCCCGGGAAAGCAAGGAGGGTGAGGTCATCCGGCGCCGCCGGCAATGCCTAGGCTGCGAGCGTCGCTTTACAACCTACGAGCGGAGCGACGAGATCCCCTACATGGTCGTCAAGAAGGACGGCCGGCGGGAAAAATTCGACCGGCAAAAGGTCCTCAGCGGACTTCTCAAAGCTTGCGAAAAGCGGCCCGTTCCCATGGCCAAACTGGCGGAGGTGGTGGACGCGATCGAAGCCAAGCTGGCTGACAGTGCCGACCGGGAAATGTCTACTACAGAGATAGGTGAAATGATCATGGAACGGCTTCGTAACCTGGATAAGATCGCCTACGTTCGTTTCGCCTCGGTCTATCGCGACTTCCAGGATGTTGAAGCTTTCCTCAATGAATTGAAGAACTTAGTCCTTCATAAGCGAAACTGACGCAGACCCGTTACACTAGGGTAAAGCGGTTGCCCCGCCTTTGATGTGTAACCATTTCGAAAAACGATCATCTTTTAGTTTGTACTTAACTTCGAACAGGTTTCAGGTTATAATTGACTGCTGCATTCGTCGGTAGGGGTGGCTCGAACGCCCACAACGCGGAAGTGTGCAGGAGTTTCGTGTCCCCTAGCCTGTGCTACGGTTGCGCCCAATTGGCGTTGTGAAGCGTCTAAACAAGTGAGTGACCCAAGTGGATCATTTTGAAGATCAGTTTTTAACCGACAGTCACGAACCCCTCGGGATTCCGTTCGACGAGGAATCCAATTTTTTCCATCCGGAGGAAGTTCAGGACGAAGAGTTCCCCGCGGCGCAGCCGGTAGAAGAATCCATCTACACCGATGATCCGGTTCGCGTGTATCTCCGCGAAATGGGCGCCGTTCCGCTGTTAACCCGCGAAGGGGAAGTAAATCTGGCTCGCCGCATGGAGCGCGGGAAGCTGCGCATGCAGAAATCCATCAGCCGCTCCGCTTTGGTCCAACTGCGTGTGGAGGAAATCGCCGAACTTTTGAAGCATGGCGATGAAGAGCTGGACAACTACGTGGATCTGGGCGATGTGGAAGAAGGCAGCGCCGCCGATACCAAGAAACAAGCGGAAGTCCGCAACGAATTTGTCGAAATGATCGCGCTGCATAAGCGGCACCAGCAGTTGATGGAGAAGCTGGATTCCATCCAGCTCAGCAACAAAAAGATGCGCCGCCGTTGGCGTGGGAAGCTCAACCGGGCGAAGGTGGAAATGTCGCGAGCCATCCGCCACATCGCATGGCTGCCGTCGCGCTGGAAGCAGTTTGCCAAGGAGCTTGAGCATGCGGTGGAGCAACTCGCCCACCTCGAAGCTGAGCTTCGCAAAGTGGAATCGCGCAATGGCATCAGCTCGCAGGCGCGTGCGCGTGAGCTGCGCCGCGAAATTCGGAAGCTGGAATCCGCCGCCGGAGCATCGCTGAACGATCTGAAGCACAGCATGTCCGTGATCCGTCACGGCGAAATTGAAGCCGAACGCGCCAAGAAGGATCTGGTGGAAGCCAACCTCCGCTTGGTGGTTTCGGTTGCCAAGAAGTACGTGAACCGCGGCTTGCACCTGCTGGATCTGATCCAGGAAGGCAATATCGGATTGATGCGCGCGGCCGACAAGTTCGAATACCGGCGCGGCTACAAATTCTCTACCTACGCCACCTGGTGGATTCGCCAGGCCATCACGCGCGCCATCGCCGACCAATCCCGCACCATTCGTATTCCGGTGCACATGAACGAGAGCATGAACAAGTTCCTGCGCGCTACGCGCGAGCTCGAAAAGGAACTGGGCCG
>Ga0070765_100003342_pt1 | contig 10294 bp, 9 predicted proteins | sample HubBroMetageWFT5_FD_71516 | JGI IMG/M metagenome (GOLD analysis project Ga0070765, IMG submission 71516) | Warmed and freeze-thawed soil microbial communities from the Hubbard Brook experimental Forest, New Hampshire - Hubbard Brook CCASE Soil... | ecosystem: Environmental > Terrestrial > Soil... | reverse complement strand
GGTCCAATACGCCTAGAGCCTGCACAAGCAGGTACTCGCCTGAAGCTCGTCCGCAACGAGCGCGATCGAGCGAGAACGCGGGCAACGAGCGGGAACGGAAAAACCGTTCGCGGCGTTCACGCTCGTTTCCGCTCGCTCGCGCTCGTTACTCTCTTCGTGCCCTCTGTGTCTCTGTGGTGAATTCATTTCTGCTTTTGGTTGCAACCAGGTCAGAACCACTCAAGGGTGATTAATGGTTGCCGTCGTGGTGCATCTTCAGGTTAAGCCCGACTTTTTGGATCAATTCGTGGCGGAAACGAAAGCTAACGCCCGAAATACTAGGCAGGAGCCCGGCGTGGTTCGATTCGATGTGATTCAACAGGTCGACGATCCGAGCCGATTCGTCTTATACGAGGTGTATCGTGATGACCAAGCCATCGAAGCTCATCGAGCCACCGCTCATTACGCGAAATGGCGCGATGCGGTTCCTGCGTTCCTAGTCACTGAAAGAACGAGAACCATTTACCGAGCGATTGAACCGGATTAGAACCACGGAAAAATTCACCACAGAGACACAGAGGACACGAAGAAAACCTTAAATAGATCCGCAGATTACACAGATTACGCAGATTTCGGTTTCGAACTTCGGCGGACCGGCAGGCACGGCAGAAAACCGTTGTCCTAATCATGTCGTCAACTCGTAAGACGTGTGAGTCTCCAGTCGTAATCTGTGAAATCTGCCGATTATACTTTTGTCTTCGTGTCCTTTTTGTCTCTGTGGTGAATTTCCATTGTTTTTAACGAAATGAGTTTCGAGTTATCCGTCCCGGAAAAGGTCATCTTTGGTAGAGGCTGTTTAGCCCGACTGGAACAGCTCGTGGCCGGGTACGGAGACCGGGCTCTTGTCGTTCATGGCGCGAACTCGGATCGAGCGCAGTCGGTTAAGGGGTTACTAGTTAAGTCAGGTTTCGAAACGCACCTCTACTCAGTGGGAGGCGAACCGACGGTAGAAGACATTGCCAAGGGAGTGGACGAGGCGAAGAGAAAAAACGTTACCTTGGTCATTGGTATTGGCGGCGGCAGTGCAATTGATGCAGCCAAAGCGATCTCCGGACTGGCGACGAACCCCGGGGATATCCACGATTATTTAGAGGTCATCGGTCGAGGTAACCCACTTACGAAATCCGGTTTAGCTTGTGTAGCGATTCCAACTACGGCCGGCACCGGAGCGGAGGTGACCAGAAACTCCGTGATCGCTTCGCTGGAGCACAAAGTTAAAGTCAGTCTGCGCAGTCCCTTTCTTCTGCCGAGAATCGCTCTGGTTGATCCAGAATTAAGCTATTCGTTGCCGGCCAAGGTGACCATCGCGACCGGTTTGGATGCGTTGACTCAGCTCATTGAACCGCTGGCTTCGATTCGGGCCAATCCGGTCACGGACGGGCTTTGCCGGGAAGGAATACCGCGAGTAGCTCGCTCATTGCCGGCGGTTGTCCAAAACGGAAAAGACTTCACCGCGCGAGAGGAGATGTCCTTGGCGAGCTTGTTTGGAGGCTTGGCCTTAGCCAACGCTGGTCTCGGAGCCGTCCATGGACTTGCCGGGCCCATCGGCGGAATGTTCAACGCGCCTCACGGACTAGTGTGCGGAATTTTGCTGCCGTTTGTCGTGGATGCGAACATCAAAGCCCTGCGAAGTCGTACCCCGAAGTCGATCGCCTTAGGCCGCTATGACGAGATCGGCCAATTGTTAACCGCCTCACGTCAGGCAGACGCTGCAGACGGATTGGGTTGGCTAACCGACCTCAACAAAACTCTGCATGTGCCGAGACTCTCGTCACTAGGGATTCCAAAAGAATCGATCCCGGAGATCGCCGGCAAAGCCGCCAAGGCGAGCAGCATGAAAGCCAATCCGATCGAGTTGACGCTGCCGGAGCTGGAAGCGATTCTTCACGCGGCCTGGCAAGGGTAGGTCTTAGGGTTGGCAGTTTGCGGTTTGCGGTTTGCAGTTAACGGTTGCTGAGCGTGTTCGGTAGGAACACGCTCGCGCGGTAGTACGACGGATGGACCTATGGGACTAATGGGTCCGGCCAACCGCTAACCGTTAACTGCCAACCCCCACCCCCCGGTACCAGCGCAAAAAGATGCGCATCACGGGGTTGGCCCCGGAAAAGCAACCGATTCCGCAACCGACCTTCTCTGACCGCTCCCATCTTTTCGGCCACCCGCTCGCTGGCCATGTTACCGACAGCAACGAGGATCTCGATCCTAATCAATCCAACTTGCCGGAAACCGAACTGGGCTAACAAGCCGGCCGCTTCGGAAGCGAACCCCTGCTTAGTGCGAGAGCTTCTGATCCAGTACCCGATCGCTCCATTGCGATGCAGATGGCTCGTAATTCCAACACTGCATCCTCCCAGGATTTGGCCGGTTTGGTTTTCGATAATGGTAAAACCGAACATAGAATCCGCTTCCCAAGCCTTTCGGCAAATGGCAGCCCATTGCTCCGTGTCAGCGAGGGAATAATCGGGATGCAGCCATTCCATCCATGGCGACAGCTCATCCTTAGACTCAACAATCGCTTCGTATAATTCTTGGATATGGCTCGCCGCGACCGGCACCAGATCAATTCGGCCACCATCGGATATCGATTCGGGAATCGCGAGCATAGAGGCATCGTACTCGTCCTCGTGGTCGTCCTGGTCCTCGAAATGGCGTTACCCAGCATTTTTTGAAGCACCGCAGACGTGATTAACGATCGGTCAACGCGTTCCCTTGGGTGGGCGTTGCCCCAAACACAATCACCGACGACGAGGACGAGTACGAGCAAGATCTACCGCAGCAACAAAACCATGACCGAACGAGCAGGGAGATCGAGACTGACGTCTGGTCCATTGAGAACAATGGTTGACGCAGGGACAGCCTGAGGGGCGGGTCCGTGAGAATCAAACTTGCGCCCAAGCGTAACTTTAGCTGGTGCTGGTGCGTTGAGGATTCGAGCATCAATTTTCCTGGTTTCCTGAGTCAAATTGGCCATTGCTAGTAACAGCCTTTGGTCAGAACGGAAACAGACTGCTGCGAGGCCAAATGTCTGCTGTTTCGGGCCGATCACATCGCACTTTAGCGGGATGTGTTCCGAGAACATCTGCAGCGCAGCAGCGATCGGTTTGCGTTCTCCGGTCTCGTTCAGCAGACCGAAAGCGTCCTGGGTAAATGCTGAATCTTCCGAGTGCCAATAGTACAAAGAATCGGTCCCGTCTGCGATAAGCTTGAGAGCCTCTGCCACGACCGAGACCGCGAAATCAGGAGAATCGGCGGCGTTATTTTCTCCACGCGCCCTTGGCCCTGAATCATAGGGAAGCCGGTCCCATTGAGGGCTCACGCTGCTGAACTCAGTAATTGAAATCGGTAGTCGATGGGCCGTAGCGAGCAGGCCCATAGGGACACCTGCAAACCCGGCTGGCTCAGGCCTTTTCACTGTGTCCATGTCGTGCCAGGAAAGCTTGGCTAAAAGAGAGATATGCCCAGTTCTTTCTAGCACTTGAGTGTAAGCCTGGACTGTGCTCGCCGAGCCGACGTCTGGCCCCGCAATTCCAACGGAGGTGAGACCATTTCGATCGAGCGTGGCGCGGACAGCGAACAACAGAGCGTCGTATTCCTCCGGCGTAAATTGAGTGCCGGTTGTGGTATCCGGTTCATTGATCATCTCGATCGTTTTTGGCAGCAGCCGCAGGCGCTTGGCGTACAAAAGGTGAGCGACGATCCAATTGGCGTAGTCCTGGATATGGTCTGGGTTGATTCGGCTGTGAGTGGCCACGCCGTCGCTGTCGTCGGTGCACCAAATCGAAGGGACCTGCCAAAAGGCGAGGTCCAACCCGACGTGCAGCTGGTTGATCTCGTCATGCAGTCGCGAATAGACCGCCGTCTGGTTGTCGTCGGCAGCTTTTGTGATCGCCGCTGAAAGCGCTGCCACCGACATGTGATTCTTGAGTTGTTCTTCCAGTAGGTTTGTGGTGAAACCGACGCGCACGTATTTAAAGTGAAGATCGTGCAAGAGCGCATCTCGTTCGGCCTGATGATCGGTTACCGGCCAGAGCTCTACTCCGAATCCGGCAAACTTTCTTGGCGAGGAAAAATCAAAGACGAGATTCTCTTGGGCAACGGCAGGTGGAACTAAGATGCAAGCGAACAGGGCAGCAATGCTGGCGGATCTAGCGAAAGAAACTACGTCGTACACGCGAAACGCTTAGCGTGTTCGGTGTCAGCCCGCCAGTGCATTGGTCAGAAATTTGACCGAGAAACACATAAGTCGCCCGGGTTCTACCACCGTCCCTAATACACATCCCGCTGATAGCGATGTTCCGCTTTCAGCTTTTTGATGTACGCCGCCGCTTCTTCTGCGGATTTCTGGCCGGCGTGTTCGACGATAGTATGCAAAGCCGCATCGACATCTTTGGCCATTCTTTGAGCATCACCGCACACGTAGAAGTGAGCGCCGTCCTCCAGCCATCTCCACAGATCAGTTGCGTTTTCTAACATTCGCTGCTGAACGTAGATTTTCTGCGGTTGATCCCGAGAGAACGCCGTATCGAATCGAGTGAGAACGCCGTTCTTTCTAAAGCGGATCAGTTCGTCTTGATAAAGAAAATCGGTGCTTTCTTTTTGATCGCCGAAAAATATCCAATTTGATCCGTTAGCACCCACCGCCTCGCGTTCATAAAGAAAACCGCGGAACGGCGCAATACCGGTCCCCGGGCCAACCATGATCACCGGTTTAGTGTTATCCCCCGGTAACCGGAAGTGCGGCGAACGATGCACAAACGTTCCAACTTTCTGTTGAGCGCGATCTGCTAGAAAGGTTGAGCAGACCCCTTTGCGTTTACGGTTGTTAGTCTCGTAGCGAACGATGGAAATCGTTAGATGGACTGATTTGCCATGAGCAGTCGGGCTTGATGCAATAGAATAGAGACGCGGCTGCAGCTTTTTAAGGTGAGAAACAAATTCAGCGGCGCCGATTTTGGCGGATGAATATTCACACAGCAAATCCACGGTCTCCCGTTGGCTAAGGAAACTCTTCAGACGCTCTGCCGCGACCGGCTCCAGTATTTCTCCTAAACTTGGATCTGCACTCCGTTCAGCGATGCACTTCAGCAGACCGGTAGGAATCTTTGTTATCTCATAGAACTCCAAAAGCGCTTTGTGCAGAGGTACTTCGGTTCCATCAGGCGACGGCACCGCTTCTTCGCCGTCACAATTTAAGGCCCGGAGAATCTGCTCAACCAATTCCGGGCAATTGCATGGCATAATCCCCAGTGCGTCCCCGGCCGTGTATGAGAGATTCGACCCTTCGAGCGAGATCTCGAAATGGCGCGTTTCCTTGGCGGAGCCCGGTCCAGTCAAGAGACGATTAGCCGTGAAGTGGGCAGGGAATGGATGTTTCCGGTCATAGACAATTTCTTTTGCCGGTTCAGGTTTGTCGGGTTTTGGCGCAGTGAGCATCGCCTCAGACAGCGCTTGAGGCGCAGAGCTCGCCGCCTGTTTTGGCGCTGCTTCTAATACGGTCGCAACCCCACTTCTCCACGATTCCGCGGCAGCGTCGTAGTCGACGTCGCAGTCCACTCGTTGATAGATTCGATGGGCTCCCAGGGCCTCGAGGCGCGCATCGATGTCTTTGCCGCATTGGCAGAAGCGTTCGTAGTTGCGGTCGCCCAATGCCAACACCGAAAACTGCAGCTGGGGAAGGTGAGTATGATCCGGCGCATGCAACTCGGCATAAAATGCCTTCGCGCTATCCGGCGGATCTCCGTCACCGAAAGTGCTGGCGATGATCAGAGCGTATGCCTCGTTGGCAAGTTCGCTTGACGAAATCTTGCTGAGATTGACAGCTCGAGATTCAAAGCCGCGACTTTGTAGGAATTTCGCTGTTTGTTTTGCCGCTGCCTCCGAATTGCCGGTCTCCGAGCCGAAATAAACGTTTGCCCGAACCTTAGGGGTCGCTGGCGCGGTCGTCTGTTGCGAAAACAGGCCTGCTAGAAACCCGTTTAACCACGCCCTTTGCGCTGGGCTGAACGGAGCATTTTCTGGAAGGTACGGTACTTGGACATCCATCGTAGGAGCAAAAGAACCAGCTTGTAAGCCGGTCTCATACCAGGTGAGCCCTTGAAGCTAAGAATCTGGCCGATCGGGCGACGAGAGCGTCAGGTGTTTCCGATTTCTCGAGGAAGAGTGGATCCTCCTCGTATCTGCAAGACTGAAAGATAGGATGACAAGTAACGGCCGATCCGGGTGAAGACGGCCCTGGTCATGTCAACTTTTTGACCTTGATGAAAAAAATGTGGCAACCGGTGATTCCAAGCGATGAGCCGCGCGATTCTCGCGCAACCGATGGCCGAGGGATAGGAAATTGCCGGACAAGACGGTGGAGCGCTGCCTCGCTTGCGAGGCCGTGGTGAGCAACGAGAATCAGCACGGCACGTCCTCATCGCTGTTTGCGCTCTGTATGGTTTTCGTCCCTCTCTTGAGTGGCACAAAGAGCCAAGCCCGTAACGCATTTGCCTCACCATCAGCTCTGCTCGCCACGGCCTCGCAAGCGAGGCAGCGCTCCACGGCTTGGGCCTCAGGTTGACGGACAGCATTTGCCCGCGGGGGCTTATTACGCGATAGGCGCTGGCCGAACCCTTGCTGAAAGCGCCTTAGGGGGTGAATTTGAAAATGGTGCCAAGTCCTGCCGTACCACCCCCAGTGGTTGTGCCGTAGAGATTGTTATCTTTCCCAACAACTAACGTTCCGGTAGGACTTAAGCCGTCATTGGGAATGCTTCCATCGCCAAAGTTATGCACGATCGTATAATTTCCGAGCGTCGAGACTTCGAAGATAATGCCGTGGCCGGCCGTTCCACCCAGGGGCGTGATGCCGTACAGGTTACTGTTCGGTCCCTGTACGACGGTGCCGAGGGGATAATTTCCATCGCTTCCTTGGCCAAATGTATGGATGACACTGACATAGCTGTTTGGGGTGTAGCTAAACACAAATCCGGGACTCTCGGTGCCGATATCGTTGAAGGTAGCGCCGATGCCGTAAAAAGTGCCGTTGCTGGCCTGGATCATTGGTCCTGTGGCCTCGAGACCACCGAACTGAGTAAACGTGACCTGTCCACTAGGCGTGAGTTGGAAAATGGCCCCCCATTGATACTGCAGACCAGGAAGCCTGTTAGTGGACCCGTAGAAATTGCCATCGTTACCTTCTACTAGACCCGGTCCAAGCGAATAATTAGCGGTGGTAGGGAAACTGTATACTGCGGTTATTTGATGAGTCGTTGGATTTATCCCATAAACGCCGCCGATTCCGCTCCCAACGGCGCCCACGCCATAAAAATTGCCGTCCGAGCCTAGGATGGCATTTCCATTGGCACCGAGGTTTTTCTGCCAAAAGAGCAATCGCCAATTGCCGGTTAAAGCCACTTTTCTTAGCTCAAACAGCGATCCGGACGTAGTCACGCCTATCAGATTCCCGTGATAGTAGAGAAGTGACTGATTGGACCATAAATTCGATTTAAGTCCGAAGCGGTAAATCACGCTGACCTGCCCCTCCGCAGTCATTCGAAAAATCGCACCGGCGGGAATTTTTGGCTGCTTCGCTTGAGAATAAGTTACGCCGAAAAAGTCGCCATTTAGCGCTTGGATGAGGCCGGCTTCCGGAGTCACTCCATCGCCGGTGACACTACCGTCGCCGAAGCTGTGCAAAATGGTTATCTGAGCGTGGGCCCGATCTTCGATGCCGCAGAGAAACAGTCCGATTGCAACTGTTAGGAACAGCGATACACCTTTCCGTTCTAGTAGGCTCGGCGAAATACGAAACTTGAAGAAAGGCGATAGATGACTCTCTCCGTGGATGCCAGTCGCTTTCACCACATCCATGATAGTGGACGCCGACTTTGAACGTCGAGTCTAAAACGCCAAGCTACTGGGATCGCTATCTTCCATTCGCTTGCAGTTAGTAACTCCTCAACCTTCTCGGGGTGGTCAACTTTTAGCCGCGTTTTGATTCGATTCCGCGGTATCAATGTACGGCAACGGAGTTTTCTTTAGCCCGAGCTCAGCATCCAACAGATTGCGGAGTTGCCCGATATTGGTCTTTAACGCGTTATAAGACTCGATCAGAGTCAACGCTCCGGCGTGCAAAGCATACGTGGTATCAGCTGAGGCGCCGGTGGCAGGCTGGGGGGTATTCACCGAGGCGCGAACATCCATTCGATTATATCCCTGATATTGATCTACCAGACGCTTGGCGAACATATAGGTTCGCACCAGGCTCGAACGCAGTTGATCGTTTTCGATCGACCCGATGGTGCCTGCGTTACGATCAAAAACCGAAAAATAACTCTGATTGTAGGACCAGTAGGGCAACGGTTTTCGCTTGACGTCTAGGTTCTCGATTGGTCCACCCAGATCCTCGGCTACGATCATCCAAAGTTGTAAAATCTCCTCGCGCAGCGCGTGGAGGGTTCCGAGAACGCGATCCCGATCAGAGGTGCGATTGCGTTGGCGTTCGGCTTCGGCTTGTTCGAACCGGGATTTGTTCACGTTTCGATAAGCGGCGTTGGCTGCGATCACCGCTCCTGCCACGGCGATGATGGCCGCCATCAAGGTGGCCACTGCTTGCAACCACACCGAAGGCCCCAGTTGGGAAAAAAATTGGGATAGCGAACTCCAGATCTGATCCGTTAAGAGATGTGGGTCCATGTGCAATCGAGATCTTGGCTGTTTCGCGGTAATTGTTCAGCTTTTTTTTGGCCTGTCGGCAGCGCGTGCGATTGAGCCTCCGGAAATCATCGATTTGATTCCCCAGGATGTGCGGGTGCTGGAGAGTCTAGCGGGCAATACTGAGGCCCGGGTTGAGCGTTTTTCGAAGGAAGTTCTGGCCGCACACCCGGAAGTTTATCAGCGGCTTTGGCGTGTTGACCAGGCGCAAACTAAGGCCTACGTCGAGAGAGGGCCGGAATACGTTACTCGTATCCGCAAATTACATGGTCTGTTCGAAAGCCAGGCGCCGGCCATACTTGACCGTTTTTGTCAGGCTTACCCGGAATTTGTTCCGGCTAGGGCCAAGATTTATCTAATTTTATCGCTGGGCCGATTCGACGCGAAGATTCCCAGTCAACATCCGGATTCGTTATTAATCGGGTTGGACGGCTTAGCCAGATTCCACGGAACGGATGCGCCGTTGGGAGTGATTCTCTCCCATGAACTTTTCCATCTGTACCACTTCCAAATTAATCCATTACCGAAAAACCCGGATGACCTGCCGCTCTATCGTCTCCTTTGGCAGGAAGGACTTGCTGTGTATGCCAGCCAGCAGCTTAACCCGGGAGCATCTTTGGGCGACGTACTGCTCGATCCGCGACTAGCCACTCAAGGTCCGGCATCGATCCCGACTGAAGCCAAACGGCTTCTGACCTGTTTAGACTCGCGCGAAGACATAGTCGCCGGCCACTTTCTTGCCAAGAGCGAAAACGGAGAAGTTCCCGGCAGAATCGGCTATCTCATCGGGTACGATGTTGTGGCGCGCTTGGCGAAGAACCGATCGATCAGCAGTCTAGCTCGCCTCCGTGACCCCGGTCTTCGTTTTACTTTTCGCCGCGAGGTGTACAAGCTGGCTTATCCCTAGGTACGGACCGAAAGGGCGAATGGGCGAAACGGCGAATGGGCGAGCGGGCGTTGAATGGGACAAATTTTGGTGGGGCGAGGCTCCCGAATGACCTGACGACGTAACCAGGGTCTCAGATGGTTTTGGGCGCAGAGGTGCTGCTAGACCGTTCGGCCCGCTGAGCCGTGTGCCCTTGATGTACCACGTTGAGGGACTGGCACATTATGGGACCAACGGCTCGGCGCGCCTATCAGCCTAGTCACTCGAACAGGCGTAACACATTCTGGACGCTGCTGTTTTCATCGAACGTGCGGAGCCTCGCCCCACCAAAAGTGGCCCGATCCGGCCGACAAATCGCCGTTTCGCCCATTCGCCCCATCGCCGTTTCGCGCATTCGCGGCCGCTGGTTACTTCATCTGAAACCCGGCTTGCACCGCAGTGTCCGTAAACTCTTTCCCTAGCTGCGTGGCCTTGGTCACCGCTTGCTTATCTTTGAAAGAAAGGCTGCCGTCTGCTTTGCGCGTCCACGAACTGTGGCTCTCCTTGAGAAAGTCGACGTAAGCAATGGTGGCATCGGCGAACTTCACGGTGTTCTGAGCTGTTTGCAGGTCGTCAGGAATATTGCCTTGTTTAGCGAAAGCCTCGGCCACCTGAGTATTGAGCGGATCTGCTACCC